>Ga0209541_10000673_pt1 | contig 67414 bp, 68 predicted proteins | sample RifCSPlowO2_01_FD_184027 | JGI IMG/M metagenome (GOLD analysis project Ga0209541, IMG submission 184027) | Groundwater microbial communities from Rifle, Colorado - Rifle CSP2_plank lowO2_0.1 (SPAdes) (version 2) | ecosystem: Environmental > Aquatic > Deep subsurface > Groundwater | place...
ATTGATTAAGAAATACACTCGTTTTTCGCCTCTCGAGGGAACCATATTTTTCCGCCAAGGGCGGATCAGCCTCTGGCTGAAATTTTGCGAAAGGATTTTTTTAATCAATTTTTTAATCATAAAATCTAAAATTATTAATTAATAAAGCACAAGTATATGAATACAAATATTAAAGTACTAATTTCTTCGATAGTTGTTGGCATTGTTTATGTCATATACATTTTCTTGCAGCCACTACCTGATGACCCCGGATTTGGTGCCATAGCACAAGGTCTCGGATTTTTTATGGGCGTAATTGTAATCGCTATCATTTTTGGGATTTTAGGATTTCTTTTAACCAAACTTGACACTTCTTGGGGAAAACGATTTATACACGCGCTTTCTTGGTTTGGGATATCCTTTGTGGTTATATTACTGTTAACTCTAGCAGAGGGACTACTATTGGAGCCATCAAAAAAAAGCAGAGTGGAACAGGAGCCATCCGCAATTGCAGAATCATTCTCCATGTGAGCCTAATTACACAGGCGATTACACTTGTGAGGAATGGCAAAAGATTTATCAGCCTCCGCAAAGAAAGAATCCATTGCCACAATAATATCCTTACACAATCACAAGTGATTGCTTGTGGCCTGTAGCTATCTTTTTTTTAAATTCAAAGAGCGAGAATTTGCCGCCTCCGCCCGAGGCGGATCCGCCTTTGGCGGAAAAGAAAAACTTGCCTGTCCGTCTCTGGCGGAAAATTGTCATTCGTGCGGCTTGCTTCGACTTGGTTCAACTTAACCAAACAAGTTTGGGGTTCAATAATACGACTGTGTTTACTTTATTTTCAGGTAGTGGCATAATTATAGGCAGAAACACTCATTCCGTTCGATCGGAAGGAGGGTTGTGAATGGTCAAGAAGAAAACAGATGAGGACGAGGCGATGGATCGAATCAAGGAAGGATTCAGGATGGGTGCCGTGGAAGACGAGGGAGCCGATGACGTTCTCCTACTAGACCCGGTTCTGCAGGAGATCGGCCCGCAGCCCGCAACTGAAGAGGGGTCGATGGTCAGCTCGCTCGTCAACCGGCGGCAGTGCGGCTACTCCAAACGTTGTCCACCAGCCGAGTGAAACGCGCAACTCATCCTTCCACCGAGGCCAGCTCAAGAAGCTGGCCTCATCTAATTTGCACAGTTATTGGTAGCTGTTTATAACTGCGAAAATGTATAATTAAGTTATGACGCTCTTTTCGGAAATTGCGATTGTAGTTGTGTTAGCCGCCGCTTTGGGATTTCTGGCGCATTTCTTAAAACAACCTACGGTTGTGGGTTATCTCGTGGCCGGCATACTCATCGGCCCTTTGGGCTATTGGGAGTGGACTGCCAAATGGCTTGCCCAGATAGGAAGTCCGGTAAGCAATCATTTTGACGTGTTGAATGTTTTTTCGGAGATCGGCATCACTCTGCTTCTTTTTATGGTGGGGCTTGAGATTAATACCCAGAACCTCAAAGAAGTGGGCAAGCCGGCTCTGTGGACCGGCCTTGGTCAGATTGTTTTTACTTTTGCCGCCGGATTTTTTTTGGTCAGATTTTTGGGTTTTAGCGAGCTGGCTTCGGCCTATATTTCAATCGCTCTCACGTTCTCCTCAACGATTATTGTCGTTCAGCTTTTATCGCAGAAAAAAGATCTGAATAGTTTGTACGGAAAAATCGTGGTTGGGTTTCTCTTGGTTCAGGACTTTATTGCTATCTTAGCGCTTATTTTTCTCTCCGGTTTCTCGAATACGGCAGGCAGTACCTCGCTTTTTTATTCAGTCTTAGGATTTTTATTTGTCTTTTTAAAAGGCGGCGTTTTGCTTTTTGCTACTGTCTATCTCTCCCGTAAATTATTCCCGCGCCTCATGAATTTAATTGGCCGCTCGCAGGAGATTTTGTATATCTTTAGTTTGGCGTGGGGATTGGGACTAGCCGCCTTGATGGCCAGCCCCTGGATTGGATTTTCCATAGAGATTGGTGGACTTTTAGCTGGCCTCGCGCTTGCTAACTCGGTTACCCATTTTCAAGTTGCCAGCCGCATGAAGCCTGTCCGTGACTTTTTTATAATGCTTTTTTTCGTGGCCCTGGGCGCGCGGCTCGCGGTGGGGGATTTTAGCGCGATTCTTTCTCCTGCCGCGATTCTCTCGGTTTTTGTGCTTATCGGGAATCCAATAATTGTGATGATTATCATGGCGGGCTTGGGTTATCGTTCGCGCACTTCATTTCTTTCAAGTCTCACCGTAGCGCAGATTTCGGAGTTTAGTTTGATTTTGGCGGCGCTCGGTCTGCGGCTCGGACACCTGACGAATTCGGAGGTTTCTTTGATAACGCTTGTGGGCATTGTAACAATTACGATTTCTTCGTACTTCATTCTTTACGGCGACCATATTTATGTTTTTATGAAGCCGGCGCTCAAAGTTTTGGAATTTCGGAAACGCAAAGCTGAAGAGCTTCAAAGTGTTCTTCCTTATGCCAACCACACTGTTCTCTTCGGCGCTCATCGGATGGGCTCGAATATTTTGGCGGCACTGAAGGCTACCGACGAACCGTTTGTGGTGGTTGATTTTGATCCAGCGATTATCCAGGCGCTTATAAAAAAAGATATACCAGTTTTGTACGGCGATTCAAATGACGATGAAATCAGAAATCTAGCCGGCCTGCCACGCGCGCGCGTTGTTATCTCAACCATTCCGGACTTTAAAGATAATCTTTCTCTTCTCGCCTTTATGAAGAAAGAAAATCCTAGGGCGGTTACGATTGTGACTTCTGAAAATGAGTGGGAAGCCAAGGAGCTTTATCATGTGGGCGTTGACTACGTGATTCTGCCGCACTTTGTGGGAGGGCTCCAGATTGCTCAAGCTATTCAACACGATCCGAATTACAGCCAGCTCGAGGCGTTGCGACTGCATGACTTGGCATTTATAAAAGAAAGATAACCTACTTGTTTTCCTCTGTTTTTTCTTGTCTACCTTATCAACTTGACGATCGTTAAGTTGATAAGGTGGTTCCGCCTAGCGCACTTGCCTTTTATATTTCTTTGTCTTACACTATTGGCTACTCGCTAGCTTGCTCCGTTAAAATTGTCTGAAATTTTGTGCGGGGTGGCTAGTTACTATTTCTATGTTAGCCATCAAATTACAACGCATAGGTAAAAAGAAGCAGCCGAGCTATCGCATTGTGGTTCAGCCGAAACGTTCCAAACTGAATGGGCGGTTTATTGAGGATCTCGGTTGGTATCATCCCGTGACAAAAAAATCACAAATTCTAGTAAATCGTATTGAGCACTGGCTAAAGTCAGGCGCGAAACCGACTCCCACGGTACACAATCTTTTGGTCAGAGAAGGTATTTTAAAATCCGCCAAAATTCCAGTGCATAAGAGGATTGAGAAGAAAGCGGAGACAGCAGTTGCCGCTATCTAACTATCTATTGACTTTTTTAGAAACTTGGTATAGAATAATAAAAAAGGTCGCCTAGAAAAGAAATCAGAAGAACATGGAAAAATCAGCCGATCAGGAATTCTTAACCTACCTCGTGCAGTCTATCGTGGATCATCCAGACGATGTTGTGGTTGACCGCAAGGTAGACGAAATGGGCGTTTTGCTTTCCTTAAGAGTAAATCCCCAGGATATGGGTCAAGTCGTTGGTCGCCAAGGTGCGACCGCGAACGCCATCCGCTCACTGCTTCGCATTGTGGGCATCAAAAACAATGCTCGTGTTAATTTAAAGATTGAGGAACCAGAAGGTTCAACTCACGTCCCGCGCAGGGACGCGCGATAAATTTATCCGCCGAAATTTAAAAAATTTAGGCAGATTACCAAAACAAAAATCACCCGCAGGGGTGATTTTTGTTTTGGTAAAAAAAAAACTGCCGGCTTATATCCGGCTTACATATCGGCAGCTAGTTTCGCGGCTATAGGTATATCGGCATTCACGAATTCGTAATTTGCAAGCTCGTCTTTAGAAACCCATCTTATCTCATCGTGGACATGTAACTCAAATATGCCGGAGATATGCGTGGCGTAATAGAGTAGCAATCTAATTTGTTTATCGCCGTAATCGAAGCGGCTTTCCATAAAAAAACTATCAACATTCGCTTCTATGCCGAACTCTTCAAATAATTCTCTTTTAAGGCACGCTTCTGGTGTTTCTTCTTTTTCTATTTTGCCGCCGGGAAATTCCCATTTGCCTCCGACATGCTGATCCGCTTTTCTTTTAGCGATAAGAAACTTGTTGTCTTGTCTTAAGACGGCGGCGACTACTTCAATGTAGGGCATAAGTTATATCCTTTTTTGTCCATATTAGCTTAATCTATATTAGGGCAAAATTTAAAAAACTTCAATTTCTTGCCTTTTTCATTAATTTCATTACAATGTCTGAATAATCAATTAGCCATCCTGTATTTAACTATTCGCTAGCTTGCCCCGTTAAAATTATCTGAAATTTTGTGCGGGGTGGCTACGGGGTGGCTAGAAACTATTTACATGCTTTCAATGAACGATTTAAAAAACGGCAGTTTTGTGATTATCGAAAGCGATCCTTATGAAGTTTTGGAGGTCGCGCATTTGCATATGGGCCGCGGCAGTGGCAGCGTGCAGACGAAAATTAAAAATTTGCGAACCGGGCAGGTATATTCACGCAATTACAAACCCGCGGATTCATTTGAAGAAGCCGACATAGAGAAAATCAAAGTTAAGTTTATTTACGCGCACCGGGGCGAGTATTGGTTTATCGAACCGGATAAACCTCAAGTCCGCTTTGCGCTTAAAGAAGAATTAATTGGCGAACCGGCCGGATTTTTAAAACCAAATCTTGAAGTAATCGCGCTTCAATTGAAGGGCCAAATTATAAATATTATTTTGCCGATAAAAGTTGATTTGAAAGTAATTGAAGCACCGCCGGCGGTGCGGGGCAATACCGCCCAAGGCGGGACGAAGCAGGTAAAACTTGAAAGCGGCGTCGAAATTCAAACCCCGCTTTTTATAAACGAGGGCGATGTAGTGAGAGTTAATACGGAGACGGGGGAATACGTGGAGAGAATGGAAAAGAGCTCGTAGTTGATAACCGGCGGCAAAATTCCCGCGAGCCAAGACTCGCTTCGCTCGGCCAATTCCACTAGGCAAGGGGCTCGCTACAGAATTTTGCCGCCGGTTATCCTGACCCGTTGTTGGTAGGAGGGTTTATTACTTTTTATGACGAAGCCACTCTTTTCTAAGTAACCCCATGTGGTATTCATCGTAAAACTTTCCATGATAAAAAACTCCTTCTCGGCTTATGCCCTCAAGCCGAAAGCCCAGTTTCTTATAAACTGCTACTGCTCTTTTATTGTAGCTATATACAGCAAGTTGAATTCGGTGCACTCGACGTTTTTTAAAACCATATTCTAAAATTAATTTTGTTGCTTCCGTTCCCAGACCTTGATTCCAGTAGTGTTTATCACCGATCAAGATGCCAAACTTCGCGCCCTTGTCTTGTTTTTCGAGATAAAGGCCAACACTACCAATGTGAATTCCTTTTTTAGTGTCAATCGCGAAATCTTTTTCAAATTTGTTTTTATTTAGTCCTTTTATCCATTTTTTTTCTTCCTTAATCAAAATTTTTCTCCGCGAAGTAAACTTATTTACTTTCGGGTCAGAGAGCCATTTCACAAATTGTGGAGCGTCTGCTGTGACAATGGGTCGGAGAATAATATTTTTACCTTTGATAACCATGCGTCTAATAATAACAGAAAAGAAAAACGCCGTGCTTGAGAAGCTCAAGACGGCGCAGGGGCGGGGGCTAATTAGCCAATTTTCAAAAGTTTGACGATGCCGCCGGCGAAGATGAGCCAGAGGATGAAGATGATGAACCGAAGAAGTCGGTTAATGATATAAACAAGGATATAAACAAGCCAACTCGCCACGATGATGATAAGGTGAAGCGGCAAACAAATTGAGACCAAAATCTGGTCAAATCTCAATGAGTTCATGTGTGGGGGATAATTCCATATAGTATAGCCACCACCCCACATCTTTTGCCAGAAGGTTTCCGGTTTCATTCCAAAAATATATACATGAAAATAGGTTCCGAGAGCCCACCCAATATTGAGATAAAAAGCAAGTGCAATCACTCCTAACACAATCAGCGCGATGAAAATACTCGATTCGTTCATTATAATCCCCCTTGTTGTTTTTGCTGATGCTACGCTCTATAATGTGGTATTGTTAAAAAAATGTCAAGACAATTACATAAAAAAGTTTTTGTCGGTATGTCGGGAGGAGTAGATTCTTCCGTGGCCGCGTATCTATTGAACAAGGCTACACCAAATAATTTTTCAAAATTATTTGGTCGCCCGACCCCAAAGGGGTTTAGGGGTTACGACGTGACTGGTGTTTTTATGAAATGCTGGAACGGCGGCCCCTCGACCGAGCTCGGGGCGGAATGCACGTGGGAACGTGATTCCGAAGACGTGCGGCGGGTGGCGGGGAAGCTGGGCATACCTTTTTATATCTGGGATTTTGAGGAAGAATACAAGAAAAAAGTGATTGAATACATGGTAGATGGCTACCGGAAAGGCGAAACGCCTAATCCGGATGTGATGTGCAACCGCGAGATCAAGTTCGGACTTTTTCTGAAGCACGCGCTTGAGCTGGGAGCGGATTATGTGGCGACGGGTCACTATGTGCGGCTCGCTTGCCGGCATATTTCTACCGGAACCGGTCGTCTTTTTGCTCCTGCGGCAAAAAGCGGCCTTGACTCTCGCTTTGATGACTCCGCGGACGGAGGCCGAGCTCATCGGAGCTCCGAGACATTCCGCACGAAACATGCCGGCAAGCTCTCTTTTGCGTTATTGGAAGCCAAAGATAAAAATAAAGACCAAAGCTATTTTTTGTGGACGCTGACTCAAAATGAATTACGGTACTGTCTTTTTCCGATAGGAGATTATTTAAAATCTGAAGTAAGGACAATAGCTCGTAAAGCGGATTTACCGACCGCGACCAAGAAAGATTCGCAAGGCATCTGTTTTTTGGGGCAGGTGTCGCTTACGGATTTTTTGAAAGGTTATTTACCGGAAAAGCGCGGCCTGGTGGTAAGCATTACCGGCGAAAAGTTGGGGGAGCATATGGGTGCTCAATTTTACACTATTGGCCAGCGGCACGGCTTGGATTTAAAAGAAAAAAACACAGCACTCCGTATCAGTGGAGAGCATATAACACAGCCGCACTATGTAACGGAGAAGAATATAAAAACCAATACGCTTACAGTCGCAGAAGGGGATAAAAATCCAGCACTTTTTAAAAAGAAGATCACTCTCCGCGATGTAAGTTTTGTGGATATGTCTCATTCTAATGTTCTTAAGAACATTAGAATGAGTAAGATGCGGGTTTTAGCGCGTGTGCGTTATCGCCAGCCAGTTTCTAGCGCCACTCTGATAAGAGATAAGCGCGGTGCCTACAAGTTATTTTTTGACTCACCTCAAAAATTTGTAGCTCCGGGCCAGTCGGCGGTTTTTTATAATCTACACGGTAAAATGCTTGGTGGAGGAGTTATCCAATGCTAAAATTTGCGCTTTTTATTAACTAATAGTATTTTCTAGGCAGATATATGCATCTTCATGATTTGGTTTTTTATGGAGCTGGCGCCTTTCTCATTGGTGTTTTTATAGGAAGTATTTATTTTCCCGTAGGCATAATTTTTTTATTGGGGACGGGAGGGTTTGCTTTTTTTCTGCGTAAATGGAATCTGCGTATTGCTCTTATAATGCTCGCATGTTTTGTCTTCGGTTACGGCTATGTTTTTTTATTTGGCGCGCTACACCGAGATCGTTTTATTTTAGACATGCCACATGAGTTCTCGGGTGTTGTTGCCGAAGAACCGCTACCCAAGGCCAAAAGTCAGCAGTTGACGGTAAATCTTATGCCTCCCTATCAAGGCGAAGTAAGAGTATATGCGAACCACTATCCGGAATTTTCATATGGTGACCTTTTATCTTTTTACGGGACGATTCAAAAATCTCCCTCCGGCGTGATCTACCAAGCTAGTTTTCCCGAAATCACCTTACTGAAAACTGGTCAGGGTTCGCGCCTCAAGCAATATCTTTTTGCTTTTAAGGAAAAATTTATAGGGTCGCTTCAATCTTCGTTACCAACCAAAGAGTCGGCGCTCTTAGCCGGGCTTCTTACGGGCGGCACGGCTGATTTTTCTCCGCAGTTTAAGGAAGCGATTCAAAAGAGCGGCATGAGTCATGTAGTGGCTCTTTCCGGCTACAACATTTCGGTGGTGGGCATAGCGCTCTCGTTTCTGCTTGCCTTTTTTCTTCCGCCTCAAAAAGCTTTTTATTTCTCGGTTGTCGCTATCATATTATTTGTCGTAATGACGGGCGCCTCTGCTTCGGCAGTGCGCGCGGCCGTGATGGGTATTATTCTACTTATAGCGAAACGCACTAGCCGGCTCTATAGCGCGAGAAACTCGATTGTTTTAACCGCCGCCTTTATGGCGTTTCTTTATCCGCGGGTATTAGCATACGATATCGGCTTTCAACTTTCGTTTGGCGCGCTTCTCGGCATTGTCTATATAATGCCTATGTTGGAGAAAGTGCTTAAAATTCAAGATGCCGGTTTTTTAAGTTGGAAGGCGAATGCTCTTACGGCTCTGTCGGCGCAAATCGTCGTTTTGCCGTTATTACTGTTTTATTTTCAGCAGTTTAATATTTTTTCCATTCTCTCCAACATTATGATTTTGCAGGCAATTCCGGTTACCATGCTTATTGGGTTTTTTCTGGGTTTGGTCGGATTCTTTTCTCATTCTCTAGCCGTTCTTATCGCTTTACCAGTGAGCATTTTATTAAAGTACCAGATTCTTGTGATTAATTTTTTCTCATACGCTCCGCTATTTTCTTTAGCAATCCAAAGTTGGATGATTTTTTGCTATTACGGATTTCTTTCATGGTTCTTAGCTGCGGCGCCTTTTAAAAAGAAACACGTGTCTTTAGAATAAATAAGCATGAATCCTATTAGAGATCGCGGACGCGTTATATAAAAATACCATCTATCAAATGTCAAAGTTTATTATTAAAAAACATAGAATGCGGCCTGCCAAGTCCGCGTCCTATCCCTAATGGGATGAAAATTCTTGAATCAAAAACGGCGCTCATTATTATCTCTTTTTTATTTCTAGACGCGTTTCTCTGGTATTCCGTTTGGGCCTCGTCCCTCGTAAACCCCAAACTGTATTTCTTAAATGTAGGCCAGGGGGACAGTCAGCTTATAAGATTGCCGGGACCAAACGGACGTGGCATTAAAATGCTTATTGATGGCGGTCCTGGCAAAAGCGTACTCGGCGAGCTTCAGGCATCTCTGCCCGCGAATGACCGCTATATTGACCTCTTGATTATAACGCACGCGGAAGCCGATCATCTTGACGGCTTTATTGAGGTTTTGAAACGCTATGAAGTCGGCGCTTTTATTTATAACGGCAGAGGCAAGGATACTGTGAATTGGGCAACGCTAGCCAGCGAACTCAAAGACAAAAAAATTCCGGTTATTATTGTAGGTGAAGGCGATCGTATACGCTACGGAAGTGAATTATTTACATTTATTTCACCCGGACCTGAATTTATGAAAAGCGAGGCGTTAAATGACACCGGCCTGGTCAGTCTGCTTCTCTCTAATGGAGTAAGGACGCTTTTTACGGCGGATATTGATTCCCGCGTCGAAGATTTTCTCCTTGATAAATACGATCTTAATATTGATATCCTCAAGGTTGCCCATCACGGTTCGCGTTTTTCGACAACGCAAAATTTTTTAGACCATACGATGCCCAAAATCGCTGTAATTCAGGTGGGTAAAAGCAACAAGTACGGCCATCCTAACGCGGAGGTAATACAGCGTCTTGTCTCATCCGGCGCGCGCGTTTTCCGGAATGACGAACATGGCAGAGTAGTCGTAACGTTAAAGAACGGCGAGGCGGAAGTTTTGAGGGAGCGGTAAAAATATTCCAGTCAAAGCAAACATCTTCACGGACGACTTCTTGTTTGGTATAGTAAATATTATGAAGACTCTTTACGTATATGTGAAAGAATATTTTCAAAATGTTCCCAAATGGCATTCTTGGGTGGCTGTGACAGTAGCAGTTGTTTTACTTTTGATACTGGCGTCAAATTTTGCCGAACCAAGCAATCCTCTTTATCCGGTAAAAGTTTATTTTACCGAAAAAATTGGTTCTCTTTTCGCCTTTACGGAACGTCAGCAGGCGGGCAGGGCGCGCGAGCTAAGCGACAGGCGGCTCGGCGAAGCGGCGCGGTTGCTCTTGGGACTTCAACTCGACAAAGACAAAATGACAACGCTGCGAGATTTACTCATGGCGGATATCGCGAAAGGAAGAGCGGTTATTGACTTAATGAGTAAGAATAACAATACTTCGGCAGCAGCCGATTTAGCCAATCGTTTTGAGGCAGACCTCTTGGGCTATGAGGTGATATTTCTGAAACTTAGAAAAGAGCATGATGGCGCTTTGGACCAAGTTGACTCTATCGGCGCTTCTCTCGCGGAGGAGATTTCAAAAATACAGAAAATGCGGAGTGCTTTGGAGACATCTCTGGCTGCGAGTGGCAACGCCACCTTACTCAAAAATCAGATTGGTAATACCAGTGTCGATGTAAAAAACCTTGTATCCAAAGCACGGAGAATTATCTCTGATAACAAGTTAACGCTTGGCGATAATATAGCCCAGCTTTCAGAATCTCGTCTCCGCAGCACCGAGAGTGTCCTTCTTGAAGCGGAGGGGAAAGAAAAAAATGAGCTGTACGGCGAGGCATTTATGCTTGTAAACCAAGCGTATCGCGAAGCAGAGGCGGAGATAATTTTTCTCGGTTTTATGAGTGAGTTTTCCGCCTAGCGACTTTGGTATCAAGAGTGACCTTCAGCCTTTCAAAGTGGTTTATTTTGTCAGTTATTTATAGATGGGTGTCATTTGAGAGATGATATAATAAAGACAAATGAAAGCTGCTCTTATATCGTTTATCGTTTGTGAAACGGCTAAGCCCAAAAAGGGCAAGGTAGAAGCCACGCCCCAGTTTGTTCAAAAAAGCGCGCCACATTATTACGAAGCGTCGGTGCCGTCTCAATTTTTAATAAGTCAGGAGAAGCTTACCCTTTTTAATCGGGAGGGCACGCTTATCTTGAAGGCCTATGAACCCGATATCCTGATTGCAGAAGTGCGCTTTGATGTGGTCGATATTTTTGCGGATGACATTTTTGAACTCAAAGAAGAAGCGCTCTCGAGATGTCGCGATTTTTTGAAGAAAAAAGGCGGCAAAAACGTTGAACGTTTTAGCGAAGAGTATTCTGTTTTTTCAGTTTCTGACTATAAAGGCGACCCTGAGTTATTTTTGAAATATGGAGGAAAAATAGCCAGCCTGCTTAAATCAGAAAAATTGGCTTTGGACGAGCGCGAAATAGAATACACGCTTGAAAGTCAGTTGAAATATGCTCAAAACGATTTGGTAATTGTGGATTGGGACGGCGCTTTTATTTTTGATCCAGAGGGAGATATTGAGGCGACGGTGGAACTTCTAGAACTTGCGAACTTACAATTACTTCGTTATCGCCTGCTCGATAACGGTCTCGACGAGCGGTTACATGGTGTGGCTCGTCTTATCGAGCAGGCGCCTGTTAAAACCAAGTTTTTGTTTAAAGCTATGGAAGTAAGTCAAGCTATGAAGGATACAATGCGGATACGTTCCATTTCTATCTCGGAATTTCAGGACCTGGAGCGGGAGATGAAGCTTATCGGTGATTGGTATTCGGCGCGACTCTACGAACTCGCCTCAAAAAAAATGAAAATTGACGAGTGGCGGAAGAACGTAAAGGAAAAACTTGACGCCCTCGAGGATGTTTATGCTATTGCTTCCGAGAATTTCACCGTTTCTTGGGAGCGGAGAAGCCGTATTATTGAAATGATCGGTTGGTATGTGCTCTTGATCGGCTGGCTCGTGCTCCTAGTGCTTGACATTTATTTTTATAAGAAATAAATAAAGGTTGGTGGAATAACCAAGAGTTTACTTGTAATTACTCACGAAAATTTATAAGCTCTTTTCAAGCAAGGATTTGGCGGGTAAAACATTTGCATTGCGTGTCTCTCGTGACAAACTTGTGGGCCTATGGGCCCATAGTAAAGTGGCATTACGCCACATTCGCATTGTGGAGGCGGGAGTTCGATTCTCCCTGGGTCCACAAGTTTGTTTAGGGGGTTGTTGGAGACATGGGTTCGATTATGCTTATAAGAAGTTTTATAAAACATAGAACTTTCCCATAGCGGAACTTAGCTGGCTATGACTTTGTCATGGATTACTGGCGAAAAAGATTCAAAGATGATATACTGCAAGACAAGATGAATAATGACGTAAGAAGTTATGCCAGATCGCAGTTAGATCAAGGGGTTGACCAGAAACTGATAAAATCAGAACTCCTTGCCTCTGGGTGGGATGAATCCTATATAGAAAAATTGCTTGGAGAAGTAGTAGGTGGCAACTTTTCAGCGAATACTCAGTTAGTAGTGGCGCCCGTCTCGCCAAGTATGGTGGAAATCTTTATGGGTTTCGTTTCGTTTTCTCTGCTTTGGACCGGAGCTTTTGCACTCGGAACGCTTTACTTCCAAATAATCAACAAAGTATTCCCTGATCCACTCTTAGACGGTCCAAGCAGATTTTTTTATCTCTTTAGTTCTCCCACGAGTGATGCCTTATTACGCTCTTCCATGGCCTCTTTATTTGTAGTATTCCCGCTTTATGTAGCTATTCTTTTTTTCATGTTTAGGCGCTTTTCTCGTTTTCCTTCGAAAAGAGAATCGCGGCTGGTGAAATGGTTTACCTATATCATCCTTTACGCGACAGCGATGACCGCGGTAGGCGATCTAAGTTCGATGATTTCTAATTTTCTCGAGGGTGAGTTAAGCGGGAGAACTTTTTTGAAGGCCGCTACAATTTTTGTGATCGCCGGACTCATCATTACTTTCTACGCATTCGAACGCAAGAAAGTTGAATTTAAAAAGGGTGTTTCTTCTCGGATATTTTTGAGCATAGGTGGTTTTGCAACAGTCTTGGTTTTAGCTGGCATAATACTTGGTTTTTTTCTGGGAAATTCTCCGGGGACAGAACGGAATCGCAAGTTTGATTCCGAAAGAGCCACAAATCTACAATATGCTCAATCGGCTATTGAAGGTTATGCCGCAAAAAATAATGCACTGCCGATTAGTTTAGAAGTACTAAAAAGCGATACGACGTATAACTATTATGCAAAATATTTAATTGATCCAGAAACGCGTAAGTCGTTTGAATATACTGTTGTTTTGGATGGGAAGAGTTCGGGTATCGCCCAATACAAGCTCTGCGCCAATTTTGCACTCTCTGCGCTTACGGATTCCGGGAGTGGTAGTTATCAGAATTACGGCGGTTCAAGCTGGGGGATTCATGACCGGGGGCGGGTGTGTAAAGATATGAACGTTACTCTCTCCCGGAGTCTTTTTAATTATAATAATAGTGATATGGGTGGGTTATTACAATCACCCCAGTCAAAACCACTGCAATAGTAGGGCATATTTTATATTTTTTAAATTAAACGCAATATTTTCTTTGTACGACTCCTGTTATAACGATTGCTCGTAGTTTGAACAATGTCACATAACATGAAAAGTCGTTTCAGTGTCATTAGTAAAATATAGGTCGTAGATCGTAACCCGCTTCTAACGGGATGAAACATCACTTATATAATCTCATAGGAGCTCTTTACATCGTTCTGTCTGTGCCGTCTGTGGTATTTCTCATTATGGGTAGGATTTACGAGTTAGATCCATTTTATACCGTGGCCATGGGCGGGGTACCCATGGGTATCATTTTTTTGCTTTTCGGTACCAAGCGGATTGCGATTAGCCATATAAGCAATATGGCCTTGAAGTTCGCTATCGCCGCTCTTTCTTTTGGCATCCCACTTTTCCTATCTCTTGTGCTCATTCGCGGTGGGTATCCATTTTTTGAAAACGTAGCGCTTTTTAGTACTCTTTGTATTGCCTTGGTATCGCTTAACTCGTTTCTCTTGGCCATTTTCGCTTTACTCCGTGGTCATTCGCTGTCAAGCATAATTTCTCTTCCTTTTGGTCGGCACAAGCGGCGTGTTTTTTAGAGATCGGGAATATTGCTATAGTTAAGAGTAGATGATTACTATATTTGCAGTCGGTGATATGGGCTCACCGAGTAGGAGTCCTACCTACCTTGGCAGACCTCGAGGATGCCAAGAGGGAATCCTATGATCCCTTTCCCTTACGGGGGGATTGAGGAGGCCCGCCCCCCGGAAGCGTTAGTTAGGGGGCCTTTTTTTACTTGTTTTTGCTCTTTTTTTATGATAAAATTAACTTATCAATTAAGCGCCCTTCAGTATAGTTCGGGGCAAGCCTTTAGGCTGTTTTTTTCGCCAGAGACGAACCCGTCTTGAGTGGAAAATATGTGTATTGTTTATTTGTAGCTTATGCTAAAAAAACAAAAAGAGAGTAAAATCTCAACGGAAAACAATAATATAGCTCCTTCCTACGAAGCCAAGGATATTTACGTCCTTGAAGGTTTAGAACCAGTTCGCAAACGGCCAGGCATGTATATCGGAACGACCGATGTTGCTGGCTTACACCATTTAATTTGGGAAGTTTTTGATAACTCGATGGATGAGGCCATGGCCGGCTATGCCAAGAACATTCGCGTAGAACTTCTTAAAAATAATCGGGTGTCGGTGACCGATGACGGACGCGGTATTCCGGTGGGAGTTCATGCGCAGACGAAGAAGTCCGCGCTTGAGACGGTCATGACAACGCTTCATGCTGGCGGTAAATTCGGCGGCGAATCGTATAAAATTTCCGGCGGTTTGCATGGCGTAGGGGTCTCTGTTGTGAATGCGCTTTCCTCATACTTGCGAGCGGAGATTTGCCGCGACGGCTATCAGTACGTGCAGGAATATGAACGCGGTAAACCCAGGGGAGCAGTGAAGAAAAACGGTAAGTCTGATCATATGGGTACCAAAATTATTTTTCAGCCGGACGAAAAGATTTTTGCGGAGATAAAGTTTGATTTTAAATATATTTTGGACCATCTTCGCCAGCAGGCCTTTTTGACTAAAGGCATTCGCATTGAAGTTATCGATGTGCGCGATGAGGTGCCATTATATTATAGTTTTTGTTTTACGGGCGGACTCTTATCTTTTGCGCGTTATCTTACGCCGGCCGAAAAAGCGATAGTCGAAGAGCCGTTTTATACTCACAAGAGTCAGGACGATGTCGAAATTGAGGTGGTTTCAACCTACATTGATGATATCGAAGTCAGAGAGCTTAGTTTTGCCAACAACATTTATACGCCCGAGGGAGGTATGCATCTTACCGGTTTTCGCTCGGCGCTTTCGAGAACTCTAAATGCTTACGCTCACGCGGACGGTTATCTCAAGGAATCAGAAGAGAATTTGACCGGAGATGACGTGCGCGAAGGCTTAGTAGCCATTATCGCGGTCAAAATAAGAAATAGCGAACTTCAGTTTGAGGGGCAGACCAAGGCCAAGCTGGGAAACCCGGTGGCACGTACTGCGGTTGAATCTGTGGTGAATGAGGCCTTAAAGGATTATCTCGAAAAACATCCGGCAGATGCGAAGCATATTATTGAAAGATGTTTATTGGCGGCTAAGGCCAGGAAAGCCGCTAGGGCTGCCAAGGAAACTGTAATGCGCAAGGGCGTGCTTGAAGGTCTCATGTTGCCCGGTAAGCTAGCGGACTGTTCGTCTCGGACCCCTGAAGAGTGCGAACTTTTTATTGTAGAAGGAGATTCTGCCGGCGGTTCGAGTAAAATGGCCAGAAACCGGAGAACGCAAGCGATTCTCCCACTCCGAGGTAAGATATTGAATGTCGAAAAATCTCGTCTTGATAAGATGCTCTTAAATAAGGAAATCAGGGCGCTTGTCGTGGCACTCGGTACGGCTATAGCCAACGACTTTAATCTCACAAAACTTCGCTACGGGAAAATAATCGTGATGACTGATGCCGATGTTGACGGTTCTCATATCCGGACATTGCTTCTTACTTTATTTTATCGCCATTTTTTGCCGATTATTGAAGGCGGACATTTGTATATTGCCCAACCGCCGCTTTTCCGTGTGCAATTGGGAAAAGAAGCGCAATACGCCTATAGTGATAATGAACGAGGCCAAATATTAAAAAATTTGGAAAAGGGCAAAGAAGGAAAATCCAACGTGAACATTCAGCGGTATAAAGGTTTGGGTGAGATGAACGCCGATCAGCTCTGGGAGACAACCATGGATCCGGTCCAGCGCAAAATGAAAGTCATTACTATCAATGATGCCGCAGGTGCCGACAAGCTTTTTAATATTCTAATGGGCGGCGAAGTAGAGCCCAGAAAGCAGTTTATTCAGATGTATGCTTCGGCTGTAAGGAATCTAGACGTTTAATAGCTGGACATAGGATAAAAATTTGTGTAAACTATACGGATATTTTTATGAATATAGTGAGTAAAATACTAATTTTTATCCAGGAAGCGCGGCAGGAACTTCGTCGCGTAAACTGGCCTACGCGAGAAGAAACCATTCGATTGACGCTGGTCGTGATCGTACTTTCGATTGCTGTCGCGTTTTTCTTGGGAATATTAGATTTCTTTTTTCTTTATGGGTTGCGGTTTTTAATTTAATTTTTTTTAAATATTATGCGCGGATTAAATAAAGAAATTAAAGAAAGCGGCGCCAGAAATTGGTACGCTATACACACGTATTCGGGTTATGAGGATGCCGTTGAACGTTACCTGAAGCAGAGAGTCGAGTCGCTGGAGATGAGCGATAAAATTTTTAACGTGCTTGTGCCTAAGGAAAAGAAGATTAAAATCAAAAACGGCAAGCGGCAGGTGATTGAAGAAAAAATTTATCAAGGTTATGTTTTGGTAGACATGATTCTTACGGAAGACTCTTGGTATGTAGTACGAAACACTCCTCGCGTTACCGGCTTTGTGGGCGCCGATTCGACAACGCCGACACCGCTTTCGAAGGAGGAAGTCGATTTTATCTTGAGTAAAATGGGCGATAAGGAGCCGAAATTCAAGGTTGATATCCGTGTGGGCGAGGTGGTAAAAATTATCGATGGCCCTTTTAAGGATTATGAAGGCAGGGTCTCCGAGATTGATGAAGAAAAAGGGAAAATCAAAGTCATGGTGCCTTTGTTCGGACGAGACACGGCGGTGGAGTTAGATTCACTCCAAGTGCAGAAACTGTAAGCATGGAACAAACTCCTCAGTCCGAAGCTAATGAAAATTGGAATAATGTTGCCGATGAACTTGATGTGTTGCAAAGAGACAAAAATAACGGTCATGGCGTCAGTCATGTAAAAACTATCATTGCATATCTGCGCCGAGGAGATATTAAGACTGCTCGTATAGTATGCTGGAACGAAAATGATAAATTTCATATGTACTCCGATATTAAAAAGTTTGTGAGAGAAAAACTCTTTGCTGGGATCGCTGACCATCCATGGAAATTTAGTGAAGCACTAGAAGCTAAAAAGAATAAGGAAAGCAAGGGGTAATCTTGCAAAAATTTTTTAGTTAATATACTCTATTCGCTATTGGCTAAACACTAACCACTACTCAAAAATGGCAAAACCAATCAAAACAACTTTAAAGCTCCAACTCGAAGCTAGCAAAGCCAATCCCGCACCGCCGGTCGGCACCGCGCTTGGTCCTCATGGTGTAAATATCCAGGAGTTCTGCAAGCAGTTTAATGAAGCGACCAAGGATATGACGGGCGATATTGTGCCTGCGGAAATTACGATTTATGAAGACCGGAGTTTTACTTTTAAACTTAAAACACCGCCGGCCTCGGCGCTTTTGCGGAAAGCTGCTGGCATTGAAAAGGGCTCCGGCGAGCCGCATAAGACCAAGGTGGGGAAAGTAACAAAGGCTGACATACGCGCCATTGCCGAGAGAAAAATGGTGGATTTGAACGCTGATGATATAGAGCAAGCTATGAAGATTATTGAAGGTACAGCGCGATCAATGGGGATTGAGGTAATACAGTAAAATTTAAAAGTATATTTCAAATGCTTATTGCGCAACTTTTCTTTTTGTGCATAAGCACTTTCTAAAACTAGGGCCGTTAAGGCCGAAATTTTATTTTGTGTCGTGGCGGCTATCTTGTGTTTTACTAGTCATTTGATTTAAAATCATGTAAGCTACCTGATAATAGAAAGGGGCTTATGATGATAAAAAATCCGTATCATGGAAAATATATTATGGGTGAAGGGGAAGACGGCGCCGGTAAAACCACCCAAATGAAGTTGCTAGAGGCGAAAATCAAGGCCGCGGGCTTGCCCGTACTCTACGTTAAAGAGCCTAGCCGCAATAATGTATTTGGCCGGCTCGCCTATGCTATTTATAGCTACGAATCCGAACGCGACAGGACGGAGGGAAGCGTATCTGAGTGTTTACAAGCGCCCGAGCTTGCGCTTATGAAAAACGAAATTGGTGCCGAAGGTAATGAGCGCGTTTTACATTTTGAATCCATCGCGCGTGATTTTCTGGCAGGAAAAGACACCGAACTTCCTACACTGCTTCAACTCTCGATGATTTTCGCGCGCCGTGAATTAATCCGCGCCGTGGTTATGCCGGCGCTAGAGAAAGGCGTGAATGTGCTCTCTGACAGAGGATTTTTTTCCACTTTGTGTTACGGCAAGAGCGAAGGCCTCGATTGGCGGGAACTGCTTCGCCTGCATTATGAAATTTTAGGGCAATATTTTATTGTCCCGGACCTTACATTTATCTTTGACATAGAGATTGAAGAAGCGCTACGGCGGAAACTTAAGCAACAGGAGGGCAGGCAAGATCATTTTGATAGAATTGAGCTCATGCTAAAAATCAGAGAAGCTTATCTTGCGCTTATCGATGAGCCGGAACTCGCGCCTGCTATGCGTATTCAAAAGATAGATGGTGCGCCTAGCGAGGCTCAAGTTCAAAAAGTTGTGTGGGGTTACGCATCTGAACTATTAGGCGTACGGTAATTTTACTCTTTTAACACCCTAGGCGGGCAACTTTCTTTTGTTATTTGACCGATTCTAGGGGCTCACTTATAGTCGTAGCTATGTGCTCACTCTAGAGTGCCTTTTTTCTTTGTTTATTTCGTGCTATTTTAATACTCATACGAAGTAACGAAACTATACAAAAGTACGAAAACTCATGTCCAAATTTCTGCCTACAATCGGATTGGAAATTCATGCCGAATTAAATACCCAGAGCAAAATGTTTTGTGATTGCAAAAATGATCCGGAAGAAAAACGGGCGAATCAAAATGTCTGTCCGATTTGTTTGGCGCATCCGGGAACATTGCCGGTTATTAACAAACAAGCGGTAGAATCGGTTATAAAGGTTGGACTAGCACTCAAAGGGGAGATCCCTGAAGTTTCCAAGTTTGACCGGAAAAATTATTTTTATCCCGACTTGCCGAAGGGCTACCAGATTTCGCAATATGACGAGCCGCTCGTCTTGGGCGGAACTCTCGCGGGCGTGCAAATAACGAGAGTCCATCTTGAGGAAGATACTGGGCGCCTCGCGCATGGTGTGAATGCGGACAATAGCGGACTTAACGCGGAAGGACAAAAGGAGAGTCAGCGTAAGTCCGTGTCTTTGGTGGATTTCAATCGCGCCGGTGTGCCCCTGATGGAGCTTGTAACCGAGCCGGTTATTCATGATGTCAAAACCGCGCTTACTTTTGCGAAGGAACTGCAACTATTACTTCGCTATCTTGGAGTTTCCGATGCTGACATGGAAAAAGGCCAGATGAGAGTTGAAGCGAACATCTCGCTTGGCGAAATCGTGGATGAAGACGGACTTAGTGCCGACGAACGCGAAAATAATCAGCATGAGTCAGCGGTTTTGGGGACTAAAGTTGAAGTAAAAAATTTGAATTCCTTTCGCGCGGTGCAGGGAGCCATTACCTACGAGATTGAACGTCAAAAAGAATTATTAGAAGAGGGAAAGAAAGTAACGCAAGAAACCCGCGGCTGGAACGAAGAAAAAAAATCTACCTTTTCACAGCGGCTCAAAGAATCCGCGCATGATTATCGCTATTTTCCGGAGCCGGACTTGCCGCCGCTAAATATTGCCGAGTGGGATATGCCTAGATTACGCGCGGAGATTTCAGAATTGCCAAATGCTAGGCGTACGCGTCTAACTGAAGAATATAAGCTATCCGCGTCTCAGGTTGAGTTATTAGTTTCCGATCGTGAATCAGGAGACTATTTTGAAAATGCCGCCTCAGAGCTCGTAGCATCACAAGGAGATAAAGGATTAGGAGACAATTTTTTTGTGCCTCTTTATAACAATCTTTTGGGTGACCTGCGGGGGCTTATGAATGAAAAAAATGAAAATTTTATCGACCTTAAAATTACCCCTGAAAATTTTTCACATTTAGTTCGTTTGGTAACGGACAAGGAAATTACAAGTGGTTCTGCAAAAGTTATTTTATTTGAGATGTATGAAACGGGCGGTGACCCCGAAGAGATAATAAAAATAAAAAATTGGAAACAGATTTCTGACGAAAAAGAATTAAAAAAAATAGTTTTAGAAATTATCGCGGAAAATCCAGAGCCGGTTGCAGATTTTAAAAAAGGCAAAGAAAACGCCCTACAGTTTTTAATCGGCAAAGCAATGACTAGATTAAGTGGACGCGGTAATCCTAAAATTATTTCAGATATTTTCAGAGAGAAACTTAAGTAACCTCGATTAGAAAGTTCACTGCTTTTTTCTTGATTTGTTTAAAATTTTTTACATCCTGGATTGTCGGGTCTTTTTTAAACCATGTTATCTGGCGTTTGGCGTATTTTTTTATTTCTTGCGCAAGTTTGGATTTGAAATCGTGTTTCGTTATAATTTTGCCCGTTAGATATTCGGCGGCATAACGATATTCCAGTCCCAGCTCTCGCAGGCGTTGCCACGAAAGGCCGCGCTTATGTAAGGCGCGTACTTCCTTGAGTAACCCTTCTTTTATCCTTTTTTTTAGTCTAATCTCGATTTTTCTTTGAAGTTTTGGCCAAGGGAGAACAACTCCAAGTTTCAAAACGATATACGGCGATTCTTTTGGAGATAATTTTGGAACTGGCTTATTGGAGCACATCACAATTTCAAGAGCACGAATAAGTCGTCGGGGATTGTAGGGATCAATAGTTTTTGCTCGGCGTGGGTCCTTTTTCTTAAGTAGCGCGTACAAAGTTGCTACGTTTAACGTTTCTAGTTTTTTTCTTAATTTTCGATTAGGTTTGACTTTGGGAAGCCGGTAATCGTAAATAAGCGCGTCAATATAAAATCCCGTGCCTCCGCAAACAATAGGCATGCAGTTTCTTTTCAGAATTTGTTTTAGCGCACGCGTGGCCAGTTTTTGATAATCAACTACGGCAAAAACTTTTTTAGGATTAACGAAATCTATAAGATGATGCACTATACCTCCATAAACAAAAACGGACTTTCCTGGTCGCGTGTCGCTGGTCGCTTTCCACTTGCCCGGCACTTTTCCCGTACCAATATCAAGTCCTTTATACACTTGGCGCGAATCAGCGGAAATTACTTCAGCCCCGTTTATACCAAATCTTTTGCGAGCCTGCTTTGAGTTTAACCAAAAGGCGAGCTTTATCGCTAATTCAGACTTGCCGCTCGCGGTTGGACCCAAGACGACAATGATTTTAGGTTTTTTAACGTGAATAAATAAACGTGATTTAAGCAAATTTGTTTTCAATGTCAGATTTCATTTTATGGATTAGTGCTTCTATTTTTAATCCACCAGGTAATCCAACTCCCTTTCTACTCACTACTGCACCAGAAACTACTCCGCCTAAGACTTTTTCGGTTCTTTCTCCATGGCGCTGTCTTAAGCTTATAGTATTGTCTGTTTTTTCTTTTTCCCCAACGATTATTATGTATGGTATTTTTTGTGTTTCAGCTTCTCGTATGCGTTTACTCAATGTCTCGTCCGTTGGCGCTTTTTCAGCTCTAATACCCGTTTCTTTTAAAGTACGGAAAACTTTTTTCGCGTAATCATTTTGTTTTTCGCTTATGGCTAAAATCCGTGCCTGAACTGGCGCTAACCAAAGAGGGAAGTCACCGGCATAGTGCTCGATTAGGATCGCTAGAAATCGCTCGATCGAACCCATGATGGCCGCGTGAATCATCACAATCCGCTCTCGCTCGCCATGCTCGTTCACGCACGTAAGATCAAAACGCTCCGGCATGTTCATATCAAGCTGGATGGTCGCGACTTGCCATTCGCGCCCCAAAGAATCTTTGGCCATAAAGTCTAATTTTGGTCCGTAAAAGGCCGCTTCACCGATACCCAAGAATACTTCAGTATGTTTCTCCTTCACAATCTCGTGAAGGATTTTTTCGGCTTCCGCCCATGTTTTCTTATCGCCCAGGTATTTTTCTTGATGCTTGGGGTCGTGCACGGAAATACGCGCGCGAAGTTTGAAACCAAAAGTGCCGTAAAATTCATGAATGATATCCCAGACTTTCACAAATTCCTCTTTTACTTGCGATGAACGGCAAAAGACATGAGCGTCATCTTGAGTAATCGCCCGGACGCGGGAGAGGCCGGCGAGTTCGCCGCTTTGTTCGTCGCGATACACCTTGGTGATTGAGGCGTAGCGCTGGGGAATCTCACGGTAACTCCAGGGCTTTCTTGCGTAGATTTGAGTGTGATGTGGACAGTTCATGGGTTTCATAACAAGGAGATGTTTTTCGCGCGTCTCAATTTTAAAAAGTTCGTCTTTAAATTTTGCCCAATGTCCGGAGATTTCGTATAGATCTTTTTTAGTAATGTGTGGGATGTCCACCTGTTCATAGCCGCGCGCCTTACGAAGTTCCCAAACGTAATCATCTAGTAGGTTTCTAAGCAGCGTGCCTTTGGGTGTCCAAAGCGGCAAGCCGGCGCCCACGAGATCAGAAAAGCAGAAGAGATCAAGCTCGGGGCCGAGTTTCTTATGATCGCGCTTCTCTGCCTCTTCACGCATTTTTAGATATGCATCGAGTTCTTCTTTGGTTCCGAACGCTACGCCATAAATTCTCTGTAGCTGCAGATTTTTCTCCGATCCTTTCCAATAGGCGCCGGCAATGTGCGTAAGTTTAAAAACATCGGGGTTAATTGCCGAGGTGTTTGTGACGTGTCCGCCACGGCAGAGATCCAGAAAAATATCGCCGGTTTTATAGGCGGTCAGTTCTTTTTTCTCCTTAACAAAATCTTTTACCAGCTCAAGCTTAAAGGGCTGGTCTTTGAAAAGCGTTTTGGCTTTGGCGGGCGTGACTTTTTTGCCTTTAAACTCAAGATTAGCATTTATAATATTTCGTATTTCATTTTCAAATTCCTGCAAGTCCTCCTCTTTTATTCGCGAGGATTCGTGGTCAGATTCGTGTTGATTCGCGATTAAAAAATCGTAATAAAAACCGTTTTCTATAACGGGACCGATGCCGAGCTTGGCATTTGGGTATTTCTTTAAAACCGCGGCGGCCAGAAGATGGGCGAGTGAATGTCGGACTGCTTCAATATCACCCCTGTTTTCTAATTTAGACATGAACCAATTATAGCCGAGAAAAGCCGCAAAAAAAAGAGCTTGATTATCACTACAGTTCCATCGCCTTCTCACAAATCATTTTATATTCATTATTTCTGACAGACATCCGACCCGTCACCATTACAGCGTTATTTTCCCGCCATATATTAGGATTCCGCGCCATGGCATCCGAGAAGACAATTATCTCCATCTCGTCATTCATATCCTCGACTTTAGCAAAAATCATCGGTTGACCAGTTTTGGTAGAGATGCGTTTAATGTTTGAAATAAGACCTGCCACATTGAATTGTAAGCGCTCATTTTTTATTTGCACGGCGTCACGAACTGACTTAGTGGAGATAGTTTTCAGTTTTTCTTCAAATTGTTTTAATGGATGATCAGAGATATAAAGTCCCATGAGCTCTTTTTCCCAGAGTAGTTTGTCTTTATTTAGGGCGGGGGCGGTGGGCAAGAGTTCAAGTCGAGCTACTGTACTTGAGGCGATATTGCCAAAGAGCGAATTTGATGACTGAAGTTTTATTCGCCTAGTGTTTGTTATAAATTTCAAAATTTCTTCTATATTTGAGAGGGCCTGATTTCGTTCAATGTTAAGCGAATCGAAAGCCCCGCATTTTATGAGTGACTCTAGTGATTTTTTGTTTAAGTCTTTATGGTCAATGCGTGTAAGGAAGTCGGTAAAGTTTTGAAATGGTCCGCCGCGCGCGCGTTCTTCAACAATGGCATCTACAATATTTTGCCCCACGTTTTTTACAGCCAAGAGTCCGAAGCGGATATTTGCGTCATCCGGCACGAAGTCGCGCAAGCTTTTATTAACGTCTGGCGGCAAGACGTTAATGTTTATTTTCTTGGCTTCTTGTACGAAAAAGGCGATGCGGTCAGTGTCGTTCTGATCAGCATTCAAAACCGCCGTCATATATTCTACCGGGTAATGGGCCTTCAAATAGGCGGTTTGATAGCCAATAAGGGCGTAGCAGGCGGCATGACTTCGGTTAAATCCATAGCGGGCAAACGGCGGGAAAAGTTCCCAAATAGCTTCCGCCACTTTTTTATCGATGCCGTTTTCTATCATGCCTTTTATCAATTTTTCCTGTTGTTCATCCAAAAGTTTTCTGATTTTTTTACCAATGGCCTTACGCAGCGTATCTGCTTCGGCCAGTGTATAACCCGCCAAGTCGCGCGCGATGCGCATCATCTGTTCTTGATAGACGCCTACACCGTAGGTATTTTTTAGTATTGGCTCAAGTTTCGGATGAAGATAGGTAATTTTTTCTTCGCCATGCTTCCTTTTTATATAAGATGGAATTAGATCCATTGGACCGGGCCTGTAGAGCGAGACCAAGGCGATTAAATCTTCTAGTTCTGTCGGCCGGATCTCTTTCATATAGCGCCGCATACCCGATGACTCAAACTGGAAAACCGCCGCTGTCTCGCCTTGCTCAAGTAATTCAAAAGTCTTTTTATCATCAAGCGGTATTTCCGAAATGCGGAGCGTCTCGCCGGTCAACTCTCTAATAAGGCGGATCGTTTCTTCAATAATAGTGAGGTTTTTTAATCCAAGGAAATCCATCTTAAGCAACCCCAGGTCTTCAATAGCATGCATTTCAAATTGCGTGATGATGGCCTGGTTGTCTTGTGGAGAGAATTGAAGTGGCACAAGATTAATAAGCGGCTCTTTAGCGATTACGACTCCACAGGCGTGTACCGAAGCGTGACGAGCCACGCCTTCAAGTTTTAGTGCGGTATTTAAAAGTCTTTTGGCTTCAAGATCTTCTTTGTAAATTAATTTGAGTTCGTCGACGGTATCGAGACAGTGTTTTAGCCAGCCGATTTTCACGCCCTGAATCGGATTAAAAGGAATGAGCTTAGCGATTTTGTCGCAAAAGCCATAGGTCATACCCAGCGCCCGACCGGCATCTCGAATCGCCGCGCGCGCGGCCATGGTTCCGAAGGTAATGATTTGCGCCACTTTGTCTTCGCCGTATTTTTGTTTTACATAACTCAAAACTTCGTCTCTACGCTTGTCGGTAAAATCTATGTCAATATCAGGCATCTGAATACGCTCCGGATTCAAAAATCGTTCGAAGAGGAGATCATATTTTATGGGATCAATATCCGTGATACCTAAAACGTACGAAACCAAACTTCCTGCCGCGGAACCGCGCCCTGGCCCCACCACGATGCCGTAATTCTTGGCCCAATTAATAAAATCCTGAACTATTAGAAAGTAGTCAGCAAAGCCCATTGTATTTATCACGCTGAGTTCGTAATCGAGCCGTTCGCGGATTTCGGGAGTCATATCTTTAAATCGATTTGGCCACCGTTCTTTGACCAGCTCCTTTAGATACACAGAAGGGTTGCGATTCTCGGGCACGTCAAACTTTGGTAAATGAATTTGTCCGAAATCAATTTCTACGTTACATGCTTCGGCAATGCGCGTCGTGTTTAGAATTGCCTCGGGAGTGTCAGTAAATAACTCCACCATTTCCTCTGGACTCCGCATGGAAAAGTCGTCGTCTTTTAGAGAAAGACGGTCGCCATCTGAGAGTTTATTGCCGGTCTGGATGGCCAGAAGAATGTCATGATAGCTGGCGTCTTCTTTTTTTAAATAATGAATATCTTGCGTGGCGACAAGCGGGATGCCGGTATCATGTGAGAGTTTTACAAGGCCATCGTGCGCTTTAATAGTTTCTTTTATATTGGGGTGTGATCCGATTTCGAGATAAAAATTATCTCGGCCGAACATATTCTGATAGTCAAGAGCGATTTGTTTCGCGGTCTCATATTTATCGGCCGTAAGATGTCTTGAGATTTCGCCGTTAAGGCACGCTGACAAGGCGATTAAACCTTCGTGGTATTGCTTGAGGAGTTCTTTGTCAACTCGCGGTTTGTAATAGAAGCCCTCAAAATAAGCGTAGGAAACAAGCTTAATCAAATTTTTCCAACCGGTATTATTTTTGGCGAGCAGTATCAGGTGATAGTAGGGTAACCTGCCGTTTGTGCCCACGCCCTGAGTTTCCTTGTTGAAGCGCGAGCTGGGAGCAAGATACGCTTCAACTCCCAGAATCGGTTTAATGCCGATCTTCTTAGCTTTTTTATAAAACTCAATCGCGCCATAAAGGTTGCCGTGATCCGTAAGGGCGATTGACTCCATCCCCAGTTCCTTGGCTCTCTCGACCATCTCATCGATTTTCGTTAGGCCGTCGAGCAAACTGTAGTGGCTGTGATTGTGTAAGTGAACAAATTTAGACATAAAAAATTTCTTGATTCTATTTTACTCCTATATGAACTCTTCAACAAGAAAAGAGCTCGCGACCTCTTTTATTGTTCATGTGCTTCAAGCGTTAAAATTCTCATCACTGCTTACGCTACTCGCCACCCTGGCTCGGCTTCGCTCGCGGGGCCTGGCTCATAACGCTAGCAGTGATGGAATTTTTAAACGCCTTTTCGCGATATTCACTCGAAAAAAGGCCGCTCGCTTTAGAAAAAGCAAATTAAAGTCTTATAATGAAAAGTACATGACTAGAACAGACTTTATTATTGGTATAGACGAAGTGGGGCGTGGCGCCCTGGCTGGGCCGGTAACAGTGGCGGCGGTTTTGTTACCGAGTTTTTATGTGAGGCGAATGGCATCAATCTCGCTAAAGCTTACTTCTCTAATTCGCGCGAATGGGCGAATAACAAATCTACGTGGCATTCCGCTGCGGGACTCGAAAAAACTTTCGGCCTCAAAGCGTGAGGCGTGGTTCGCTCATCTTAAAAAGTCTTCGGGTGTAAGTTACGCTGTCTCGCATGTGCGGCCTGCAACTATTAATAAGATAAATATCTCTAATGCGGCTAATCTTGCGGCCTATAGGACGCTTCAAAAACTATTGGCGAAAAACCAAATGGGCGATTTACACCCAGCTATTTTTTTAGACGGTGGACTTTTTATGCGAAACTCTATACGAAAAACATCATTACCTTTTAAGTCGCGCACTATTACCAAGGGTGACGAGAAAATTCCAGCGATAGCAATAGCTTCTATCATCGCTAAAGTGCGACGGGATACTTTAATGACGCGGCTTCATAAAAAACATTCACGTTATGGTTTCGCGACACATAAAGGATATGGAACGAAAATACATAAGAGAGCAATAAAGAAGTATGGGCTCTCAAAAGCGCATAGGGTGAGTTTTTGCCAATGGTGAAGCTGGCCGTTCGTACCGCACCTAACGAAGTTGTAATCAACTTCCATTCCGATTTTGTCGGAATGGTTCTGTGGTGCGGATAGAACGACCAGCCGAACCCTTGCGGATTTTCTTAATTTCCCCTATAATTCCTAGGAATTATTTATGGGAGGCGTACCGGTAAAACATCACTCCAAAGGTAAGGTAGGCCGCAGGCGGTCTCATTTGGCGCTTAAAAAGCGCATGGTTTTGGTGTGTAAAAACTGCGGCGGTCCCAAGATGCCTCATCGGACATGCCGACAGTGCGGAAAGTAAAATAGTGAATAATGAATGACGAATTGTGAATAATGGATAAAACAAAAGTAGCGTCAACTCTTAATTCATAATTCCTGATTCGTTATTCGTCTTTTTAAATTATGGCTACACGGCACCTTGCAAGATCGGTGGTTCTACAGTCCCTTTACGAGTGGGATTTTTACCATCAGAGAACCGATTTCGTGCATATCGTGGAGCGCAACATCCGGGAGTTTGCTCCGGGCATTAACGAACCTGATTTTGTCTGGCGCATCGCGAACGGTGTGATTGAGCATATCGCGATTCTCGACAATATCATAGAAAAAGCCGCTCCTGATTGGCCGCTACCGCAAATTTCAATTGTGGATCGAAACGTGCTTCGCATTGGTCTTTATGAACTACTCTACGCCGACCCGAGCGAAGTTCCGCCCAAGGTGGCCATAAACGAGGCAATTGAAATTGCCAAAAATTACGGCGGCCCCAACTCCAGCAAATTCATTAACGGCGTAATGGGGACAGTCTATCGTGAGCTTGAGGAGGAGAAAAAAGAAGAATCGTCGGAGGGCAAGGGCAATACCGCTACTACGACCGACGAAGAACCAAAAGCAGATGTTTAAGATAAATCTCAAAATATATAAAAATGTCACAGACAAATAAATTTGACACACTTGAAGTCGTTATCGGCTTTATTTTCAAAAATAAAGATTTACTAAAAGAAGCGCTCACACATCGCTCGTATTTGAATGAAAACCCGCAGTGGGGCTATTCGAATAACGAACGGTTAGAATTTTTAGGAGACGCGGTCTTGGAACTTGCCGTAACCGAAGAACTTTTTCAAGTATTTCCTGGTTACCAGGAAGGCCAGCTTACACTGCTTCGCGCCGCGCTTGTGAATTACCAGTTTCTCTCTAAGGTGGCTGATGAATTCCATCTGGGCGATTATTTGTATCTGTCTCGTGGAGAAGCCAAAGATTTCTCCCGAGCGCGCGAGGTGATTTTAGCGAATGGCATTGAGTCTTTGATAGGGGCCATGTATCTAGACCAGGACTTCCCGCCGGTCAAAAAATTCGTGAGCCGTTTTGTAACCAGTAAGGCCGAAGAAGTGCTGCGCACCGGTGAGTACAAGGATGCCAAAAGTCTTTTCCAGGAAATAATGCAGGAGAAGAAAAAAATTACGCCGACCTATAAAGTACTTGACGAATTCGGCCCCGATCACAAAAAAACTTTCGTAGTGGGAGTTTTTGTAGGCACTATAAAAGTTACCGAAGGCCGTGGACTCTCGAAACAGGAAGCCGAACTCGACGCGGCGAAAAACGCTCTGCAGAGTTTATTGTAAAAACAAGTTTATATGCCAATAAATCCTCTTGTCATACGAAAACACGCTATCGAATTTCTCAGCGATAAATTTGCGTTTGCTCTCGGCCTCGCTCGTCCCAAAATCTGTCTTTTTAAGAAACTCTCGGAGTGCGCTCGGCTAGGTTCTGCGAGTGCACGAGAGCGTAGTACTGCAGTTTGCCGCTGGAGCAAACTGACAGCCGGTTCGAGAAAAGACAGATTTTTGGACACCCTGCCCGCTTGGCCTGCGAGACAGTTTTCTTTATGACAAGAGGATTATATTGTTAGAATTAGTGCTTTTACCATGCTAAAACGCTTAGAACTTATCGGCTTTAAATCATTCGCGACGAAAACCACCCTTGAATTCCCCAAGGGTATTTCTGCTATCGTGGGACCGAATGGCTCGGGTAAATCGAACGTGATTGATGCTTTGCGCTGGCTCTTGGGTGAACGCGATGCCAAAAATTTACGCGGGGGCAAGGTTGAAGATTTAATCTTCGCGGGCACGCCCGCGAAACCTCGCGTGGGCTTGGCACAGGCGAGCATCTTTCTTGATAATTCAACAGCTTTTTTCCCAGTGGATTTTAGCGAAGTGGCGGTCTCGCGCGAGGTGCGGCGCGACGGTGAGTCGAAATATTATTTAAATAAAGCCGAAGTGCGGCTTCGGGACATAATAGATTTTTTCGCGCGTGTGCGTTTGGGCGCGCGGGGCATGACGGTTATCGGCCAGGGGGCGAGCGACTTACTGATTAGTGCTACGCCGGTGGAGCGCCGGGAGATGATCGAAGAAATATTGGGACTGCGAGAATATCAGCTAAAAAAACTTGAGGCGGAACGCAAGCATAAGCACACCGGCGTGAACCTAGAAAAAGTTTCCGCTCTAATTGATGAAATTACGCCTCACTTAAAAATGCTTGAGCGGCAGACGTCAAAGTGGCAAAAACGAACGGAAGTTGAGAATACGCTTCGTGATCTGGAACACACTTATTTCGGAGCGCGTTTTGCCGAAGTGAAAACCCAGTACGCCCAAATTGATCCGCAAATCTCGGCGCTTGATAAAAAAATAAACGTTCAAAAAATCGCGCTTGATGCCGGCCGCGCCAATTTAAAAACCTTAGAAGAGGGCGAACCCGAAAAACATAAAAAAATCGCGGCGCTTAAGAAAGGGCAGGACGATATCATTGAAAAACGATCTCAACTCGAACGTGATCTTGGCCGGTTTGAGGCACAACTCGAATTTCTGAAGGCCAAGGCCGGCGAGGTGCCAGCGGCTGACCCGAAGGAATTGGTGCTGACTTTGAAAAAAGTGCTACAATCACTCCAAACTTTTAAAACGCTTGAAATTGGTGATATTCGCGATTTGGCCGTTTCCTTGAGTGCCGATATTAATACGGTTCTGAAGGCCAAAAACAAGGGAGACGAGGACAACGAAGCCCTTTTGGCTTCTCGGGAGAAACTTCTGAAATCACTTGAAGCTTTTCAAAAGGAGTTATTACGTCTTCAAACGGAGGAAAAAAATCTTGCCGCCTCGCTTCAGACGCAGAGTGTAGAATTCAAAAAAGCGGTGGCGGCGCTCGAAACACAGAAAACTGCGCTCTACGCGCTCCAGGACGAAAAAAATAAACTGCTCTTCGAACGTGAACGCTGGAGCATTAAAGAAAATGATCTTCGGACGCATATGACGCAAGTCGGCTATGAAGCGAAAAATTTACCGGTAGATTTTGCTATAGCTCATACCAATCAGCTTAACTTTGACGACCTCGAACGCAAGATGCTGCGTCTCCGCGGTGAACTCGCGGCTATAGGCGAGATTGACGCGACTACCGTCAAAGAAGCGGAAGAAACCAGAAGCCGCCATTCATTTTTAACGACACAGTCGGTCGATTTGCATAAGGCTTTGCTTGATTTGGAAAGTTTGAAGCGGGAGCTTGAAGAAAAAATCCACGTGTTATTTGAAGTCTCGCTTCATAAGATTAATGAAGAATTTACCAAACTTTTTGCGCTTATGTTTGGGGGTGGCAGGGCGAAGTTCAAGATAAAAGTGCCGGAGAAGAAAACTCCGATGCTCGTCGATGGCGAGGTCGGAGTCTCGATTCCTCTGGAGGAGGACGTCGGGAAAGACGAGGAAGAAAAGCCGGAAATCGGCCTTGACATCGAAGTTTCGATTCCAAGGAAGCGCATAACCGGACTTGATATGCTCTCGGGCGGCGAGAGAAGTTTGGTTTCGATTGCGGCGCTCTTCGCGCTTATATCGGTTAGTCCGCCGCCGTTTCTTGTCTTAGACGAGATTGATGCCGCACTTGACGAACGGAACGCCAGTCGTTTTGCCGAGATGCTTAAAGACTTTTCAAATAAAACGCAGTTTGTCATTGTTACCCACAATCGTGCCACTATGGAAGTTGCGAATGTCCTTTATGGCGTGACAATGGGTGAAGACGGAACTTCCAGGGTATTGTCGCTAAAGTTGGAAGATAAATTGGCCACCACGACTGTTTCTTAATTAAGAAGTAAAACTTGATAATATTGGAAGTAAAAGCATGAATGTCCCATTATTCAAGCAGAAAAGAAATACATGCGGACTTACTGCGCTTAGAATGATTCTTAAGTATTGGGGTAAAGAGGTGGGCGAACAAGAGATAGCGCGAGGAACTGGCGGAATAAAAAAGTACGGTGTACGCACGATAAAACTTGCTGAATTTGCGCGTAAGTCTGGATTTAAGACAGAGTGCTTATCATACAATAAGAAATTAGCTAATAAAGAATCAAGAATAAAAAAGCCGAATATGCGGGATATTGTAGGCTATCTAAGGAAAGAAGTTCCAGTTATAGTTGCTGTTCGCTCGGCGTTATTATATAGAGAAGAACCTTCCGAAGTGGGACATTTTGTTGTACTCACAAACTATCAAAATCGAAAGTTCTCATACAATGACCCAGACGATGGTAAGCGTCACAAGGTAGGTGCGGAAAAACTAGTGTCGGCATTGTTGGCCAATGCGACAGACTCTAGCGCTTACTTGCTAGCGATTTGGTCTAAGGGTTTCTATAAGAAAGTTGATTGAGTATAAAAAACGATGAAGGTGGAAAATATTAGTTATTTTTTATTATCATATTATTATAAGAATATATGCCCGAGTACAAATATGATCGCAAAGAAGCGATGAGAAAAATCTGCGAGGAAGTAATCGCCTTGAAAGACTTATTTCGAAAGCCATATTCGGATCCGTTGTCGTTACCGATTGTGCGGGTCCAAACTCACATGAAACCGGTTATCGGCGAAGGTTCTCACTTTGCTCGAGTTGTCTTTATTGGGGAGGCGCCTGGCAAAAACGAAGCCGAAACTGGCCGCCCTTTTTGCGGAGCGGCGGGGCGCATTTTGGACGAACTTCTGGCTTCTATTAATTTGCCACGTGAAGATGTTTATGTCACCAACATTGTAAAAGACCGCCCGCCTCAAAACCGTGATCCCTTGCCGGAGGAGATTGCGCTCTACGCGCCGTTTCTGGTGCGTCAACTCGAAATCATAAAGCCGAAAATAATTGCCACTCTCGGTCGTTTTTCTATGGACTTTATTTTTAAGCTCTACAATTTGGAAGCCATGCTTTTACCCATAAGCCGTATGCATGGCCGTATTTTTGAAGCGAGTTCCTCTTACGGACCGGTGCATATTGTGCCGCTCTATCATCCAGCCGTTGCGGTTTATAATCCCAATGTGAAAGACGAGCTCAAAAAAGATTTTGAAACGCTTGTATCTCTTATTACAAAAAAGTAATGGAAGTGCGGTATAATGAGTGGTATGGAAAGGTTTGCCGTAACCTACATTCTTTACCGTGCAGTTCACCGTTTTTCTGAATTTTTTCGCCACTGGTATGTGCGAAGTTTTATTTTGTGGACGCATAACACGCTCACTTTTCTAGAGAATCTTGACCGCGTATTCGCGCTCAAAATTACTCTTCGACATTTCGGCGAACCGCTTTACCAAGACCGGAGCGTTGTTGGTTATATTTTAGGTTTTATTTTTCGCAGTGGCCGCATCGTGATCAGTGCGTTTTTGTACGGCGTGATTGTTATTACTGCCGCCGCGATTTATGTTGCCTGGTGTGCTATTTTGCCGTTTATTGTTTATAAAATATTTTTATGAGTCTAAGTGAGCAAAAACTAGAGCTTTATTTTGAAGACCCGCGTCTTAGAATGACGATACTTGGCAGAGCATTAGTAAGGTTTTCTTATTATGTCGGCTATCTTATCCTTGGTTCTCTCTCGTTTTTACTCCTTCTTTCACAGACAAACTCGAGATATTTCTGGCTTGGACTTTTATTGACACTTTTTTTGGTTGACCGAGTGTTTCATCTCGGCGAAGGCGAGGAGGCCATTGTGTACTTGCGGCGTCAGGGCAGATATAATCTGGCCGAACTTCTTACACCCAAAACTTTTAGCTTACTCGAATCGTCTCTTGACCGCTCTTCTATGAGTCGTAGCGATTTTCGTTTTATTCTTATTGCCAAGCTGGCTGAACGCAAAGAAATCCAAGCGATTCTCACTCGTCTTGAAATAAAAAAAACTGATTTTATATCTCAAGCTGAAAGGGAATTTTCTAAAATCACACTCCATGATAAGTCGGAAGTCCTAGCGTTTATCTCAAGACTGATTTTCGCGGCTTTTCAATCGGCGCGGAAAAATGATGATCGCTTCATCGAGCCCAAAGATCTTTTGGTGGGTCTGGCAAATATTCAAGACGTTCATCTCGACAAACTTTTTTCTCTTTTTGCCGTTCAAAAAGCAGATCTTTCGACCGCCTCCATTTTTTCAAAAGTTAAAGGAGGCTTTCTGCGTTTCCTTTCTGATCCACGTGAGGCATCCGGCAGATATGCTTACCGGCTCCGCCATCGAGTTATGAACCGCGCTTGGACGGCTAAGCCCACCCGCCTGCTAGATAATCTATCTGAAGATCTAACTGATCTGGCGCGCACCGGCGAGGGTGGATTTTTGGTCGGGCACGAACGCGAATACGAACGGCTCTTGGATGTACTCTCTCGTCCCGGGAAGCCATTGGCGCTATTAATAGGCGATCCGGGCGTGGGTAAGGGGGCGATTGTGCGTCATTTAGCGTTTCAGATAGTGAAGGATAACGTACCGCAGGTTCTTTTTGATAAGCGGTTAGTGTCATTGAGCATCAGTCGTCTGGTGGCGGGCGTCTCCGGCGGAGATCTCCAATGGCGGGTAATGCATGTTGTAAACGAAATCGTTGAGGCCGACAATATCATTCTATATATTCCCGACATTCAAGATCTAGCGAAAACCTCTAGCGGAAACCTAATTAGCGTGGCCGATACTTTTATTCCCATTATTCGAAAAGGGATTATACCGATTATCGGCGGAACTTTCCCGCGTGAATTTAAAAAATACATTGAACCGCACACTGACTTTGCTTCTGTTTTTGAAATCATTCGCATTCCTGAAATCGGTGAAGCGGATGCCGTCAAAATCTTGACCTTCTTGGCGCTTAGTTTTGAGCGCGAATACAAAATAACCATTTCATTCGGGGCTATACGCCGCGCCGTTGATTTAGCGCACAAATATTTTCGGGTAAAACCGCTACCTACAAGCGCCGAGGATCTTTTAAGGGAGGGTTTAAGCGAAGCAATGCGTCTTAAGGAGAAAACCTTAAGTGCGGACATGCTTGTGCGGATTGCCGAACGCAAGATAAATATTCCCATTCACGCTTTTAATAAAGAAGAAGCTGGCAGACTTTTAAACCTTGAGTCAATTATCCATAAAAAACTGGTGGATCAGGAAGAGGCAGTTTCCGCTGTTTCGCGCGCACTTAGGGAATATCGGAGCGGTCTCTCGAGGCGCGGCGGGCCGATAGCGTCTTTTCTATTTGTGGGTCCCACAGGTGTCGGAAAAACTGAACTTTCTAAAATTTTGGCGGAGATTCAATTTGGATCGGTAAATCTTCTCACTCGGTTTGATATGTCGGAATATCAGGATAAATCTAGCCTTTTTAGGTTAATCGGTTCGCCCGACGGCGTGGTGAATGGAGCCCTGACAGATGCTATTCTCCAAGCACCCTATAGTATCATTCTCTTGGACGAATTTGAGAAAGCGCATCCTGATGTTTTGAATCTGTTCCTTCAGGTATTAGATGATGGGCGCCTCACCGATAATCTCGGACGCGTGGCGGATTTCCAGAATGCGATTGTTATCGCTACCTCGAACGCGCACTCCGAGTTTATTCTTAAATCGCTTGAAGCAGGAAGAGTTATAAACGCAATAAGTCCTGAAGTAAAAAAACATCTTACGGATTACTTTAAGCCCGAGCTTTTAAATCGCTTCTCGGACATTGTTATTTTTAAAGCGCTCTTACCGGATGATATTAAAAAGATCGCGGCACTGGAATTCGCGATTCTTGTAGGCGATATATTGGCGTCTAAGCAGATTACGCTCCGCATTAGCGATGAAACCATAATAAAAATAGGCGAGCTGGGATTTAGCCGAGCCTTCGGCGCGAGGCCGCTTAGGAAAGTAATCTCGGATAATATCCGTGGTCCCTTAGCCGAACAAATTTTACGCGGCGATATAGGAAAAAATGACACGGTTCTGGTAACTCTAAAAGATGGTATTTTCTCATTTGAAAAAACTGTGGCAAACTAGAAATTTTCTGAATAGGGGGTATACTAAGCTGTATCAAACCCCATGAGCGAAAGGGAGTCGGAAAAAAATAACAAGAACATTGCCGATCGTCGAAGTCGTGTCTCAAGAGAAATTACCGCTGGTTTTTTAGTATTCCGGAGAACTTCAGAGGGTCCAAAGTTTCTTCTTCTCTATCACCGCGGCAGTTATTGGAATTTTCCCAAAGGCCATCTTGAAAGCGAAGAGAAGGCTTTTGATGCGGCCGTGCGCGAAACATACGAAGAGACCGGTTTGCGGCGAAGCGATTTAAAAATCATTCCCAACTTTAAGGCCTATGAGCGGTTTTATTTTAGGAGGGAGAAGGAGACTATTTTTAAGATTGTGATTATCTATCTTGCAGAGACAAGGAATCCAGTCGTCAAAATAGGACGAGAGTATTTTTTTCAGGATCGAGATCGTATTCAAGGCTTTGGCTGGTTTCTCTTTAGTGAAGCCAAAAAAATTCTCGGCAAATATAAAGAAAACCAGAGAATTTTAGAATATGCCTATAATTTTATTCGTCATAAGGGAGAACACAAAGGAGAAACGGGGCATAGGGCTATTCCTGTCCCTAGGCCAGAAACAAGATAGTCTTTTTATTTTAAATTACTTTTTAATCTTCTCGACAATCTGCGCGAAAACTTTTGGTTCGTGTTCGGCTAGATCGGCTAGAACCTTTCTATCGAGTTTAATATTGGCTGTTTGAAGTCGGTGTATAAATTCGCCATAAGTTAGATTATGTTTTCTTACGGCCGCGTTAATCTTAACTTGCCACAGGGAGCGGAAATTACGCTTTTTTTCTTTGCGTCCGCGGAAGGCATGCGACCAAGCATGAAGCAGGGCCTCTCTTGCGGCTCTTTCTTTTGATTTTCTGTCCCAACGAAAACCTTTGGTATAGGCAAGAATCTTTTTTCTTTTTCTTGTGGCGGCTACACCGCGTTTTACTCTGGGCATATAAAATAGTGACTAGTAATTAGTGAATAGCTATTAGTGAAGAGATGCTAGTTAAGAGGGAAATTGAGGCCACGCGAGCGCTTGAGATTCTGCTTTGCTCGGCTGGTTTTTTTGGAGCGAAAATGATTAACGCCCATGGCTCGGCGCATAATTTTTCCATTTTTTGTCACTCGGATTCTTTTGGAGACGCTTTTTTGCATAAGTTTGTAGGTTAGCGAAGACGGCAGTAATCTTATACTAATGTTAAGAAATAGTCAATTTTATTTAGCCGATTTTTGAACCTGCACGACGAACCCTCTTCCTGTATAGCGCGCAGGAGACGTCACTTTTGATTCGGGATCAAGCATCCTCAAAAACTCGTTCAACTTTTGTTCGGCCCAGGCACGATTGCCTTTTTCTCTTCCCCGTAGAATCATCATGACTTCAACATTTGAGCCATTTTCTAAAAATTCGTTGGCTTTTTTGGCCTTGACTCTCAAGTCGTTTTCGGCCGCGCGAGCGCTCACTCGAATCTGCTTCATGCCGGCAGTTTTCTGCGCCAGTCTTTGTTTTTTGTACTCCTTTTCTTTCTGATACCTAAACTTATCAAAGCTCATGATTTTCGCGACGGGCGGCTTAGCGGTCGGCGCGATTTCAATTAGGTCCAGTCCTTTTTCTGCGGCGAGACGCAGAGCTTCTTCCTTCGTGATTATGCCAAGGTTTTCACCGCTTGCGCCAATTACGCGCAGTTCAGGAGAGGTTATTTGATTGTTGGTTTTAGCCTGAATAGTGGTTTTAGTATAGAGAAAAATAAAGTTTTTGCAAGGTCACTTTCCAGCAATGATGATTAATGAGAACCCGATAACTAAAATTTGTGTAACAACTCCTAACCAGATTAATGAGGGCGAAACTGTAAAATGAAAAAAACCGTGGAATGATTTGTAAATTCTCGCCGATTTAAATTTTTTTTCAAGCTGATCTGACCAAAGCGGCGAAGTGCCGATTAAGTCTGGCGCCAGACCGCCCAACGCTCCGCAAAAGACAAGCGGCCAAAGTTCAACCGGGAGTGTCGCTGAAATAATTAAAAATAGTACTCCGGTGATAGCGAAATCAATAAAAAGCATGATCCAGTCGCGTCCGTTAAATTTCGAGCGGTTGAAGTCCGAGTGCATATTGATGTAGGGAGCTAGTGAACCCTTAAGTCGGAAAGTACCTTGATCAAAATGTGGGATCATATCAAGTAGGTGGTGGCTGATGACTCCGCTCGCGAAACCGGCATAGGGATTGCCGCTTACGATACCTATGGCCGCGCCGGCAAGAGCATGAGAAGTAAAAATCATAAAATAATAATTAGCCACTATCTTACTTTCGTTCCGGGCTGAATCTCTTTCTCTGGTATGAGTAATACCGGAGAGCCGTCTTCATTTGACGCGGCCAAGAGCATTCCCTGGCTTTCCAAGCCCACTTGCCCTGAGTCCTGTCGAAGGGTGAATGTGCGCGGCTCAAGGTTAGCAACGACAATTATTTCTTTTCCGATGAGCATTGCCGGCTCATAAACTTTGCCAATGCCGGCAATAATTTGTCTTTCTTCGGCGCCTAAGGTTACTTTTAGCTTTATTAATTTTTCCGACACATCGATTCGTTCGGCTTCGAGAATCTTAGCAACCCGGAGATCTATTTTTTGAAAATCATCTATAGTCATCTTTGTTTATGATTTTAGGTTTTTTGTGGCAAAAAATAAAGATATACTCTGTCTTCGGTTTTTTGCGCGGTTATCCAGCCGGGAAACTCAAACATATTCGAAACTACGCGCGTACCCAGTTTCATTTCTCTTTGCATTTTTGCGCCTAGTCTTTTTAAGAAATTTGGTAAGCCGTAAATGGCGATGGCGTCAAATTGGGATAAGTCTGCTTTCCAAAAGCTTTGGTAATGTATAAATGCTTTACCACTAAGGCCCTCATCTTTTATTTTTTTTCTTGATTGACGCACGAGAAAAGGGTTGACTTCATAGCCATGTGCTTCAGCTCCAGCTCTAGCCAGGGCGATTATAATTCTGCCGTCTCCTGAACCCAAATCTGCGATTTTTTCTCCTGGTTTAATATTTAAAAATTTCACGATTACTTCGACATTTTTCTTTTCGCTGGGATAATAGATAGCACCATTAATAATCGAGCGAAGTAAAATAAGCAAGGTAATAGTTAAAGTGATAAGGATAATGAGCTCTAGAATGATAGTTATGAAGAAAGGGATCATATTGGATGATGTTTTTATCGCTATTTTATTATACTGCTTCGAATAAAAAAACCTCAACCGCTTAAAATGGCTTTGACTTGAAATAAAGACCTGCTTCGTGTAATAGTAAGTATAGCTTTTTGGGCTAAATTTTCCAGTTCTTTTACATTTTTAAAGGCCGACGATGGGTATTATTAACGCAAGTTTCTTATATGAAAACAAAGTTTATGTTTGGTTTAGCCGGCATGCTTTTGGGATTAGGTCTTTTTGCAGGCGGAGCGCCCGTCTTAGCTGCTGAATCAGGAACTTCGGGGAGCGCAACAATAAGCCAAACCGACGTGATTACACTCCAGGCTTCCTTAAATTCATTGCGTATTGTCTTGGGTCAACTAGGCGGATATTTGAAGAATGGCCAGATTGCCGCGACGCAGTATGCCGAAATAGGTGGTATATTAAGTAGCGCACAAGTTAATCTTTTCGCTTTAAGCAGTACGCTCGCGAATGTCTCCGTTGTTTCGCCCGTGTATGTTTCTGTTCCGACCAGTGATGTGACCAAGTCTGAAACTCGGGCTGCGCCCAAACCCAAGGATGAGACGCCGATAAGTTTGGATCAAAATATTGCTCCGCTAAAAGAAGAATTCCCCGCGGTGACTCCAGTAAGCCAAGCAAATCTCTTTTCAGTTTTGACGCCCAAGACGGTTACCGGGATAGTCCTTGTCATCGGTTTGATCGCTGTGGTAGTATTTTCACTCCGGAAGAGAACAAAAGTGGAGACGAAAGTTGAAGCAGAAGCGGTAAATGCCGATACGACAGCTACCTAAAGCGCTTACTGAAACGTTTAATTGCATCAAAGAAAATCCCCCATAGCTTACGAGTAGCGGGGGATTTTCTTTGTTATCATTTTTTCAAAACAGATTCTAACTTATACCCTCTGGCAAAATGACAAAAATCCTCCGCTCTGATAGGGGATGTTCGTTTCAAATCTAAACTAAAGATTTAAAAAACTTTTCTACAGAATCATCACCTTCGAAATCACCCTCAATAACATCATCCGGGGGCGTACTACTGATGAGCTGATGATAAGCTCGATATTTTATGTAATCTGGATGTTGTTTTTGAATTTTTATGGCAAAGTCAAAAACACGTTGATGTCGCTCTATGACACCAACTCGGCGCGACGATTCTTCCTTGGCTTCTTGAATGCGTTCATGAACCAGTTTGGGTGTAGGAGGAGTTTCGTTAAATGGCATAATTTTAAAAATAATTTAGGAGATTTTATCAATCTTTGCGGCCAAGATAAAATCATTGTCGGAGAGTCCGCCTATGGCATGCGTTGAGAGTTCCAGGGCTACTTTATTGTAGAATATATAAATATCCGGGTGATGCCCTTCACTCTCCGCTAGCTCCGCGACTTTATTAACAAACGCCATTGCTTCTTTGAAATCCTTGAAAGCAAAATCGCGTCTTATTTTCTTGTTTTCTGTTACTTGCCAGCCCTGATTAACCTGCGATTTATATTCGCTTATTTTCTCCGGCGTCAGCGGAGGAATGCCTCCTTCGCAGACTACACATTTCATTTGATTGAGGTCCATTTGTTATAAAGGTTTATTTGTATATGGTATGAAGCAACTTTATGCGAAGTGAACCTTTTTATAACGCCAGCTCGCCAATGCTCTTGTAATAAGACGAGCGACAATGAATATGATTAAAACGGCCAGTGGTAAAACATGAAATACCATGACTAAAATTATTAAAGCGATGGCGATAAATATTTCCACCAAGTTAAAACGAATCCAAGTATCAACAAATAATTTATCGGTGCCAGTAGGATGGTATTCGTGTCTAGAACTAAGAAGCCAGAAGTAATCCAATGCTATAAAAACTACAAAAGCAGTCAAAAAATAAATTATAGTAAGTTGAGTTGAATAAATATAAAGGAACAACGCAAACATAATGCTCACATCCAACATTACGTTAATCTCTTTCTTGGGGGGAAATTTTTTTAGTGACGGCGAGTAATCAATCCAATAGTCTACAATATCCAAATAAACAAAAATGAAGGCAATATACTGCCACGGCGTTTGCAGATTGGGCCACCACTGAAAACCGAGTCCTAAAACAATGCCGACCATTATGTCGATAAATTTGAGACTGAAGTTTTTCATGATTAACTCCATTGTATCACAGACGGAAGTTCAACTCGTGTTATCTGTCATGGTATTTGTAGGTGATTTGCTCAATTTCGGAAAATCCAAAAAGAGCAAGTCTAAATAGAACAAAACTCCCCATTAGAGGAGTTCAATTCCTGAACGGTGGAGCGGATCCAGAGAACTGGTTTATCCTGAGCTTGTCGAAGGGCAAACTCTGGTGAGAGAGATATATTCAAGTTTGGTTTAGAAATGAAACGGCCCACCTTTGTGGGGTGAGCATTATTGGAATAACGCTGAAGACCTAAGAGAGGAGAACTGCCAATGGGGAGTTCACTTTCTTTAGTTCCACTTTCTTTGCGAGGAGTTCAGACTTTTTCACAAAGACGGGAAAAAGCTTTTTTCTTCCATAGGTCAACTGAACTGGCCCACGACGGTCATAACATTGGTGACCCTTACGCTTAGTTTTCCAGCCGATATCCTTAAATGCTATATTTGTGCAGTTAATCAGGTAAATCTCTCTATCTCGAAGTTCAGGGTGTTTTAACTCTTTGCCCGTGGCAGTTTTCCTTGTCATTTTGAGCTCCTTTTGAGTTGAGTGCTGAGTAGATAATACAATTGAAGGTTATTTGTGTCAAGCAAGATAGTGGAGATGACCGAACGCTTCGCTAAATTTTTGTAGGTAAACCAGCAGCATATCTTTGTATCAACATTTCTTTTTTATCCCTACGCCATTTTTTAATTTGTATCTCTCTTCTTCTAGTTTCTGCTAAAGTTTTATACTCTTCTTTGAAGACTACTCGAAACACTGATCGATTTTTTGTAAATTGTGAACCTTGTTTTGTATTGTGATACCCAACTCTATTTTTAATATTTTCTGTTATCCCAATATATAAGCTATTGCCGGCATTTTTTATCATGTAGACGTAATACATTTAGTCAGTATATATGTAAAAGATGTCTCTCGACCAATGCTCGGGACACTCGCCTCAATCAAAAATGCCCAGATTTGGGCATTTTTGATTCCGCTGTGGTTTACCGCGAGCGAGTTCCAATGTTATTGGAACGAGTCGAGTGGAGATGGCGCGAGTTGAACGCGCGTCCAAGCTGAAACAGAAAAAACTTCTACAAGCATAGCCATATTTATTTTGAAATAGTAAGCCACAAACATGGCAAAGCGCTTACCACTTTTACCGATTATTTTTGTTCTGAACCTCGGCGCTTTCAGAGTATAGCCTGATAAGTTTACGCCGGAAACAATATATCAGGCGTCAATTGTTCCGACGCCCCTGCTAAAAGCAGAGGGACAGCTAACTAGGCAAAAGCCATCGCCGGCTGTCTGAATAAGTTTTTTGCACTTATTTAGGTTTGCGAATTTTTAAAGAGGTTTCGCGACTCCGCCTGCGATTCTTACTGCTGGCAACTTGTCGAATCCCGTCATCCCCATTTGTTATCTTTTCAAAGTACATCCTATCTCTCGCTCTACATCTCTTTTCTTAATCGTCTCGCGTTTATCATATTTTTTCTTGTGTCTGCCGAGTCCGATCAAGAGCTTAATCGTCCGATTTTTATTATACAACTTAAGAGGCACGATTGTCAATCCTGTTTTATGGGTTTTACCGAGCAATTCTTTAATTTCAGAATGTTTGAGGAGCACCTTACGCGTGCGGTGCTGATCGTAGCCAGCGGGCGTGTTGTTCGGCTGATAGGGAGGAATATCGGTATTTAAAAGAAACGCCTCGTTATTTTTAACAATCACATAACTGCCGCCCAGCGAAACCTTGCCGCCCCGGATGCTCTTAACTTCACCACCGGTCAATACCAACCCCGCTTCGAAAGTTTCGAGAATTTCATAATCAAAATAGGCTCGCTTGTTAGTTATCGGTTCCATGCTAATAAGTATAAGGGTAGCACTTTGTCTTTAATTTGAGGAGGTTTTGGGCTAGACTAGTTAAATATGAAGGAGTGTGTTTACCAATATCTAAAAAAACTTGGCATCACCGAGCTTGAGTTGGTATATACAGAGATATCAGACTTTGGCCATCTATCTAGTAATTCAGCATTTAAACTAGCTACCAAAGGAGGTAGTCCTCTGGGTCTTGCGAATAAATTTGTTGAAATGATTAGGGAGAAGGATAGAGGCGTGTTCTTTAAAGATGTTCAAGCTGTGGGACTGGGTTTTATTAATTTCTGGTTAAGCGACGCGGCTTTAATCGAGGAACTGAAGAATTTGCTAAAAGCCAAAGAGAAATACGGCCAAGGCTTTTTGCCACGCGCCGAACGCAAAAAAATCCAGGTTGAGTTTATCTCCGCTAATCCAACTGGGCCGCTTACGATGGCAAACGGACGGGGCGGATTTTTGGGCGACGCGCTCTCGAATGTGCTCGAGTGGGCGGGGAATAAAGTTGAGAGAGAATATTATGTAAATGACACCGGCAATCAAATTATTGTTTTGGGGAAATCCATACTAGCTTCGCTTGGTCTAGTTTCGGATGAAGCAACTTTTTACAAAGGAGATTACATAAAAAAATGGGCTACTGGGCACATTGCGATCGCGAAAAAACTCGCAAAAAATCCCAACAAGAATGCACTGCAACTCGGCCAGCTGGCGGCCAAGGATTTTTTGTCTGCCATTAAGCTTATGTTAGAAAAGAAAGCCAAAATACATTTTGACCGCTTTACTTCGGAAGAGCGAAATATTCATAAAAAAAGCTACATAAAAAATACGCTTAAGATTTTTAAAAAAACCGGCACTACATATGAAAAAGACGGGGCAGTGTGGCTTAAGACAACTGACTACGGTGACGACAAAGATCGGGTTATTATAACACGCGATAGGTTCCCCACTTATTTCTTAGCCGATGCCGGGCATTATCTCGAGACGAAAGAAAGAAAATTCGATAAAAAAGTTAATATCATCGGCCCTGACCACTATGGCTATGTTTCGCGCATTCAAGCGGCGACGGAGCTTATGGGACTTAAGGACTCGCAGGTTATTGTAACGCAGGCTGTGCGTGTGGTTAAAAATGGCATTGAAATGAAGATGTCGAAACGCAGAGGAGTATTCATAACTTTTGAAGAGGTAGTCGATGAGGTGGGTGCGGATGCCGCGCGATTTTTCTTTTTGATGCATACACCGAATAGTCATATGGATTTTGATTTAGTGCTTGCTAAAGAGCGCTCCATAAAAAACCCGGTTTATTATGTGCAGTACGCTTATGTCCGGACGCTGGGAATCTTGCAAAAAACCAAATCTCTGGAGAAAAAATCTGGCCAGGCCAACTTTCGTCTTTTACACACCGAAGCTGACCACAATCTGATGTTAGAACTTCTTAAATTTACCGATATGGTAAAAAGTACCGCCGAAGATTTTGAAGTGAGCCGTCTCACGCGATACGCGATGAATCTCGCGCAGCTTTTCCATAATTTTTATGAAAAAGAACGAATTGCCGGTGAGAAAGAGGAAATTGCTTTGGCGCGCCGGGAATTAATGGTAGCAACGAGGATAATACTTAATCGAAGTTTGAAACTTTTAGGCGTAAGTACTCCGAAGAAGATGTAAAACAACATGGATAATTTAGAGGCACGAGTTAAAAGGATTGAAGAAAGAAACGCGAAAGTTGAGATTGATAAAGCGTGGGAGACAAGTTGGACCAGGAAATTACTGTTGGTTACGTTTACGTATCTGGTTATAGGAACATATCTTAAAACAATCGGAGTAGAGTGGCCATGGATTAATGCCATAGTCCCTGCAGTCGGTTTTCTGATTTCAACGTTGGCCGTGCCATGGCTTAAGAAGGTTTGGACAAAGTTTTACTATAAAGATTAAGAAATTCTTTGGTGTAATAAAGACCGTTCCCAAACGGCCGTTTTTCATCCCTTACCCTTTTAAGAAAGGGTGAGGGATTGCGTTGAAAAATAGGACGACTTCCTATAAACTAGGGGGATATGTTACGTGGTCTTAAAACTTTTAATCTGGCGGAAATCGAGGAAAAAGTTCTGGCATTTTGGAAGAAAAAAGATATTTTTGAGAAGTCACTTAAGCAGAGGCATCCCTCGGCTGGCTCGGGACGAATTCGCGGAGCGAATTCGAGACCGAAGACCTTTAAGTTTTATGAAGGCCCGCCCTATGCCAATGGCCGCCCTGGCATTCACCACGTACTCGCGCGCGTTTTTAAAGATATTATTCTTCGCTATAAATCTATGCGCGGTTTTTATGTGCCGCGGAATGCTGGCTGGGACACGCATGGTTTACCAGTTGAACTGGAGGCAGAGAAACAACTGGGCATAAAAAGCAAAAAGGAAATCGAAAAATTCGGCATCGCGCTCTTTAACCAAAAGGCCAAAGAGGCGGTGTGGAAATATAAAGACGAATGGGAGAAAATGACGGAACGCATCGGCTACTGGCTGGATCTCAAAAACGCTTATATCACTTATGAAAATTCTTATATCGAAAGCTGCTGGTGGATTTTTAAGCAGATTCATAAGCGTGGGTTTCTGAAGAAAACTTATAAAATTGTGCCGTATTGTCCGCGATGTGAGACGCCGCTCGCCTCGCACGAGCTGGGCATGCCGGGAGTTTACAAAAAAGTGTCCGATCCGTCGGTGTACGTAAAATTAAGACTTAAAGGCAGAAAAAATGAGTCGCTTTTGGTCTGGACTACGACGCCATGGACACTGCCCGCCAATGTGGCGGTTGCTGTTCATCCCCAGCTCACGTATACTAAATTTTTGGTAACACAAGAGAACGGAAAAAAAGAATATATTTGGTCGCACAATCCGCCGCCTGAAGGCGCGGGAGAAAAAATGGGGGTTATGGAAAAAGTGTCAGGCAAGAGACTCATCGGACTTGAATACGAACCGCTCTTTCGGGTGGCACAAGCAGAGTTTAATGCCCGCAAGTTTTATAAAGTTTTAGGAGCTGATTTTATTTTGACGGAGGAAGGTACGGGCTTGGTGCATGTATCGCCCGCTTTTGGCGAAGACGACTTAAATCTGATAAAGTCACAAGAGAAAAATTTTGACTGGCGGACCGTGCCGGTTACGGTTGACGATGCCGGCAAAGTAATAGCTGGTCTGCCGGGCGCGGGCAAATTTATTAAAGATGCCGATAAAGATATTATAGCTGATCTCGAGAAACGTCAGCTTATGTATCGGAGCGGGACTGTAGAACACGAGTATCCGTTTTGCTGGCGGTGCTCTACACCTTTAATTTATTTTGCGCGGCTTTCGTGGTTTTTTGAGGTTTCGAAACTGCGCCAGAAACTCGTTAAGCAAAACAAAAAAATAAATTGGATTCCGGCACACATAAAAGAAGGCAGATTCGGCGAGTGGGTTAAGGAAGCCAAAGACTGGGCCATTTCTCGCGATCGTTATTGGGGTACGCCTCTTCCCATTTGGGAGTGCGGTAAGTGCGACAAGATATTTGTAGCTGGCTCTCTCGCCGAATTAGACACGCGGACATATTCAAAAAATGTTTTTTTTCTCGTTCGTCACGGCGAAGCTACTTCTAACTTGGGCGATCTTATTGCCGCTGGTCCGGAAAAAGGCAAGCATATTGCCGAACTTACTGAACATGGCAGAGAGCAAGTTCAAGAAGTTGCGACGGCTCTTACTAAGAAAAAAATTGATGTCATATTCACTTCGCCATATAAGCGGGCTAAAGACACTGCGAAAATTATTGCCCAAAAAATTGGTGCGCATGTTATTGTGGATAAACGACTGGGAGAACTTAATTGCGGTGTTTTTAATTGGCGGGACGACGCGGAATATCAAAAGTTTTTTACTGGCCAGCTTGAAAAGTTTGTTAAAGCTCCGCCGGGCGGAGAGACGCTCTCTGATCTTAAAAAACGAGTCCTACAATTTCTAAACGAAATAAACGAAAAATATTCTGGTAAAAACATCGTGATTATAAGTCATGGTGACCCATTATGGATGATGGAGGCCGCCGTGGCAGGGCTTGACGCTGGAGAAACCCTAAAACTTCCTTATTTCAAGACTGGCTCCATAAAAGAAATCCACATGGGGAATCTGCCGCGCAATGATACCGGTGAAGTTAATATGCATCGTCCTTTTGTCGATCGGGTTTTTTTGCGCTGTGTCTGTGGCGACAAAATGACGCGTGTGCCGTCCGTGGCTGACGTTTGGTTTGATTCCGGCTCGATGCCACTCTCTAGTTATCATTACCCCTTTGAGAATAAAGTTGCGATCGATAAGGGCATAAGCTATCCGGCCGATTATATCTCGGAAGCTATCGATCAAACACGCGGTTGGTTTTACACCATGCTGGCCGTAGCGGTGCTTTTAGGGAATGACACACCCTATAAAAACGTAATTTGTTTAGGCCTTATTCTGGATAAAAATGGAGTGAAGATGTCTAAATCAAAAGGCAACATTGTCGATCCCTGGGAAGTTATGGGTAAATACGGAGTAGATGCTATCCGCTGGTATTTCTATACCGTAAACCCTCCTGGCGAACCGAAACTTTTTAATGAAGCGGAGGTTGGGAAAACAATGCGCCGCATTTTTCTTATCCTCTACAACTCATATGTTTTTTTTGAAGTCTATGGCAAGAGATCAAAAGATGTGAGGCAATTTACGGCACTGCCTGATTCAAAAAATATTCTCGATCAATGGATTATAGCCCGTAAAGACGCAATGGTAGAAACCGCTTCGAAACTGCTGGAACTATACGATGTAGGCGGCGCGGCTAAGGAGATCGAATCTCTCTTGGATGACATTTCGCGTTGGTATATCCGCCGGTCGCGCCGGCGTTTTCAGAAACCGACTTCCCAAGAAGACTTGCATGATGCTTCAAAAACGCTCGAATATATGCTCTTTGAGATGAGCCGACTCATGGCTCCATTTACGCCTTTTTTCGCGGAGGCGCTGTATTTCTCACTGGTTCCAAAGAATATGCCGGAGTCGGTTCATCTTACGGATTGGCCGACAATAAAAAGTTTTGACAAAAAACTAATCATTGCGATGCAATGGGTACGTGACGTTGCGACAAAAGCGCTCGCGAAACGCGCCGAGGCGGGGATTAAGGTAAGGCAGCCCCTGCAAAGTATCACGTGTCAAGTATCACGTGTCAGGCCAGACAAAGAACTGCTTGAGATACTTAAAGACGAAATTAATGTAAAAGAAATCGTGTTAGATAAAAACTTAAAAGATGAAATACTGCTTGACATAAAGATAACGCCACAGCTTAAAGAAGAAGGAGTAATGCGCGACTTGGTGCGCGTGGTGCAGGAACTTCGGCAGGGCGCGGGCTATATGCCCAAAGATAAAATAGAACTTTTCGTCTCTGCCAGCACGTTCGACTCCGTGATAACTCGTTACGAAAAAGAATTTAAAAACGAAGTCGGCGCCAGAACTATCTCGCTAACAAGAACAGACAAATTTGACGCTGAAATTATGACCAAAGTGGATGGCCAAGATCTCTGGTTGGCAGTGAAGAAAGTATAATAAGTTATTTCTTACCTTATGAAAGAAAAAATACATGTGCCATTATCAGAAGAGTTAATTCGAAAAACTTCAAAAACAGTTTTGCATGCTGCGAAGAAAAATCGGCGGTCTCTTTTTGAACGACTTACGGTCGGGAACGCAGAAAAACTTGCGCAAGTAATGACTAAGAAACCGATTTTTTATGAAAATCGAGAAACAGAACCCACTCGCATACTGTTAGACGATAAAATCCAGGGAATGTTCCCGTCGGAATTTTTTGAAAATCCAACCCGATGGATAGAGTCGCGAAAAATAGTTAAGCGCGGCGATGAAGAAGTGGCAGATTTACCTTTGGGAGAAAACATCGCTGAACTATGGGATAAGTCCTATGATGTGACTAAAGTAAAACAGTTTACTGTTTCTTTGCCGGATAAAAAACCAGTGACCATAGTATCAAAAAGAATTGATGCGAAACAACTTCAGGAAGTAGTAATGGCGCGGCGGGCGTATGAAGCTGGTATCCCCACGCCAAAGGTTATAGGTGAAATAACTGATCGCGGTAATAACTATGCCCTGTTTGAATATTTACCCGGTATCAACCTTAATGCCGCTTATTGGCGTTTATATCGCGAAGGCCGCCTGAAACATGATACTAACTATCGGTCGCTTTTTAATGACTATAATCTTAAAGAATTAAAGGCGCATCTCCGGCATATAATACCGGATATATCTCCGGAACGGTTCTCTCGTCTTGTGGTTCTGTGGCAAAACGCGTTGCCGCTTAACAAACAAAGAGAGGTGTTAATTTCGCTCGCACCGATTTTAGGCTACGAGTTACCAAAAGTAAGAGAAGATATTAAATTAAGTCGCGCGAGGTTATTATTAAAGAGAGGTTTTACGAATGAAGATATCGCGACAGCTCTCCGGTTAATTGGTTATACCAATTTTGATCAATATCTAGAGAGTGTGCCATGGGATCAAAATGAAAGGTCAGAGTTTCGAGCAAGAATGGCATTATCCAGGCATGCGTCGGAACTGGATGGTTTCGAAGAACAGCTTTTGTCAGAAATACGCGAAGAAATTTTTGGTGTTGATTATCAAAAGGAAATGGCTAGGCTTGAGGAAATATGTAAGAAAAAAGAAATTAGTCATAAGGACTTTGCGCCGAGGAACATAATGATCTTGTGGGATTTTAAGAACGATAAACCTTTGCCGCGAAAACCAAACGAACCAAAACTTTATATTATTGACTGGGAAAGTTAGCGTGATTATGAAATTGACGTAAATAACTAGACGTGGTATAAACCTAAAAGCATCTAGATAAGAGGAGGAAGAAGCCATGAGCGGAACATTGCATTATGGGTCTCTGGCATTTCCAGAGGGAGCTCTGTCTTTGTATCCGGAAGACAAACTGTCGTTTTGGGCAAAGCTGTGGTTAATGGTGGTATGGTTTTTTACCGATGAACGGCATGATCCTAAGATTAAGCGTTTCAAAGTTGGAGGTCTGATAGAGTACTGCCATAACGCAATTTTTTTTGTGAATGTGCAGAGTATAGTTGGTAACGATAAACCGTTTGTGCGTAAGGGGCGGGTGCCGGCGAGGTTTCTATATGTCAAAGCCAGCCGCTTTAGGTGGGGTGTTCCCGTTGCTTACGAGCTTATTTTTGAAGAACTCAATCCGGAAAAAAACGACTTCGGACTGACCAATAAGCCATATTTGATCCATCTAAGTTTTTCACTCTCCTACACGCTGCACGATTTGATGTATGCCGGTTTTAATCTGCCATCGGCAGCTGATGCATTGCTTGCCGGTATGGTAGAGCTTGAAAGATTCCGCGACCGTCTAAGAAACGAGATGGAGAAGTTATAGCAATGGAAGCTACGAATTAGGAATGACTGTTGGACCCGGACAGGCGGCGACCCCGCTTGTTTTTTTGTTTTAAATTTTAGGTTTATGTAACAGAAGACCGCCTTTGGGGGGGGCGGTTGGCTGGGCTTTTATAGGCCATGTGGAAATCCTCCTTCTGGCGTCAGGCGCCTGTTGGTGTTATATTATTACCTTGATACTCCTTTAAGTATACACTACAAACTATATTTTGTCAAGGCCAACTGACGCTTTAATCGTTTCTATTTTTTTCTCGGCGCGAGTAAGGGCAATTTTTGTGCCGGTGGCAAAAGCTTCTTTTACAAGGTCGAGTTTTTTCATAAACTCAATTTTTTTCTCGCGGAAAGAAGTGAGCGAGTCAGCTATCATTTCTGCCGAATTCTTTTTGAATTCTTCGTAGCCAACAGTTTTAAATTTGTCTTCAAGATCGGGAATGCTTTGTCCAGTTACACCGCTTACGATCTGAAGTATATTACTTATACCCGGTTTTTCTTTTTCGTCGAATTTGATGTCACTACTGGTGTCGGTTACCGCGCGCAAGAGCTTTTCTCTAATTTCTTCGGGTGAGTCATCAAGAAACAAACAACCCTTGGGGTCAGTTTTTGACATTTTCTTTTTTGGATCAGAAAGACTCATGACGCGTGGAGTGTGGGTTAAAATTGGTTGCGGCTCGATGAATGTTGGGCCAAAACGGTTATTAAATTTCCGCGCCAAGGTACGAGCGAATTCAAGGTGTTGTAATTGGTCATCGCCTACGGGAACTTTTTCCGCGTCATACATTAAAATGTCCGCGGCCATGAGGACTGGATAAGTAAAGAGACCTGCGTTTGAATCCTCCCAGATAATTCTGGCAACTTGGCCGGAAATTACAATTTTTTCTAACTCCTCGGTTGTATATTCTTTGTCTTTTTTGTATTCAGTAAAAATATCTGATAGTTTTTGTTCACCCGACTTTTCTTTAAACTGTGTCATTCTTCTTAGCTCCCCCATGGGCGTAAGCGTATTTAAGATCCACATGAGTTCTGTTACTTGCGGCACGGCGGATTGCTGGAAGAGAAATGATTTCTTGGGATCGAGTCCTGCGGCTAAGTAATCCTCCATAGTATTGAGTATCTGGGCTTGTTTTTCTTTTGGGTCAAAGGTTTCTGTAAGCGAATGGTAATCGGCGATAAAATACAAGCACTCATATTGGCCAGAATTTTGAAGGTCAACAAAGTTTTTTAGAGCACCCAAATAATTACCAATATGCAATCGGCCGCTTGGCTGGATGCCTGAAATTAAAATTGGTTTACTCATACCTATTATTATATCTCAATAACTAATAGAAGTATTGTTAAGCTAGCGATATCGCAGAACCCCCGATTTTTTCGCTCCATACTTCTGCTTCATCCATTTTTTATTGTCTTCTAATAATGCTTTACCATGTTCATTGTCGGGAGCAATTACTAAATCAAGCGACCACTTGGCATTTTTTAGCTTTGTTGAAGCTTTTAACATGACAATAAAATCTACGTCAGCCGGCCTACGCTTGGTCGAAGAAAAACTTCCCATTAGATGCATCGAAGAAATTGGTAATACCTTTTCAATTTTTCTTATGATATTTTCCGCGTTTACCCACATTTCTCTACGATAGGAAGATTTGAGCAATTTGGAGAGCGGTATTTTATTTACTGACATTTTTTAGATTTCTATAACCACCGGCAAAATCATCGGGCGGCGGCGGGTTTTATTATACAAGAACTGCCCGATTTGTTCACGTATTAGTGTTTTAAGATAATCGCTCTCGATCTCCTGCGGGTTATGGATACGTGAGATAATGCCGCGAATACGCTCACGAATTTCATTTAACATGCTCTGGTTTTCTTTAAGATAAATGAAGCCGCGCGAGATAATATCCGGATTTTTAAGGACTCTGCCCGTCACCTTATCGATGGTTGTGATGACGACGACCATACCTTCTTCCGCAAGCATCTTTCGGTCGCGTAGCACTACTTCTTCCACATCGCCCACGCCCAAGCCATCAACCATAACGTAAAATGCTGGCACTTGTTCACCGGTAACGCGCAGTTTGTCTTTGGTCACTTCCGCTACCTGGCCGTTATCCATTAAAATCACATTTTCTTTGGGTATGCCCATCTCTCTTGCAGTTACACTATTCGCGGCACGCATGAAATAATGGCCGTGTATCGGAATTACGAATTTTGGTTTCAGAATTTTAATCACTGTTTTGATGTCTTCCTTGGGAGCATGACCGCTCGCGTGCAGGTCAACAAGGCCCGAGGAATGTACATCGGCTCCCTGTCTGCACAGGTTGTCTTTTAAAATCTGCACCCCTCGTTCATTTCCGGGAATGATGGAAGATGAGAAGATCACCATATCTCCGGGCTTAATCGTCACTTGGCGATGCTCGCCGGTTACAATCTTCATGAGTCCCGCGTTTGATTCACCCTGCGCGCCAGTTGTAAGGATGATTACTTTTTGATCTTTGTACTTGTTGATTTCTTCAATAGGCACAAGCGCCCCCTTTTTAGTTTTTATACACCCAAGATTTTGAGCTATCTGAACATAATCTTTCATGGAACGGCCGTTTAGGGCTACCACGCGACCCATGCGGTCTGCTATACGGATGATCTCATCAATACGCGTTAAGAGCGAGGCAAAAATGCCTACAATAATTCTTCCCTCCGCTTTTTTGAAGAGCTCTTCAAGATTTTTTTCGACTACGCGCTCTGAAACGGAACGGCCTTCTTCGCTCGCGTTAGTCGAGTCCACCATAAGGGTATGGATGCCTAGTTTTGCGACATGTTCGTATTCCTCAAGTCCCTGTGGGTTGCTCTTGTTATCGTATTCAATGCGGAAGTCAGCAAAGTGCACGATGTTCCCTACGGGAGATTTTATGACGACGCCCATCGTATCGGGAATGGTATGCGCCACGCCGAAAAACTCGAGGTCGAAATATTTACCCACTTTTACCTTATCACCATTTTTTATTTTTTCGATATTTGGCTTAGGTACGTTAGGAAATTCTGAATGGCGTTTTTCCACAATCGCGCCAGTCAAGGCCGTCGTATAAATTGGTGGATTGCCGAGTTTAGCCAAAAGATAGGGAACAGCGCCTATGTGGTCCATGTGTCCATGGGTAAGGACTACCGCGCGGATATTTTTTCTCTTGGGTTCAAGATAGGAAATGTTGGGGATGATCCAATCAATGCCAGGAGTATCTTCTTCGGGAAATTGTATGCCCATGTCGACAATGACGATTTCGTCTTTGTATTCAAAGAAGGACATGTTGCGTCCGACTTCTTCAAGCCCGCCCAAGGGTACGAGCCGCAGGGGTTCTTCGGGGCTGGGCGAGTCAGGTGGCGCGCTCGGTCTTCTAATCGCGGGACGAGTCGGGCTCGTTCCCCTGCTAAAAAATTTGACGGGGGAACTCGCAAATTTTCTGTTTATCCCGAGTCTTGCCAAGGGGTTAATGATCGGCTGATTTTTGCGTTGCATCATAAGTAAGTATGTGACGTTAATGATATTTATTTAATTGATAATAGTTAATTGTTGACTGTTATTTGTGCCGAAGGAGGGAGTTGAACCCTCAAGCCCTTGCGGGCATACGGCTCTGAACCGTACGTGTATGCCAGTTCCACCACTTCGGCGTAGTAATGTGATGATTTTAGAGTAAATGATTTATCTAAATACCCGTTTGGTTTTTATATACCACGAGGTTACGTCATGAAAGCGGCTTGAAGGGGTATTTATGATAGCTTCATTGAAGCCGCGAATATTGTTATTCATAAGATATAGATAGTTGGGCGAATAAAGAAAAACCGCGGGTGTGTCAGCGCGAATGAGCGCTGTGAAATCGGCTAATTTTTTCGCACGACTACTGCTGTCGAAATCTTTTCGAACGCTCTCTATAAGTTTGTCTGCATCTTTATTGTTATAAAGGCTAAGGTTAAGTCCCGGATAGAAGCGTTCCGAAGAATGCCAGAAAGAAAACATGTCCGGATTTGTCGCAAACGCATTGCCGAAAAGGATGGCATCGTAATTTCTATTTTTTATTACCTCGTTACTAATGGTTGGAATATCAAGCGTGATTAAAGTCGTTTTTATGCCTATGGCTTCCCAATTTGACTTCAAAATACCGGCAGTTTTCGTAAGAAATTCAATTTGGGGAATAACAAGCTTTATTTCACCAAAGAAGCCGTCGGTTCCTTTACGCAACTTAGACGCGTCAAGAATTTTCATGGCTTCTCCCGGATCATATGACGTCGGATCGCTCGAGGTTGCTTGCGGCATGTAAGGCGTAGGCTCGTCAATTAAAGACGCACTGCCAAAGAAAACATTTTTTATTATATCTTTTTTGTCTGTAGCGTAGTCGAGAGCCAGTCTCACTGCCCGGTTTTTCAAAAGATCATTGGAGTTTTGATTCAGGAAAACCGCATAGTAACGCGGCAAGCGCAGGTCTACTATTTTATGCGGACGTTTTATGTTTTTTACAAGCAGCGGATTTATCCCGCTTAGGGCATCAATGCGCGCTATGTTAAAGGCCTCAAGTTCATCATCGGGATTGGCAAAAAATATAAAAGTAATGTTGTTAATAAAGGGTTTTTCTTTGAAATACCGGTCATTTTTGACCAGATAATATTCTGAAATAAAACCATTTTTTTCTTTTTTAAATGAAGCGACCTTATATGGACCGCTACCAATCGGTTCCAGGTTATAGTCAGATTGTCGCCAGTTTGCGACCGGCACCTGGGAAAAAATATGTTTTGGCACCACATAGAAACTTTTTAGGTTTTCATCAAAAAAAGCATACGGAGCGCCCGTTGTGAGTGTTAACTCAAGTTCGCTCACGCGTTCAGGCGTGACCCCTTGCCAGGCGGCGGACAAGGGTGAGTTTGCTTCCGGGTTCTGAATTGATTGGATGGTAAAGACAATGTCGTCGGCGGTTAGCCGTGTGCCATCGTGCCAATAAACATTATCCTTGATTCTCACGGTCCATACCTGATTATTGTCTGCCACGGTAATTTTTTCTGCCAAGTCGGCTACAGTGCTATAGGTAAGCGCTATAATGTCTTTATCAGCCTCATTCCCATTTGAGATTACGGGGTTGATGTAAACAGGTTGTGTTAGCATACCCTCGCGATAAGTGCCGCCCATGGCAGGCAAAAGCACAGTTTTCTTGTCTATGAACGAAGCCACATAAATAACCATAGTAACCGTAAAAATTATCGCGGCGCCGACAAAAATAAACTGTTCTTTTCGAGAAAACATCCTAAATAATTTATGAAATTGAAAACTCATCGAAAATGGATTAAGTAATTTAAAAACAAAAATCCTAGACTGTTTATAAAAATTTTAAGTAAGAATATCCGACGTTTGTGCGGTGAGTTTCCCTAGAGTACCAAATTGAGCAAAGAAAGAGCCAGGAACACGCAAATTAAAACGACGGTGCTTCTAAAGATAATCTTTTCAACGCCTCGGCGCGTCTGATAAAATCCCGCGTTATCGCCTCCAAATACTCCCGAGAGCCCGGAAGACCGTTCCTGCAGAAGAATCAAAACAATGAGCACAATGGCTATGACTAGTTGAGAAACCGAAAGAATCTGCGTCCAGAGTTCCTTGTTCGAAAAAAGTTGTTGGAACATATCAAAATAGATTCTACTTAGGCGATACGTTTGGCGATTAAATTCAAGACGAGACTAACCGCGCTTATAAGAAGCGTAGCATAAAGGAGAGCAAGCGTTCCCTGTATGGTAACGCCGGTAGGGAATTGTGTCAAGATATAGAGGATTAAGGCGTTTACAAGGATAATGCCAAGCCCAAGCGTAAGGATGATTGCCGGTCCTAAAACAAGCTTCAAAATCGGACGCACTAGATAGTTGAGGAGAGCCAAAACTACGGCGGCAAAAATAAGATCGTATGGTGCTTCGCTTATAGAAAAGCCGGTAATATAACGGTTAGCCAATAGAAAGGCAACTATGTTTGAAGCCACATTAGTCAAGAACAAGAAAACGAGGCGCATACGGTTATTTTACCTTATTTCAGTAAAATATTAAGTGCATCTACTATTTAGATACTTAGATACTGGATCTTGTCTCACTACTTACGATCGTAAGTAGTGAGACAAATAAAACAATAAAAAGCCAAATGAGCTTGTGTTTATAGATGGCCAAATCTTATTGCCAAGTCTCTTGTTAATTAGCAACTCTTTATTTCTTAAAGCAGCACTTTGAGCAGACTTTCACCCGTCATATCCTCTGGTTTTGACAATTTCATTATTTCTAAAACTGTGGGGGCAACATCGGACAAGATGCCGATGGTATTTTTTTCTCTGTCTTCGATTTCGGCGTCGCTTACGGGACGCGCATAAACTTTTCCTACCAGATAGATGGGAACGGGGCTGACGTTATGTTTTGTCTCCGGTATGCCGGTAAATGGATCAAACATCTGCTCAATATTGCCGTGGTCAGCGGTTATGATCATCACAGCGTTGGTTTCGATAATTTTGGCAGTCAGCGCGCCGATACAGTCGTCAAGAATCTTTACGGAGGTAAGAGCCGCGTCATAATTGCCGGTATGAGCAATTATGTCCGCGTTTGCGTAGTTTACAACGATGAAATCAAAGGCACGCTCCTCAAGGGCTTGAAGAGTGCGCGCGGTTATTTCTTTAGCCATCATTTCCGGATGTTCATCGTGTCGAGATATGTTTTTGCTGGGCACAAGAATGCGATATTCATTAGAAAATGGCTGGTCTTTGTAACCATTAAAGAAATAGGTTACGTGAGCGTACTTCTCGGTTTCGGCAACATGGAGTTGTGATTTGCCGTTTTCCGATAAAACCTTGACGAGGGGCGTCTCCACTTTTTCTGTCGGGAAAAGAACCGGCACGTCAAATTTATCCGAATATGTTGTCATGGTGGCTATATAGAGATTGGCCGGGTTTTTGCGCGCAAAATATTTGAAATCTGTTCCTATAAAAGCGCTGGCGATTTGTCGCATGCTATCTTCGCGAAAGTTGAAAAAAATAACAGCGTCTCCATCTTTGATGCCGCGGTTTACGTCGCCTATTAGCATCGGCTCGATGAATTCATCGGAAAGGCCGCGCTCAAAATGTTTTTCAATCGTATCTTTGTAATTTGTAACTGGTGTTCCTTTGCCCGTTAAGACCCGATAAGTTTTTTCTGTACGGTCAAAATGGAGATCGCGGTCCATCGCGTAATAGCGGCCGCTTATACTCGAAAGATATTTAGCCGGGATTTTCTTCAAAAGCTCAAGAAATGATTTGGGCGGGCTATCTTTACCGTCAGCAAAAAGATGGAGATTCACATGTTTTACTCCTTTTTCTTGAGCGGCCTTAAGGAGCGCCAAAATATGATCCAACGAGGCGTGTACATTGCCTTTGGTTAAAAGGCCCACCAGATTTAAGGAAGATTGATTTTTTAAAGCGTGCGCCAAAGCGGAGTTTAGAACTTCATTTTTATAAAATTCTCCGTTTCGTATCGCAATCGTAATTTTAGGCAGATGCTGATAGATGATTTTGCCGGAGCCGATCGTGAGATGCCCAACTTCACTATTACCTTCCTCGTCCCACGGCAATCCTACCGCTATGCCAGAGGCCTGAAGCGCCCCCGAGGGGTAGTTTTGTTTCAGGTACAGTACATTGGGCGGATTTGCGACGTGTATGGGATTAGCCGCGTTTTTGGCTCCTATGCCGTAACCATCTAAAATAACGAGTAGTGTAGTGTTTTTCATCCCGTTAGAGATAATATGCGGACTCTAAAACCCGCATCCAATTGTTTTTAATTATAAACCTCGACATTTTATAATAGATAGTATTTTCATATAACACGTCTGCGGTCTCTAGTGAGATTCATAAAATGCAGTCATACTTCATTTTAAGTTTTTTCGTGGAATTAAAAAAGCCCTGTATATTGACATAATCTTACTGATCTTGTTTCTGGTAGAAAACTATGCCGAGTCTGTTGCATTTTTTTGGTTTTAGGGTACAATCAAAGGCATTACCAAAATAACAAACCGTTCCTAATTAAATCACTTTAGCTTGTAATATGAATATATTAGCGAACATAATAAAGTATGGCATATCAAAATCCAATCATTTGGGGAGTGGTTGCAGTCTTAGCATTCACGATCGGGTACTTAGTTCGACAAGGAATTGCCTCTAGGCGGGCTAGTTCAGCTGAAGAAAGGGCTAAAACCAGACTTCAGGGAGCCGAACACGAAGCAAGCGGGATTATATTAGAAGCCAAGAAGAAAGCAGCTGATGTTTTGGACGCTGGTCAAAAAGAGGAACGTGAGAGAAAGCGCGAATTCGATCGGTTAAATGATCGAATTTTAAAGAGGGAAGAAGAACTGCTTCAAGAAGCCAAGGACATAGCAAAAAGCAGGGAAAAAATTCAGTCAAAATCCGACGAGCTAGTAGCGAGCCAAAAAGAACTTGAAGAAACAAGAGATAAAATAAGCGGCGAACTTGAGAAAGTCGCGGGTCTAACCCGTGAAGAAGCTAAACGAAAAATTTTGGAAGAAATCACAGAACGGCACAACGAAGAATTGGCGAAGTCTCTGCAAAAACTCGACCGCGATCGTATGGAAGAAATTGAAAAGAAAACACTCGACATTATTACGACTTCCATACAGAGATATTCGCGTTCGCACGTTTCGGAACTTACAACGAGCGTTTTTCAGCTCCCAAGCGAGGACTTCAAGGGCAAAATCATTGGCCGAGAGGGCAGAAACATACGCGCCTTGGAGCGGGCGACGGGCGTGGAGCTTATTGTGGATGAGACGCCGGACGGCATAGTTATTTCTTCCTTTGATCCGCTTCGCCGGGAAATAGCCCGTCTCGCGCTTGAAAAATTAGTGAAGGATGGTCGTATTCAGCCGGCAAAAATCGAAGAGAAAGTGGAGGAAGCCAAAACCGAAATGCAGAAACGCATGCACGAAATAGGCGAGGCCGCCGCTTTTGAGGTGGGCATCTATGATTTACCTCAAGAAATTATTCAGCTTGTCGGCCGGTTGAATTTTCGGACCAGCTTTGGGCAAAACGTTCTAACACACTCCATAGAGATGGCTTACATTTCGGGCATGCTAGCTTCGGAACTAGGCGCAAACGTTGAGATTGCTAAGAAGGGGGCTTTATTGCATGACATCGGGAAAGCCATTGACCACGAAGTTGAAGGCACGCACGTGGAATTGGGTAGGAAAATTCTTAAGAAATACAACATTGACGAGCTGGTTATCCGCGCCATGGAGTCACATCACGAAGAATACCCATTTTCGACATCGGAATCATATATTGTAACAGCCGCGGACGTCCTTTCCGCCGCCCGTCCAGGCGCGAGGAGGGGAACGCTTGAAAATTATGTAAAACGCTTGGCCGATCTGGAACGCATTGCCGGCGAATTTCAAGGTGTGAAAAGCGCTTTTGCGATTGCCGCTGGGCGTGAATTAAGAATCTTTGTGATTCCTGAAAAGGTAGATGATTTCGGCGCTCTGCAGATGGCACGTGATATTGCTTCTAAGATTCAGTCGGAATTAAAGTACCCGGGAGAAATTAAAGTAAACGTAATTCGTGAGACACGGGCAGTTGAATATGCGAAGTAAGCCATTTGACCCAACATCACTTTTGAAATCAAAAGTGGTGCTGGGATTGACACAGTAGCTATTTAACAATAACCTTGTATTTGCTATACTAAACCCGTAACAAAGGTCGATAAAGATTTTATAACTATAGAAAAACATCCTTAAATATATGAAAATAGCTGGACTCGTAGAAGAAGTCATGAAGGCGACTGGCATGGAGGTAAAATCCCACGCCAAGGTTGCGGTGGATGCGGTTTTTGACACGATCGTTAAAACCATGGGCCGAGGCGAAGAAGTTTCAATCCCAGGTTTTGGCGTGTTTCGTGTCGCCAAACGCGCCGCTCGCGAAGGCAGGAACCCGGCGACGGGAGAAAAGATTCAAATCAAGGCTTCGACCAAGCCAAAATTCCGAGCCGCGAAAGCTTTGAAAGAAGCGGTTTTGTAAGTCATAAATAAAAACGCGTTTTTATTTATATAAAGAGAACCTCGTTGGAGGTTCTCTTTTGTGTTTTACTATTGGCTAATTACTAACCACTGTTGGCTATTGTATAGAACTTACGCAGTTGGATTCAGTTCGAGGCGCGAGCGAGGCTTGCGACCAAGCTGTATTTTTAATGATACTGCGCGGAAGCAAACGAGCGAAGCAACAAAGAAATGGGCCGACTGCGTAAGTTCTATTAGAGTCCCAGGTATTTTTTCACTATATTACTGATTAAAATATAATCGGCGTAAGCTTTTTTAAGTTCGCTCAGAGAATCTTTAATTAGCGGTAATACTATTACGCGCGATTCGGTAGAGGTTGACGTTTCTGCGGTTGACGTCGAGTTTAGTATGGCGGCGTCTTCCACCGAGGTGGTGGCATTCATCTCGGTTGAGGTGGGAGAGCTTGAAGCGTTGTACGCGACAATGTCCGTATTCCAAATCAAATTATGCGCTTGCGTATTCAAGTCGATTCCCTTTTTAATATGCGCGTTGGAGCTGGCGAGTAAGTTTTTTATTTCTTGGACTTCATTTAACTTTACGGCCGAGAGTGAGAAAGATATTTTATCAAAACGAGTGCGTGCCGTTTTAATCGCCTGTTGATTTTGAATAACCAAAGCGAAATCGTTTATCCCCGTAAGAGTTGGAGTATAATATATGTCCCGCCAAATGGAGAGATCTTGAGCCAGCTTCTTTACGCCGGAGATATCTAGGTCGTGCGAGAGCTCGTTGGTAAGGTCTGTAAAATAGGATTTGGCCGCATCAATAGCGCCGAGAAATTTATTCTTGAGCAATTCGTCTTTCTTATCATTGTCTTTAAGATTTAAATCACCAAGCCGCTTCTTAAACGCATCAAGCTCAAGATTGGAACAGATGATGATCTCTTTGACTACATCCTTTCGAGCGTTTATCTCTGTTTGGTCACGATTCTTAAGAGATGAATCGGAATCTTTTACCTTTAGAAGTATGTCAAACGCGTCTTGTAATTTGCATTCCTCTTGGCTTTGATTGGAATTCGCAGGCGTAGAAGTATCGCTTACAGCAAACACCGCCGGTAAAATAAAAAAAGAGCCAATAAGTACGCCAGTTATCACTGCTTTTTTTAAAAAGTTTTTTGCCATTATTAATTATATTATTAAATATTATTAAGACCTTACTCGTTTCTTACTCGCTTAAGGCCTTTAGGGCTTCGTCAACTCCAGGGTTAGAGTACTCCGTAGCGTCAAGTTTTGGTGTTTCGTTTTTTATTATCGATGTATTTAAATGTCCGGGGCCATTTTGCGCCGCTTCTTTTAACGCTGTAATAGCCGATCCATCTAAGTCTTGGTTTAATGATATTTCCGTAAGGCGAAGTTGTAGATCAAGTTCTTCCGCTTCTGCTTTAAGTCCCTGTGGATCAAGTCCAGCGAGCTTTAGGGGCGCTTCGCTTCTAATGGCGCCGAAAAGAATAACGGCGAAAACCGTTACTACCAAACTGATTCGAAAAAGCAATGTCTCAAAAATTCCCAATGATTTTTGGGGCGCGTGGCGGAGAATGGAAATAAGCGATTGTCGGCTATAGTCTGGATTAGGGACGATGCGCTTTAATTCTTTTAATTTTTCTAGGACAGAATATGACATTATTTTTTTATGTTAGATGTTGTTTGAGGTTTTTTACGGCTCTGTGCTGGAGAAGTTTTACCGCGCCCTCGCTTTTGCCTAGCGCGAGAGCAGCTTCTTTGAGCGATAGATCTTCCACAAAACGCAAGATGATAACTTCTTGGTATTCAGGTTTCAACTTCAGTATGGCCTGTTGCACTTCTTCTATGGTCGCTTTGGTTTCAAAATCTTCGAGATGACTCTCGGCGCTTGAGATAAATACTTCTTCTGCGGACTCGAGCGGCAGATCAGCTTTCTGCGTTCGGTAAAAATCGATAACCTTATTGCGCGCGATTTGGTAAAGCCAGCTTGAAAAGGGATGTCCCCTATCTTTGTAGGAAGCGACGTTGGTCCAGGCGCTTAAGAAGACCTGATGGGTGACATCCTCGGCCTCCTCACGACGGCCAACTTTAAGGAATATAAACCGGTATATTTGCGGTTGATAGTGCCCATAAAGCAAGCCAAAAGCCGAGGATTCACCTCGAATGGCGTCACGTATTAACTTATTCTCGCCATCTAACATAGGTAACGATTTTATAGGTTTTTTGTTACTTTATGGCTTTTGAGCGGGTAGGGGGAATCGAACCCCCGGCAACAGGTTGGAAACCTGTGGTATTGCCACTATACGATACCCGCCTTTGGTCATGGGGTATTCTTGTTATCTTTAGTGTATTTAATGGTAGTCTATTAATTTAGGCCTAACGTTAGGCCTAAATACCGCTTTTAAATTTTAGCATTCATGTTTGCATTTTTCAATTGAATGCCGTAAAGTAACCGTATTTACCACGTACCATGCAAGAAAACTTTGCTTTAATGGGCGGAGGTAAATATAACTAAAGTCGTTAAATAAAAGTTTCCCAAGCATGTCTCAAGAGACGTGGTATGGGGTTTACTGTGGATAAATTTTACTGTGGATAAATATAGTATTAGAAAAATCATTAAAAAGTTCCGTTTCTTTTTGATCTTCCTTATAGTTATAGGGTTATCACTTGGCGTGTGGAGCCTATTTTTCTCTAGGGATAATTATATTCCGCAAAGTTTCATAGATGCGAGGCGTACGAGTGCCATCGTAGGTGACCAGATTATTGGGCTCTCGAGTGAGTCTTCAGATGGTATAAGCAAGATCCAAAAGTTTCAGGAGGACAAAAAATACAACGAGGCATTGGATGCGATAGTAGCCGAAAGAAAACGTGTTTCCAATATGCGTGATAAAGGTTCAGAACTGCTTCAAAGTTTGAGTGCAATGACACAGTCAGTTTCTGAAATTCGCCCGGAAGCGTCGCGAACGGCCGCGCTTCAGGCCATTAATTACGAAACGGGCATCGTAAACCATCTAATTTCATACAATGAAGATCTTGACCAACTTCTTCAAATCATTGCTTCACGGGTACTTTATGGTGAAGACATTACTGCTGGATTCAAAGATTTGATTACTAAAATAAATGGCGAAATTGGGACTATCAACGATCTGAATAAAAAATTTACCGAGGCGATGGATGCGCTGGAGAAGGGCTTAAAATAGGGGCTCGGCCGTGCTTTCTACCCGCACCACAGAACCATCAGAATGGAAGCCGACTACGGCTTCGTTAGGTGCGGTACGAAGCACTAGCCTCGCTGTTGGCGGAGCGCAATACGTTCTGCTTGTGCTGAACATAGTCGAACCACACGAGAACTATTTCTCGCTTTTGGCAGAGATGGTATAAAGTACCAGCCCAATTGCAAGTAGCGACTATGCTACACTGTCAAACAAAAGCAACATCAATTTTTTTAGGGGAGAGAAAAACATGTATCCCAACATATACTCTTTTATTATCCCTCTTGAGTCTGGAACAATAACAAAAATAGAAGAAATTGCAGCACAAAATGGCAGTGTGGCAAAACATTTTGTTGGTTATCTTGGAAAAAATATGTAGTTTGGGCAAGAGAAGACATCTCAGAAATTCTTAGAGAAAAAGGTATTATTTTCAGAAAACACAAATGGGGCGATCCAGTGTAACACCCCTCTTTTATTTCTCGAAAACAAAAACACCGCTCTTTTGGGTAAAAGTCGCGCTGGAAATCTAGCATATTTATCCAGTTTGACTCGTAACCAAAAGAGCGGTGTTTTTTGATCCCTTAGTAAGAATCTCTGCCACCACCACCGCCGTAACCGCCGCGATCACCGCCGCGATCGCGGTTAAAGCCACCACCGCCCGTTCTCGGACGCGCGGTCATCGGTTGAGCCTCGTTTACCACAAGCTTACGACCTTCGATATCCTTGCCGTTAAGGATCTCGATCGCTTTTTGAGCTGCATCGTCAGAGTCCATTTCGACAAAGCCGAAGCCCCTCGAGCGTCCGCTCATCTTATCTTTGATGACGGTCGCAGAGAGAACCCCGCCTGCCTCGGCGAACGTATCGCGGAGACTTTCATCGGTCGTAGTGTAGGAAAGGTTTCCTACGTATAACTTCTGTGCCATTTTTTTCTTATTTTTATTTTTTTAATTTACCCCCGTTTTTAAAAAGTTGGGAGGGTGAACTGTAGTAAAGACCTTTTTCTTGTTGCTTACCCTGCTTTACGCGAGATAAAACCGAAAATACCTACAGCTTGAAGAGTATACCACACTTACTGCTTTTTTGTCAAACCCAGTATTATTCTGTTGTTAAAAGAGCTTTTGTTTGTTAAAAACATCGTTATCCAAAGCAGATATTGTATAATTATTCTAAGCAAGACAATATAACTGGTCGATGTTTTAATTAACCAATAAAAACCATGAAAAAAGGCTTTACTCTTCTTGAGCTCTTAATCGTAATCGCTATTCTCGCTATTCTCGCGACCGCTACCATTTTAGTCTTGAATCCCGCCGAGCTTTTGAAACAAGCAAGAGACTCTCAACGCGTTACCGATATAGCGAACTTAAATAGCGCGCTTAGTCTCTATGTTACTGCAGTTTCGAGCCCCTATTTGGCTTTTGACAGTGGCGCCCCCACGAACGTGACTTGCCACAATGGCGGCGGTATTTATACTTGTTATTCCGATAAAAAAGATGGTGCGCTTTCAGTCACCTGTGGAGGGCGTTTCAATTCTGACGCGGTAGTAACCTCTACCAGCAGGCAAATAGATAATAGTGGTTGGTTGCCGGTGGATTTCACCGCTATTCCGAGTGGTTCACCGATTGCGCTTGAACCAACCGATCCATCAAATACCGGCTCTCTTTTCTATGCTTATGCCTGTCAGAATGACACTACTTACGTGATCACGGCGGCACTTGAAAGCGAAAAATATCTCGCGTCCGGCGGTCCTGGCCAGGGCGATGGCGGTAGCTCCACGGATGTTTTTGAAGTCGGCACCACTCCGGGCCTGAATGGTGTAAATAGCGGCGGTATGTAAAAAACTGCGATTGTTCTAATTACCGGTTAATCCAAGTAACTCTTTTTCCATTACTCCTTCCTAATTTTTATGCCCCAAAACCAAAAAGCTTCCGCTTTAGCGGAGGTGTTTTGGTTTATAAGCTGGGTAGGTACGCGATACATCTTGCATTTTAAGCATTAAATTTTATAGTCAGTGTAGTAGCTAATTTGAGAGGAGGATAAATGAAATGACCTGTAAAGAAGTGGATGAGTTTCTAGATTCTGATCGTAGTGATGACTTTACAAGTCCGGAATGGGAAGCCGTAGAAGCCCACGCGAAAGTGTGTGCCCATTGTTTTCTCGATATGGTTCAAGCTGAAGCTGACAGTGATGAGCTTTACGGGATTATTATAGACAGAGTTTCCGAAGAAGAATGGCGGAAATTGTTTAAAGAAGCAGGCCAGCCACCGGAGGTCATTGAGGAAGCGCTTAGGGAAATCCGTGAAGAACAACGAAAACGCACGTAGTGAGCTTGATGTCAAAAAACTCACTGTGCGTTATTTATTTTTGAGATACTGATTGGTTTGATTCCAATTTGTCTGTGTCAAAGAAAATGGGCCGCCTTCGGGCCTAGTACGAGAATGTTGTTCGTTCCACTCATTCCTTCTCAATTCTCATACCCCAACAACAAAATAACCTGTTGCAAGAACGGGTCATTTTGTTGTCAGAGCGGGGTACGAGAATCGAACTCGCGGCTCATCCTTGGCAAGGATGTGTATTGCCACTATACGAACCCCGCGTTCATATTTTGTTTATTGTATTTGTTTTGAAAAAAATATCAAATACAAAATTTCCTTTCTGGTGCAGTATTCTTGAATTAGTCCGAACGCATTTTGGCGAGAAGTCCCCCGCGAAAACCGAGCGGCTTCGCCGCAAGATTCCAAAACCGCCAAAGAGTCCGGAAAAACAATCGGCTCGAACCATGTTTTAATGGAAAGAAGAAAAGAAAATTTTTTAATCATAAAGTCGAAAATTATTAGCTAATAAATATATGAATATGAACCAAAAAGGATTTGCAAATATAATTCTCATAGTTCTCGTAGTTATACTCGCTGGAGCAGTAGGATATTTTGCTTTCATGAAAAAACCAGCTCCTGTCATTGAACAAATAACACAACCGGCTACAACACCATCCCCCAACAATACTGTTCCGCAAAATCCACCGGCAACTATTTCCCAACTTACAAAAGCGCAGGTACTAAACGGATTTGACCAGTGTGACATCCAGTTTAAAGAAGGTGAGCTTTCTATCGGATGGGATAAATACCAGCAACTAGAACAAACCTGCAGTTCTGCTGTTTCAGGTGCTTCTATATCTGCAGATGAAATAGTTTTAGCCGACTTAGACAATGACGGAATTGTAGAAGCAATTGTTCCAGTGAGAGTTGTTCGCGCTTCAAGTGGTGGTGCATTATACGTTTTTAAGAATAAAAACGGAACTGCGCGAGTTGTTGATAGTGCTAGCATCGGTAAGGAAAACATAAAAATTGTTTCTGTAAATAAGGATATCATTGTAGGGAAAACGGATGGTGCCATGGGGTATACTTCAACCACAAAAACCTATAAATTTGTTAA
>Ga0209541_10000678_pt1 | contig 66951 bp, 61 predicted proteins | sample RifCSPlowO2_01_FD_184027 | JGI IMG/M metagenome (GOLD analysis project Ga0209541, IMG submission 184027) | Groundwater microbial communities from Rifle, Colorado - Rifle CSP2_plank lowO2_0.1 (SPAdes) (version 2) | ecosystem: Environmental > Aquatic > Deep subsurface > Groundwater | place...
CAGCTGCAGCATTTGGTCTTGTGCAGCTGAAGAAATTGGATGGTTTTTTAAAGAAACGTACTCATAACTTTAAAAAACTCAAACAATTTTTTAGCAAATATGAAAAATGGTTTCATCTTCCCTATCTGTTGGAAGGAGCGGAAACAAATTGGCTTGCATTTCCTTTAACAGTTAGAAACAATGCTCCTTTTACTCGCTATGATTTCCTTAAACATTTGGAATTCAAGGGAATTCAAACAAGAGTACTTTTTTCAGGAAATATTGTTAGACATCCGGTATATAAAGATATTAAATTTAAAGTTAGTGGATCACTAAAAAACGCAGATGCAATTATGGCTTCTTCTTTGCTATTGGGTTGTCATCAAGCCTTAACTAAAAAGGATATACAATATGTTAGTGAAACAGCTGATGAGTTCTTCAAGAAATATGTATAGTCCTCTGGTTTCTATAATGGAAATAAAAGAAGGTGGCGGCATAATCCAGAATTGGAGTTTAAGGTAAATTTTGGATAATTTTAATTAATGAAGATTTTAATACTTAACTGGCGTGATATAAAGCATCCATTAGCTGGTGGTGCAGAAATTGCAACACATGAACACGCGAAGGCATGGATTTCTGCAGGTCATAGTGTTACGATGTTCTCGTCTACTTTTCCAAATGGAAAAATAGAGGAGACCATAGATGGAATGCGCATTATTAGAGAAGGAAATCATTATACCGTTCACTTGAAAGCAGCTCATTTTTATCTAAAAAACTTAAAAAGTAAGATTGACCTAGTAGTAGATGAATTTCATTTTATTCCATTCTTTACTCCACTCTATGTTAGCCGGAAAAAAATAGCGTATATTCATGAGACTGCTGGTGAGAACTGGTTTAAAAATATATATTTTCCTCTTAATTTAATTGGTTATCTTCTAGAGCCATTAATTTTTTTACTATATAGAAAAATACGGTTTATAACAGTATCTAACTCAACAAGAGAAGATCTCATGAGATTTGGAATTAAGAAATCTATGATAACGATTATACATAATGGGATTGCTAAGCTACCTTCAAAAAAAACTCATGAAAAGAATCCAACAGTTCTTTACCTGGGCAAGCTAGCTGTAGATAAGGGTATTGAGGATGCAATTTATGCTTTTAGTAAAGTGTATGCTCAAGGTAAAGATTGTGTTTTTTGGATTGTTGGAAAGGAAGAAAAAAAAGACTATAAAAATAAGCTCGTAATGCTTGTACAGAGTCTTGGTATAGAAAATTCAGTAAAATTTTATGGATATGTTTCAGAACAAGAAAAATTTGATATATATAAAAGAGCATGGGTTTTAATTCATCCTTCTTTAAAGGAGGGATGGGGTTTAACTGTGATTGAGGCTGCAAGTCAAGGCTGTGTGGCAGTAGGTTATAATACTGCAGGACTGAGAGATTCAATTTTAGATCAGAAAACAGGATTGTTAGTCGAGCATAAAAATATTAATGCGCTTGCATTGTCGGTTTTAAAAATTATTAAAGACAAGAATTTGAGAGAAGTTCTTGGAAATAATGCAGTAAAAAGAAGCATAAAATTTAGCTGGGCTCAGTCCACTAAAGAAAGCACCGCTTTTATTAACTCGTTATGAAAATATTATTTGCAATTCCGGCATTTATATAATAATAAAAAATGAATAAATTTCCCCTTGTGTCGATTGTTATTCCTACTTTTAATAGTCAGTCTCAGATTCTTTTTTGTTTGCAGTCTATTAAAAAACAAGCCTATCCTGCTGATAAGATTGAAGTAATAATTGCGGATGGTGGTTCAATAGATTCAACGTTAGAAATTGCAAAAAAATTTAGCTGCGTGATTGTCAAAAATGAAAAAAAACTTGCGGAGCATGGAGTTGCACTTGGATCAAAATTAGCTAAGGGTGATTACATAATTATTATGGCTGCAGACAATGAATTGGGAACGCCTAATTATATCAAGCAGATTATTGTACCCTTCATCGAAGATAAAAATATTCTTGTTGCATATCCAAAGCATACCAGTAGCAAACAAGATAATTGGATAACCCGGTATATAAATACATTTACGGACCCAGTTAATCATTTTATATATGCAGATGCTGCAAATACCAGAACATTTCATAAAATGTATCCAATAACATATTCATCAAAAGAGTATATTGTTTATAAATTTTCATCGGTTGACTATCCATTAATTGCTCTTGCGCAGGGTACAACTATAAGAAAAAATTTTAAACGTCAAAAATTTACCTATGGTGATGATATTACTTATATCATAGAAATTATAGAAAAAGGATATAAGCTAGCGTATGTACCAAATGCTTTAATTCTTCACCATACAATTAGCTCATTAACAAGTTTTATAAAAAAACAACAATGGGCAATAGATAATATGTTATTTAAAAAAAAATATGGAATTCAAATACGAATTCGTTTTTTTTCTAAAGCACGATATCTAAGAAAAACTCTATGGCCAGTATATGCTGCGTCAATTATTTTACCTTTATTGTGGAGTATCTCGGGTATGATTGTAGAAAGAAAAAAAGAGTGGATATATCATTCAGTTCTCACGTATATTACTGTATTAATTTTGATTTTGGAGATAGTTCGTGTTAAGATTTTAGGTAAGATAGAACATAAAGAAAGAAAATAATGAGATATTCAATTATCAAAGCGACAAAAAGAAGGGATAAGAGAGGATTTTTAGTTGATTTTCTCAAAGGAGATGAGGTAGAGAATTCTGACAAACAATTAGGACAGATCTATTTGGTCACTTTTGATAAAAAAAATGTAATACGAGGAAATCATTATCATAAAAATAAAAAAGAATGGTTTGTGGCAATAAAAGGCAAATTAAAAGTTATGTTAGAAGATTTAGAAACCAAAGAAATGAAAGATTTCATACTGGATGGAGATAGTGATGAATATGAAAGAATATATATAGAAGAAAATATTGCTCATTCATTTGAAAGTATAACAAATGAGGCTATGATGATAAATTATTCAAATAAACCCTATCATAAGGATAATCCAGACACGTTTTTCTATAAATTGATAAAACAAAAATGAATAACATACTTGATGAGTTAACGATAACTAATCGATATAAAGATGCACAGATTCGTTCTGGAACCATTATTTATGATGGGAGCACAATTGGAAAAGGATTTATAACAGGTCACAACACCATAATTAGAGAAAATAATGTAATTGCAAATAACGTATTGGTAGGAGTTAATTCGTATTTAGGACCAGGTAATATCATTGGAAATAATGTACGAATTCATACTAGTTGTTTTCTAGAAGGCGTAAGGTTAGAAGATGATGTTATCATAGCTCCCCATGTAGTTTTTACCAATGATCCTTATCCACCATGTAAAAAATGTTCAGAAAAAGTAGGTGGAGCACATGTGGGGAAGGGAACTATTGTTGGAGCAAATGTTACAGTGCTTCCAGGAGTAAAAATTGGCAAAAATTGTCTTGTTGGAGCCGGAAGTGTGGTGACCAAAGATATTCCAGATAACACGGTTGTAGTAGGAAATCCTGCTCAGCGTATAAAGTCGATACAAGAGGTTAAGCATATGCATTAACAATGTATTAATATTACTGCCTTAACAACATTCTTCCAATGAGTAACAAAAAAAACTATTTTTCCAATAAAAATATTCTTATTACCGGAATTACTGGGTTTGTTGGATCTCATTTAGCTAAAAAATTATCAATTTTAGATGCTAATGTTTTTGGATTATCAAAACGTGCTACTGGAAAACAAATGGTAAAAGCAAGTATTTTGGATTATTCAATAATTGATGGGGTTATTAAAAATAATAACATTACTATTTGTTTCCATCTTGCAGGAGAGGCATTAGTAGAAGAAGGTCAGAAAGATCCGTATCATACTTTTAAGGTAAACATAGAAGGAACACTAAATATACTAGAATGTTCTAGAATAAATAAGCTAGAAAAAGTTATAATTGCTTCAACTTCCCATGTGTATGGTAATAATAAAGTACCCTATTTAGAGAAATACATTCCTAAGCCATCTCGTCCTTATGAAACTTCAAAAACCTGCACAGATCTTATAGCGCAATCTTATGCTGACACATTTAACTTGCCCGTATTAATTCCCCGGTTTGTTAATATATTTGGTCCTGGAGATTTAAATTTTACGAGACTTATTCCTAGGACTATGAGAAATATAATTCAGAAAGAAAATCCTACTATGTGGAGCGGGGTTGCTGTAAGGGATTATTTATATATAGATGATGCAATAAGCGCATATACAAAGTTGGCAGAAAGCGATATTAATAAGATTGATGGAAATCGTATATTTAATTTTGGCGGAGATAATATTATATCTGTCAAAGATCTTATAGAAAAAATTATATTTATTTCTGGAGAAATGATAACTATTCAGAGAATAGAAAAAGAGCGAGAATCAGAAATAAAGACTCAATATGTAAGCTGGAAGAAAGCAAAAAAAATTTTACACTGGTCTTCCCAAGTGCCTTTGAATACTGGATTACAGTTGACGTACAATTGGTATAAAGAGCATGCAAGTGAGTTTTTTCGATAATTTGCATTGGTTTTAAGTTTTTTGATATCATTAAGAGCGTAGCGTATATGAAATCTATTGATGGAAAAAGAGTATTAGTTACAGGAGGAACGGGTTCATTTGGAAGGATGTTTGTTGATGAACTCTTGAAACTTAATCCTAAAGAAGTAATTATTTTTAGTAGGGATGAAGATAAGCAAGGGGCAATGAGATTGCAACAAAAAAATGACAGGCTTCGTTTTGTTTTGGGTGATGTGAGAGATTATAGGAGTGTTCGAGAAGTAATGCGAGGCGTGGATGTTGTCGTTCATTCAGCAGCGTTAAAATGGATAACAGAAGTTGAATACAATGTCTGGGAAGGTATTAAAACAAATATTATTGGTGCTCAAAATATTATTGAAGCTGCTCGTGATGAAAATGTAGAAAAAGTTATAGCATTATCAACAGATAAAGCCGTAGAACCAATCAACGCATACGGTATGGCCAAGGCGTTACAGGAAAGATTAATTACAACTGCTAATTTATATGATAATGGCACGCGCACAGTATTCATTTCTACTAGATATGGAAATGTATTGGGTTCACGAGGATCAGTGGTTCCACATTTTCGATCTTTAATAGACAAGGGAAAACCTATAACAATTACTGATTCTAAAATGACGAGATTTTTTCTCACCCTTGAAGAAAGTGTTAAGTTGGTTTTGAAGGCTTTGGAAGAAGGGGTTGGTGGAGAAGTATTTGTGAGAAAAATGCCGGCCCATACGATTGAAGACCTAGTTAAAGTAATGTTGAAAAATGTACCAAAAGAAAAACACGCTATCGAAATAATTGGAGTAAGGCCAGGTGAAAAGATTCATGAAGTTCTCGTAAGTAGCGCTGAGGCAGTTCGTACAGTTGAAATGAAAGACTATTATGTAATACTTCCGCAGATTTTTATAGGTGCGGTAGAAGAAAAATATAAAGCATATAAACGATTGAGTGAATTTCGTTATACATCAGATACCACCAAGAGGATGAGTAAGGATGAATTGCAAAAGCTTCTCAAAGAAAAAGGATGGATATAGATTTGAAATGGTTATAATATCGACTCATGCACTCTTAGCTAAGGATGGGGACTATGTATTGAAGGGCACAGGTAGAGAGATATTGTCTTTCCTCAAAAGTAAAGCTGTAGATTACGTAATTATTCAGCATCCAATAGATGGTGGCTTATCTTCCGTAATCCAATTCTATAAAAAAGGCGTAATAACAATAAAAAGAATCGGGTTATCGTGGCTCCCTTTTCCGTTACGCATATTTCAGGAATACATCATAGATTTTTATATAGTTATTTTATTGAAAGGCAACATAGAATTATTTATAGGGATAAATCCGCTTAATGGCGTGATGGGAAATGTGTTAAGGCGATTAGGTTTAGCTAAAAAAAGTATTTTTTATACTGCCGATTATGCGCATCAACGCTTTAATAATTTAATTATGAATAGTCTATATCATTTTTTTGACAGAGTTGCAGCTTTTGGAGCGGATGAGGTTTGGAATGTTTCTAGTAGAATTGTAAAAGAAAGGGAAAAGCAAGGTATAGATAAAAAAAAGAATTTTATTGTTCCAAATAGTCCAAATCTTAATATAATAAAAACTGGACCATATAAAAAAACAAACAAATACAATTTAGTAATTGTAAGTCATATCGCACGTGCAATTAATTTTCCTCTTCTGTTACGCGTGATAAAAAGGCTCTCAGAAAAGTATAAGAAAATAAATCTTAGCATCATTGGTACAGGTCCATATGAAGATGAAATTAAAAGTTTAGCGAATAAACTATCTATAGAAGATAGAGTGTCTTTTTTAGGATCTAAGGACCATAAAAATGTCATAGAAATTCTTCAAAATAGCGGTGTAGGTATAGCCCTTTATGCAAATTACTCTCCGTGGACACAATTTGGAGACTCAATGAAAGTAAGGGAGTACCTTGCTTGTGGACTTCCTGTCATTATGACCGCAGTCCCTTCTACAGCAGACGAAGTAAGAGATGAGGAGGCCGGTTTTGTTATTAACCCAAATGAGAAAGAACTTATAGGTGCTTTAGAAATAATTTTTTCTGATGAAAATATTTATAAAAAAATTAGAAAAAACTCTTTGTCATTAGGGAAAAAGTACGATATTACGAAAATACTGAATGAAAGATTAGGATTTACTATTTTGTAACTTATTTTATAAAAGAATATTTAAAAAGTGCTTTTAAGATTGGAAAAGCATGATGCCAACGAATGTTTTTTCCTTCTTTATGTGTTCTTGGGTTGTATGAAATAGGTATCTCAAGTGGCCTAAATCCTCTTTTAACTGCTTTTACGGTTATTTCTGCTTCTATGTCAAATCCATTTGTTTCTAAAGGTTTTATTTTGTTATAAACCTCTCGTGTAAAGATTTTTGATCCGGTAATTGCGTCAGTTAGATTTGCTTGCAGGACAAAACTAATAAAAGAGTCGATCATTATACCTCCAAAATAATATAGAAATGAAGAGTATTGATTATTTTTGTTAAGTCTCCGAGAACCAAATACTACTTTTGTCTTTCCTTCCAATATGGGTTTTAATAGAAGAGGAATTTCTAGCGGGTCATATTCTAGATCATCGTCTTGAATACATAGAATATCACCGGTTGCTTTTTTTAGTCCTGATCTTACAGCTCCTCCTTTTCCTGTATTTACTTTGTGATGAATTAAGATGATATCAGCTGTATCTTTTAAAATTTGGTACGTGTTGTCTGTTGAGCAATCATCAACAACTATAATTTCCTTTGTAATCTCATAAAGAGAAATCTTTTTAATTTTATTAATAAGTTTTGTTATCTTTTTCTCACTGTTATAAGCTGGGACAATGATTGATAATTTCATAAATTTAGACTTCAGCTATTGATTATGGCATTTTTTACTTTCTAATATTATAATACATATAAGATGAAGAAGTATATTATTCTAATATTTTTAAACATATTTATTTGGTATCCTGCATTGTCTTTCTGGTTTTTTGGAGGATGGGAGCAGTCATGGCTGATAGGAGTTTGTGGATATAATTTTACGCCCCTTTGTCTGATGAAAGGACACGCGTTTTTGTATCTTGTCAACTACAAATTGTTTGGATGGAACCCAACCGGATGGTATTTGACTGCCTTGATCTTGCAGATTTTGGCAGTACTTTGCTTATTTAGATTTACCATACTCTTGACAAAAAGTAAAAAAATTGCAATGTTAGTTGCAGTTTTTTTTAGTGTGAATATAGCTTATAACGACGTGATTAACTGGGGAAGTTTTGAAGGATTATATGCGCTTCTTTTATTATGTTTTTTTCTTGCTATTTTTGCTTATAGAAAATTCACGATAGATAAGAGTAGCAGGAGGTTCTTATGGTATGGAGCAGTACTCCTTCTGTATATATTTGCCTTATTTATTCGAGAATCCGGACTAGTTTTTCCTTGCTTGCTTCTTATTTTCGAATTATATACCAAAAGCTTCAAATTAACGAAAAAGTATGTGATAAAACTCGTTTATTTATTTTTGCCTTTTGGGTTACTTTCGGTTGGATATATTCTCTTTAGAAATTGGTATGGCGGAGCGCCTCACGATTTAATAGATGGCATGGTTCAGTATAGAATGACATTATTATCTCAACACCAATATGGTGAATATATATGGAGAGGCGTTCTTTCATTTGGAAAGTTTGCCGGATCTCATCTTGTCCCATATACCCTCATGAATTCAATTCGTAGTGTTTTTGCTCACTTTATTTCTTCAAATTTAATAAATATGTATTTTTTTACAATTGTAGGATGGTTATATGTAGGCTTTATGGGCGCAATTTGTTTCTTTTTTAGAAAAGATAAACAAGCAAAAAATTTACTTATTTTTTCTTTTTTATGGTTTGTAATTCCTACTCTATTTTTTAGTTTTGCTTGGAGTATTACTGATTCTATGCTTCAAACCGCTTATACAGCCGATTCCTCCCGATGGAGGTATTTTGCATTTTTTGGAACAGTACTTTTTTGGGTTATTTTTGGGTTAAAAGTATTTACAGTATTAAAAACAAGATATAAACCTAAGCAAAAAATGATTACTATTTCATTTGTTACATTTGCAATATGTATCATATTGGTTAACTTTTTTTACTTAAGGAAGATTCAACACGAAATGTACGTTACTAGTTATAAACCTGCAAGAGAGTTTTATACTGCGTTTCAAAAATATTTTCCGACTCTTCCAAAAGATTTTATTTTTTCAGGATATTTATATTCAGGGTATCTTGGAGACTATTTATTTGAATGGTATTACTTAAGGCAAGCATACTACCCGTATTTAACAGAAAATCGCATTAACAATTGGGGAGAAGTATATATGGGCATGTTGTTGCCACGACTTAAAGATGGATCTGCGAATTTAAATAGTACCTTTTTTGTAGATTATAACGATAAAGATGGACTCATTAATAACACTGAGAAAATGAGAAAAGTACTGCTATCCCAATCTGAATACTCTTATCAAGTCGAAAAAATAGTTCAAAGTGGTAATATGGTCTCTTCTATGAAAAGTAATGAACAGAAAGTACATATAGATCTGAAACCAGATCTTCATATAGAAATACCCTTTCAGTATGAAATTACAGCAAGAGTATATCCTTCTTCTGCGATCGATACAGCCTCTATGGCTATAGATAAAAGAAAATTACTAGAGCACTATGTAATAAATAGAATGGACTTTCTTAAAAATGTGAGCGTTACCGTATGCGATACTGCTCCAGCTGGTTCGCAAGGAAAGCCTGCACAGCCTTTACTGCCTCAAAATATTATAAATGGTAACATTGGGCCACGCTCCATGTGGGCAGCTAATTGTCGGCCTTCGTGGGTTCAGCTCGATTTAGGTAAAGAAAGGAAAATTGGTGGTGTTGTTTTTCGTACGCCAAAGAATTCACCAACAAACCCATCAGATTACACAATTTCTCTTTCAAACGATAACACAAGTTGGAAAGAAGTAATCTCTATAAAGCAAAATAATCTCCATCAGAGAATACACGCTCTTCCCAACCCTGAGAATGCTCGATATGTTAGATTTACCGTAACAAACACAACACAGGGTGCCATGCTAACCCTTGATGCATTGGAGGTTTTGGATGAAACAGCAATTTCTTTAGTTGAGCACTACGGAGATAATTACGAAAGTCTTTTAGCGGATAGTCTTACTCTTGGCACTTCATATATGCGCTTTGGATGGCTTACTGATCCTAATAATTTCGCTGTAGATGAAGTAGAAGCAAACAATTCATATATAGTACCACTTATTTTAGACGGGCAAACTCATACATATACTATTGAACCAAATGAAAATGAATATTTTAGTGCACCCGGCCAATCGTTAAAAAGATTTACAACCGACATCTATTTAGATTTCCTAGGCATTCCTGCAACAATTGAAGTTGATTCGGTAAAAATAGTCCCAAAGTTTTCTTTAGTAAAAGAACAATAAATATGAAAATAGCTATTACCGGCTCAACAGGTTTTCTAGGAAGTTATCTAGTCCGCGAGCTTAAAAATAAGAACACTGACTTTATTGTGCTTGATAAGGAAAAACACGATCTTTTTGACGTAGATTCTCTTCAGAGTTTTGTAGAAAATGCTGACATCATATGTCATTTAGCTGGCGTAGCGAAAAAATCTCCAGAAGTGCTTTTGCGCACGAATACTCTGGGAACAATAAATCTTTTAAAGGCGATAAAAAAATTCAACAAGCGAGCTTATTGTAAATTTATTTTTGCGTCCTCCAGACACGTATATCCCATGAGAAATGTATATGCTTACTCAAAAAAAATTGCTGAAGAATTTATCGAGCTTCAATCAAGTGAAGGAATTAAGGGAATAGTTTTAAGATTCTCAAATGTTTATGGACCAAACTGCAAGCCGTTTTTAAACTCTATTATTGCAACTCTTGTATTCCAAACAGGTTCGGGTCAAGTATTAACTATCAATGGAGATGGAAATCAAAAAAGAGACTATGTCTTTGTAGCAGACGCAGTACATGCATTAGTTGATGCAATAAAGTACATTCCCAGAAAGAATTACGAAGTATTTGATATCTGCGCTGGGAAGTTGACATCATTAAATGAAATAATAGCTGTTTTAGAAAGAATAAGAGGAAAGAAGATTGGCGTTGCTTATAATGATAAAAAAGAAAATGAAAATTGGGATCTACCACTTAATAACAATGCAGAAAAAGCTTTTGGGTGGACACCAAAAGTTTCTCTCGAGGAGGGGTTAGGTCTGACAATGGCTTCTAACGAGAAATAACATGCCTTTAAAAATGGAAGAGAATAAAAACTTGTTTATGAATAATCCCCTTGTAAGTATCACCATCGTAAATTGGAATGGAATGAAGTACTTGCCTGATTGTCTTGGTTCTCTTTCAGAAATAGATTATAAAAATATTGAAGTCTTTTTTGTAGATAACGCATCAACTGATAATTCCGTTAAATATGTCAGAAAAAATTATCCGCATTATAAACTCATTTTAAATTCAAAAAACCTTGGATACGCAGAAGGGCATGAAGAAGCATTTAAGCTAGCAAAGGGTGAGCTTCTACTTCTTTTGAGTATGGATACTATAGTAGAAAAAGATTTTTTACAACAGATGGTAACGGCTATAACTAAGAAGAACGACATTGGTGCTGTACAGCCCAAACTTCTTATGTATCCTGACACTGAGTTAATAGATTCGATTGGATCGTTTTTTTTAGAAACAGGAATCCTGTATCATTATGGGAGAGAAAAAAACCATATAGATCCTAAGTACAATTCCTATATGGAGGTGTTTTCAGGAAAAGGGGCCTGCCTTTTATTTAGAAGAAAAGCGCTTTTGAAAACAGGATTGTTCGACAAAGATTTTTTTGCCTATTTTGAAGAAACAGATCTCTGTCATAGAATATGGCTGTCGGGATTTCGAATAGTATATGAGCCATCAGCGGTGGTATATCATACCGGTGGAGGAGCGTCCAAAAGAATGATCGTTTCTTATATTCAATTTCATTCCTTTAAAAATAGAATTTGTGCGTATATAAAAAACTTATCTCCAAAATATATTATGCGTGTTATTCCGCAAGCAGTGCTGTTATATGAAGTAGCGACAATAGCATATATTTTGCTTGGTCGATTTTCAGTTGCTCTTGCAGTACAGAAATCTCTTCTGTGGAACGTTGTTCATTTGGGGGAAACCTTAAAAAAAAGAAAAATCGTTCAAGAGAAAGTAAGAACTGTTTCTGATGACAGCTTTTTACCATCGCTTACTAGGCCTGTCAGGCTTAGTTATTATTACTATCTGTTTAAAGGACTAGGTTTTTATAAAGATTAATTATTTTGTAATGTATAACTCTATTTTATTGTAAAATCTCTTAAAGCGTATTTTCTGCTTATTGTGTATTTATAATGTATGAAGTAATCTATTTCCTGAAAAGGAAGTTTTTTCCTGGGCTTAAAATTGGCAAAAACGATTTAGTTATCGATATAGGTTCGGGTGATAAGCCATTTTGGAGAGCTGATGTTTTTTTTGACGATTTGTCTTTGAACAATAATCAAAGAATATCAGGAAAAGAAACAGTCCACAATATTGGAACATTCATTGACGGAAATATTCTTCGATCACCCTTTAAAAATAAAGCATTTGACTTTTCTTTTGCAAGCCATTTATTAGAGCATGTAGAAAGGCCTGATTTAGCTATTAATGAAATAGTTAGGATCTCAAAAAGAGGATATTTAGAAATTCCAAATTACCTTTTAGAGTGTATTTCGCCGTTTCATAGTCACCTGTGGTATGTAGTTGAAGAAAATAAGAAATTATATTTTATAAGAAAAAGTAAACAAATGCATAGAATTTCTTTAAAAAATGAAAAATACTATAAATATCTTTTTAATAAAATTTCAAATCCTTTTATTCGTATATATTGGGAGAAAAATATTGAATATGAAGTAATATCGGATATAAAACAGGGTGAAGAATTTATAGCCTCAAAAAATCAAAAAGAAAAAACTAAAGAATTGTCAATAAATTTTTATTTAATTTTTGTAAAAGTAATAAGATTGATATTTTCAGTGGATAAGAATACAAAGGTAGATATAGGAAAATTGACTAAAAATAACATGTAACATGAGGAAATTTCTTAAAAGAGACAACTTATTTGATATACTTTTCATATTTTGTTTGAGTTTGGTTCCGTTACTTTGGTATAAAAATCCCAATAGTTTTGCAATTGGACACGACCTTTTTTTCCCCTTAGATCCTCTTGTTTTGTTTAGAGACAGAATGTTTTTATGGAGTGGGCAATTGCCTTTGGGATTTAATTATTCACAATTCATTGGTCTTATCATGGTTGATCTTCCCGAAGTCTTCCTTTCTTTTATAGGTCTCCCAGTAATTATAGTGCAAAAAATAACATTTATTTTTTGGTTTTTTGTAATTGGAGTAAGCGCGTATGTACTCGCATCAGTGCTTACTCGCGAAAGGTTTATAAAACTATTCATGGCTGTTTTCTATATATTTAATCACTTTTTTTTGCAAGCGTGGTTCATTGCAGAAAGAGCAACGTTTTCTATAGCTTCTGCTTTTCCACTACTCATTGCTATTCTTATTTTATTTTTTCAAAAGAAACTTTCTCCAGTTAAATCCGCAATACTCTTTAATCTTGTGCTGTTCTTTCTAAATGGAGGAGGTAGCCTTCCTTTATTCGGAGGGGTTCTAGTTGGAACAACTATTACCTTTTTATTTTTTGGAACTTTATTTATAATAAAAGATAAAAAAAATGCATTTCGTTCGTTATGTGTTTTCTCATTATTAGGTACTGGTATTTTCATCTTCTTAAATGCCTATTATCTTTTTCCTCTTTTTAGTTTTGCGAAGGATACTTATGGGTCTTTGCTTGCCGGTTCCGGTGGCGTGGAAGGAATTGCCGCATGGATTGATGTAATATCTAAAAACGCCAGTATGATCAACTTATTTCGATTGCAAGGAATACCGGATTGGTATGGCAATGATATTCATGTTTATGCAAATGTTTTTCTTAATAATCCTTTGCTAATTTTTATTAGTTTTCTTTTTCCAATTCTTGCTTTTTTTTCTATGTTCTTGCCCTTTTCAAAAGGACAAAAAATATATATTACTTTTTTTTCGATACTCGCATTATTTTCTATGATATTTATGGCAGGTTCTCATCCTCCACTGGGAGGTTTGTACATGATTCTTGTAGAGAGGGTACCAGGATTTGCTGCATTTAGAACGCCTTTTTACAAGTTTGCTTATCCCCTGTGGCTTTCTTATGGATTTCTTATTGGTATAACCCTTGCATATCTTACCAGGTTATTAGGAAAAAAAACAAAAATAATCCTGCAGAGCGCTTGCATCATTGTCGTACTTTTGTACAATTACCCATTCTTCTTAGGTAACTTTTTTATTTGGAATAAGCCATTTACAACAATGATTGACCTCCCTCCTTATGTAGCCGAATTTATGAAGTGGGAAGGCTCATTATCCGATAAAGATGGTCAAATTCTTTATCTTCCGGAACAAAATGAAGATTGGAAAGTAGATATGTATACGTGGAATTATTTTAGCTTTAGTCCTTTGCCTTCTTTGTTTGCGACACATCCATATGTATTAAATAGCCGATCTCTTGCAGGGCAACAAAGGGTATTGATAAATGGGCTCTACGCCAGTTTAAGAAATAATAATATAAAGGATTTTACGGCACTCAATAACCTTTTTGGGATAGAATATATTGTCTTACGTAATGATTTTGATTCAAACGAAAAGGGATATGAAACTGAAAGCCCGCTGGTTTATAAAAAAATTCTTAATGATAATGTAAATTTCTTCTCTTATGTAAAAGATATTGGTGTTTGGAGTATATATAAAATTAACAAGGGTAGTCCACTGGTAGTTTCAAGCGTAACTACAGTTGAAGATAACAAACATTTTGAAAGCGATGTGCCTGCATTTTTAGATTTTTATACACAGGAGATGAATCGCAAGCCAGCTTCGCTTCTTTTTACGTCACAAAACATGTTTCGGGACGTACCTAATAAGGAAGTCATATTTGTTGATTGCGTGGATTGTTCAAAAACGGACGAGTTCATTCCCGTATCTTTACCCTATGTAAGAATATTACCTGATTCTGCATTATATCCATTAATTACTCTCAAAGAACAACAAACAGAGCAACTTTATGTAAAGGATAGAAATTTGTTAATAACTCATTTTTTACTTTTATCAACAAAAAGACTTTCTGAAATTCAACAGCTTGTTCTACAAAAAAGGAGTGAAAGAAGCATTGTGCGTGCGTTAGAAGAATATGTCGCTATTTTAGAAAGAATAAATAAAAAATTAAAGAATGGAGGTAGTAATAGGGAAGAAGAAAAAATAATATTTAAGTTCAATAGATTCCTTATAGAAGAAAATGCTATTTTGCAGAAAATAAGCGATGAAAATACGTTTCCTGGACAAACTATAAACGAGTTAAGAAAAGCACAAGAAAAGTTAATAAACCTTTATTATGTATATAAAGATAAGGAATATATATATCCTTCTCTTACTTTAAAGCATTATTATTTTTCTGTAGAACGCGATGATATATATGATATATATATTGAAAAAGAAAAATTACCTTTCAGCCCTATAACACTTTCTCTGGATAATAAGTTTTCGACAATTTCTGCCAATTTTGGAGATAACGCAAAGTATTTTGTTGTAGAAAATAAAGCTTTGTCAAAGGGCGATCACACCTTACTTCTTGAAATCTTATTTCCAGAAGAACAGCCTTTGACAAAGGAAGTATTGTCAGTACAGAATGATTGTAAGCAATCAACTATCGATTTATCTAATAAAAACTCATTTTTCTTATTGAAGTTTTCTTATAGAACTAAATTAGATAGACGAGCATATATAAAAATTTTAGAGAAAACAAGTTCTAGAACAAAAGATATTGTTTATTCAAATTCGTTAGATAGAGCAACTGATTGGCAATCATATGCAGACGTGTTTCAGAAAAAAAACAATGGAAATTTTACAGTGCTTTTTTGTTCAAAAGAATTTGACCCGGTTATTGCGGAATTTCGTGACATTAGTATTACCCCTGTATATATTCCTAAGATAGTTGTAAAGAAGGCAAATATTAATCAAACTATTTTGCCACAGGTGCAAGTGAGGAAAATTAACCAGACAGCATTTGAATATTCTGTAAAAGGTGCAGTAGACCCATTTATATTGCTGCTTGATCAGCAATATGATACTGGTTGGGAAGCGTCAATTGATGGTGTAAAATTACCAAAGAGTAAGCATTATACTGCCAATCTATACCAAAACGGCTTTCTTATAGATAAAAAAGGAAAATATAGTGTTTTTGTTACTTTTGGCCCTCAACGTATTTATGTAATAGGATGGACAGTTTCTTTAATTACTTTTGTTACGTGCATTGTCATATTTGTTGTGAAAGAAAGGAAACATGATAGTAAAAATTAAAAAAGCATTTGCCGCTTTGCAAAAAAAACATAAAAGACAGAATATTAACACTTTTATTAGTGGAATTGTTTTTTTACTCTTCTTATTGAATATACCTTTCTTCAGCACGTTATTATCGGATAAGTTATTTTACACACTTTCCATTTTTTGGTTATTCATTGTTTATAAAAAATTTGATGTATATTTTTTCCATATTTTTTTTATAATTACTTTTACATTAGTACTTTTGGGAATAAATGAAAGAGCGGAAGATATGGGAAATATTATCTTTTTTATTTTGTTGTTTACTTGTATAAGAGATTTTATAGGTTTTATTCGAAATGCAAATAAAGAATGATTAATATTCCTTTTCTTTCTTGGTTCTTAGACAAAATATTAATAGGGGGCGATTGGAGATTTTTTTGGCCAGAAAATTTGAAAGAAATTATTGGTTACTCTTACGCTTGGGATTCAAGTCTTAATACTGGTTTGGGTCATGCAAATTTTACTTTATTATGGCTTAATACATATCTTGCATTTGCCGTTCACCTTGTAACACAGATACTTCATATTCCTTGGGGGATTGGAGAAAAGGTTGTGTTTTTTTGGCCAATTTTTTTCCTTTCATTTTTTTCTTCATTTTTTCTTTCAAAAAGATTTATAAAAAGTAAATTATTGCAAGTTCTATCGGGAATTATATATTTGTCTAACACATATGCTCTGATGGTTTTTAGCGGTGGGCAGGTAGGCATAGCTCTTGCGTATTCCATTGTTCCTTTTGTTTTTTTGCAATTTATCTCTCTTGTAGATTCCTGTGCAGGTAAAAACATATGGCACCTTGTTAATAGATCTATTTTTGTGGGACTTACTTTCTCATTGCAAATACTTTTTGAGCCAAGAATTTTTTACGTTACTTTCTTTATTGTTTTTCTTTTTTTTGTTTATAGCAGTACAGAGTTAAATCTGTTAAAAGTTAAAACATTATTTTCTTACAGTAAACGAATTATATTATTTTTTGTTTTACCATTTATTGTTGTTTTTTGTTTACACTCATTTTGGATTCTCCCACTGTTGGTCTATAGATACAACCCGGCTATGGATCTCGGACAAATATATACGAGTCTTGATGCAGTCAAGTTTTTTTCTTTTGCTACCTTTTCTCAAACAATATCCTTGCTTCATCCAAATTGGCCCGAGAATATTTTTGGAAAAGTATATTTTATGCGTCCAGAATTTCTTCTTATTCCTCTATTTGCACTTAGCTACCCCCTTTTTTTAAAAGACAAAGAAACTAGGAAAAAAATTATTTTTTTTGTATTGCTAACTCTTTTGAGTAGTTTTTTAGCAAAAGGAGCGCAAGAGCCTTTTGGAGGAATCTATTTATTTTTATTTCAGTATCTTCCTGGAATGCAGGCGTTTCGAGACGCAACAAAATGGTATATTCCCATAGCTTTGTCATATGCGATACTTATCCCATTTTTTATAGAAAATGTAACTAAACAAAAACTGATTAAAACCATTTTACCTGTAATTATTTTTGCTTATTGGATTTTTCTCTTGTTTCCCGCATTTACGGGACAAGTAAAAGGAACATTTGCGCAAAGGGAAATTCCCAAAGAGTACATTGCCCTTCACGATTTTTTAGTAAAAGAGAATGGGTCCCATAGGACATTGTGGGTGCCTTCATTACAGCGGTTTGGCTATTTTTCTAACGATATTCCTGCCTTGCATGGAAAAGAGCTTTTGGGAGAAGGGTATGAAAGAAACATAACTAAAAAATTTGATACAAAGGAAACACTTCAATTATTGCAATCGGCTGGGATAAAATATGTCATTTTACCGTACGACTCTGAAGGTGAAATATTCCTTACTGATAGAAAGTACGATGATAGAAAATACGAAAAAACAAAGACGGATCTTACAAAAGTTTCATGGCTCGCACAAAAGAAAATTTTTGGCAAAATAATTATTTTTGAAGTACCGTCACCAAATGATCGATTCTTTGCTATAGGGAAAGAAACAGCATTTACCTGGGAAAGAATAAATCCTACCTATTACAAAATACGAGCAAAATCACCTTTTAGTGGAACATTGGTTTTCTCTGAGAAATTTAACGGTAACTGGAAGTTGTTTGAGGGAGTAGAAAATATCGCTTCTCAAAAATATTCTTTGTTTAATAGCTTTACAGTGAAAAACATGCATGAAGCGGAAATACATTTTTTACCTCAGCAATATGTGCGTTTAGGACAATGGATAAGCATCAGTTTTTTATTGGCAATTACATTGTATCTTGCATACTATTCAGTAAAGAGAAATAAGCAATGAATACTGTTGATATTATTAAAACTAAAAAAATTATAATAGTTCTGCATGAAAATTTACCTACGGGTCCGGGTCATGACTTGCGTGATTATTTATTAATTAACAAGGCGAAAGAGATAGTTTATGTAACTCATCCGTTATTAAGCTTAAAGCAGAATTATGCCAATCGGTCTCGTATGCAGGTGTATGCACGCAGTGGTGTTATTGAGAGACAATCAAAATATCATCTTAGTCTGCCAATGCCAATACTTTATTTTAAGGATTTATTTCTGACCTTGGTGTGGGTAATCGGTCGAAGAGAAAAGTATGATTTATACGTGGGGCTTGATCCAATTAATGCTTTTGCGGGAATACTTTTAAAGATTATTGGTTTAGTTAATAAAACAGTATACTATACGATCGATTATGTACCAAAACGGTTTGATAATATTGTACTTAATTTTGTGTATCACTCACTTGATAAGTTCTGTGTCCGTTATTCTGATGATACATGGAATGTTGGAGGAGAGGTTGCGAACGCGCGTGAAAAATACTACCACATGGATCGAAAAATTTATTCAAAACAATACCATCTGCCGATTGGCGTTTGGCCAGGTCAATTTAAGTCCTTACCATTTGAAAAGATAAACTTAAATAAATTGGTATATATTGGTTCGTTAAAACATATAATGGGTGTTGAGTTAATGATTGATGCCATGCCCAAATTAGTAAAAAAATTTCCCCGCCTTCGGTTGGATATTGTAGGCGGAGGAGTTGATGAAGAAATTTTAAAACAAAGGGTTAGAAAATTAAAAGCTGAAAAATACATTATTTTTCATGGGTGGATTAGAGATAGGGCGAGAGTTGGGGTTCTCGCATCCGACGCGGTAATTGGACTTGCTACTTTTAACACAGATGAGTTTAGCGTAGAAGTCAAGAACGCTGATCCATCTAAAATAAAAGAATATTTGTCGATGGGTTTGCCCGTTATTACTACAAATGTTGTGCCTTATTACCTGGAATTAGAGAAAAGTAAATGTGCGATTGTAATTTCGTATTCTGTTGATTCCCTGGTAGATGCAGTAGAAACATTATTAACCAACAAGACACGCCTGCAAGCTTATAAGGCAAATGCATCGAAGTTTGCCGAGCAGTTTGACTATTCTAAGCTGTTCACAAACGCCTTAAGTAGGGTATTATAGATAATAAATATGTGGATTCTTTAGGGTCAAAGAATAACATGTCTAATTACGATTGTAAAATTATGCAAGAAAGTATCTCCTCACTATAGGCTATTGATTTATGAATGTATTCATTATACTATAATAACCTCTAAAATAGAAATCATATTTTATTGTGATGCATAATGAATGAAGTCCAAATATATAGATCCGTTGGTGAATATCGTCATTATAGCTATTGTCGATTTTGCTTAAGTTCTCAACTTGCCCCAGTAATAAATTTAGGATACGTTCCTCTTGCTGGGGGGTTTTTGAAATCTCAGAAATCTTTCAAAAAGGAAAAGTTTTATCCTTTAGAACTTTGTTTTTGTCCCAATTGCTACCTTCTACAAACAAATAATGTAGTTAATAGAGATATATTATTTAAAGACTATTACTATTACTCTTCTGCAATAAAAACACTTGTCGCATTTTTTGAATCGGTTTCTATTGAACTTCAAAATATATATATGCATGGAGATGTAGGAAAAAAATTTATAGTAGAAATAGGTTGCAATGACGGGACAATGCTACAGTTAATAAAAGAGAAGGGATTTAAAGTCTTAGGTATTGATCCTGCTTCAAATATTGTAAAACCTCTTATAAAAAGGGGCTATCCAATTATTAATAATTACTTCTCAGAAAAAATCGCTAAAATAATTATCGAAAAATACGGAAAGGCTGACGCTATCGTGAGCTTTAATACACTTGCTCATATAGAAGATATGCATGATATCGCAAAGGGCATAAAAATTCTCCTTAAAAAGGATGGGTTTTTAGCTTTTGGTGTGCATTATCTCGGTAATCTTATTAAAGAAACACAGTATGACATAATATACCATGAACATCAGTACTATTATTCTCTTCTTGCGTTGAAAAATTTTTTCAGCATGTATGACATGATAATTTATGACGTAAAACCAATTAATATCCACGCCGGCTCGATGGTGTACTACGTCCAAAATAAAAAATATGGCAAGAGAAAAATCTCAAAAGCAGTAACCGCCTTAATTAAGAAAGAAAGGGAATTAAAACTCCATAAAATGGAAACATACATCCAACTCTCTAAACAAATTCAGAAAACAAAAATAGATCTTATTACGCTATTAAAAAAGCTGAAAAAAGAAAATAAAATTATTGCTGGTTATGGGGCATCTGGAAGGGGAACAACTATTATGAGCTACTGTGGGCTTGATGAGCGTTTTTTGAATTATATTGTGGATGACGCTCCTGCAAAACAAGGTAGGTTTACGCCTGGAAATCATTTTAAGATCTTCTCTCCTTCGCTTCTTAAAACACGTTCTAAGCCTGACTATGTATTGCTCTTTGCTTGGTCATTCCTTAATGAGATTTTCAAAAAAAACAAGGTCTATCTACAAAATAAGGGAAGATTTATTATTCCTCTACCTAAACCTCGAATTTTATAAATCTATTAAAATCTATCATTGTACATAAAACACGTTTTGACTATTTAATGCGTAGCAATTATACTTGATGAAATCAAGTATTATGAAAAAAAAGAAAAAAATAGCATTTGTATTAGGCTTGCGGCCCGATCTTATACGTGCAGTTTTAATCCTAAAACATCTTGAAACGGAAAAAGATATTGAAGTAATTTTTATTTGGTCTGGACAAAACTATTCCTATAATCTCAAAGGAATTTTCTTTAAAGAATTCGGTGTAAGAGAGCCAGACATAACATTATCATGCGGAGGAGAAACTGACGCAGAGGTCACATCAAAGCTTATTGCGCAACTTCATCCTGTGTTGGTTAAAATAAAACCTGATGCAGCCGTTTTCTTAGGAGATACCAATACAACTGTTGGCTGCATAGTAGCTGCACAGCTTAATATTCCGATTATTCATATTGAGGGATGTTGGCATTCATATGATTGGCGAATGCCGGAAGAAAAATACAGAACACTCATTGATCACTTATCGGATGTAATTTATACATATGCTGACGAATATAAACAGAGAGGAATAGCTGAGGGATTAAATCCGAAAAATATTGTCGTTGTGGGAAACCCAACCGTTGATATTCTAAACAAATTTTACTTTTCTCGAAAAAAAGAACTCGAAAAAAAGGCAACCAAACAATTTTTCTCTAAAAGAGGACTTGAAGATGGTAATTACTACCTTATGACATGCCATAGGCGAGAAAATGTTCATATTGAAAAATCTTTTCTTGCAATTATGAACCTCGTATCTTGGGCAAAATATCCAATTTTTTTTCCTGCAAGCTACCGCACGCAAAAAGTGATCAAAGAAATGGCTATAAAAATACCTAAAAATCTTACTATTGTTGATCCAATAGGATACGAAGAGATTCTTATTTTAATGACTCATGCAAGAGCTGTAATAACAGACTCTGGAACGTTAAACGAAGAAGCATGCATTCTTAATATTCCTTGTATTAATATGAGAAAAGCGACAGAGCGTCCTCAAGTGTATGACTCAGAATCCTGTGTAAAATTTGACTCAGCACAACCTGAAAAATATCCTCCAGAAATAATCTACAAAAAACTAGAAAAAATTACTGGTACAAAATGGAAACATTCATTCGGAGACGGCAAAACATCGGAAAGAATTGCAAATGATATTATCGCTCGATTACGAAAAGGTGAAATTAGAGGTTTTTTGCCAGAAAATAACCACCTCCCTATTCAGCGCTCTTTCATGGAAGATGGAATAGAAATCTAAATTGCACTTTATTGATTGGCCTACAATGTTGCGATAATTAAAAATATGGATTTTAAAGTAGTTAAGGAAGAAAAACCAATTTTATTCAATAGTCTTCATTCATTTAACGCATTTAAATGGGATTCTTTATGGGCATATCACCCCTCCGTTATTGAATTTCATAATAAATATTATCTTTTTTACACTGGTAGGGGGATAAGTAGCAATAGATTAGGTATGGGAATAAAAGACAATATTGGATTAGCCATAAGTGAGGATTTAAAATCTTGGAATAAAATAAATAACCCTATTATTCAAACAGGGAAAGGTGATGCGTGGGACAGTGAATTTCTTGCACATTGCTTCGTTTTTAAGGAGAAAAAAAAATTCTATATGCTTTACGATGGCAGTAAAAAAGGAAATTGGTTAGAATCCATTGGATTAGCGGATAGCACTGATTTAATTCATTGGAAAAAGTATGATAATCCAATTTTCAAAGTGAGCAAAAATTGGTGGGAGAAAAGGCATGTAAGCAGATGTTGTATCTATAAATTAGAAGATACATTTTATCTTTACTATGCTGGGCACGATGGGCAACGGGAAAGAATAGGACTTGCTACTGGAAAAAGCATTTTTAATTTAAAAAGGTTTGGAAAGAATCCTGTTTTAGATGTTGGAAATGAGAATGAATGGGATGCAAGAAGTATTTCAGACCCTAGAATACTTAAATACAAAGATAAATATCTTATGTTTTATAGTGGTATTGATAATAACTCACGGGAGAGAATGGGCGTAGCTTTTAGTAAAGATCTTTATGCCTGGAAAAAATATAAAAAACCGATACTTGATGTGTCTCAAAAATCTTGGGATAGAATTTCCGCTGCACGGTCAGATATAAAGATATTTAATGATAAAATCTATATTTTTTATTCTGGAAAGCGTAAATATACATATTCTATTGGAATTGCAAAAATATCAATATTATGATTGAAAAAAAATATTTAAGACTTTTTGTTTGCCCGATTTGTAAAAAAAAAGTAACAATAAAAAAAAACGCCCTTAACTGCGCTAATTGTAAACGTACATATTATATACAAGAAGACATTCCTCTGATGCTTTCCGGCAATTTGAATATTGATGCCATTATTTCAAGAAAAAAATGGGACTTATTATATGATAAAAATGAATTAAAACGAGACTACAGAAATGATGAGACAACAATCTCTGTTAATGAATTTATAATAAAATATAAACATTTTTTTTCAAAAGGAATTTTTCTAGATCTTGGTTGTGGAATCACTTGGAATGGAGCATTTTTAGCAAGAGATGGGATTTCTTTGTTGGGTACAGATATTTCATACGAAGGACTTTATAAATCAAAATTATTATTTTTACGAGAAAAACTTAAAGGATGTTTTGTGCAAGCCAGTTTTACAAATCTTCCATTTAAAGACAATAGTATTCAGTTTATTTATGCTGGTTTGTCAGTTTTGGAGTATGAAAAAAATCCAAAATCTGCCTTGCTTGAGTCGTATCGTGTGTTAAAACCAGGCGGAAGAATGGTTGCTACATTTCCCGTAGCGTCATTCACCACCCTCACCTATCAACAGCTTCGCGGTGATATACCCAATATTCCATTTGTTAAATTTTTAGCTGAATTTATTCATATAAAAATGTTTAAGGGAAAATACTTAAAGTATGGATATGGGCAAACATCCTTTATTGGATCTATTAAAAAAAGTTTGAGAGAAACACCCTTTCAATTATTAGATATTGGATATTTTGATATATATTATCCTGTTCAATTTGCGCCTAGAGTTATCAAACCTTTCATACGAAAGATTTTGAGATTTCGTCCATTTTGGCCGATTGCATATGTCGAGATAATGAAACCACTCCGTAAAAATAAAATATAAGATGCAAACCCCATTAATATCAATTGCTATTCCCACATATAATGAAGAACGATATATCGCATTCTGTCTTGACAGTATTTATGATCAAGATTATCCAAAATCGAAAATACAGGTCATTATAATAGATAACTATTCGACCGATAATACCCTTAAAATTGCCAAAAAATATCCGGTAGGAATTATCATGGACAAAACCAAAGACGCACAATATTTAAAAATGCTGGGGTTGCGCCAGAGCAAGGGAGATTATTTCACTTTTCTAGATGCAGATATGAGGTTTACGAAGAATAATTGGATTAAGACTATGCTCGAGCCTCACCTGACGGATGAGTCATTGGCTGGTAGTTTTACAGATATCGTTCCGGACAAAAGAGATTCCATTGCCTCTCAATATATTGCGAGCTTCTCTTTTTATACCAGTCCATTGTTTCAATTTTTTTCAAAAAGAGTAGGAGAGACTGTGGTTGAGAAAAAAGGAGATTTTTATATTTGTGAATATACTAATGCGATCACTCCTCCCACAGGTAGTTCATTATATAAGAGGAAATATTTATTACAAGCGAAAATATCAGAGCAAGAGAAATTTATGGAACTTGATGTCTTGGCAATTATGGTCTCAAAAGGCTTTCGTAAATATGCATACAATCCAAAAATGGGAATTTATCATTCGCATATAGAGCACGTGAGCGAGATATTCTCAAAACGTGTCAGAAATATTAATAAGAATTACATGAAAGATCTGGGAGGAAGACATTTTCTGTGGGTAGATTTTTCGGACAAGAAGAGTATTGTAAAAATACTTATTTGGATTCTGTATACGTATACACTTGTATTGCCCACGCTCAGGGGATTATTCAAGGCGCTGAAAAATAAAAAGTTATTTTTCGTGTATTGCGAACCGCTTGTTACAGTGATTGAAACTTCCGCAGTGATTTATAGTATCTTAATACATCCGAATAAGATGCAATTTCTTAAAAAATTGTTTGTTTCGACATAAGCGGACAGGTGTCCGATTATATTGTGGTCAATTAATTAGTATTATATAATATTCTAGCCATTAAATATGAATAAAAAGAGAGTATTAGTTGCAGGGGCGGGGGGATTTATCGGTCATCATCTCGTCAAATATCTGCAGAAAAAAGGATACTGGGTCAGGGGAGTTGACATTAAAAAACCTGAATTTGAAAATACTTCCGCTGACGAATTTTTACTTCTCGATTTAAGAGTTAAACTTAATGCAGAGACAGCAACAAAAGGAATAAATCATGCGTACAATTTGGCAGCCAATATGGGAGGAGTTGGTTTTATAGAAACTGTCCATGCTGAAATAATGCATGATAATGTGCTTATTGACACTAACATGCTTGAAGCTTCAAGGGGCAATAAGGTTGAACGGTTTTTTTATTCATCTTCAGCCTGTATCTATCCGACATTTAAGCAGGTGACACAAAAAAACGCCGGACTGAAAGAGGAAGATGCATATCCGGCTGATCCGGACAACTCATATGGTTGGGAAAAGTTATTTACCGAAAGGATCTGCTCCGACTACTATCGGGATTATGGCTTCGAAACCCGTGTTGCACGTTTTCATAATGTATATGGATCATTAGGAACGTGGCAAGGTGGACGCGAAAAATCGCCTGCAGCGCTTTGCCGCAAGGTTGCTTTGGCAAAAAATGTGGATACTATTGAAGTGTGGGGGGACGGAGAACAAACAAGATCATATTGCTATATAGAGGATTGTTTAGATGGGATTTACCGATTGACGATGTCTGACATTAGGCAGCCAATCAACATTGGATCATCCCGATTGGTGTCAATAAATGGACTTATTGATATAATTTCAAAAATTGCAAACAAAAAAATTGATAAGAAATATGATACGTCAAAACCCCAAGGGGTAAGAGGTAGAAACTCTGATAACACATTGATAAAAAAACTTTTAGACTGGGAGCCCTCAACTTCTCTGGAAAAAGGACTGAAATTAACATATGCTTGGATCTCGACACAAGTTCAAGCAGAAAAATATAAAGTTGGTTCTTAGTTTCTCCCTCAATGCTGTGATATCATAGTTGTAATAATTTTATGAATAAAACCTTAATAACTGGAGCCAGTGGATTTATTGGAAGTCATTTAGTAGAAACATTGCTCGAGTATAAAATACCATTTAAAAATATTCGTTTATTAATTCCTGAAAAAGAATCACTTACTAATCTACCTAATTTAAAATTTGATATAGTCAGGGGCAATATACAAAATACAAAAGATGTAAAAAAAGCAGTAGAAGGAGTAGATATAGTTTATCATCTAGCAGCGCTCACTATAGATGGAGGAAAATATTATACTCAAGAAGAGTATGCAAAAGTAAATGTAGTAGGTACAGAAAATCTGCTTAATGCGTGTAAAAATAGGAAAATAAAAAAATTTATTTTCTTTTCAAGTATCGCGGTGTATGGATTACCTGCATGGGTAGGAAATATAAGAAATTGGAATGAAAATCAACCGAATAATCCAAGAGAAATTTATGGGGAGTCTAAGCTGAAGGCAGAAGAGAAAATTATTGAAGCAAATAAGAAATGGGGTATTCCCTATGTGATTCTAAGGCCTACCAGTGTCTATGGTCCGAGAGATAAGAGGAATTTGCTTGAGTTGTACAGAGCAATTGCGAAACACTTATTTTTCTTTATTGGTGATGGTAAAAATAAGATGGACTATGTTTTCGTAAAAGATGTTGCAAAAGCAGCTTATTTGGCAGCAATTAGTTTACAAACAAAGGCTGATTACATTATCGGATGTGGTAATCCGATAACACTTAATGAAATCGTTTTTTATGTTGCCAAGAGTATTAATACGACTGTCCCCTTTCTACATGTGCCCAAAAGCTTTGCCTATTTAATGAGCTTTATAGTTGAAGGAGTTTCAAAATTATTAAGGATTAAACCCATGTTGTTTCCTGCTCGTGTTAAAGTAATGGCTAGAGATTGCTACTACGATATAGGTAAAGCAAAAAAGGAGCTGAATTACAAACCGCTTTTTTCTTTTGAAAAGGGCACTAAAATTACTGGGGAATGGCTTATGGAAAATAATCTTTTATAATATGAAAAAAAATAAATCTATCATTTATATTAACTACTCTCCTTATGAAAACTCAGGCAAGATATTGAGTTACCTTTTAGAAAATTACGATAAAGTTTTTCTTTTTTCTCTTGGTTTTCATAATATTAAAAAGAAAACGAGACTAAACCAATTATTGGTCTATTCCAAAAGAAAGCTTATAAAAGAATATTCTTTAATAAGATTTCCAAGCACTAAGCGTTTAATATTTTTTCTGCTCCCCTTAATCTCTTTGATTAATTTTATACAAATCCTCCTCTATGCATATCTGTTAAAAAAACAACATGGCAAGATCGGAGTTTATTTTACTGTAAATGGGTTTACTGCCTGGATTGGAAATATTGCTAAAAAATTAAGTTTGGTAGAAAAAACGGTATTTTGGGTGTGGGATTATTATCCTCCATTTCATGAAGACAAAGTAATCATGCTTATGCGATATATATATCTTTTTTTTGACAGAGTGAGTCTTCGTTCGGATAAAGTAGTATTTATTAACAATAAGATATTAAATTTACGGAAAAGCACGGGAATTTTACCTGAAGGAAAACATTTTCCTGTTGTTCCCATTGGCACAGATTCCTTTGCGGATATTAGTACAAAAAAGCCTGAAAATGTCACAATTGGCTTTATTGGGGTAATTAAAAAAAGCCAAGGACTTAGTGAGGTTTTCGATAGCGCGGAGCAGATTCTTAATAAATTTCCTAACGCAAAATTTGAAATAATAGGATCCGGTCCCGATGGTGAATATTTTAAATCAGTAGCGGTACACAGTCGATTGCCTTCGACCTTTCATGGTTACTTGGAGGGAGAATCATTTAATAATGTTTTGAAGAAGTGTACGATTGGCGTAGCGACTTATTTACCTGATTCAAGTAATGTCTCCCATTTTGGCGACCCCGGTAAAGTTAAGAGATATCTCAGCCTGGGATTACCGGTCATAATAACTGATATATTTGAATTTTCCCAAGAAATTAAAAAAAGTAAGGCCGGAGTAATTATCAAATCTGGTAATCCTGTAGAGTTTGTTAATGCAATCGCAACAATATTGTCTGATTATAAAAACTATCAAACTAATGCGTTAAATTTGGCAAAAAAATATTATTACAAAAAAATTTATCCTGAAATGTTTGATTTTTCACAAACAACGTAAATAGCATGTGAGAGTGGATAAAATCTTCCGTAGTATCCATGCTTAATTATCTTAAGGCCCACATTTTTCATACGCTTAAACAGATTGCCTTTTGTATAAAACCGAATATGTGCTTGCGTCGGATCAAAATACGAATCAAATGCCACTAAGGATGCTAGGATATTCTTGATCATCCCATGATAAGGAACGGAAATAAGTATTTTTCCTTTCGGTTTTAATACTCTCTTGAGCTCTGAAAATATAAGTTCTGTGTCGTAAATATGTTCCATAACATCAGCTGCTAAGATAAAATCAAAAGAGTTGTCATTAAAGGGAAGTTTTTCATCCACCTTAATATTATAGAAGTTCGCAGTGGGAATCTTTTTCTTAATATGATTGATTGCTTGTTTTGAAACATCTGCGCCTGTTGCCAAGAGCTTAGGGTTTACCTTCAGTATTCTTGAAAGTAATGCTCCCGTCCCGCATCCAAAGTCCAGAAAGTGAATATTTTCACTCAGAGGGATATTTTGTTTGATTATGTTCCATTTAATATCCGTATCCTCAGATTCTCTTCCGTCCCAATAACGCTCATAAAATTTTTTCATTGCAGGCTTATTAGACAGCATCTTTAGAAAAAAACCTCTTTGCAACCTTAATTAAAACTTGTATAATCACATTACATGTTATCATATACAATGGGCGCATGAAATTAATTACTTCTTTACAGGAAAAAATACCGCAAAAATATCAGTTAGGAATATTATTAGCCAGCATTGTCCTCTTAGGCATTTACGCCTATGGAGATTTGTCTAAAAATTATTTTCAACAGGATGAATGGCACACGTTCGGATGGGCGCTATCGAATAACTACAACTTTTGGACTGTTTTCAAAGAGAATTGGTTTGATTATTTACTTGGAATAGGTAGACCACTAGCATCCTTTTTAGGTTTTAACTCCTTTCGGTTATTTGGACTAAACGCTTCTAGCTTCGGATTAATAAGCATGGTTGTTCATATAATAAATGCTCTATTATTATTTTCCTTTGTTGTTTTATTAACAAAATCAAAAAAAATAGCTTTTCTTGCGGCTGTTTTTTTTATTACCAACAGTGTACATCATCAGGCTATTACCTGGTTTGGTACTATAATGTCTACCTTAACCGAATGCTTTTTTACTTTATTGTCTCTCAATTTTTTCGCTCTTTATATTTTGAAGAAAAAAAGAACATGGTTTTTTCTTTCATTTGTATCTGTACTCATTGCCGGATTATTTAGAGAATCTGCCGTAATTCTATTCCTTCTTATTCCATTGATGGGTATTATAGTGTTTAATAATGGGGCACGAAATTGGGGAAAATTAATAAAAGAATACGCGATCTTTTTTGTCGGAGGTTTTCTGTTTGCCGTTCGTTTTCTTCCATCTTTTTTTAAAGATACACATTTTGGTAATCAGGGCCCAACTCTTGCAGGTAGCGATCCAGTTTATGAACTTGTTTATCGAGCTATTTTTTATCCTCTGGAGTCGCTCTCGCAGATCTTTTTGTACCCTCCCATTATTTATAAATGGACCGATAAATTACTTTCAGTCATCTTTCCTTATTTTGCAGGTAACGATCTTGTAAAACAGACAATAGCTAGTGAGTATGTTACTGTTATTGCTTCGTTTGTAATTCTCAGCGTGCTTCTCGTTATTTATTTGTATGCATTGCGTAATAAAGAAAAAGAAAGAAAGCTCCTTATTATGGCTACATGTTTTGTGTTGCTTAGTGCTTTACCATTTATTTTTTATGGAAGAGGAACTGCGTTTTTGGAGTCTCGCTACAGGTACATAACCTCTATTGGCGCGGGTTTACTTTTTAGCATTGTTATTTTTGCGCTGTTGTCTGCTGTGGGTCGCATAGAAAAGTCATTCATAAAAAAAATATGTTACGTTTTAGTTATTTCCGGTGTTCTTTTTTATATTAACATGCAAGTCGGTTTTATAAAGAAAGATTTGTATTCCGATTACCAAACCGGTAGTCAGAGAAAGGAAATATTTACAAAGGTAACAGAAAAGGTACCCAGGTTATCTGCAAAAAGTGTTTTTTATACAGAAAGCGATTATTATTATGACAGCGTTCATCATATTTTACCTTTACAATCTGGTTTTGGTGAAATGCTTATGGTAAATTACGTCTCTAAAAAGCAACTAAATCCTCGGTTCTTAGATGATGATTTTCTTTGGGGTATTTTTTCTGAGGGTTATAAAGAAATAGACGGTCAAGGGTTTGGTCATTTCAATAATTTTGACCTGTTACAGAATTCATTGCAAAAGTATGCCATCCCTCTTGAGAATGTATATGCTTTTCGATGGGGAAAGGGAATATTATCAGATATTTCAATAGAAACCAGAACGAAGTTAAAAAAGACAATAGATTAATATAAATTAATAAATAAGAATGAACGTAAAATTTGTAGATCTTGTAAAACAAAATAGGGAATTAAAAAAAGAGCTTATTTCTGCTATTGAGAAAACTATTGATGACGCTATTTTTATTGGAGGAGAACCTGTCGAAGATTTTGAGGCATCTTTCGCGCAATTCTGTAATAAAAAATATGCAGTCGGGGTCAATTCCGGGACAGATGCATTAAAATTAGCACTTTTAGCGTACGGAATAAAGCCGGGAGATGAAGTAATCACTGTGCCAAATAGTTATTTTGCCACAGCGATGGTGATTAGTGATATTGGCGCAAAACCGGTATTCGTTGACGTGGATCCTGCGACACACCTTATGAGTCCGCTTCTTATAGAACAAGTAATTACCAAAAAGACAAGAGCAATTATACCTGTCCACTTGTTTGGTCAGTCTGCCGATATGGAACAAATTTTATCAATTGCAAAAAAACACAATTTAATTGTAATAGAAGACGCTTGTCAGGCTCATGGAGCACTATATAAGGGTAAGATAGTGCTGCCGGTTGGTGAAACTGGGGCATTTAGTTTTTATCCCGGCAAAAATTTAGGATGTTTTGGGGATGGAGGAATAGTTGTAACCGACAATAAGGAAATATACGAAAAATTACTTTATTTAAGAAACGATGGATCGATTAAGAAATATATGCATAAAATATTAGGGATGAAGAGTCGTCTGGACACTATACAGGCAGCCATACTTAATGTAAAACTTCCATATTTAAATAGATGGAATGAAAAGAGAAGACAGCATGCTCAGTATTATAATACTTTATTGAGGGGTATAAATGGTATTACTCTTCCTGTAGAAGATACGCATAATAAACACACATATCATATATATGCGATAGAAATCGAAAAAAGAGACGATATGAAAGCTTTTCTTTCCGCTCGCGGTGTAGAAACGAATATTCATTATCCAATACCGATACATTTACAAAGAGCATATGTATCTTCTGGTTTTAGGAAAGGAATGTTTCCCGTAACAGAAGAGAAAGCAGAAAAACTCCTATCACTTCCTATGTATCCGGAATTGACTGATGAAGAAATTGAATATGTTTGCTCTAAAATAAAAGAATTTTTAACTTATAATTGATTCAATCTTGAGGGAAATTAACTATTTGTAGATTGCAGAATTTGAAGCTGAGTCCGAGTATATTCTTTGTAGCTCTTCCCAGTTTGTTTTCGAAAAATTAATTGCTTGTTTAAATGTTTCTTGGTCTTTACCGGTTGTTGCTTCTACTGCTTTGAAGTATATCTCTTGGTGTTTTTGAATAGAAGCCTCTAATTTCTTATAAAAGTCTTTAGTAGGTTTATCGTTTTTCGATTTATAGACAAAGGTTATTTGAGTTATATTATCTTCCGCCCGTAGAGCAATTTTAGCAGCTAAATTCTTTTTATTTTGGGTCATAAGGATAGGAATCATAGCTGTTTGCTTATCGGCTTGCAGGATATAAAATTCTATTTTCCTTGCAGGATCTGTGGTAAACATTAATATTAATTTGTCTCGCATTAATTTTAGTTTGTAGAATGGACTGTCGGGGAGTATTCCCGGGTATGGGAGAGTATAGCTAGATGTTTGCGCTGATGGAGCGCTAGTTGGAGTTACCGTAGTTTCTTGTGCGTATGAGTTGATAGGAGTTAATAACAAAAGAATTGCAAGCACAAGTCCAAATATCAATTTCATTCTTCTATCGTAGGCCCATGCTTTTATGTTGTCAAGACACTTTGATTGATGGTACAATACAAGCATACTTATGTGGATTGGAATAGATATCAGTCAATTGGCGTAAGAAAATACTGGGTGGAGCAGTATTTAGGCAACTTACCGGAACTTTTAAGCAGACATCTATTCCTAAAGAATATATAACTTTGGAAAAGTTTTTATCTTCCCAAAATAATTTTTCAAGAACTTTTTGGGTGCCAACGCAACAAAGAATCGGGTTTTATACAAATACTCATCCTGCAATTCCGGCGCAGGATTTTTTCAAATCGGTTAATAACACTCAAATTTTCAATATCTTAAAAACAAGTGAATTGCTACTGCAAGAGTCAGGAGTAAAGTATGTTATTGTCCCATATGATAGTCAAGGTGAAGTCTTTCTTAAAGATAGGAAATATAGCCACGAGGTCTATTTTAAAACGATAGAAGAAGTAGGAAAAGTAGAATGGTTAAAAAGAGTAGAGGGCTTCGGCAGAATAGCTGTTTTTGAAGTTCTCAGTCCCAGAGATCACTTTTGGAGTCTCTCCCAAGGATTGACAGTTGAGTATGCTTATATTAATCCAACAAAATATATTCTTAATGTTAAGAATGCAAAAAAGGGCGATGTTTTAGTTTTCTCCGAAAGTTTTGATAAATATTGGGAGGCAAGAAATGAAAGTACTAAACTTAAAGTACCGAGCGTTAAGTATAATAAACTATTTAATAGTTTTAAATTAGAAAGAGACGGAGATTATTCTTTTGAAGTATATTACGAGCCACAGAAGTGGGTTAATATAGGAGTAGCTATAAGTTTAGTAACTTTGATATCAGTTTTAGGCCTTCTGGGGATTGGTTTGATGGGCAGAAAATGGTAAAATTGGGCTTATGATTAGTATTGTTGTCCCCGTATTTAATGAGGAAGAAAGCTTAAGTGCTTTTTATAAAGAGCTTATCTTGCAGATATCAAAGCTTAAAGTTGATTTTGAAGTTATATTCATTGACGACGGGTCAACCGATGGATCGTTTAGTATCTTAAAAAAGCTTGAGGAAAAGAATAAGAACATCAGAATTTTCTCTTTCCGTAGAAATAGAGGAAAAGCAGAGGCATTGACACTTGGGTTTACAAAAGCTATAGGCGAATATGTTCTTACTATTGATTCGGATTTGCAAGACAGACCAGATCAGATTGAAAAACTGGTAAAAAAAGCAAAAGAAGGTTGGGATTTGGTTTCAGGCTGGAGAAAAGACAGACGCGATTCTTTTGCCAAAAATATATCATCAAAAATCTTTAATCTCGCATCTAGTTTTTTCTGGGGTCTTAAAGTTAATGATCTAAATTGCGGACTAAAGCTTTATAAGGCAGAAGCTGCAAAATCTCTAAACTTATACGGAGGGACGCACCGATTTATTCCCCTGCTTCTTTACCAAGAGGGTTTTTCCGTAACAGAGGTACCTGTTGTTCATGACAGGAGAAAGCTTGGGAAGTCAAAATACAGTTTTACAAAAGTGTTTACCGAAATTCCGGATATGTTTACAATGCTTTTTCTCTCAAGATATAGCAAAAGACCTCTTCATTTTTTTGCACCTATCGGGGGAATATTATTTACAATTGGAACAATAATTCTTATATATCTTACCATTCTTCGACTTGAGGGATATTCTATTGGCCAAAGACCTTTATTGTTTTTGGGAATGCTTCTTGTTATAAGCGGTCTTCAAATCCTTTTTACAGGGTTTTTAGCAGATCTTATACTGCATAGCTCCGGTAAAGAAAAAGAAGATAAAGTAACACTAAAATATTCAAGTGATTAGAAATGAAAATTCAAGATATTGTTTTTTTTATTGTTTTTATAAGCCTCTTGATTAAAAGAGATCCAAGGCTCGCAGCAGGAGCAGGAATTATTTCACTGATTTTATCTATCCCGCTTTTTTCTTTCTGGATTTTTTTTACAGCAGAGCGTCTTACCTGGTACGTCGCCGCCTTTTTCCTCCTTTCAGTTATTTTTCATCTATTTAAATTGAGAAATGGTAAATAATCTCCTTTTCATCTAAAATAGACTCATGACTATCGGTATTGATATTAGTCAATTAGCATACGAAAATACAGGAGTAGCGAATTATCTTTATAATTTAGTCTTGAAATTGTTAGAGATTGACAAGAAGAATGAGTATGTTCTTTTTTATTCAAGTTTAAGGAGAAGTATCGAGTATCCAGTATCGAGTATCCAGTTGGGGGAAAATGTTCAGATTAAAAAATTTAGGCTGCCTCCGAGCATTCTTGATCTACTTTGGAATAAGTTTCATATTGTACCGATCGAGCGGTTTATCGGGGAAGTTGATGTTTTTATTACATCTGATTGGACAGAACCGCCTACAAAAAGAGCAAAAAAAGCTACAATAATATATGATTTGACAGTTTATAAAGTTCCGCAGGAGATGAATAAAAAAATAATAAATACTCAAAAAAGAAAACTTAACTGGGTAAAAAAAGAATCGGATTTGATTCTTTGCATCTCAGAAGCCACAAAAAAAGATGCAATGGAAATTTTAGGGATCGACAGTAAAAGACTTAAGGTAATTTATCCGGGAATGTAAAAGTATCAAGTATTAGGTAAAAAGTATAAAGTATGGAAAATAAGAAAATAAATGAGAGAAATTTTCTTTTCGTGGACGGAACAAATATGTATGCCGGTCAATATGAACTTTTTGGACCGGAAAAATATCTGGATTTTAGTCTTCTAATAAATGAATTACAGCAGAAATTAGAAATCAAATTTAATAAAATTTACTTCTATGCTTCTTACTCCCCAAATCCCAAAAATCCTACAAAAAAAGAAAAGAAATATTTAAAAAATGAGGCGTTGTTTTATAAATCTGCAAAACTAAATAAAAACGTAATATTTTTTACGGGTTATAGGTCAAAAGCCAGCGGAAAAGAAAAAGAAGTGGATGTAAAATTAACGGCAGATATAATAACCTACGCATTTCTAAATAAATACAACAATGCTTATTTAATTACAGAAGATGCTGATTTTCTTCAAGCGCTTTTTTCGATAAAAAAATTTCATAATAAAAAGAAAATAGCTTTGGTGTTTCTTGAGAATAAAATTATGTATCAGGGAATGTTTTACTTTAAGACATATCTTCTTGTATTAAAGAATGAGCCAATTTTTAAAAGAGTTTTTAAAAATTTAAGTATATTAAAAATTCCTACAAAGAACGTGGTAAAAAATGCATAAAAAAACCCGACATGCATGCATGCCGGGTAAGTTAATATCAATTTATCACAAAATATGGTTTTTGTCAACAACTCCATGAAAGTTTCAGTTGACACTTACTTTAAAAACATTATAACTTTTAACTTATGATAATAGGAATTGACGGAAATGAGGCTAATGTAGATAAGAGAGTTGGGATTGGAGAATACAGCTTTGAACTTTTGAAAAAGTTCGAAAAATTTTCCCGCGGGGCAGGATCTCGCTCTGCGGGACAAATATCAAATATCAAATATCAAATATACCTTAAAGATAAGCCGACAGAAGATTTTCCGAAAGAAAGTGAAGCTTGGAAGTATCGGGTAGTTAAGCCTCATAAACTTTGGACACAAATTGCTTTACCTTTTGATCTTTATCTTCATAGACCTAGGCCTGATATTTTTTTTACTCCCTCCCACTACTCACCAAGGTTTGCGCCTATGCTCGCGGCTATTTCGATTATGGACCTTTCTTATATACATTTCCCCGAACTTTTTAAGAAGAGCGATTTGTATCAACTCGTCAACTGGACAAAATACTCTGTTGAAAAAGCTTCGGTCGTTTTTACAATAAGCCATGCCTCTAAAAATGATATAATTGAAGTATATAAAGTGCCCGAAAATAAGATAGTTGTAACTTATCCGGGTATAAAAGAAATTTCAAATTTCAAATTTCAAATTTCAAATAAATCCAAAATGCAAAATTCAAAATTAATAAAAGAAAAATATGGAATTGAAGGAGAATATATTTTATTTGTGGGGACTCTTCAGCCAAGAAAGAATATAGAAAGACTGATTGAAGCGTTTCCCACTCTTAAAAAGAAAGATTTACAGCTGGTTGTAGTAGGAAAAAAAGGCTGGATGTATGAAGATATTTTGAATGCGCCAAAAAAATGCGGTGTTACGGAAAGGGTCAATTTTTTGGATTCCGTAACTGATGAAGACTTGCCAAGTTTTTACAAAAATGCGCTTTGTTTTGTTTTACCGTCTCTTTATGAAGGATTTGGACTTCCGGTTTTGGAGGCTATGAAATACGGCTGTCCTGTTATAGCAAGTAATGTCTCAAGTCTGCCCGAAGCAGGAGGAAATGCGGCTTTGTATTTTGATCCAGAAAATGTGCAGGATATTGCGGAAAAGATCGAAAAAGTAATTTCTTCAGAAGAATTAAGAAAAGAAATGATTAAAAAAGGATATGAGCAAATTAAGAAATTTTCCTGGGAGAAAACCGCAAGGGAAACACTAAAAATACTAGAGGAACTGGGAGGAAGATCGTGATAAGAAAAATAACTGGAAGACTCGACTCAATATTAACAGAATTTGTGAATTTTATCTTAAGAATTGTCGGATTTATTCCGTCCCACAATATAAGAAGATTTTTTTATAGAATTTCAGGAGTCAAAATCGGCAAGGGATCGAGTATTCACATGGGAACGGTTTTCTACAAACCCGAAAATATTTCAATAGGACTCGATTCAATAATTGGAGAGGGAACGGTTCTTGATGGAAGAGACAAACTTTTAATTGGTAATCATGTAGATATAGCATCGGAGGTTATGATCTATAACAGCGAACATGACGTCAATGATTCGTCTTTTAGGGCAATCAGTGCGCCGGTTTCAATCGAAGATTACGTTTTTATAGGACCTCGGGCAATTATTCTTCCCGGTGTTAAGATAAAAAAAGGAGCGGTTGTTGGAGCCGGTGCTGTTGTTACCAAAGATGTTGAAGAATTTACAATTGTTGGAGGTGTTCCTGCAAAGCCAATCAAAGAGAGAATCAAAAATCTTAATTACAAATTAGGAAGAGCGGCTTGGTTTAGATAAATGACTTTGCTATCTGTAATAGTTTTGAGCTATAACACTAGGGATTTAACAAAGAGATGCCTTTCTTCAATTATAGAGAACTATAAAGAAGATATTGACAAAGGCAAGATAGAACTTGTTCTTGCAGATAACGGATCTGGAGACGAAACAACAGAGGCGATTCAAAATTACGATTCAAGAATTAAGATTATTCAAAATGAAAAAAACTACGGTTTTGGAAAAGGAAATAACTTAGCTTCTAAAAAAGCGCAAGGAAAGTACATTTTATTTCTAAATTCCGATACAGTTTCCAAAGACAAAGGATTTTTGAAAATGGTCTCATTTCTGGAAAAAAATCAGGAAATAGGAATTTTGGGAGGAAAACTTGAAAACAGAAATGGATCAAAGCAGCTTTCAGCGGGTAAATTTTATAAACCTTTGAATTTATCTTTTTCTCTTCTTGGACTCGAAAGTTTTGTTAGATCAGCTCCTGATAAGATTTCAAAAGTGGATTGGGTTTCAGGTGCCTGTATGATGATAAGACGCGATCTTTTTGAAAGATTGGGAGGATTTGATGAAAATTATTTTATGTATATGGAAGATATGGATTTATGTTTTAGGGCAAAAAAGGAAGGCTTCTTGACCTATTTCTATCCCGATATTAAACTTGAGCACAGAGAGGCGGGCTCAAGCAATAGACAGTTTGCAGTAAAAAATATTTATAAAGGGCTTTTATATTTTTATAAGAAGCATGGAAATTTTTTCTCCTACTCTATTGTAAAATCAATGCTCTATTTAAAAGCCTTCTTTCTTGTAATAATCGGAAGGGCAATAAATAATAAATATTTAACCGATGCCTATTCAAAAGCTCTAAAAACATGAAAAAATTATTATTGTGGGGATGGAATAACATTTTATTTTTATTTACCTTGTTTTTTTTGATGTTTATTCCTCTCTATCCCAAACTTCCTCTGTTGGATGTAAGCCATACTTGGGTTTATGTAAGAGCGGAAGATTTTTTAGTTGTAGTTGTTCTTGCTTTATGGCTGTTACTTTTTTTTAATAAAAAAATAACAATAAAAACTCCACTTACGCTGCCTATCATGATTTATTGGCTAATTGGTGCTTTAGCCACTATTCATGGAGTCGTTTTAATTTTTCCCGAAATCTCAAATGTTTTTCCCAACGTAGCATTTCTTTCCTTCTTAAGACATATGGAGTACATGAGCTTATTCTTTATTGCGTATTCCTCAATGAGAGATAAGAAGTTCTTGCCGGTAGTTATATTTATTCTTGTCCTTACATTTTTCCTGGTATCGATATATGGGATTGGCCAGAAATATCTGGGTTTTCCCGCATACCTTACGATGAATGAGGAATTTGCCAAAGGAATTCCGATAAAACTTTCACAGCTTTCTCGTGTTCCCTCTACCTTTGCGGGGCACTATGATCTCGCTGCATATCTTGTTTTGATGATACCTATACTTGCTAGTTTAATTTTTGGGCTTAAGAACTGGCTTTTAAAATTTATTCTTTTGGCCGGAGTGATTTTGGGATTTGGTGTACTTTTTATGACTGTCTCAAGAGTTTCTTTCTTTGCATTATTTATAGCTTTATTTGTTGTTTTATATTTACAAAATAAGAAACTTATTGTTTATTTACTGCCCTTTTTTGCCATATTGGCTATCTTTTTCTTTATTTCTCAATCCGCTTTGTTTTCCCGTTTCGGAAATACAGTTAAAGAAGTGAATGTATTAGTTGATGCAAAGACAGGAAGAGCAATAGGACATGTTGAATATGTGCCTTTGAAAAATTTCGAAAATAAGCCCATTAGTCAAAGACAGATTGGGGAAAGTGGACAAATCTACACGGAACCGATTAAACAAGACGAGGAATCGAAAGCCTCTCCTTCTTCATTCTTATTTTTAAATAAGCTTCCGCTCCAGGTTCCCGCAGTATCTGATGTTAATTTATCAACAGGTGAAAACCTTCCTCAGGGAACAGCGTATGTGAACCTATCATTATCTCCAGTAACAAAGAAATTAAAATATTTTTTCTATGAAAAGTCCAGATCTTCAAATTCTCCGTCTTCTGAGGTATTTATTTTCCATGGAGATTTTCTTATAAAAAAAGCTTCAGCGTATGATTTATCATTTACGACAAGGTTTCAGGGTGAATGGCCTAACGCTCTGAAGATTTTCAAAAAAAATATATTTTTTGGAAGCGGTTATGGATCTGCAAGTCTTGCGGTTGATAATAATTATCTCAGAATACTGGCTGAAACAGGAGTTCTTGGTATTGCGGCATTTTTTGCTATTTTCCTTTCATTTGGAATATATATAAAAAAATTATTACCGAATGTCGAGTCTAAAACTACAAGAAGTTTTATATTAGGATTTATTGCGGGATTTATAGGTCTTGCGCTTAATGCTACTCTTATTGACGTTTTTGAAGCATCAAAAATAGCATTTACCCTTTGGATTCTAGTTGGTGTTATCTTAGGAACTTTAGTTCTCTATCAAACGGGGAAAATAAATCTTTATAAAGAGCTTAAAAATGCGGCTACATCAACTTATGCAATAGTTTCTTATTTATTCCTTCTGACAATTCTTATTTTTTCTCCAATGCTTAGTAATTTTTTTGTGGGTGATGATTTTACATGGTTTAGATGGGCGGCTGAATGTGCCAGAAATGCACGAAATGATTGTCTGTCTTTGTTTGGTATGGTAGTTGATTATTTTACTCAGGCGGATGGATTTTTTTACCGGCCCGGAACTAAGATTTATTTCTTCTTGATGCATCAAGTATTTTGGTTTAATCAAATTGCTTATCACGCCATTTCGATTTTTCTTCATTTTACTGTGGCCGTATTGTTCTTTTTTCTGGCAAATAAAATCTTACGGGACAAATATTTGTCTTTTTTTGCAAGTTTTCTATTTCTTTTAATGAGCGGATACTCAGAAGCCGTTTTTTGGATATCTTCTACGGGTTATCTTTTTAATGCTTTTTTTGCGCTTTTAAGCATCCTTCTTTTCATGTGGTGGGAAGAAAGGAAAAAAAATATCCTCTATGTCTTATCGCTGATCTCATTAACGGCTGCATTGTTTTTCCATGAAGTAGGAGTAATTATACCCCTACTTATTATCTTGGTAAAGCTATTTAACGAAGAAAGAGTTAATTTAAGTAAGATTCTGAATCTAAGACACACACTATTGTTTCTCCCCGTATTTTTTTATCTGGTTTTAAGATACATAGCGCAAAGCCATTGGTTTTCGGGTGATTATAGCTATAGCATTATAAAACTTCCATTTAATTTAGCAGGCAATATTTTAGGATATTTATCACTTACAGTACTTGGTTCTATTTCTATGCCCTTATATCAAATCCTCCGCAATTTGCTTAGGGATAATATTTTAATTTCAGGACTACTCATTTTAATTATTCTTTGCGCTATGTTTTTCTTAGTTAAGATCTTAAGAGCTGTGGATAGAAAAGAGATGAAGATAGTGATCTTCGGGATTTTGTTTTTCATAATACCTCTTATTCCATTTTTAGGGCTGGGAAATATCACCTCAAGATATAGCTATCTTGCATCTTTGGGAATTATTATAGTTTTAGTGTCCCTTATTAAAAAACTTTATCTCTATCTAGAGGGTTATGGAAAAGAAATTGCTATAGCAGGAATAACGATAGTTATTGCAGTTTTTTCTTTATGGCACATAATTCAAGTTCAGCAAATCTATCTGGATTGGCATGGAGCAGGCGATAAATCGAAGAATTTTTTCACTTCGATTAACGGATTATATTCGGATAACTGGTCTCAAGGGCCGGTTGATCTGCATTTTATAAATGTACCCATCCGAACAGGTGAGGCATGGGTTTTTTCCGTAGGCCTTAAGGATGCGATATGGCTTGCGTTTCAGAATAGTAATCTTAAAATTTACACACACTCAACTGCAAAGGAGGCATTTGATCAGGGAGCAGGCGGAACGGGATTTAGTTCTGTATTTGTATTTAATGATGATGGTAGTCTTAAGGAAGTATTTCCTCCAAAGAAAGAGAGCCTTCTGGAAACAAAATGATATGAAATTAATTAAGCAAATATTAATCCGAAGAGAAATGATAGTTCTATTTTTAATCTTATTTTTTGGATTTTTGGTAAGGCTTTATAAATTTCAGAATCCTATTGCGGATTGGCACGCATGGAGACAAACTGATACATCGGCGGTATCAAAATTTTTTGTAAAAGATGGATTTGATGTTTTTCATCCAAGGTTTTATGATCTCTCAAACGTTCCATCAGGAGTTTACGAAAATCCGCAAGGTTACAGGTTTGTAGAGTTTCCAATTTATAACGTTGCACAGGCGGGTTTATTCAAATTTTTTGGCAATTTTACGATCGAAGAGTGGGGGAGGCTTGTCACGATTTTTTCATCTCTTTTGTCTTCCGTTTTTTTGTATCTTATCGTCAAGAAGCATCTTAACGGCTTTACAGGTCTTTTTGCTGCATTTTTCTTCACTTTTATACCTTTCAATATTTACTTCGGAAGAACGATATTGCCGGATTCATCCACAGTTGCCGCATTTTTAGGTGCTATATATTTTTTTGACAGATGGAAGGATAAAAACTTTTCAGTAAGCTGGGATTTCATATTTACTCTTATCCTTACTGTTCTATCTTTACTTCTTAAACCCTTTGCGATATTTTTTCTTCTTCCTATGCTTTATCTTATTTATGAAAAATATGAATTTAGTTTTCTGAAAAATAAAAGACTTTGGGTCTTCGCGGTTTTGTCAATCTTACCGTTTATCTTTTGGAGAATCTGGATGCTTCAGTACCCGGGAGGAATTCCTCAAAGCGGATGGCTTTTAAACGGAAATAATATAAGGTTCAAGGGCGCGTTTTTTCATTGGATTTTTGCAGAAAGAGTTGGTAAATTAATTTTAGGATACTGGGGGCTTCCCCTTCTTATAACAGGTCTTCTCTTAAAGCTCCCTAAAAAAACTTATTTATTTTTTCTTTCGTTTTTGATCTCTTCGATTTTGTATGTCACGATAATTGCAACAGGAAATGTTATGCATGATTATTATCAAATTCTTATTATGCCAAGCATTGTGATATATCTTGCGATTGGTGCATCTTTTCTTTGGGAAAACAAAACCAATATTTATAGACCGGTTTCTCTTATCATTCTTTTCGTGAGTATAGCTTTTATGCTAGCTTTTGGATGGTTTAATGTCCGTGCATTCTACAATATAGATCACCCGGAACTTATAAGAACCGGAAAAATAATAGACAGCCTTATTCCAAAAGATGCAAAAGTAGTGGTGCCTGCGGCAAATGGCGATACAACTGCTTTATATTTTATGAATAGACGCGGATGGTCAAGCTTTGAAAAGCCATTGCCACAACTTATAAAAATGGGAGCTGATTATATGGTACTCATTAATCCTCAGAAGCAAGATTACGATTTTCAAAAGACCTATAAACTTACATATTCTTCTTCGGATTTTCTTTTATTTAATCTTCGAGAATTGCCATGAAAATTTTAATGGTGTCATCCTATCTTCCTTATCCCTTAATCTCGGGTGGTCATGTAAGGCTATACAATATTCTTAAAATCTTATCCAGGAATTATCAAATAACTCTGGTTTGTGAAAAAAGATATTATCAAAACAAAGAACATATTGCTGAAGTTGAAAAATTCTGCAAAAAAATAATTACCGTAGATCGAAAAAAACAATGGACTTTAAAAAACATTTTTAGAACAGGTTTTTCAAGACACCCATTTCTGGTAACGGGTCACACGCATTCTCAAATGAAAAGAGAAATAAAAAAAATATTGAAAAAAGAGTATTTTGATCTAATTCATGTTGAGACTTTTTATGTTATGCAAAATTTACCTAACGAAATATCAATTCCCGTAATTCTAGCAGAGCATAATATAGAATACATGGTTTATAAAAGATTTAGAAATGAAGCGCCGTTTTATATAAAACCACTCCTAGATATTGATATTCTTAAGCTGAGAAAAATAGAAGAAGAAAAATGGGCAAAAGCTGATGCTGTTGTTTCGGTTTCCAACGAAGATAAAAAAATTATTAAGCTTATAAATGATAAAGTGTTTATTGTTCCAAACGGAGTAGACATACAAGAATTCAAAATTCAAAATTTAAAATTCAAAATTGATGGGACTGAAAGAACAATTCTTTTTATTGGAGATTTTAGATGGGTGGAAAATAGGGATGCGGCTGAATTTATTTTAAAAGATATATGGCCGATAATAGAGTCAAAATTCAAAAGTCAAAAGTCAAAAATTAAGTTGTGGATAGTTGGAAAAAAAATTCCTGATTCAATAAGGAAGCTTGGTATAGACGGAGCAATTTTTGATGAGAATGCACCTTCGGATACTTCTAAAATTTTCGAAAAAGCGGATTTACTTCTTGCTCCTATAAGAATAGGAGGAGGAACGAGCTTTAAAATACTTGAAGCAATGGCATCGGGCGTTGCGGTTGTAACGACCCCGCTTGGCGCAATAGGAATAGGCGCAAAGGATAGAGAAGAAGTTATAATTGCAGAGAATAAGGAAGAGTTTTCAGACAGCATAATCGAGCTTCTCAAGGATAAAAATTTGCATGAGAAAATTATCAAAAATGCAAGAAAGTTTATCGAAGAAAGATATGACTGGAAAAAAATTGTGGATAATTTGGAAAACGTATATAAAACGGCATTAAGCACTAGCCACTAATATACTGGTATATTAGTAATTGTATGATGGATCTTTCCATAATAATAGTATCTTATAACGCAGCGGACTTTTTGAAAGAGTGTATAGAGTCGATTAAAAAAAATACTAAAAAACTGAATTATGAAATTATAGTCATTGATAATACTTCTTCAGACAACTCGGTTGAAATGGTTATGAAAGAGTTTCCGCAGGTTTCGGTAATCGAAAGCCGAGAAAACCTTGGATTTTCAAAAGCAAATAACTTGGGAACTGAAAAATCAAAAGGCAGATATGTTTTATTTTTAAATCCCGATACTGTTGTTTATGAAGATTCACTTCTTAATATGGTTAAATTTATGGACGAACATACAAAAGCTGGCGCGGCTACATGTAAATTGGTTATGCCAAACGGTAAACTTGATGATGCGGCTCACAGAGGTTTTCCAAATCCGTGGAACTCTTTTTCGTATTTTTCTGGTCTTTCAAAAGTATTTCCAAAATCAAAACTATTCGGAGGATATAACTTGGGATTTCTGGATATTTCAAAAACCCACGAAATAGACGCATGCGCAGGCGCTTTTATGATGGTAAGACGGCAGGCAGGAGAAAAAATAGGATGGTGGGATGAAGATTATTTTTTCTATGGAGAAGATTTGGAGTTTTGTTTTAGGCTTAAGGGAGAGGGATGGAAAATATATTTTGTACCAAGTATTTCTGTCCTTCATTATAAAGGAGTATCCGGCGGAATAAAAAAAGTTTCAAAAGAAATTACAACAGCAAATCTTGAAACGAAAAAAAGATCTACAAACTGGCGTTTTAGTGCTATGAAAATATTTTACCGTAAGCACTATCAAAACAAATACCCTCTTCTTTTAACCTGGTTTGTTATGGGGGGAATAAATCTAAAGCAGTGGCTGACATTGCGATCTTTAAAATGAGCAGTTGAAAAATGCTAAAATATTCAACATAATAATAATATGAAAAATTATAAACTTGCGTTGTTTCTTTTAAGACTTGGAATAGCATCTGTTTTTCTTTATGCTGCAATTGCAGCTTATTTAGAACCTCAGAACTGGATCGGATATATTCCGCAATTTTTTAGAAATATTTTTCCTGCAAATGTTCTTCTTATGCTTTTCGGAGCTTACCAAATAATTCTTTCTCTTTGGCTTTTGTGGGGTAAAAAAATTTTTTGGGCGTCCCTGCTTTCTATTCTAACTTTTATTGCAATTATCATTGCAAACATCTGGTCTTTGGATATAGTCTTTAGAGACATAGCTATTCTTTTTGCCGCTTTCTCTCTTGCCGTTTTAACTTACGAATCAAAGTAGTTATAAAATTTATGCAGTTTGTAGCTTCATTTATTGCGCTTTCGATTGGCGGAATAATAGATACTTCTTATCTTCTTTATCAGCATTATAAGAAAAAGCCGCTTGTCTGCCCTATGGATCATGATTGTTCGGTAGTTACAGAGAGTAAATGGTCAAAAGTATTTTTTGTGAGAAATGAAATACTCGGCCTTTCGTTTTACTTACTTATATTAATTTTTTTAATTATCTCGATTATTTTGCCTAACTTTTCTTCTAAGATTTATATTTTTCTTCTCAGTCTTTCAATTATCGGAATTGCTTTTTCCATTTTTTTAGTTTATCTGCAAATTTATAAAATCCGTGATTACTGCTTTTACTGTTTGATTTCTGCTTTTTTAACCCTTCTTATTTTTATAAATAGCATACTCCTTCTTGTTCAATAATGATATACTTATAGTTGTGAAAATCGGCATTGACGCACGGCTAATTAGGGAGACCGGTGTTGGAAGGTATATACAAAACCTCATTTCGCAGCTTTCTGAAATTGATGAAAAGAATGACTATACCCTGTTTGTAAAAAGTCAAGATCAAGAAAATTTCAAATCTCAAATTTCAAATCTCAAATGGAAAATAGCTATTGCCGACATTCCATGGCACTCCATTAAAGAACAGGTTCAATTTACGGAAATCTTAAACAGAGAAAAGCTCGATCTGGTTCACTTCCCTTATTTTTCCGTACCTATTTCATATAATAGGCCATTTGTAATTACTATTCATGATTTAATTTTGCATCATTATCCAACCGGCAAAGCTTCCACATTGCCTTTCCCTTTTTATGTCTTAAAAGTTATTGGATATAAATATCTTATTAGAAAAGCATCGGAAAATGCGAAAAAAGTAATTGCGGTTTCAAAGTCAACCAAAGACGAAATAATAGATCATTTAAAAATCCCGCAAGATAAAATAAAAGTCATTTATGAAGGGGTCGACCCAGCGTTTAGAAATCAACGTCCAGAGTCTAGTTTAAGAATAACTAAACGCTATGAACTAAACGCTAATCACTATTTCTTATTCGTGGGAAATGTTTATCCTCACAAAAATGCAGAAAGAATGATTAAAGCTTTTAATATTTTTTCACAGTATTTTCCAAAAACTTCATTGATTTTTGTTGGAAAAGATGACTTTTTCTATAAAAGATTAAAAGAAAAAGTTAGAAAAATGGAAATTGGGGAAAAGATTATATTTTATGGCAGGACATCAGATGAAGAGCTTGGGGCATTGTATAGAGGTTCAATTGCAGTGATAGTTCCGTCTTTCATGGAAGGATTTGGATTGCCGGCTTTAGAGGCAATGGCAAATAAGTGTTTGGTTTTGGCATCAGACATAAAAGCCATTAAAGAAATTTGCGGGCAAGATGCTCTCTATTTTGATCCTTACGATGAAAACGAAATGGCAGAGAAGATGAAAATTGCATATCAAAAAGATTTTGATCAAAAGATATTAGAAAATGGTTTTGAAAGATCAAAACAATTCTCCTTTCGCAAAATGGCAAAAGAAACACTCAAAATCTACGAAACTCTCTGAGTACTTGACTTTTGCTGATGCTGCTACTACTATAAAATTATATGGAAGGCAGTCAAGAAGGCTCATCAATTCCACAAGAAGGAAGAGTGGGTTTTGGAAATGAACAAGCTGGCAAAGTAGAACTCGATATTCCACAAGAAGGATCATTGCTAAGAGAAGCAAGCAGGCTTCAGCAAGAAATGGCGCAACTTAAGGAAAAAGCCAATCAAAAATTAAATGGTATATTTGATGGTACAAGAGCTTGGGTTTCAGATCAAGAACGTCTCAAGTTTACAATAACAGATAAAGACGGAAAACCGAGAGAAGGGATATGGTTAGATGGCAATTATTACTATTATGTTACTGAAGAGAATGGTCAGCCCGTTCATTTTAGAGTGCTAGTCCCTAGGGCTAGAGTCGACGAAGTTGTAGTTGATATCCAAGAATTTAGTGGACTAGAACAACCCGTTGGCGAGCCAAATGAAGCTGATGAAAAAAATATGTTGCGAATTTATCAGCAGGAATTAGGCAGAGGCTATGATAGATATGTAGAAGTTTATCCGCCCATTGGAGAAGAATCTACATACGGAAAATATGCTATTGCAGGATTTGGAACAAAACGAAAAGATCAGCATGACTATAAAAAGCCAAGTTACGATAACGAATGGTATGCTGGAGATGTAGATAAGCCAGTAGATGCGTTACAGCATGCAGGAAGAACGCGTTGAACCTTCTTAGAGGAGCAAGGCTTTATGGTGTTACCAAAGCTACAGGTTATAGCGATTCGGGTTTTGAAAAGGTAACAGCGGTTGCTACTCAGCCCCCCTCTGTGAAGATTTAATTTGAGAGATAAAAAGTTTAATAATTTAGCCTATTAGGTTGTTGCGGATTCGAGGGTGGTGAGGCGCTGCTCGTGATCTTTTATCTTTACATCATGTTCCCTGTATTGATCTGCGCCAACCTCATTATCTTTTTTTAGATTATCTACCACACCTACAAATCCATCTATTTTGTTTTCAATTCTATCAAGTTTTTTGTCAAGTATATCGACTTTTTCCTCAACGCGTTCCGTTCTTGCCTCAACTTTCAAAATCTCTCGTCTTAAAGACTTCTCGGTTTGCCTAAATTCCGTCCTAATCCCTTGAATATCTTTTTTTGTTGCTAGATTATTGGTTTGTGATTTTTTGATCATGGAAAATAAGTATAGCATTATTCCTTAAGAACTTGTCAATATGACAAACTATTACCAAACTTTCTTGAATGATATAATCAGGAAATGAAAGTTGCTTTAGTTTATGATAGGGTAAATAAGTGGGGAGGGGCAGAAAGAGTGCTTTTGGCGCTTCACAAGATTTTTCCGGATGCTCCACTTTACACCTCGGTTTACGACAACGATAAGGCGCCGTGGGCAAAAGTTTTTAAAATAAAAACATCTTTTCTTCAGAATTTCCCATTTGCCTCTCAAAACCATGAATTTTACGCACCATTAATGCCTCTTGTCTTTGAGAGTTTTTCCTTTGACGAATATGATTTGGTAATTTCTGTGACGAGCGAAGCTGCAAAAGGAATTCTTACAAAACCCCAAACAAAACATATTTGTTATTGCCTTACTCCTACCCGCTATTTATGGAGCGGCTATGAAGATTATTTTAAAAACCCAATTCTGCGATTTATTTCAAAACCGGTGGTTTTTTATCTTAGATTTTGGGATAAAATTGCTTCTCAAAGACCGGACGTCCTTATTGCGATTTCAAAAGAAGTTCAAAAACGAATTAAAAAATATTATGATCGGGATTCATCAATAATTTATCCTCCGCTCGGCTTACCGTCTACAGACTACAGTCTACAGCCGGGCAAAAAGGCCGTAGTCCGTAGTCGGTCGACTGAAGACTATTTTTTAATCGTCTCCCGTCTTGTTCCTTATAAAAGAATGGATTTGGCAATACGCGTTTTTAATAAACTCGGACTGCCTTTAAAAATTGTCGGCACGGGAGTCGAGGAAAATAAACTTAAGAGAATGGCAAAATCGAATATCGAACTTTTGGGTTACTTGACTGATAAAGAATTGGTAGGGTATTATAAAGGTTGCCGTGGTTTTATATTCCCGGGCATTGAAGATTTTGGATTAACAGTTATTGAAGCACAGAGTTTTGGGAAACCCGTAATTGTATTTATGGCAGGAGGAGCACAGGAAAGTATAATTGATGGCAAAACCGGAATATTTTTCGAAGTACAGAGCGAAAAATCTTTGGAAGAAGCGATACTAAAGTTTCAAAAAATGAATTTTAATCCGGAAGTTTCCATTAAAAATGCCAAAAAGTTCAGCTTTGAAGAATTCAAAATGAAGATTGAGGAAAAATATCTCATTTCATAACTAAACATTCATAACCCATAACTAATTTATGAATATTGCAATTTTTGCAGGAGGGGCAGGAACAAGGCTATGGCCGCTTTCAAGACAAAATACTCCTAAACAGTTTGAAAAAATAGTTGGAGAAAAATCAACCCTCCAGTTTACAATAGATAGGCTTGTCTCAGATTTTAGACCTTCGAATATTTATATTTCAACTGGAAGAAGATATAAAGATGTAATCCTGGATCATGTGCCCAAAATTCCAAAAGAAAATTTTATTTTTGAACCAAGCATGCAAGACGTTGGTCCTGCTGTTGGTCTTTCGGTGGCAGTGATTGGGGAAAAGCATCCAAATACACCCGTTGCTATTCTTTGGAGTGATCATTTTGTAAAAAAAGAAAGACGATTTAGGGAAGTTCTAAGGATGGGAGAAGAAATTGTTAAGAAAAATCCGAACTCACTGGTTTTAATAGGACAAAGGGCAAGATTTGCCAATCAGAATTTAGGGTGGATTGAGCTTGGAAAACAAATTGATCAGAAACGCGGAACGAAGATATTTAATTTTAAAAGAATCGTTTATCGCCCGAGTCTTAAGGATGCAGAAGAATTTCTAAAAAAAGGCTATGCATGGAATCCCGGATACTTTATAACTACACCGGCCTTTTTGCTTTCGCAATTCAAAAAATTTTCACCCGATGTGTGGAAAGGACTTGTGCAAATTCAAAATGCTGTTGGCACAAAAAACTTTAATTCGATTCTTGAAAAAATATATCCTAAATTTGAAAAAATAAGTTTTGATAATGCTATCTTGGAAAGAGTTGATCCAAGCCAGGTCTTTGTAATCGCCGCGGATCTTGGCTGGAGCGATATAGGAGCATGGGAAGCCTTAAAAGAGGCTCTTGAGCTTTCATCGGAAGAAAATGTTACGAGAGGTAAGGTTTTAATTAACGATTCATCGGATAATCTGGTCTTCAACTACACTGATCAGCTTGCCGTTGGCATAGATTTGGAGAATATGGTTGTAATAAATACCGATGACGTGCTTCTTATATGCCAAAAAAGCTCTGTTCCCAAAATTAAAAAACTTGTAGAGAGCCTTGCCGGAACTCAAAACGAACACCTTACATAAGCATATATGCCGTATATAGAAATTAAGAAAAGTTTATATTATGAAATCTTAAAAAGGTTGATAGATATTATTTTCTCTTCTATTTTAATAGTGATTTTTTCTCCGGTAATATTATTTGTGGTAATAGCGATAAAACTTGACTCAAAAGGACCGGTTTTTGCAGACACTCCGGAGAGAGTCGGGCGATCGGGCAATCTGTTTAAAATGTATAAGTTCCGGTCTATGGTTGAGAACGCACATGAGCTTTTGCGGGAGAATCCAAGATTTGCCAAGCTTTTTAGAGAATATAAATATGGAAGTTACAAATTAAAAGATGATCCAAGAATTACCAAAGTAGGAAGATTTATCAGGAAATTTTCCTTTGATGAAATTCCTCAGTTTTTCAATATTTTAAGAGGAGAGATGAGTCTGGTAGGACCCCGCGCCTATTATCCGGATGAACTGCGGGAACAGCAAAAAAAATATCCCATGACGGCAAAATCTGTAAAAATTGTGCTTTCTGTAAAGCCCGGACTTACGGGGTACTGGCAGGTCTCGGGAAGAAGTGAGATAAATTTTGATAAGAGAATAGATATGGACGCATCTTATGTGAAAAAAAGATCTATTCTTTACGATCTGTGGATCATTCTTAAAACTCCTTGGGCAATGATCTCCGGCAAAGGCGCCCTGTAAAATTTGTACTTGACAACAACTTATAGTTATGATATAAAGCAGGTCTATGGCAGCGAGAATAGAACTATTAGCAAGAGAATATGCAGAGAGATATCCAGAGCTTGCAGAATCTTTAAGAGATAGCGCAAGGCTCGCAATAAGACTGAGGGTGGAACCATTTACTTCTGAGCTTCTTGAGGCAGAAGTTGAGAGACAAGCAGGAAGATATAAGGAGCTAGAATTCCACAGGCATAAAAATCTACGTATTTCTGCAGATAAATTAAAAGATCAAATAATGTCTTTGGTATATGAACAGCCTGAAGTTTTTCGCGGACGCTTTGATAATCCCCAAGTTGTTTTTGGACAGATTTCTCCAGAAGATCAGGCCAGACTCGCTGGTCTAGATTATCATCTCGGTAGGCTGAATATATCTGACTGGGAACATGATTCACAAGGTTATATAACTCCTGGAACATCTTATATGACATGGATGCAAGATGGAACTGTAAATCTTAAAAAACCTGTGGAAACCGTAAGAAATGCTCTTGTTCAAGACGAAAGAGGAGCAACGATACATGACGGGATCGCTCTATATATTGTCAACCCCGATGTTTTAAAAGATCACTTTATAGATCTTCCCGGAACAAGGGTTGAGCTTGGCCACGCTCCCTGTCTGCGCTTGTGGCGCGGCGGGCCGGGGTTGGACTACTACGGGGTTGGTGGTGCCGATCCTAGGTTTGGTTCCGCTTCCTGCGGGAGAGTTTGATTTTTGATTTTTGAACCTTTGTCCTTTTTGTCCCCTTGATTTTTTGTTTCATTTTTGTAAAATAAATATTGAGAGTAGGTTAATGATTCTCCGGCTAAGGCTTGAGGGCGCCGAAATCTTCTAAGATTTAAATTCCATCAGAATTTTTGTTGCTTTGCGCTTCAAAAAGAGAATGGTAATTCTTGAGAAACTCCGTATTTTTCTCTTTTTCTTCGAAATCTTTTGGAGAGGATAAAATACAATGATGAGAGTAATCAAATCATGGTGGGTTTTTGTTAACGGAGAAAGATACTGCAAGTTGAGCTTGACAACGCTCCCTATCTGAACTTGTGGAACGACAGGCCGGGGTTGAACTACAACAGGGTTGATAATGCCAATCCTAAGTTTGGTTCCGCTTCCTGCGATAGTCTCTCAGGGATTTTTAAGATAACGAATAAAGCCTCCTGTCATTCTGCCAAGTTCCTGGAGGCTTTCTTGAAGACGAAAATAGGTTTTACTATCAAGACATTTATTGTCTTTTGCAAGTCTTATAAGCACTTTTTCAAGATCAAATTTTGCATTGATGGTCTCAAGAAGTTCAAGTTTTTTAGATTTTTCAGCCCTATTTATCTTGGAAATTAATTCAAAAGATTCGAGAATTATATTTTCAATTTTCTGTCCAAGCGTATAACGTTCGCGTTGGGGAAATTTTTTTAAAACTTCGTAGGTTTCTTTATAAAACTCATAAAGCTTTGAAAATATTGGTATGTCAAAAATACTATCGGTGTGTGTGTGTGTGTGTGACCAGGCTTAGACGATGAACCCTCCTTATACATACAATAATCTTATTTCAATAGAAAATATTTTTCAAGCATGGGATGAATTTAAAAAGGGAAAACTTAAAAAGAAAAAGATGTTATGGAGTTTTACAGAAATTTAGAGGATAATCTTTTTGAACTTCATAGAAAACTTAAAAATAAAATCTACCAACATGGTTCTTATAAAGATTTCTATGTGAATGATCCCAAACGACGTCATATCCATAAGGCAAGTATCTCAGATAGAATAGTCCACCACCTTTTATATAAGTATCTCTACAATATTTTTGATAAAACATTTATTTATGATAGTTATTCTTGCCGACTCGAAAAAGGGACTCACAAGGCAGTTTTAAGACTTGCGAAGTTTACAAGAAAAGTTTCTAAGAATTATTCGGGGCAGTGTTGGGCTTTAAAATGCGATATAAAAAAATTCTTCGCAAGCGTTGATCACAAGATTTTAAAAAACTTAATTGGAAGGAAAGTAAAAGATAAAAACATTCTTTGGCTGGTAGGTGAGGTTATCGATTCATTTCAGCTAGGGGTTGAACCCCTAAAAGGTATACCTCTTGGAAATTTAACAAGCCAGATATTTGCAAACATTTACTTAAATGAACTAGATAAGTTTGCCAAACATAAACTTAATATTAGATATTATATTCGTTATGCCGATGATTTTGTAATTATTTCAGAAAGTAAAAAAGTCTTACAAGCATTAGAAAAACCGGTATCAAATTTTTTATTTAGATCGCTTAACTTAAAACTCCATCCTAAAAAGATTATATTCAGAAAACTTTCTTGGGGAATAGACTTCTTAGGTTATATAGTTTTATCTAATTATATTCTAGTTCGCACAAAAACGAAGAGAAGGATTTTTACAAGAATTGGAATAAAGATCATTGAGCGTAAGAAGGGTATTATTTCCAATTACTTTCTAGAGCAAACGGTCCAGTCATATCTAGGTATTTTGAAACATTCTAATGGTTACACGATATCACAAAGATTAAAAAATGAAATATGGTTTTCGGGGTGAAAATCTGAATATAAATTAAATTGCCTCGTTGCATTTGACATTAGAGCCTGTTTATGGGTACTATATAATGTATGGAGGGATTTGAGAAAATAGATTTAGGTTCGGATATTAAAGATGAAATGCCTCAGACTTCAAAAGTTTCCTCATCAAGAAGAATAAACGGTCAAAAAAGAAATCCTTTAGGTTTTTTGCGAGGTAAAAATTGGATTAAAATTTCAGTTATAGTTGTAATTTTAATGTTAATTTGCGGATTTACAATTGTATTGCCTGCTCAAAAAACTTTAACTTCTGCTAAGAAAACCCAAAAACAAGCTCAGATTACCCTAGATGCGCTTAAAAAGCAAAATATTGAACTTGCCTCGACAGAGCTTGATAAAACAAAACAGGATCTTTCGAAAACTCAAAGCGATCTTAAGGCATTAAGCTATCTTAAGTTTATTCCTTTTCTGAGTGGTTATTATAACGACGCAGACCACTTGGTAAATGCGGGATTTGACGGATTGGGGGCAGCCCGAGTTCTTATTGATTCTGTAGAGCCATACGCAGATATCTTAGGGCTTAAAGGGCAGGGAAGTTTTGTAGGAGGAACGGCAGAGCAAAGAATAGAGACAGCGGTTAAGACAATGGGTAAAGTCACACCGCATATCGATGATATATCAAAATATATAACACATGCTAAGACCGAAGTAGATAAAGTCAATCCAAATCATTACCCTTCTTTTCTGGGACTTTCGAAAATTCAGAAATCGTTAATAACCCTGAGGAAGACTACAGATAGCGCAGCTGACTTTATAGAAGATGCAAAGCCGCTTATTAAAATCTTACCAAATCTTTTGGGCGAGCCCGATGAAAAAAAATATCTTATATTATTCCAGAACGATAAAGAACTCCGTCCAACCGGAGGATTTATAACTGCGTATGCAATATTTAGAATAGATAGGGGGGTTATTCACGTAGACAGGTCTGATAATATTTATAATTTGGATTCTACGGTTCCTAATAAACCTAAGGCTCCTCCCCCTATCCGCAAATACTTGCCAAAAGTTCCTGTTTTTAATCTTCGAGATACCAATCTCTCTCCGGATTTTATAGAATCAATGAAAACTTTTAACTCCTTGTACGACAAGGCAAGAGGAAAGGTAGAAGTAGACGGTATTATTGCGCTTGATACCAGTGTCTTGGTTTCAACAATAAAGATACTGGATGATAGGGTTTCCGCGGCAGGCATCACATTTACAAGCAAAACAGATAAAAGGTGCGATTGTCCGCAGGTAATTTATGAACTTGAGAGAAGCATAAGTACACCCTTGAGCCTTGATCTTAGAGTATCGGATCTTGAAGCGATTCAAGCGGGAAGAAAAGCTATAATAGGAGATTTGCTATATGCTATTTTAGCTAAAGCCCTAAAATCTTCACCCAAAATTTATTGGGGGCCGCTTTTTCAGGATCTTATAACGCAAATTGATCAGAAACACGTTTTGTTTTACCTTTATGACAAAGACGCACAGCAAGGGATACAGGCAGTTAATGCAGACGGAAGAATACGGCCTTTTACCGGCGATTATCTTCATATTAACGAAGCAAATTTTGGAGGACAAAAAGCTAATCTGTATATTACTAGAGCTGTTGAGCAGAATTATGAAGTAAAAAATGACGGAAATATAGTAAAAACCGTAACAATAAACTATAAAAATCCTCATCCCGCTTCTGATTGCAACTTGGAAAGAGGAGGACTGTGTCTTAATGCGGTTTATAGAAATTGGTTTAGGATTTATACGCCTTTGGGAAGCAAACTCGTAACAAGCAAGGGTTCAGAAGCTAAAATGATTTCCTATACAGAGCTGGGAAAAACCGTTTTCGAGGGTTTTCTTACGGTAAGACCGCAAGGAACAGCAATTTTTACTGCTTCCTACGCACTTCCTAAAAATATTGTCAATGATTCTGCCGTTCCTCTTCTTATTCAAAAACAGCCGGGAACAAATGGAGGCGAGTATTCAATAAAAGTTGGGGGAAAAGATATCGAAAAATTTATTCTTTTAAGCGATAAGGAAACTAAAGTAAATCTTAAATAATCCTTCGATTGTACTCAGGATCATACTGAGCTTGCCGAATGTATGAGAACTTTTAAAACAGAAGGTTTTATAATAAAGCGAAGAAATTCTGGAGAGGCAGATAGAATTTTAACTATTTTTAGCAAACACTATGGAAAGATGCAGGCAAAAGCACCGGGCGTTAGAAAAATAACAAGCAAAAGATCACCCCACATAGAACTTTTAAATTTATCTGTTTTTACTCTTTATAAAAGCTCACGTTCTTCTATGTCTATAGTTACGGAAGCGAATACTTTGGAAAACTTTTCTTCTCTTAAGGGAAATTTAAAAAAGATAGGATTTTCATTTTACATATGCGAGCTCATAAATAATTTATGTGCGGAAAATCAAGAAAATAATAAAGTTTTTTACCTTCTTAAAGATACCTTAGTTAATCTTGAAAATTTTTCATCTTATGATTTGCTTCTTAACGAATTCGAAGAAAGACTTCTTACAGCGTTAGGTTTTGCTCCAGAATTTTACTCAATTGAAAACCGGAAGAGTTTTATAGAAGGAATCTTGGAGAAAAAGCTCAGAGCAAGAGACATGATTCCTCTTTTTATATCTTAACTTTCTGTCTTATATTCCTCTGCAACTGCGAATGTGGAAAGATCAACAATAAAAAGCATAAAAGTAACTGCTGCGTAAATTAAAGAAGTCCTAAGATAAACCGAGTTATAGTTTACTCCTTGAATCAAAAATGGCAGCATGAAGAATATAAATCCAGCCCAAAGTATCAAGAGACCGAAAAAGGAAGAAATTTTACAAATGCCCCTCCATATGCGAGATTCCAATCTGGATAAACCAATCAAATTTAAAGAACCCAAAATACATAAAATAAGAAGAGAAATATGATAAATCCTAAGACTTTGAGTCCATGGGGCATTAAGTAAGAGTCCGATCTCTCTTAAATTTGTGGGGACTCTTAAGATTGCCAAGGCGGGCGGTGCAAACAAAACGTCTACCGTAAAGGCGTTAAGCAAAAAAGCAATAAACAATCCTATATAGACTGCCTGAAGAATAGTGACATATAAGTTCAATCTGTCTTTCATTTACTATATTATTTCAGAATATATTACCAATTTCAAGCCCATAATTAAATCTTCACAATATTCCTTCAAAAGTCAAATTTATACTCCTTTATATAAAATTTCTTTTTTGCTATTATACAATTGTGGCGGATAACATAATGGATAAAATTGTATCTTTGTGTAAAAGGCGGGCCGTCTTTGGCGCTTGCCTCGCTACGAAGCGGGAGCCTCGCCTTTCCATGTCGTTCTAAATATGGAACAAAAAGATAAAAATCAGAATCTAATGGAAAAAATAGTAGCTTTATGTAAGAGGCGGGGGTTTGTTTTTCAAAATTCAGAGATTTACGGAGGATTAAATGGTTTTTGGGACTTAGGACCGCTTGGAGTTGCCCTTGCGGACAATATCAAAAATCAATGGTGGAATTCTATGGTAATATCCCGGGACGATGTTGTTGGGCTTGATTCCTCAATTCTTTCTCATCCTCGGGTTTGGGAAGCATCGGGTCATTTAAAATCTTTTACCGATCCTTTGGTTGAGTGTAAAATCTGCCATGAGAGATTCAGGGCGGATAACAAGAAAGAAATTGAAGAACATAAAAAGACTCACCCTTCGACAGGCTCAGGGCAAACTAAATGGACAGATGTCAAACACTTTAATTTAATGTTTAAAACGTTTGTAGGTCCTATTGAGGATGATGGGAATAAAACTTATCTTCGTCCCGAAACTGCACAGGGAATTTTTATAAATTTTGAAAACGTTCTCTCAAGCTCAAGAGTAAAAATTCCGTTCGGCATTGCTCAAATCGGAAAGGGTTTCAGAAATGAAATAACAACGGGCAATTTTTTATTTAGAGTACGCGAGTTTGAAATGATGGAGCTTGAGTTTTTTGTAGAGCCCGGGGAGGACAGCAAATGGTTTGATTACTGGAAAAAAGAGAGACTGAAGTGGTACTTAAATCTGGGAATTAAAAAAGAAAATATAAAACTTGTCGATTTGCCAAAAGAAGATATTGCCCATTATTCAAAAGAAACGTCTGAAATTTGGTACAACTGGCCCTTCGGCGGAGCTCAGGGCAAGCCCTGGTTTGGGGAGCTTGAGGGAATTGCAAATAGGGGAGATTACGATCTTGTGCAGCACTCAAAACTTTCAGGGAAAGAATTATCTTACCATGATGAGGAAAGTAAAAAAAGATTTAGTCCATATGTTATCGAGCCTTCTGTTGGAGTGGGACGGGCAATCCTGGCATTTTTAATCGACTCATACTCAGAAGAAAATCCTTCGGCATCCATTCGGCAAGCTCAGGATAAAAGCTCAGGACAAGGGAGAGTTGTTTTAAAACTTCATCCAAGGCTCTCACCAATAAAAGTTGCTGTTTTTCCCCTTCTTGCCAACAAATTACCACTTGTAAAAATGGCGCGCGCTATTTATGATAATCTCAAAAGACAGTTAAATGAATTTGTTGTTTTTGATGATAGGGGAAACATCGGGAAGAGGTATTATTCCCAGGATGAGATTGGTACACCATTTTGCATAACAGTTGATTTTCAATCTCTTTCGGATAAAACGGTAACAATAAGAGACAGAGACACGATGAAGCAGAAAAGAGTAGCGGTTGAAAATTTGCCTGCTTTTTTCAGAGAAAATTTGTCTAATGCATGAAACAATAGTTTACGATTATCAATTTCATGAAAATGAAAAGCCCCGCGATAATTGTGCTGTTGTAGGAGTTTATTCAAGGTCTCAGCGAGTTTCAGAAATTACACTTCAGGGTTTGATAGAGCTTAATCATCGCGGGCAAGAAGGTTCTGGGATTACTTTGGCAAATTGGGACAGAATTCAAGTAGTTAAAGATTCGGGACTTGCTGAAGTCGTATTTAAAATAAAACACGGTTTGCCTGATATTCCCAATGCCTTTGTTGCGATTGGACACAACAGATATTCAACCTCGGGATCTTTGAATGAAATGCAGCCATTTCTAGATAATGGCATCGCTATTGCTCATAATGGAAACCTTACAAACGTACTGCAGCTAAGAGAAGAATTTGGGATTCCGGATGAAATAGATGGAGCAAGAAGTGATACTAGGATTGCACTTGCAGTAATAAATAGGATGGAAGGTACAGAAGAGGAGCGGATTCTGAAAGCATTGCCGAGATTTGAAGGAGCATACTCTTTTGTATTTGCTACCAGAAGTGCTTTGTTTGCAAGTAGAGATCCAAGAGGATTCAGGCCTCTGGTAATTGGGAAACTTAAAGATGATGGATATGTAGTTGCATCAGAAACAGCAGCACTGCGGTCGATGGGAGCAAGTTTACTGCGAGACGTTGAAGCGGGAGAAACGATTCAGATAGATGATGGAGGTTTAAAAACAATAGCTTTTGATAGCAGAGAAGGAAAACTTTCTCAATGCATTTTTGAGCTTATTTATATTTCAAGACCTGATAGCGTGGTTTTTGGCATTCCTGTAATGGAATTTAGAAAAAGAGTGGGAGAAATGCTTGCAAAACATTTTCCGGAAAAAGTAGATATTATAGCACCTGTACCTAATTCTGGAAGAGGAGCTTGGGCGGGGGTGATTTCTTCAAAAATTGCAAGAAATTTGGGAGCAATGTTTGAAGAAGTTTTCTACCCCAATCCATACAAAAATATTGTAAGAGGAGGGAGGACCTTTATTCTTCCAAACGGCAGAGATAAAGCAGCTACGGAGAAATATTCAGTTATAGAAAGCAATGTTAAAGGTAAAACTATTGTTCTTGTCGATGATTCTATACTCAGAGGGTCTATGCGAAGAATTGTTCAGATACTCAAAGCTCACGGAGCCAAAGCCGTCCATGCTTTAATTGCTTCGCCGCCAATTAGATTCGCTTGTCATTTTGGGGTGGATTTTAGCGACGGAGAGCTCTTGGCAAATAAAATTCCCGATGTTGAAGAAATAAGAAAATACCTTGGTCTTGACAGCCTTTATTACATAAGTTATGCTGAATTATTAGAAGCAGTTTTGGGAAATCCGGTTGAAAATATTCCGGAAGTTTTTGAACAAAATGATTTCTGCGGAGCTTGCTTTACTGGAAGATATCCCATAGAAACAGACGGAACAATAAAAAAAGTTTTAGCGGTTGAATAAGATGAAAAACAACAGAAATTTAATTATAGTAGGAGTAATTTTTTTAATACTTATGATTGGAGGGGGAATCTTTTTGGCAACCAAAAAATCTCCTAAATCCACTATCCCCGTTGTGCAATCAGAAGAGATTTTGACTCTCTCTCCGGAAGATATTGGACTTTCTTTAACAATGGGAAGCGATGGTAAAAGAGTTATAATGGAAATTACAAATACAGAAGGCTTAACTTCTATTGAGTATCAGCTATCTTATGCATCCAAAGGCGATATCCCAAGAGGCGTAATCGGGACAATAGACGTAAAGGGGAGTATTATAAAAAAAGAAATTATTTTAGGAACCTGCTCGGATGTGTGTCATTACGACCAGGATGTATCCGATATAAAAGTAATTCTCAAAACAACAAAGACGGACGGTAAGGTTTATCAAGTAGAAAAAAGCCTCTAGCACCTCTTCTTAAATTGTTCCAAAATTAATCTCTACATTTAGTGTTCTAGGTTGATTTAACACACAATTTTGGTATTTTTGCTTATTGACATGTATATTTTTTTGGTACAAAATGAAGTAAAGTGGGAAAAAGTGGAATAAAGTGGGACACTTTGCTTCGCTCAGTGCAAGCTAAATCGATATTAATAAAGGAGGCAGGAATATGCTTATTGGTCAATACGAAGGAAAAATTGGCGCAAAAGGAAGAATCGCCTTTCCTAAAAAGTTTAGGACGATTCTTGGTGATAAATTAATAGTTACTTTAGGTTATGAAAATTCGCTCATCGTTGTCTCGCAAGAAGGATGGAAGTCGCTTTTGGAAGGAACCGAAGGTAAACCTTTTATCCAATCAGAAACTAGAGAAACTCAGCGATTTCTCCTTGGAGGAGCAAGCAATGTGGAACTCGATAGTAAAGGAAGGTTTATTGTGCCTTCTTACTTACGAGAATTTGCAAAAATTAAAGACGAAATTATATTCTTAGGACTTTATAGATATGTTGAAATTTGGGATAAGACAAGATGGATGCAATATAGGGAAAATCTTGAAAAAAATATCGATGTTATCTCTCAAAGGCTCGTTTCAAACGATCAAAAAATAAAAGGCAATGAATGATTTTCATACGCCTGTTCTTTTACGAGAGGTAATAGATTTTCTAAGAGTAAAAAAAGGATCAAAGTACATAGATGCAACCTTAGGAGGGGCAGGACATACAAAAGAGATTTTAGAAATTGGAGGAGAAGTATTGGGGATAGATTTTGATCAAGATGCTCTAAATTATGTTCAAGAAAATCTCAAATCTCAAATCTCAAATCTCAAATTAAAATTGGCGCATGGAAATTTTAGAGAAATAGATAAAATTGCACATTTAAAAAGTTTTGATAAGGTTTCCGGGATTCTGTTTGATTTAGGAGTATCCAGCTTTCAATTAGAAAATTCGCAAAGGGGATTTAGTTATCAAAAAAAAGGCCCGCTTGATATGAGGATGGATAAAAAACTCAAAGTTCAAGCAGCGGATCTTTTAAATATTTTAACGAAAGGAGAACTTGATGAGCTATTTTTTAAATTGGGTGAAGAACGTAATGCTAGGATCATTTCTGACGCTATTATTAGGGCCCGTGGAATAAAACCGATTAGAACGACCGAGGACCTGGGTTTGGTAATACGAGAGTCATTGGGGCAAAAAGGTCGGACGTCTGCCCTTAAGAGAAGGCTTATATCAAAAAGAATATTCCAGGCTCTAAGAATAGCCGTAAATGATGAGTTAAATAATTTAAAAGAAGCGTTGCCTGCGGCGTATACGCTTCTTAAGAAAAGGGGAAGAGTTGTTGTTATAAGTTTTCATTCTCTTGAAGATAGAATTGTTAAAAATACATTTAAGGAGTTTGAGTCAAAAAATATGGGAAGAATTATTACAAAAAAACCAATCCTCCCAAGTTTTTTAGAAATTAAAAAGAATAGCAGGAGCAAAAGCGCAAAACTTAGAGTTTTTGAAAAAAATTAAAGTATGAAAAAGCCAACTTTTATAATTTTTATTACAGTTTTTTTAATAGTTGCATTATTTCTGGCAAGAGTTATTGTGTCAAACAGTCTTTCAACAACGGGACTTATTCTCTTAAAGCTTGAAAGTCAGCTCAATTCATATAAAATAGAAAACTCAAATCTTAAAGAAAAACTTTTAAGCCTTACTTCTCTTTCTTACATTTCATCCGAGTCCTCACAGTTAGGTTTTGTGGAGAATAAAAATAGCTTCACATTAACCAAACCCTTGCCTTTGGCTATCAAACAATGACCCTTCGACGTAAGCTCAGGCCCTCGGCTCTGAGGACTTCGGCGGTGAGCTCAGTCGAAGCCTCGAATGTATGATATGGAGATATCGGGCAATACTACTTATACTCATAGGCATATTGTGTTTAATAATTGCAAGGCTTTTTTATTGGCAAGTAGTTAAGGCTTCGGAGCTATCCCTTCTTGGACAATCGCAATATGGCGGGTTAATAAAAGTTCTGCCTCAAAGAGGAGAAATAAGAACCTCAGATAATTTTCCCATAGCAACAAATAAAATTTCATATCTTGTTTTTGTAAATCCGAAAGAGATAAAAGATAAAGAAAAAAATTCATTAATTCTTTCTCGTAAGCTTGGCATAGATAGAGCATCTGTAAGCGCGAAGCTATCTTTAGATAAATTTTGGGTACCTTTGAAATCGGAGATAGATATGCAAGAAAAAGAGAAAATTAGTAAGTTAAACTTACCCGGAGTTGGTTTTGAAAAGCAATTTACGAGGTTTTATCCCGAAGCGTCAATGGCAGCGCATCTTCTTGGTTTTGTGGGTAAAAACGAGGCAGGTGAAGATAAGGGATATTTTGGAATTGAAGGATATTACGACAGACTGCTTAGGGGAAAGGAAGAAATTGCCATCCAGATTCACGACGCATTAGGCAGGCCTATTCTATCAAGGGCAAATGAGAACTCCAAAGAAACAAGAGGGAACAATTTAATATTAAATATAAATAGATCCATGCAGTTTATTGCAGAAGAAAAATTAAAAAAAGGAATTAAAAAATACGGAGCCTCTGGAGGATTGGTTGGAATTATGGATCCTAAAACCGGCAATATCCTGGCTCTTTCTTCATTCCCATCTTTTTCTCCTTCGGATTTTCAAGATTACGAACCTAATTTATACAAAAATCCTTCAATCTCAAATTTATATGAACCGGGATCTACATTTAAACCCTTGGTAATGTCTTCTGCTTTAGATAGTAAATTAGTCACTCCGCAGACTAAATGTCCCATTTGCTCAGGACCTGTTTCTGTTTCGGGTTTTGATATACGTACATGGAATGATAAATATTATAAAGATAATAATATGGTTGGAATTATACAGCATTCCGATAATGTAGGCATGGTTTTTGTCGCACAAAAATTAGGAGTCGATAGAATGATTAACTATTTATCTGCCTTTGGAATAGGAGAGACAACAGGTATTGATCTTCAGGGGGAAGTATCACAGCCTCTTTCCCCAAAGAAATTATGGTATCCGGTAGATTTGGCGACAAAAGGATTTGGACAAGGAATTTCTATTACACCCATAGAATTATTAAGCGCTACTTCTGCTATTGCAAATAAAGGAGTAAGACTTGAGCCCCATGTTGTAGGAGCAGTAGAGGACCCGAACGGAAAAATTTCAAAAATACCGCCAAAAATTTTGGGAAAGCCGATTTCGGAACAAACGGCAAAAGTTATGACCGAAATTTTAGTGAATGCCGTAAATAAAGGCGAGGCCTCTTGGACAAAGATTCCCGGCTATAGAATTGCCGGAAAAACAGGAACTGCCTCAATCCCTGTTAAGGGACATTATGATCCTAATCAGACAATCGCATCTTTTATTGGCTTTGCCCCTTCGGATAATCCAAAATTTGCGATGCTTGTAATTTTGGATAGACCAACAGCATCAATTTACGGAGCAGAAACTGCCGCTCCTATATTTTTTGATATTGCCCGGGATCTCCTGCTTTATTTTGGTGTTTCACCAAACGAATAAATTAGATTACAGACCTTAAAAAGGGTATAATTGCGTTTATGTGGCAGACAATTAAAAATATTTACCATCTTCTAATAGCCTTTTTGGCTAATTTATGGTTTGGTTTTCCTTCTAAAAATTTAATTGTTATTGGAGTAACAGGAACAGACGGAAAAACAACTACAGCTTCCCTTATTCATTATATACTTAAAACCTCTCATTTAAATTCTTCTATAATTTCCTCAATTGGAGCTGAGATAAACGGAAAAAAATATTCTTTACCCTTTCACGTAACAACGCCCCCGCCTTTTTACCTTCAAAAATTTATAAAAAAAACAAAAGGCACAGCAACAAAAAATTATCTAGTTTTGGAAGTGACATCTCATTCCTTAGATCAATTCAGAGTATTCGGTATTAATTTTGAAATTGGCGTTATTACAAATATAACTTCGGAACATTTGGATTATCACGGAACTTTCGAAAATTATGTTAAGACAAAAATCAAACTTCTCAAAATGTCAAAAATTGCAGTTTTAAATAAAGATGACGAATCGTACGAGTTGATAAAAAAAGAGCTTTTGAAAATTAAAACAAAAAAACCAAAAATAATTACCTATGGATTAAAAAAAACTTCGGATATAAACCCAAAAGACTTTAATTTCAAAAGTAAATTAATTGGAGATTTTAATCAATCTAATATTCTGGCAGCATTTGCTGTTTGTATTAACTTAGGAATTAAAAAAGAAAAAATTAAAAAGAGTATCCAAACTTTCGATTCTCCTATGGGAAGACAGGATGTAGTCTATCCTTCGGCATCCATTCGGCAAGCTCAGGATAAAGATTCGGGACAAGGCGATTTTACGGTAATGATCGACTTTGCCCACACTCCGAATTCTTTTAAAAAAATACTAAGTTTCTTAAGAAAAAAAGTTAAAGGAAGAATTATTCATGTCTTTGGAGCGGCAGGACAAAGAGATGCCGATAAAAGACCGGAAATGGGCAGGATTTCCTCAAAATACTCGGATATTGTCGTAATAACCGCAGAAGATCCAAGATCCGAGAGCATAGAGAAAATTACGGACGAAATAATTTCTGGAATTGATGATAGAGAGAATAGGATAAAAAATAAAACCCTTTTAAAAATTTCAGACAGGCAAGAGGCAATAACTGAGGCAATAAAGATGGCCAAAAAAGATGACCTAGTCCTTTTAACGGGGAAATCTCATGAAAAGTCTATGAATTATGGGGCAGGTGAAGAGTCATGGGATGAATACGAGGCAGTAAAAATGGCGCTTTGGGCGAAAAACAACAATGGATAATATAAGATCAATTCATTTCGTAGGAATAAAGGGAGTTGGAATGACTCCCCTTGCAATTATTGCAAAAGAGGCGGGAATGAAAGTGACAGGATCTGACATAGAAGAGGAATTTATTACAGATGCTTCTTTAAAAAATGCGAATATTAATTTTTCAGTTGGTTTTTCAAAAGATCATATTAAAGATCAGGATTTAGTGATAGCAACGGGAGCGCACGGAGGCTTAAAAAATACAGAGGTATTAGAGGCAAAAAGAAAAAAAATTCCTGTTTGGACGCAAGGAAAAGCTGTTGGAGAGTACATGAAAGGAAATCTGTTTAAAAGAGAATTCATTGGAATTTCTATTGCCGGATCCCATGGAAAAACAACGACAACCGCAATGATTGCAACAATTCTTGCGGAAAATAATTTAGACCCCTCTTTTTTAATTGGAACAGGAAGCATCCCATCTCTTAATAACCCCGGGCATTTTGGGAAGGGAAAATATTTTATAAGTGAAGCTGATGAATATGCAACGGAACCGGAGTCGGATCTTACCCCAAAATTTTTATGGCAGAATCCTAAGATTGAGGTCTTTACGAATATAGAATTTGATCATCCGGATATTTATAAATCGGTACATGAAATAAGAAAAGACTTCTTAAAATTTGCAAATAAAATTCCAAAAGACGGTATTCTTATTGCCCAAGGAGACGATAGGGAAATAAAAGAACTCTTAAAGGACTATAGCGGATCTAAAATAACTTTTGGATTTTCCCCTATCAATGATTATGTTTTGGAAAAAGTGAGATATGAGGATGGGAAAATGTTTTTTTTAGTTTTTGCAAAAGGAACATCCTTGGGAGAATTCTTCCTCAATACTATTGGAGATTTTAATGCCTCAAATGCTCTGGCTTCCATAATTGCGGGAGTAGAAGTTGGTTTGTCTTTTGAAAATATAAAAAGGGCGATTGGGAAATATAATGGCTCAAAAAGAAGATTTGAATTCGTAGGGAGCCTTAAAACAGGTGCTAAAGTTTTTGATGATTATGCCCATCATCCAACCGAAATCAAAAGAACTCTTGCCGCTGTTAAAAATAATAATTCAAAATCAAAAATAGTATGTATATTTCAGCCGCATACATATTCGAGAACAAAGGCCTTGTTTTCGGATTTTGTTACCTCATTTTATGATGCAGATATCGTTATACTCATGGATATATACCCTTCCTTGCGGGAAGAAAAAGATTCTACCGTTTCATCGGAACTTTTAGTTCAAAAAATAAGTCAGACTCATAGGGACGTCTTTTTTTTGCCAGAACACTCTCATGTGATAGAATATATCGACCAAAAAAAGTATGGCAGCAATACTATCATAATTACAATGGGAGCAGGAGATATTTACAAAATTAGCGAGAAATTAGATTTTAGAT
>Ga0209541_10000679_pt1 | contig 66909 bp, 67 predicted proteins | sample RifCSPlowO2_01_FD_184027 | JGI IMG/M metagenome (GOLD analysis project Ga0209541, IMG submission 184027) | Groundwater microbial communities from Rifle, Colorado - Rifle CSP2_plank lowO2_0.1 (SPAdes) (version 2) | ecosystem: Environmental > Aquatic > Deep subsurface > Groundwater | place...
TGAGTTATCCACATTTGGATTGACATGGTTGTGGGGGGGGGTATTATAAGCTGTATGGAAAAATGGTCTCCACAACCGATAATCAAAAAAGAACAAACAGCGAGTGTTGAAACTGCCGAGCAGATAAGATCTAGACATATAAAGTGGCTTAAAGGAGTTAAGGACAAAGCTCTTATGTACGGCGGAACAGCAATTATGAAAGCTAGCGGCTGGGCAAATTTTCTTTTATTGTTAAAGTCTGCCGAAAGTGCAGTAAAAGGAAATTTCGAACAATCTCTGGCTTATGTTGGAGCAGGGGCTCTTGTGGTTGGCACAAATTATGCGATGCGTTTTGGCATAAAGAAGGGGGTTTCTCCAGAAAAAAAAGAAGAAATTAGGGAAGAAGAAGACCGTAGAGAGGCTCAAAAAATGAATAACAGATACGAGAAAGAACCGAAAAGAGTAAAAGGTATTGTAAATAGTGTTAGATGGGAGATTGTAAAGAAGGAAGGAACTGATTATGAAACTAAAGATGCCAGAAAGGAAGTTAGCCGGACCAGACCGGACCAGTTAGAAAATTTTGATGAATCGGTTGTTGATCGATCCGTGAGTGCTGTGATGGAAAGGTTTGACGAAGATCCGGAAGCAGCAAGAGAGTTCCTTCGTTTAGTTTCACTAAAGATATCATATAGAGAAAAATTTGAACGAGAAGAAAAATTAGAAAAAGTTGGTTAATGCGCGAGAGGGTCGAACATTTTACATCAAAAGACTGAATATTAAAAATATTATGAAAGATTTTTTTAAAAAAATATTTGAAAAACGAGGATTGAGCGAAGATGGGATAAATCAAATGTATCTGGATTTTTCAGCGGTGGTTATCCTTACACTCATTGGTGTTTCAAAGGAAAAATTAAATACAACTGAGACTGAGCAAGCTTCAAAGATGATGGAAGATAAAAAAATTGATGATCTTTTCAAAATGATCCAATCAAAATACTCTAGCGAAGAATGGGCAACAATGATCTCTGAACATATTACTCCAATTTGCGAAAGTTATATAGAAGAGGTAGCTTTGCCTGTAAACGCTTAAGGCTTGCAAACTACGAAACTACGGAGGCAACGCCTCCGTATGCTCGCCTCCGTATGCTCCTGAAAATTTATTTTCTCCTCTTTGCCTTTGATTATCTGATTCGGCTGGAAAGCGGAATTTAATTTTACCGTATCTTTTCTCACCGTCATTTGTCCATTATTGCTGAGCCTGACATTGAGGAGCATGCCTTGCATGGTGTCAGATCTAAATGTTTGGTCGAAGATAAAGTTCCCTAGTGAATAGGCGATATAGCCTACGCACGAACTTTGAGTGCAATCTTTTGGGATATAAACTTCAGTGTCTTCCACTACATGGGGATGACTTCCGATGATGAGTTTCGCTCCGTTGTCCACAGCTTTGTGCGCTAATTCTTCCTGTCGCGTATTATGCTTTGCCTGATACTCTTCACCGAAATGGAATGAAATCACTAAATAGTCCACCTTTGAAGAAGCATTTTTTATTATTTCTTCGAAGCGTGGATTGCTGGCGAGGAGTAATCCTGCCTGGTCTTCACCCGCTTTCATGAAGTTCGGACCTACGTCCGAGAACCCCAAGAATCCTATTTTCATTCCGTATTTTTCAATAATGGTCGGCCGTTCGGCTTCTTCTCTATTTATTCCTCCTCCTGTATAGAATATTTCATTTTCCCGTAAACGAGAGAGAGTATCTTCATATGAAGCGCGTCCCCAGTCCCCCATATGATTGTTGGCAACCGATAAGATATTTATTCCCGCGCCAGAAAGAGCGGGGATGACAGCCGGGTCCATATGGAAAGAATATAAATTGTGCATGTCAGTACCCACGTCCGATGCTGTGCCCTCTAGGTTTGCAAAAACGATGTCTGAATCTTTCAGCATCTCTAGCTCGCCAAAGAGCGCAGAGTAGTCATTGTTGAAATTTTTTATCACTGAATTTTTCACTCCGCGGTCGAGCATTATATCACCCCCGAAAGTCATCGTCACATAATCTGGCTCTCGAATGTCGGGCGCCCCGACCTTCTCTCTCACCCAGTCGGTGCTCGCGTCCGCCTCTCCTCCGTAATACACATTTTTTTTCAAATATTTCAGAATAGTTTCCACATCCTTGCGCCGGTCCAAACTACGAAGGAGCACTATCCCGATAGGTCTGGTGCTTGATTCTGAAAGGGGCAAGGAGAAAAGAGAAACGACAGTTTGCAGGGCAGGGTCGGTGTAGCCGCTTTTACCGCCCATATATCCGGAATCATGCAAAAATTGGTTGGTGCTTGGCCAGCTGTGTTTCTTGGTGGAATAATTTCTTTTGGTGGTGATTTGGAGCAGTTCTGGCGTTGCTTGTTTTATAAATCCGGTGAATTTAAATAAGTCTGCCGGGGTGGATTGATTGTTTTCGGAGAGCCCACTTGGGTCTTCGAAAAAAGTCGAAGACATATTCAAATTTTCCGCTTCCTGGTTCATCTTTCTGATGAAACTGTCCCGTTCGAAATATTCCGCGATTATCTCTGCCGCGTCATTGCTAGACTCCAAAAGCAGGGGATAGAGAAGATCAGATATTTTTATTTTTTCTCCAACGCGGAACCCTCCATTACCCCCATAGGTCAAGAGCGCTCTCTGGCTGGCTTTGGCTTCTTCGTCTCCTTTTACTATTTCTTTTGCCACATACGCGGTCATTAGCTTCGATACTGAAGCGATTGGCAGTTTCTGGTCTTGATTCTTTGCCAAGATTACTTCACCGGTATTTAAATCGCCAACCAAGTAAGCTTTTGCCGAGACCTTGGGTTCTACGTAGGAATTTTGGTTAATATAAAAATATTTAGGTTTTTCATTCTTTATTATAGATTCCACAGCCAAGGCCCTGCCTCCTTCGTTTGAAATTTTATCTATATTATTCTCAAAAAATGACAAAGCAATAGACGCGAGCGATATACCCAAAGTTACAGAGACAATCGTCCAGCCGAATGCTTTTATTTTTGAAAAGTTTTTTCCTTTTAAATCCTCCATTATATTAAAATATAATCTATTGTTTTTCGTTCTAAATCAACCCCTTTGACTTTTATTAGAACTCGATCGCCGAATCGATACTTCTTTTTCTTTTTTTGTCCGACCATTTCCAGCTTCTTTTCATTAAATACATAAAAGTCATCGGTCATATCTTTTACCCGCACCATCCCCTCGCATTTTGTCTCAATTTCTTCCACATACAAGCCCCACTCGGTTATCCCACTGATGATTCCTTCGAATTTTTCTCCCTTCCGGAGAGACATGTATTCTACTTGTTTATATTTTATCGAAGCTCTTTCCGCGTCTGTCGCGCGCTTCTCTTGTTCAGAAGAAATCCTAGCTATTTTTTCATACTCGTGCAATTTTTCCCTACCTATCTTTTTGCCAGCTAAAAAGTTTGCAAGCAATCTATGCACCATGATGTCTGGATAGCGCCTGATCGGAGAAGTGAAATGGGTGTAGTACGCAAAGGCGAGCCCATAGTGCCCGATATTTTTCGTAGAATAAATTGCCTTTGCCATAGACCTGATTACGGCTCGATGCACTGTATCGGCTTCATTCTTCCCAGCCAAACTCTCCAATAATTTATTTATTTCATACGTAGGAATTATACCTTCTCGCAGAGACACCTTATGCCCCAAACTTCGCAAGAAAAACGCCAAGTCAATCATCTTTTCCTTGCTGGGCAGATCATGCACGCGATAGATAGATACCCCCTCTTTATTACTTTTGTCTTTTGGCGAGAGGACCCTAGCCACTTTTTTATTCGCTAAAAGCATAAACTCTTCAATCAGTCTGTTTGAATCGCCTCGCTCCTTTTTGATTACTTTGAGCGGCGTGCCGTTTTTATTCAGTACGAATTTGACTTCCTCCTGGTCGAGCGATATGGCGCCCTCCCTAAACCTCTCCTTGGTTAATTTCTTTGCTAGATTATTTAGAATAGATAATTCTTTATGGAATAGCGCACTCGGTTTTTTAATTGATTCTCCTGCTTCTTCGTAAGTGAATCTTTTTTTAGAATGTATAACCGTGCGACCGTACCATTCATTCACGACTCTAGCATTTTTATCTATAACAAAAACTGCGCTCATGGTGAGCCTGTCTTTGTGGGGGACCAGAGAGCACAGATCATTTGAAAGTATTTCCGGTAACATGGGTATCGTCCTGTCCACTAGGTAGACTGATGTTCCGCGCTCCCGCGCCTCTTGGTCGAGCTCGCTTCCTACCTTCACATAGTGCGACACGTCGGCGATATGGATGCCTATCTCGTAGACCTCACCCCCTTTTTGAGGAGGGGTGCCATAGGCGGGGTGGTGATTCTTTGCATTACCACCCCCAACCCCCTCCTTATTTAAGGAGGAGAGGACTCGGAATGATATTGCATCGTCGAAATCTTTTGCATCAGAGGGGTCAATGGTGAAGGTAAGGACTCCTCTGAAGTCGCGGCGCCCTACATAATCTTTTTCTCCAATGCCACTCTGTTTTATTTTCTTCGCCTCCAGTTCTACTTTATCCGGAAGTTCTGCGTCGAAACCTTTCTCTATCGCTATGGCGTGCATTTCTACGTTGTTGTCTCCAGGGCGGCCCAAAACTTTTACCACCTTGCCCTCCGGTGCTTTGCGGGGGTCTTGCCAAGAAATTATTTCGACGAAAACTTTCTGACCAGCTTTTGCTCCATGGAGCATTTTTTCTGGAATTAAAATGTCGGTGTACATTTTCGTATCGTCCGGTTTCAGAAAAAACATTTTATGCTCTTGCTCCAAAACTCCAGTGAAGCTCATCTTGGCTCTAGAAATTATTTTTGAAACTTCAGCAGTCTGCCGCTCTCTGCCCTTCGGATGAAGAATTATCTCCACCATGTCGCCATGGAGGGCAGTGTTCAGGTGCTTGAAGTCTATTTCTGGATCCTGCCCTTTATTCTTCTCTTCTCCGATAGCCACATACCCCGTGCCCTTAGAGGAAATAGATATAATACCCTGTAATTTGTTTGATGGTTTTTTCATTTGCACTTAACCAATATAGCACAAATGAACCTTATATTATAAGGGCTTTTTACTTGACAATATACCCCAAATGTGCTATACTGTAAAGGTAGTAAGCTCTTCAAAATTCAAATAGGTTTGCCCCGCCATAAAGGGGCAGAAACGAGGATAGTTCCATGAAGAAACTCATCGTTCTGGCAGTTCTGTTGGCGGCGGTCGCGATGGCGCAGAAACCGGCAGAAAAGGCAGCGACCAAACTGGCTGAAGTGGCGACCCCGACGAACGTCACTGTTGACTCCTTCATCCGTTGCATGGCGGCAACGGGAAAGGAGAAAACCTGTCGCGAACTCGCCGAGCGTGAGGCAAAGCGGTCGGAGAAAGTCGCTAACGAAACGGCCGACGCCACGAAGAACAACTGGCCAAAGCCGCCGGCTATCTATGGTGGCTGGGGATACGGCGGAGGCTGGGGTAGTGGCTACGGGTATAACGGCTACGGTCACTATCAACCCCAACCCGGCATGGTGCGCGTGACTGGAACCGACAGTTACGGCAACGCGAACGTTACGTTCTACACCGGGCACTAGCCACGTCCAAGGAGATTCGATGACTCCTAAACATTTTGTCGAAACCAAGGGCGCAGTCAGACTAAAAAAGGTTCTGGAGGCGCCTTTTTTAGTTCCAATTGCAATTTATAAAATTTATGTTACACTCTTTTAGCAATGTTAAAAATAAGACTGCAGAGAATAGGCAGAAAGAATGACCCGAGTTTCCGGGTTGTTTTGACTGATTCCAAGAACAGCACCAAGAGCGGAAAGTTTCTGGAAATTCTTGGCACTTACAACCCAAAGGCTGGCGAGAAGAAACTCGAAAATGAAAAAATAAAATATTGGACAAGCAAAGGTGCGAAGTGTTCAGACACCATGCACAATTTCTTAGTGCACGATGGGGTGATAGAAGGCAAGAAAATCAACGTGCTTCCCAAGAAGAAACCAACGCAAAAGAGGAAGGAATTGAAAGCTAAAAAATAACTTGCCCCGCCATGGCGGGGTGAAGTATACTTACAGCAAGCAGTATTGTCGTACCACTGCACGATTACAAGGATTAATTTATTAAAAATATGCAAGACGCTGACAAGGTATTTCTGGAGTATGTAGTGAAGGCTCTCGTTGACAATCCGAATGATGTGAAGATTGATCGCACTGTCGACGAAATGGGTGTCCTTATAACTCTCACCGTAAACCCTGCTGATATGGGCAAGATTATCGGGAGAATGGGCAACACCGCCAAGGCTATCCGCACTCTACTCCGGATTATTGGAATGAAAAATAATGCTCGGGTGAATTTGAAGATAAATGAACCAGAAGGGAGCATGAGACCCGAGAGATCAGAATCTTCGCCTACTCAGAACCCACTTAAAACAGTGGATCAGGCGATGGAAGACTTGAGGGGAATCTAATTCAAAAAGCAAAATATCAATTTTTTTCGGTACGGATTTTTTGAAGCTTAAAAAATCCTGAAGTTGGCTCGCCGTCGCTTGCCAAACCCCTTCAAAAATTATATTTTGCTTTTTGAATTATTTATGCAATTCCATATAATTACAATTTTTCCAGAAATGTTTGACTCTTATTTGAAGGGGTCTATTATTGGGCGGGCGATAAAGGATAAAAAGATTTCTATCAAGTTTTACAACCCAATGGATTTCTGCGAGCCGAAGAAGCGAGTAGATGCGCGGCCGTATGGCGGTGGGCCTGGAATGGTGCTCCGGCCTGAATTATTTTTAAAAGCTTTCTCAAAGATTAAAATACCAAGTAAAATACCAAGGGTTCCCCTTGGTAAAAAGGCAAAGATTATTTTATTTTCTACTTCTGGGAAAAAATTCACCACAGGATATGCCAAAGGGGCGGCAAAAAAATTCACAGATATAATTTTAATATCTGGAAGATATGAAGGTATTGATGCGAGAGTGCAAAAAATACTACGTGCTGAGGAGGTCTCGATAGGAGACTATGTGCTGACCGGCGGAGAGCTTCCAGCGATGGTTTTGATTGATTCAATTTCTCGCCAGATTCCCGGAGTTTTAGGAAAATACGAATCACTAGAAGAAGAAAGAGTTTCTACGAGCGAAGTCTACACTCGCCCAGAAGTTCTCAAATACAAAGGTAAAAATTACAAAGTACCGAAAGTTTTGCTTTCTGGAAATCATAAAAAGATAGATGAGTGGAAGAAGGGGGGATGAGGCTAGATCTTTTTTGGTATAATAAGCAAATGAGGGAATTTTCCAGTTGTTTAGGGAAAGCTTGATAGAAAAGGAGATATAAATCCCCAGCCTAGATTTGACAAAAAACTGTGGAGAAAAAGTAGTTTAGTTGTTGCGGATAAGAATAAGAAATCCGCATATGCTATAATCTTACACATATGGAAAAAGGGGGATATGGGCAAAGGTTGAAAGATTTTTTAAGTTCCGACACCAAAGAGGCCAAGATTGCCACAGTTGCACTTTGTGTACTTGCGCTTGCTTCACTACCTGTGCTTGTGGTGGGGGCAGGAGCTATAGGTAACGTCGTACAGGTTTTCAAAATGTTTAAAGGTTCTAGAAAATATTCCGAAAGTCAAATCAGAAGTGCAATTAATAGTGTTAAACGGCAAAAGCTTATAGAGTATATTGTTGATAGGGATGGAAAAACAATAGTAAAAATTACCACAAAAGGTAAAACCCGATTAAGAGCTTTTGATATTGAGCTTATTGAAATTAAAACACAGAAAAAATGGGATGGAAAATGGAGGTTGGTTATGTTTGATATTCCTATGAGATTTACTAAAGGAAGAGAAGCTCTTCGATACCATCTTAAAAAGTTAAATTTTTTCCAGTTTCAGAAATCTGCGTGGATTTATCCATATCCATGCGAAGATGAAATAATTTTTATTGCTGATTTTTTTGGGGTAGGTAAGTATGTAGAAGTTTTGTCTGTGGAAAGTATTTTAAGAGATGAAAAAATTAAAAAACATTTTCACTTATCTTGACTTGGGGGCATACATAAGATTCTAGCATATGCAGAAATCTTATGTAATTATTTAATTTAATCTACTTTTATGCGCTCAATCCACAGCCGTAGTTGACAAAAAAGTGCAAATAGAGTAGGCTATCCCTGATTCATTGATTGAGTATCGGATGCAATCTCTTTTATTAGGTAATTACAAGCCGTAAAGGCGTTTTTATTTATGCAGGCTCAATCAAAACTTCCTAAAAAGTACTTTTCCAGGTACAAAAAGCCTCTCGTAGAATTTCCCAATTTAATCGAGGCGCAACTCAAGTCCTTTTCGTGGCTAGTAGAAAAAGGCATTGGCGAAGTTTTCAAAGAATTCTCCCCAATCTCGGACTATTCCGGGAAAAAGTTTCAGCTTGAATTTCTATCCTTCTCGCTCTCTGAATCAAAGCAAGACGAGAATGACACCAAAATAAACAAACTCTCATACCAAGGGCTTTTAAAGATTCGCGTGAAGTTGACCAATAAAATTCTAGGCACTGTCAAAGAGCAGGAAATTTTCATGTCTGAGCTTCCTCTGATGACCTCGCACGGTACTTTTATCATAAATGGCGTGGAGCGTGTCATTGTGCCACAGCTCGCTAGATCCTTCGGAGTTTTCTTTACCGAGTCAGAGAGCAAGGGCAACAGGTATTTCGGCGCGAAAATCATTCCAGCTCGCGGAGTCTGGATTGAAATAGAATCAGAAGCTGACGGCGCTATTTATGTGAGGATAGACAAGAAAAGAAAGTTCGGAGTCACGGCCCTCCTTCGGGTTATGGGTTATGAAAACGATGAAGCAATATTAAAGGCTTTCTCTCTAAAGGGCGAGGGAGTCCCCGGCGCCGAAGAAGCCATAAAAGCATGTCTTGCTAAGGATACAGCCAAAAATGCAAATGATTCTTACATTGATATCTACAAACGTCTTCGAGATGGGGACATGGCCACAGCTGACAATGCTAAAGAATTTATCAATTCTTTATTTACCGCGGAGAGATACGATCTTTCTCCGGTGGGACGATTCAGGTTTAACCAACGTTTTGAGAAACCAATGGACGAAGAAGCTCTATTGCGCCGCACTATCTCCAAGGAGGATCTAGTGACTGTCATAATGCATATTATTTCCTTGAATAATACTCCAGGAGCCCAAGCTGATGACATAGACCATCTCGGACAGAGACGCGTGCGATTTGTCGGAGAAATACTTCAGCAGAAAGTGCGTACCGGCATGATGCAGATTAAAAGAAACATTCAAGATCGAATGTCCATCATTGATGTCAATACGGCGATGCCCATCGCTATCATAAATCAGCGTCCGCTCCAAGCTCGAATTAAAGAATTTTTCACTACCAACCAGCTTTCACAGTTTATGAACCAGGAAAACGTTCTGGCTGAAACTGAACATATCCGTCTCCTATCTGCGCTCGGGCCTGGTGGCCTCACCAGAGAGCGTGCGGGGCTCGAGGTTCGTGATGTGCACCCTTCTCACTACGGTCGAGTTTGCCCGATTCATACCCCTGAGGGGCCCAACATCGGACTGATTCTACATCTTTCCACTTACGCTAGAATCAATGAATTTGGAATTATTGAAACTCCCTACATAAAAGTGAAGAATGGAAAAATTACTCACGAGATAGTCTATTTAAACGCGCTTGAAGAAGAGAAATATAACATTGCGCATGCCGGAATCCCTTATGACGAAAATGGGAAGATCACGGAGGAGAAAGTTGAAGCTAGAATCAAAACCGAGCCGGGCACCATACCCGCAAACGAAGTTGATTTTATCGACGTTGCCACCAATCAAGCTTTTTCTATGGCAACTTCCATGATTCCTTTCTTGGAGCATAATAATGCAAACCGCGCGCTGATGGGCTCGAACATGCAGAAACAAGCTGTCCCTTGCGTCATCCCCGAAATGCCACTAGTGGCTACTGGCATAGAAGAACTAGCGTCCAGAGATTCTGGCAGACTGGTTATCGCGGGGGAAGAGGGCGTTGTTTCCTATTTGGATGCGAAAAAGATAGTCATAAAAGGCAAGAGTGAAAAGACATACTCTCTCGTTAATTTTATGAGAAACAATAACTTTGCTGTCTTCCACCAACGACCGCTTGTGAACGTGGGTGATAGAGTGAAAAAGGGGGCAGTGCTCGCAGATACTAGTAGCACTATGAATGGACAAATTTCCATAGGACAGAATATTTTTGTCGCCTTTTTGTCTTGGTCTGGCTCAACTTACGAAGACGCGATAATTGTTTCTGAACGTCTGGTAAAGAGGAGCAAGTTCACAAGCGTGTATGTTGAAGAATTTACTTGCGTAGTTCGCGATACTAAACTTGGGCCTGAAATCACTACCCGTGACATACCAAATGTCGGAGAGCTCAAATTGAAAGACTTAGACGAAGACGGCATTGTCCGTATCGGAGCAGAGGTTAGAGAAAATGATATTTTGGTTGGTAAAATTACCCCTAAGGGTGAAACTGAACTTACTCCGGAAGAGAGGCTTCTTCGCTCGATCTTTGCCGAAAAAGCACGTGATGTGAAAGACACTTCGCTTCGCATGGAACACGGCAAGCGAGGGCGTATTATCGGAATCAAAATCTTTTCTCGTGATCTTGGACATTCGCTCGAGGCTGGAATCATCAAAAAGATTGTGATTGAAGTTGCTCAAATAAGAAATATTTCAGTTGGAGACAAACTTTCCGGACGACACGGGAATAAGGGCGTTATCTCGATGATTCTTCCGGAAGAAGACATGCCCTATACGGAGGACGGCACACCGATTGATATCATACTTTCTCCTCTTGGTGTTCCTTCCCGTATGAACTTAGGACAAATCTTTGAAATGCATCTTGGGATGGCAGCCAACAGCCTTGGTTATCAGGCAATAGTTCCTCCATTCTTAGGGGCAACGCAAAAAGAAATAAAAGAAGAATTAACAAAAGCAGGATTGCCAGAAAACGGCAAACTGAAGCTCTTTGACGGACGTACTGGAGAAGCTTTTGAGCAAGATGTGGCCGTCGGATATTTGTACATGCTGAAGCTCCATCACATGGTGGAGGACAAGATCCACATGCGCTCGATCGGACCGTACTCCTTGATTACTCAACAACCTCTTGGCGGAAAGGCTCAAGGCGGAGGACAGAGATTCGGAGAAATGGAAGTCTGGGCGCTCGAGGGATATGGCGCAGCTTATACGCTTCGTGAGATGCTTACGGTAAAGTCCGATGATATATTGGGACGTTCTGCTACCTTTGACTCCATTATCAAAAATGAAATAATCAAACCGCCAAATTCTCCGGCATCGTTCAATGTGCTCTTGAACTATCTGCGAGGTCTTGCCCTTGATGTTAATTTACAGAAAAAGGGCGATAAAGAAAATTAAAAAATATGAAAAATAATCAAAAAAGTTTTGCAGGTATAGTACTCGTTGCGTTATTTGCAATCATTGTTTTTTTGGTCGTTAGTAAAACTGACCAGACAAAGAGGTGGAAAACCTTTGAAAATAACATGTATCAATATGAAATAAAGTATCCTGAAGATTTCGAGTTGTATCATCCCGATCTTAATTCCGACATTTATTTAACTAGCAATGTGACACTTAGAGATGATGAGCATAATCTAAGCATTCCGGTAGATTCACAAACTAGATTAAAATATAATCTTGACTCAAATACTAAAGAACTTGGTTATAATGAAGAGATAAATATTTGGACTAGCAGTTTTCCAATGACACAAGAAGAAACCTTGTTAAGCATTGCGCAATCTCGTTACAATTTTAATAAAAATATGGGTTATGCAACTTCGGACATCAAAGAAGTCAAGTATAATGAAAATTTGGCTTACGAATTTATTGTTGATCACGGATATGGTGAGTATGTGGGGTATGAATTACCAATATACTATAGAACAAAAGTAGTTTTTCTTGCAGACAAAAAAAGAAATGTATTTAGAATTACTTTTCCTCAAAATAGTTTGGTTTTTCAGAAGATTTTTTCCACTTTCAAATTTACGAAATAATATGAAAACTTTAAACAAACAATACATAAAATATGAGTCTTGACATTATCAATCAAAAGTATATACTTTAGATATTAATAAAAATATAAAATAAAATACCATGCAAACAATGTTAAGCATAAAAATCGATAAGAGGTTAAAAGAAAAAGCCCATGAAGTGGCTCATACCCTTGGAGTGTCTTTGAATGCGGTTATCAATCAGAATATTAAGCAGTTTATTAATGAACGTCAAGTGACTTTTATTGATGAACCAGTTCTAAATAAAAAAACACAGAAACTTCTTGCAAAACTTTCTAAAGATGCGCGTGAAGGAAGGAATATGATCGGACCCTTCTATACGGCTGAAGATATGATCAAAAGTCTTAATTCCTAGTATGAATCATATATGCGAATCGATTATCATAAACGTTTTCTCAAGCAGTATGAAAAATTACTCCCAAAAATTAAATCAAAGTTTAACGAACGGTTAAAAATATTCATAGCTAATCCTTTGTCACCAGAATTGAGCAATCACCCGCTTCATGGAGAATATCTCGGATACAGAAGTATAAATATAACAGGGGACTTGAGAGCTGTGTATGAAGTTCAAGGAGAAGCAATTAAATTTTTATTCATCGACACCCACAGCAATTTATATAAATAAAAAACATGAAAACTTTAAACACAACTGAATTTGATCAAATTGCGCTAAGGCTTGCTTCGCCTGTTCAAATAAAAGAATGGTCTTATGGAGAAGTCACCAAGCCCGAGACGATAAACTATCGTACCGGCAGATCTGAGCGCGGAGGCCTCTTTGATGAGAAAATATTCGGACCGGAGAAAGATTACGAATGTTATTGTGGGAAATATCGCCGAATTCGCTACAAGGATATAATCTGCGAGAAATGCGGGGTAGAAGTTACCAGATCTATCGTCAGGCGTGAGAGAATGGGGCATATCGAGCTCTCCACCCCCGTGTCTCACATTTGGTTTTTGCGTGGTGTACCATCCAGGATGAGTATTTTACTTAATATTTCAGTCACCGACCTCGAAAAGGTAATATACTTCGCTGGATACATAATTACCAAAGTCCACGAAGAAGAGAAAGCCACAGTCGTGCAAAATCTGGATAAAGAGTATAAAGCCAAATTAAAAAATGTGGCTGATGATGAAACTCGAGAAAAATTGAAAACTTTGCTTTCTGTCACAAAAAAAGAGATTGGAGAAATTTACGAAGGGAAAGTTTTAAATGAAATATCTTTTCATCATTATTCTTTGAAATACGGGACTTGTTTCGAGGCCAACATTGGCGCTGAAGCTATCTACTCCATTTTTAAAAATCTCGATTTGAACAAGTTGAAAATTCATACCGAAAAGATGCTTGAGAAAGCAAGTGTGGTTGAAAAAGAAAAGTTGCAAAAAAGGCTTTCTTTAATCCGCGCCATGACTTATGCCGGAATTCGGCCAGAATGGATGTTTTTGACCATTATTCCCGTCATTCCGCCAGTGCTTCGTCCGATGGTGGCGCTCGATGGCGGAAGGCACGCAACGAGCGATTTGAACGATCTTTATCGCCGGGTTATAAATAGAAATAATCGCTTAAAGAAACTGAAGGAAATTAATGCTCCGGATGTAATCTTGCGTAATGAAAAAAGAATTATTCAAGAAGCGGTAGACGCGCTAATCGACAATTCAATAGCCAAGCAGAATGATTCTGCGGCCATGAGCCAATCTCAAAAGCGTCCTCTAAAATCTCTATCAGACAATCTAAAATCCAAGCAGGGTCTTTTCCGCCAAAATCTGCTTGGAAAACGAGTGGATTATTCAGGGCGATCTGTTATCGTTGTCGGACCAGAACTCAAGCTCAATCAATGCGGATTGCCGAAACATATGGCGCTCGAGCTTTTCAGGCCTTTTGTAATTTCTAAAATTTTACAAGCAGAACTCGCATTCAATATCCGCGGAGCAAATAAACTCATAGAAGAACGCGGGGGGGAAGTCTGGGCAATGTTGGAGAAAGTCATCGAAGGCAAATATGTTCTTCTAAATCGCGCGCCTACACTGCACCGTCTCGGTATTCAAGCTTTTAATCCTATTTTGATTGAGGGCAATGCCATTCAGGTTCACCCTCTTGTTTGTCAGGCTTTTAATGCTGATTTCGACGGAGACCAAATGGCCGTGTATGTTCCTCTGCTTGAAGAGGCTCAATCCGAAGCGAAAGAATTAATGGCCGCGAATAAAAATCTGCTCAAACCGCAAAATGGAGATTTAATAGTGCATCCTCGCATGGATATGGTGCTGGGATCTTATTGGATGACGAAAAATGTTGATGGAGAGATGGGTGAAGGGAAGTATTTTTCTAGCCCGAATGCTGCCATTACTGCCTATGACTACGGAATAGTGTCTCTCCGAGCTAAAATAAAAGTTCTAGCAACAGATACTAATAAATATAAAAAGTTTAATGGAGGAATGTTCGACACTTCCGTCGGGAAGCTTCTCTTTAACAGCATCCTACCCAATGACTTTTCTTATATAAACGACGAAATGATTCAAGAAAGGTTGTCCTCACTACTAGATGAACTTATAATTCATGGCGGTGTAGAAAATACTCCGGCAATTCTAGATAAAATTAAAGCATTTGGCTTTAAATATTCTACAGTTTCCGGCACTACTTGGGGTCTGGACAATGTTTCCGTACCTGCCGAGAAGCCAAAGATTATAGCGCAAGGTAAAAAACTAGAAGAAGAAATAATCTCCCAATGGAGCGAGGGTCTGTTGTCTCTGGAAGAAAAATACCAAAAAATTATTGAAATTTGGACGCACACAAAAAAGGATTTAGAGAAAATCCTGCCCAAGACTCTTGATAAAAGTGGTTCTACCTATGATTTATTTACTTCCAAGGCCAGGGGCACAATGTCGTCACTTATACAAATGACAGGCATGATAGGACTTATCCAAAACAACCAGGGTAATACTTTGGAGTTTCCAATCATTCCCTGTTATCAGGAAGGTCTTTCTCCGATTGAATATTTCGTCATTACTCATGGTGCTAGAAAGGGTGCGTCAGATACCGCGCTCAACACTGCTAAGGCCGGATATTTAACCCGAAGATTGGTTGATGTTGCGCAAGATATAGTTATCACAGAAGAGGATTGTGGCACCAAGGAAGGGAAAATAGTTACGAGAGAAAATATTTCTGGAATCGAAATTCCACTTTCCAAGAATATCCGCGGACGAGTGCTAGCGGGAGATCTGAAAGACAAGAATGGCAAAGTAGCTTACAAGAGGGGATTTCTAGTCACTAAAGAGGAAGCATACAATATTGAAGGAGCCGGTTTTACGGAAGTATTTGTCCGCTCGCCGCTTACATGCCGCACAGTTCACGGCCTCTGCGTTATGTGTTATGGGCTTGATTTAGGCAGGAATCACCTTGTCGAACAGGGTGAGGCCGTAGGTATCATCGCAGCTCAGGCCATCGGAGAGCCGGGCACCCAGCTGACGCTTCGTACATTCCATGCTGGTGGTGTTGCTGGTACTGACATAACCACAGGATTGCCGCGTATTGAAGAAATATTCGAAAGAAGGATTCCAAAAAATCCGGCAATTATTTCTGAAACAGATGGTGAGGTTATAGAAATTAAAGATAAGAATGGAAAGGAAAAAATTATGAAAGTGCTATCAGATACCAAGCTTGATGGTAAGCCAAATGAAATTGAATACATAGTTGCCTTTCGCCGAATGCCGATAGTAAAAGCGGGAGAAAAAATCAAGAAAGGCCAACTTTTGACTGACGGATCAGCAGACATAGCCTCAATGTTTAAATTGGGAAGCAAAGAGCTGGTTGAAGAATACATCATCGCAGAAATAAATAAAGTTTATGAACTTCAAAGCGCCTCGATTTCCAGAAAACACACAGAGATAATCGTCCGTCAGATGTTTTCTCGCAGAAAAATAAAAGATGCAGGTGAGACTAACTTCTCTATCGGTGACATTGTTGAGAATGTTACTTTCATGGAAGAAAACTCCCGAGTCGAGAAAATAAATGGCAAAGAAGCTAAGGCAGAGACCGTCGTGCTTGGTATTACCGAAGTATCACTTCGCACTAAAAGCTGGCTCTCGGCCGCATCATTCCAAAATACTAATCGCGTGCTCATCGAAAACGCCATCAAGGGCGGGGTGGATTCTCTCCGCGGGCTTAAAGAAAATGTCATAATCGGGCGATTAATTCCAGCTGGGACGGGGTTCAAGAACAAGGTAGTGCTAGAGAAATAAAAATTCAAAAAATATGGAAAAAGAATATGATGATTGGAATAAATTAAAAAAAGATTTATCAACCAAGAAATCAAATATTTTCTTTCACAAAGGAGACATATGGTTTGCATCTATCGGTAAAAACATAGGGGATGAAGAAGATGGGAAGCACTCCAGTTTTGAAAGACCCATTTTAATAGTCAGAAAATTTAACAATAATATATTTTTAGGAATTCCTTTAACATTAAATGAAGAGAAGGAGGGAAAATATTATCACAAACTAAATTCCTTTTCTGGTTCAACTGCGATCTTGTCACAAGTTAGACTTTTTGACGCAAAAAGACTACTGAGAATTATTGGTAAAGTAGAAAACGAAGAGTTAAAAGAGGTAAAATCAAAAATAAGGAAGATTGTATAAAAACGAAACCCCCTTGCGGGGGTTTCTCGGAGCTTTCGACAAGGAAAGCATTTACGGGTAAAGTGTAGCAAGGGGGTAGCTAAATGTCAATTATCAGCAGTCGCAAGCATTGTTAATTTATAAGCTTATTATTAACTAGTCTAAAAACAAAATGAAAAATAATCAAAAAGGTTTTGCAAGTCTGGTTTTAATTGGAGTGCTTGTTGTTCTAGTGGCTATCGGCGGATATTTCGCTGTATCTAAGAAGCCCAACAATCAACAAACTTCAGATGTTTCAACTCCGATCCCCGAGGATTGGAAAACCTATACGAACGAGCTATATGGGTTCGAATTTAAGTATCCCGAAGATTTATATTTTCAAGAGAACCCACCTTATGTCGGAGAAAGTGGAACCCAACCTTCTGATGATGGATCAATAAGATTTATTAGACCTGATTCCAGTGTCCCTTTTTCGAATATGGAAATATTTAAAATAACCTTTTTCCCCAAAGGAATAGTTTCTGATGACTACAATTGGCCCGAAAGACCTTGTGGAGAATGGACTTTCGGCGAAAGTGGAGGACCAGAATCCATCACTCATTCGTATTTTTTAGGGCACAAGTCTCTGGAGGTTGTAACTGTAATAGAAAGTAGTCCAAGGATAGCAGATAATTATATTTGTGTTAATTATCCGAAAGAGCCTTTTGTAATATTGTCGAACGAGAAATACAAAAACGAAGTTAATCAAATTCTTTCCACGTTTAAATTTATTGAACCGACAACACAAACGGATACTTCAAATTGGGAAATGTATACAAATGCTCAATATGGGTTTGAAATAAAATATCCCACACAACTTCTAACTTTAGTCACTAAGAATGGTTTTATGATTACTAATCCCATTGGTACAAATTATGAAACCCTAGATTCGTCATCAAAGGTTGATTTGACTGTTTCTTATTTTCTTTCAATAAAAGATGTGCACACTATTTCTATAGACGGTGCTAATGCAAACAACCTTAAAGATTTAACAAAAAATTTAATGGCTCCAGAAAAAACCATACTTGGTGGCGAAGAAGCATATATTGGAGGTTTTAATTTTCCTGAAGTTGCTGGCCTTCAGATTGTTGCTTTAAAGAATGGTCATTTTTACGTCATAGATATTATTACTGGCGAAGATCTAGAGGTATCAAAATTAGAAAAAGATATTATTTCCACCTTCAAATTTACAAAATAATTATGAACTCTCCCGTTCAACAAATTAAAGAAAGACTTTCAATCGAAGAAGTAGTCTCTTCTTACATAAAATTAGAAAAAGCGGGGGCAAACCTGAAGGCGAAATGCCCGTTTCATAATGAAAAAACACCCAGCTTTTTCATTTCGCCTGGCCGAGGGAGTTATTACTGCTTTGGTTGCGGGGCCGGTGGTGACATCTTTACTTTTGTGGAAGAATTTGAAGGGCTTGATTTCAGAGGAGCACTGAAACTTCTGGCGGAGAAGGCAGGCGTTAAGCTCGAGCAATATAATCCGAAGGTAGAAGATGAAAAAGAAAAGTTATATAGAATAATGGAGGAAGCAACTACATATTTCGAAAATAATTTAAAGGAAAACGCCGAAGTATTGGCATATTTAAGGACTCGAGGGTTGGAAGAGAGAAGCATCAAAGATTTTAGAATTGGATACGCCATTCTCGACTGGCGCAGGCTTTATGACCATCTAAAAGCAAAGGGTTTCTCTGATGTGGAAATAGAAAAAGCAGGGTTGGCTAAAAAACCAGAAGACAGGAGCAGAGCAATGTATGATAGATTTCGCGGGCGTATCATGTTTCCTATCGCTGATTCAAGCGGGCGCATCATAGCTTTTTCTGGAAGATTATTCATAGATGATGGGAAGGGAGCAAAGTATTTAAACTCCCCCGAAACACCCATATTCAACAAATCCGCCGTACTCTACGGACTAGATAGGGCGAAAGACTCAATTCGCAAGAATAATTTCTCTATTTTAGTTGAAGGCCAGATGGACTTAGTTTTGTCGCATCAGGCGGGATATAAGAACACCATCGCGACTTCCGGCACAGCCCTAGCAGACTCTACAATTTCAAAAGAAAAAATTGTGACTAATTTAGGGCTTGTTCGCCGTCTTTCTTCCAATATTGTGCTGGCGTTTGATGCAGATCGCGCAGGCTTCAATGCTGCGAACAGAGCTGGTAGAATTGCACTATCACTAGGCATGGATGTGAAAGTGGCAGAAATGCCCGAGGGTGTTGATCCAGCAGATTTGATCTCGGATAAAATCAGCGGGGGTCCAGACGCGTGGCGTGAAGTAATTAAAAATTCAAAGCACATAATAGAGTTTGTCTTAGCGAGAGTACTTAGAGATTCAAAGGGAGACATGCGCAAAGTTGGACGAGAAATAAAGAGCGTAATACTGCCTTTTGTGGATGCGTTAGAAAGCTCGATAGAAAAGAGCCATTTTTTAAAGAAAATAAGCGATTTATCATCTATCCCAGGGAGTGCCCTAGAAGATGACTTGAGAAAAATTCCCATCCAAACGGAGGAAGTCATCGAGTCGGGTGGGGAACAAGTCTTAAAAAATGAAGTGGTAAAATTTAGAAAAGACTACATTCTGCGCAAGCTACTGGGCATTATCCTTTGGCAGAGGACGCTTAAAGAACAAATCCTTGATACCGACGGTATTTTAAAAGAGATTGGGCAGATTTTAAACGTTGCGGGGAATGAAGTTTTAGAAAAGGTGAAAGAAAACAAAGATGATTTAATTTTTGAAGCTGAAGTTTTTTATGAAGGCCTGCCTGCGCAGACAGGAGATATTAATGTGAAAAAAGATGTAGAAGAATTGTTACGCAATTTAAAAGAAGAATCTCTCAAAGAAGAATTAGCGGGAAAGATGCGGGAATTAAATTTAGCCGAACAGGCAGGAGATAAAGAAAGGTCGTCTCAAATCTTAAAAGAGTGTCAAGAAATAAATAAAAAAATACATGAAAACAAAAAATAAAAAAATAAATAAAAAAGGAAAGAAACTTAAAGTAAAAAAAGTTAAAAAAATAAAAGGGCGAAAAAAAACAAAAATCACTAAAAAGAAAATTCTTCCTAAAGGTAGAGCAAAAAAGTTGTCTAAGGTGGGGAAGCGAGCGCAAGGGATGGCGGATCTCTCGATTGGGCTTATAGAAAAAGGACGTAAAAGAGGATTTATCACTTATGACGAGATACTGAAAACTTTCCCCGATATTGAAAACAACATTTTATTTTTAGATGAACTTTATGAGAAGCTAGGAGTTGCCGGGATTGATGTATTGGAAGGAGGGAATTTGCTTAATCTCGATATTGACCCCAGTGACAAAGATCTGAATAAAGGGTCGATGCATGACTCCATTCAAATGTATCTCAAGGAGATAGGGCAGTATCCGCTGATTCATGGGAATGAGGAAAAAGAACTTGCTAAGCGTATTGAACATGGAGATCTGGAAGCGAAGAATTTACTCGCTCGCGCCAACCTGCGCCTAGTGGTTTCAATCGCCAAAAAATATGTAGGGAGGTCCGCCAACTTAACCCTTCTCGATTTGATCCAGGAGGGAAATTTAGGATTGTTCAAGGCAGTTGAGAAATTCGACTGGACCAAGGGATATAAATTTTCTACTTACGCAACTTGGTGGATTCGCCAGTCGATTACTCGCGCTCTGGCTGACCAGTCTCGCACCATTCGTATACCAGTACACATGGTGGAGACAATTTCTAAATACAAGCAGACGCACCGCCGACTCTCCCAGGACTTGGGGCGAGAACCGCTAGCTGAAGAGATTGCTACTGAAATGGGCATCCCAGTAGAAAAAATTCATGTCATTGAAAATATTTCACAGGAAACAGTGTCGCTCGAACAACCAGTAGGGGATGAGGACGACAAATCAACACTGGAGAACTTTATCCCAGATGATAAAATCTTACGCCCCGACCAGGAATCTTCTCGCCGAATTCTCTCTGACCAAATCCGCGAAGTTTTAAATGAGCTTAACCCAAAAGAGCGGAAAATTCTAGAAATGCGCTATGGATTGCTCGACGGCATCCAGCATACACTCGAGCGGGTAGGGGAAGAATTCGGAGTTACTCGTGAACGCATTCGTCAAATTGAAGCGAAAGTGCACGAAAAACTCCGCCAGCATGACAAAATCTCGAGGTTAAAAAACTATTTTGACTAAAACTGTGTTGCTATGTTAATATGTAGTTATGTTAAAGGAACGAAAATATACAATAGAAACAGAGCAAGAAACAGATGGCAAGTGGATTGCTGAAGTTCTTGAAATTCCGGGTGTTCTTGCGTATGGTGCCACTCTTGAGCAGGCTCAAGCAAATGCTGAAGTACTTGCGCTTCGAGTTCTCGCAGAAGAAATGGAAGAAAACAAAGGCGCCACTGTTCTTGGGTTTTCTAGCATTGCCTTTTTACTGTCATGAGCGAAAGATGGCCAAGTAGTAAAGCCGGCAAAGTTTTTAGGGCTCTAATTAAAATTGGCTGGGAAATAAAAAGGCATAAAAGTTCTTCGCATATTGTGCTCGAAAGAGTGGGTTATACTAACTATGTCTGGGCTTTCAGTAACAACGACGAACTCGGTTCAAAAATGTTATCACGCATTGCAAAACATACTGGTTTAAGGGTTGAAGATTTATAATCTTCGGTCTTGCTCAAAGTTTTTTTTATTTTATCCCGCTCAGTTTTTGCATCACCTGTTCGTAGGGCATGGCGCCGGGGATGGTATCTACCAGTTTGCCTTTTACCAAAATAAAAGAGGACGGAGTTCCTCGAACGCCGGCTTTAGTACCATCGTCAATGTCTGCTTGCACTTTTTCTTTATATTTACCGCTTTCAAGACAATTATTAAAGGATGTTACATCAAGCCCGACATATTGGGCTATTTTAGGGAGCTCTAATGCATCAAGTCCGTCGTTGGAGGTAGTAATTTCAAAAATTCTATCGGTATATTTCCAAAAAGCATTATTTCCTCCTTGTTCCCATGCGCACTCTGTTGCTTCAGATTCATGGAAAGCCTTCTGGTGAAGTTGAGGAATAGGATAATGTCTGTATACCCAAGCCACCTTGCCCGCGCTGTCATCTACTACTCTATGCATTGTACTGTGAAATACTTTACAAAATGGGCATTCAAGGTCCGAGTATTCGACGATAATCACTTTAGCATTAATATTCCCAAGTATATGATCGTCTGACGAAACAGGTCTACCCTGGAAAGAAGTACTTCCTCCACTGTTTGCAACTGGTCCGGTTGTTGTTGGTGCGCTGGTTCCTTTCAATAAGATTGCTCCGGCTATCAAGATCCCGGCTACAATAATAGCTCCGACAATCTGCGTTTGACTGTTTTTGGGGTTGCTATTTGACGGGTTGTTTATAATAACTACTTCCTCGTTCATTGTGTTATTTTCTTCCATTGTTTCTTATATTAAATATTAATTTGTCCAGTATAGCATATATTTGATTTATGGTATAATAGCTGTATTAATAATTAATAGTTAAAAAATATATATGTGCAATTGTAAATGGGGCGGATGTATGACTTCAAAGATCATGAAGATCTTGCTCGTCATTGGGGGATTGAATTGGGGTTTGATTGGAGTAGGAATGTTGATCGACAAGGATTTGAATGTTGTTAATATGATATTGGGTTCTATGCCGATGCTTGAGGGTATCGTTTATCTATTAGTGGGAGTTGCGGCTATCATGAAGCTTATTGGCTGCAAATGCAAAAAATGCATGGCTGCTTGCGCCTCCTGCGCTTCCTGTAAAGTAGAAGGTTCTGAACAAAATATGTAAATAGGGGGCTGTTTACGTTTCAGTCCATAAATGCTATATTACTCTTAAGTTATACTTGAGTTATAATTGAGTAATATGGTCTTAAATCCCAACATAATTTTTTATGTTTTAATCTTTTTTTCTGTATATGTGCAGGTGTTTTTCCTCGTTACTTTTTTTGAAAATAGAAGGAAAATAATTGTTCGAAATAATAAAATAAAAATTACTAAGTATCCGGCTGTAACGATTGTGGTGCCCTGCTGGAACGAGGAGGCGACAGTTTATAAGACAGTTTGTTCTTTACTCAATCTAAATTATCCAAAAGATAAGCTGAAAATATTTTTAATTGATGATGGATCCACCGATGGAACATGGAATGCAATAAATAAATTTTCACATTATCCGAATATTAAATTATTTAAAAAAGAAAATGGCGGCAAATACACGGCGCTTAATCTTGGACTTCTGCACACGGAGACTGATTTTTTTGGCGGGCTTGACGCTGATTCATTTGTTGATCCGGAATCCCTTGTTCGTATTATGAGTTATTTTGAAAAAGATCCGAGTGCCATGGCCGTTGCTCCTTCTGTTGTGGTATATAATCCTAAAAATCTTATTCAAAATGCGCAGAAAGCCGAATATCACATGGGCGTTTATATGAAGAAAATGCTCAGTTTTCTAGGCGCTATTAATGTGACACCCGGACCTCTCACTATTTTCCGCAAAAAAGTTTTTAATGACCTGGGTCCTTATAGGCATGGGCACAATACGGAAGATATGGAGATTGCCTATCGAATGCAGAAAAACAACTATAAGATAGAACATTGCAATGACGCTTTTGTCTTTACCAGTACGCCTGGGACTATCAAGAAACTTTATAGGCAGAGGCTTCGCTGGATCTATGGTTTCATCAATAACACCATAGACTACCGAGATGTTTTATTTAGGAAAAAATATGGCAATTTTGCTCTCTTCACCCTGCCGACGGGCATTGTTTCTATTCTTGCTGTTAGCTATCTTTTCGGTCAAATTGTCTATGATTTAGGTGATTTTTTGTATTCAAAAATTATACAAGTAAGAACAGTGGGATGGCATTTTACTGCGGAATCTATTAATCCTGATTTTTTCTTTCTGGATACGCACTCTGCTTTATTTTTAGTTGTTTTTATCTATTCTTTTGTTATTTTCGCAATTATCTTCGGAAGAAAGATGGCAGAAGGAAAATGGAGTTTTTCTCCAAATATATTTTATTTTTTAATTATTTTTCGCATTCTTGCCCCATTTTGGTTTCTGAAGGCGATTTATAATACAATCCTGAAAAGGAAACCTTCTTGGAGGTAATGCGAAGTTTCAAGTCATAAAGTTCATAAAGTTATAAAGAAAAATTCATGAATGACAAGATAGATTGGAAGAAATATTTAATCGTGTTTCTAATTACCATTAGCCTATTTTTAACTGCTGGCTATTTGAGTAATTATTTTAGCGATCAAAAAATAAACCAAATAAAATTAATTCAAGACAACATAGCGATTAATATTTTGTCTTCGGAGACACAATTTTCGCTTCTACAAGAGCTTTCTTGCAAGAATGTTTCTGGATCCTTGCTCTCGTCCGAGCTCGACGAACTAGGACGCAAATTAGAATGGGGGCAGAAGAATCTGGGCGACACGGAAGAAGTTTCTTACTTAAAGAAATATTACTCACTCCTGCAGATTAAGGATTATCTCTTAATGAAGAAGATTTCTCAAAGTTGCAAGGTGAAGTCTGCTTTTATCCTTTATTTTTATACCACTGCGGAGAATTGCAGTCTGTGCGAGCGCGAGAGTTTCGTGCTCTCCAGCCTGCGTGAAAAATATCCGGAATTGCGCGTTTATTCCTTTGATTACAGCATAGACCTCTCTGCGGTGAAAGCGATGCTTCAGATTTACAAAATAAAGGACACTGAGCTTCCAGCGCTCGTCCTCGACGATGAATTATTAACCGGTTTCCATAGTATTGAGGATCTTGAAGAAGGATTACTGAAGTCTTTCAAGCTTCAAGAAGCAAAACCGGAGGGCGATACAAAGACAGGTTCTTAACTGCTGGAGCCGGAAGAGGGATTCGAACCCACGACATCCAATTTACAAAATTGGCGCTCTACCAACTGAGCTATTCCGGCAGTATTTTCCCCCAAAAATCATCCACTTACTACACTAGCATATCTACGAGTTCTTTTCCTCCTCGTGCACTTTATGCTTAATTTCTTTTATTTTATGTTTGTATTCTGAAACTATCCTCAAAAACTTAGAAACCTCAACTTTTTCTCCAAGATTTCCATTTGCCCCACCCTTTTTATTCAGAGTCTTTAGCTTAATCTTCATCTCATTATATTTATTCCTTAAAAAATTAGAAGATCTAACATAGAATCGAATTGTTATAAAAAGAATGAGATATAAAATCCTTTTGCCATGCTTAAAGGATCGATATTTGACTTTATCAAAGTCTAATATAAATGGGTGCGAATGATAAACTTCTACAATTTGTCCGCTTCTGACAAGTGTCAGTTTGCGTCCAACCATTACAGCAATACCAATGAGTGATACAAAAAATAAGATTAAAAAGATGTACATCCCGTTAGAAATAGGAAATGCTTTGCATTTCCGTAGTTATATAATTTTTAATTAGAAGTTTCGACATATATGATTTCTAACGGGATACATAATAATTTATTTTAAATCTATATCGAATAACGCCTCACTCCTTTTATCTGCGCTTTGTTTTTTAGAAGTAATTGACCCACCGTCATATCTCCATCCTTGATAAATGGCTGCTCCAAAAGTGTTTTTTCTTTGAAATAAGTGCTGATTTTTCCATCCAACATCTTTTTCTTTATCTCGGAGGGCTTGTCTATTTTATCAACTTCTTTTTGGAAAATTTCTGTCATCGTTTTTCGCGCGTCTTCATTTACGTCTCCGGGTGTTATGTACTCTGGCTTCATGGCGGTGATGTGCATCGCTATATCCTTTGCAAGTTCTTCATTGCCACCCTCTAGGCTGACGATAACGGCTGTTTTTTTGTTGTGTACATAGCTTCCAATAGTGTCACCCTCTACTTCATAAACATCACCCAGCTGGATATTCTCTCCGGTTTTTTGAATCACAGGATTTATCATATCCCTTGCTTCCACCTTCATTTTTTCTATTCCGTCTTTGAGGGCTAGGTCTGCCAAACCAGAAAGTAGATTAGTAAAATCTTCATTCCTAGATACAAAGTCTGTCTCACAGTGGAGGGACACCAGAACAGCTTTTTTACTCGCTGTCTTCACCATAACTGCTCCATCCTTGACTTCGCGGCCAACTTTTTTCTCTGCTATATCTGAACTTGTCTTTTTCAAGATAGCCAATGCTTTCTTCATGTCACCCTCGGCTTCCATAAGCGCCCGCTTACATTGCATTACAGATACGCCAGTAGCATCTCTAAGTTCCTTTACCAACTCAGTTGTTATCGGAGAGGACATATTTTTAGACTTCTTTTGTAGGCGCAGAGTTTTGACCCGCCTGCGCAGACAGGCCTGCTTTATAGGCATCTGCGAGAGACGTGGCGAAAAATTTGATAGAAAGTATCCCAGAATCGTTGGCAACTACAGGGTAATCTATGCCTTTAATGTTTGAGTCAGAATTCGAGAGGGCAATTATAGGTATATTTCCTTTTCTTGCTTCGGTAGTAGCGATATGTTCCGCCTTTCCATCAATGATAAATAATGCATCAGGGGCCTTCTTGAAGCCAATAAGACCGGAGTAATATTTTGAAAGTTTCTCCATCTTCTTTGCCATAACTACACGCTCTTTCTTTGTGTATTTATCGAGTTTGCCTTCCGCGGTATTCTTGCGATAATTTTCGAGTTCGGTAATTCTCTTTTTTATTTCTGTAAAATTACTTAAGGTACCTCCAATCCAGCGCGTAGTAACGTAAGGCATACTCAAAGATTCCGCCATATTTTTGATAACCTCTTTGGCTTCGGGCTTTGTGCCAACCAAAAGAATGACTTTATTTTGGACACCCAGAGACTTCACAAAATCAACTGCTTTTTCTAGCATGATGTTTGTCTTTTCAAGGTCGATTATGTCTCCATTGTTCTTTGTAGCGTATATATATGGCGAAACAGAAGGGTGCCTTCGGCTCTTGGAATAGCCATAGTGCGCTCCAGCCCGAAACATCTTTTCTATTATAGTGTCGTCCTTTTTCTTAATATCTGCTTTTTGCATCCCATTAGAAATTAATGATAATTAACCTTATAAATAATACGTCCCGATAGTGAATTTCTAACGGGATTGCATGTGGGTTATATTAGCAGAAAACCAGTCTTTTTGCAAACTTTTGTTTTGTAAAAAATATGTTATTGTTAGCCTAAATATTTAATAAAAACCACTAGGTAAGACATAGTCAAAATATTTGTTTCCCTTATTGCCATTCTGTGATATAATCAAATTATGAAAAAGTTAACAATGAAGGTAACAAATCTACCAATTACAATATTTAAGGAAGGGAAAAGCTATATAGCATATAGTCCAGCACTTGACCTTTCTACCTCGGCTTCTACTTATAAAAAAGCGCAGGTTCGTTTTTCAGAAATTGTTGCGATTTTCTTTGAAGAGCTTACGAAAATGGGCACAGTAGATCCAGTGCTTGCTGGTTTGGGTTGGCAAAAAATAAAATCAAATTGGCAACCACCGGTTGTTATCTCAAGCTATGTTCAAAAGATGAACCTTTCCTATGCCTAAGAAGCAGAGTGTAACGAATAAGCAGTTTCAGAAATTTTTAATATATGTTGGTTGTTCTCTTAAAAGATCTAAAGGGGATCACTTTGTGTATGTGCGTTCTGATTTACTTCGTCCCATCATAATTCCCATTGATAACCCACTACCCCAGTTTATCGTCAGAAACAACCTCAGGCTACTTGGAATTTCTTGGGAAGAATTTTTTAACATTCTCGACAAGATATAATTTTTATTTGAGAAACATTATTTTCTCCTTTGACCAAAAGACCTTTTTCGAGTAAGATGGGTGAATGAGACAATCAAAACTTTTTACTAAGACGAGGCGCGAGGCGCCAGCAGACGAAGTATCAAAAAATGCCGAGCTCCTGATTCGTGGTGGTTTTATTCATAAGGAAATGGCAGGGGTTTATAGTTATTTGCCCTTAGGGCTCCGGACGCTTCGAAAAATAGAAAATATCATTCGGGAAGAAATGAACGCTGTCGGCGGACAAGAAGTTTTAATGTCTTCTTTCCAGCCGAAAGAAAATTGGGAAAAAACTGGAAGATGGGAATCGATGGATGATTTATACAAAGTTACTGATTCTTCCGGAAGAGTTGTTGCCTTGGGTCCTACTCACGAGGAGATCGTTGTTCCTATTTTGAAAAATTATGTTTCTTCCCACAAAGATTTCCCCCTCTCCATTTATCAAATTCAAAATAAATTTAGAATGGAACTTCGCGCAAAATCCGGAATACTTCGGGGTAGGGAATTTGTCATGAAAGACATGTATTCCTTCCACACATCAAAAGACGATTTCGAAAAATTCTATAATAAAATGAAAGAAGTTTACAAAACTATCTTTGCCAGAGTCGGTATTGGCCATTTGACTTACATGGCTTTCGCTTCGGGTGGAACTTTCTCTAAATATTCGCATGAATTCCAGACCATCACGCCCCTAGGCGAGGATACTATTTATATTGATGAGGCTAGCGGTACTGCCCTTAATAAAGAAGTTTTCAACGACGAAATTCTAAATCAGCTTGGTTTAGTAAAAGAAAAACTAATTGAACAAAAGGCCATTGAAGTTGGAAACATTTTTGATTTAAAAACAAAATATTCAAAGCCATTTGATTTGTCATATGTGGATGAAAAGGGCGAAAAACACATTGTTTTGATGGGTTGTTATGGCATAGGCGTGGGGCGTCTTTTAGGCACCGTGGTAGAGGTTCTTGCTGACGATAAGGGCATTATCTGGCCCGAATCCATAGCGCCATTCGCTGTCCATCTGCTTGCCCTAGGAGATGATACAGAGATTGAAAAAGAAGCCGATAAAGTCTATGAAAGTTTAAAGAGGAATAAAATTGAGGTTTTATTTGACGATCGGGGAGAAATATCTCCAGGAGAGAAATTTGCCGATGCGGACTTGCTTGGCATACCCTATCGAGCAGTTGTATCTTCTCGAAGTATAAAGGAAGGCGGAATTGAATTGAAAAAGCGCACAGAAGAAAAAGGGAAAATTGTTTCTCTGGAAGAATTATTAAAAATACTAACCAGATAGAGCTTTAGACTCTATCTAGAGTCTAAAGCTCTATCTGGAAAATTATGTTTGAAAAGATTTATAAATTAATTTCGAATGATATAGGCATAGACCTAGGCACTTCGAATACCTTAGTATATTTAAAGGGTCACGGGATCGTCATCAACGAACCTTCAGTCGTGGCTGTTAATATGAAAACCAGTCAAATCCTGGCTGTGGGTACGAAAGCGAAAGAAATGCTGGGTCGCACTCCGGGACACATCAAAGCTGTGCGCCCACTGGTTGATGGCGTTATTTCAGATTTCGAAGTTACCGAAGAGATGCTTTCATACCTCATAAACAAAGCAGATAAAATGTCTAAAAAGTTAGCGCGACCGAGAGTTCTGATCGGTGTGCCATCTGGTACCACCAATGTCGAGACCCGCGCTGTGTATGATGCGGCGCGCTCGGCTGGAGCTAGAGAAGTTTTCTTGGTAGAAGAACCCATGGCCGCGGCTATCGGCATCAGACTTCCTATAAAAGACCCTGTTGGGTCGATGATCATAGATATTGGTGGCGGGACAACAGACATCGCAGTTATATCTCTCGGCGGAATTGTAAAATCAAAAAATTTAAAAATAGCAGGCGATAGATTAAACAACGATATTATTTCTTATATGCGCGATGAATTTAAGATTCTTGTCGGTGAAAGAACAGCCGAAATGGTAAAAATCGCTATCGGCTCTGTCATTCCAGGAGAGTATATGGAAACTGAAGTTCATGGGCGCGATATTCTTACTGGACTACCCCGCGAAGTTGTGGTGACAGATTCTGATATTCGCGAAGCCATGATGTTGTCGATAAAAGAATTAGTGGGAGGAGTCAGAGACATGCTTGAGACGACCCCGCCCGAGATTTTATCGGATATTATGCATAGAGGCATCACGCTCTCTGGCGGCGGCGCCCTAATCTCTGGGCTCGACCAGCTCCTGCAAAGTGTTCTCAAGATTAGAGTGCATGTGGTGGAAGATCCGCTTTCAGCTGTGGCTCGCGGGACGGGAATAATACTCGATGATATGGCATCTTACCATGAAGTTTTAATCGGGAATCAAGATGAATTACCTCCAAGATAGAAAATCAAAGAAAAAAGAATTTTCCTACACTTTCTTTTTTGTCATACTTTTTTCCGTTCTTTTTTATTTTAGGATGAATATTTTTCATGGATTGGCTTACGTTTCAAGCACTATCTTTCGTCCAGTTGTGGTTTTCGGAAATAGTGTTAGAGATAAATTGGGAGATATTTCTTATTTTTTTACTTCAAAGAATTCTTTAATAGAAGAAAATGAAGATCTAAGAACAAAACTTCGCGAAAGCGAAGCAGAACTGTCGAATTATAATTCTATTTTGGAAGAGAATTCAAAACTCAAGGAAATTTTAGGGAGAAAGAGAGAAGGAGCCCCAATGATCCTGGCCGCTATTCTGTCTAGACCAAATCAGAGCGTCTATGATACGCTTGTTATCGATGTTGGTACAAAACAGGGATTACAAGTAGGGGATAAGGTATTTGCCTCAGGCTTTGTGCCAATCGGGCGTGTTCGAGAAGTTTATGGATCTTCTTCAAAAGTTGTTTTGTTTTCGAGTAGTGGAGAGAAAACCAACATAACAATTTCTCTTGATCACAATATTGCGGGCGAGTTTGGTGAAATCACGACAACCAAGGATGTTTCTATGGAAATTGTGGGTCGGGGCGGAGGGAACTTTGAAATGATATTGCCGAGAGATTTTTTTCTAAAAAAAGGAGACCAGGCAGTTTTGCCGGGAATTATGCCCCATGTCGTGGGGGTTGTTGAAGCAATAATTTCTGACCCGCGCGATTCTTTCCAAAAGGCGCTTCTTGTTTCACCAGTGAATATACAAGAGTTGAAGTTTGTGGAGGTGGAAATGGGGGCAAGGTAATGTTTTTAGAGCACGGATATTTTTTTGCTAAAAAATTCCTCGTGTTCGAGCCGTCGCTCTCGCAAGTCTCTAAAAACATTACCTTGCCCCCATTTTGATTTATGCATTTCAAGATAGAAAAAAAATTAGAAAATAGTTTAGGAAGGGCGGGGGTTTTGAAAACCTCGCATGGGGAGATTCATACTCCGACCTTTGTGCCTGTTGCCACCAAGGCCTCTGTTAAGGCGCTCACGCCCCTACAGGTGGCGGAATTAGGGGCAGAGGTAGTGCTTGCCAACACTTACCATCTCTACCTCCAGCCGGGAGACGAATTAGTGGCTCGTGCCGGTGGACTCCACAAGTTTATGAATTGGGAGGGTCCGATCATTACCGACTCTGGCGGCTTTCAAGTTTTTTCTCTCGGTGCGGCTTATGGAAAAGACTTTTCGAAAGTCATTAGAGGAACCGAACCTGCCATTCAAATTCCAGAGCGGTCTAGCGCAGAAGATGGCGCGCCTCGGCTTGCCAATATCGGCAATGACGGTGTCTCGTTTCGTTCACATATAGACGGAACGCTTCACTACATCACTCCGGAGAAATCTATGGAAATCCAGCACAACCTGGGCGCGGATATTATCTTTGCTTTTGATGAAGCTACGTCTCCGCATGAAAGTTATGAATATCAAAACGAAGCTCTTTCTCGCACCCATGCTTGGGCGAAGCGTTCACTAGAGTATCACCAATCCAAACCAAACAAAGATACCCAAGCCCTGTTTGGCATTGTGCAGGGCGGCCTGGAAAAAGATTCGCGCAAAAAATCCGCGGAATATATTTCCAGTCTGCCTTTTGATGGATTTGGCATTGGTGGCTCTTATACCAAGGAACACATGGAGCTGACAACCAGGCTGGTGAACGAAATTTTGCCAGAAGATAAGCCCCGGCACTTGCTCGGCATCGGAGAACCGGAGGATTTGTTTATGGGGGTGGAAAATGGAGTGGATCTTTTTGATTGCGTCGCGCCGACACGCAATGGGAGAAACGGAACGCTATATACCAAGAATGGAAAAATAAATATCACCAATGCCCAGTACCGGGGGGATTTCCAACCGATTGAGGATGGTTGTGGGTGCTATGTGTGCAACAACCCCTCCCGAGACCTCCCCTTATCAGGGGAGGAGGGCCCTGTCCCCCTGACAAGGGGGACAACAGGGGGTTTTACTCGCGCTTATCTCTGCCATCTTTTTCACGGCAAGGAAATGCTAGCCGCCACCCTCGCCACTACGCACAATTTATATTTCATTATTAATTTGGTGAAAAAAATCAGGCAGTCGATCTTAGATGATAACTTTTTTGAATTTAAGGAGGAGTTTTTAAAAAACTACAATCCAAAATAAACTTTCAAAACATTTTTTACCCTTCGCATATTTGAAGTATCCAGCTCTCCAATTTTTCCTAGAATCACCACTTTATCTAGAGTAGCTATTTTTACTACTTTAATAATTGATTTTAACTTAAGCCCTGTCTTTTTGAAGCTTTTATCTTTAAAGTCAATCAGAATATCAAACTTATGAATTTTGTTTTGCTCATTAGAAGAAATAAAGCAAACAGTTACATCATCGCCTCCGTCTTGTACTCCGAGCACAAGAGCCGGGCGAACTTTATTACCAGAAAGGTCGGTAAAAGGGAAAGGCGTCAGTACGATATCTCCTATTTTATGCATATCTCTTTTTTATATCTTTTACAGAATAAATTTCCGGTTCGTCTTTAAGAAAATCAAAACTTTTAGAGTATGTATTCATGTTGGTTATCTCAGAAAGTTTGCCATTCCAAAATGCCGGGAAGGGGATCAGAACTACTTCCGGAACATTCCTGCGTCCGATGACAATTGATTTGCGACTTATAGAGACAATGTTTATCAAATCGCTCATATCTTTTCTGGCCTGTGTTGTTGAAAGTGTTTTTATGTTCATAGGTGTATTGTACAAAATGTACAAATGAAAATCAAGCCATAGTTATCCACAGTTGACAAGAACCTTGATTTTGTTAAACTTTTCTCACAATTAAATATTACCTTATAAAGCGTTACGAGCGAGAGTCGCGTCCTGCCAGCTGAAGGCAAAAATGCCTTACGGAAGTCTAACCGTAAAATTAGACACCGGGATGTTAGTCTCGGATCAAGTGTCATCTCATTTTGATTGTTGAGATGGAACCAGGGTGGTACCACGGACTTTTACAAGCTCCGTCCTTGAGGGAAACTTTACGTTTTCCCCGGGGACGGAGCTTTTTTCGTACCCATTAGATTTTTAGTTCTTCTAAATTATTAACTAATAAATAAAAAATATGAATAAAAAAACATCTTACATAAAAGTCGCTTCTTATGAAGCGCAAAAAGGGGAGATAAAAAAAGTTTTACTTTTGTATTCCGGAGGTTTAGATACTTCGGTGATGCTTAAGTGGATTCAGGATCAATATAAAGTTCAAGTTATTGCTTTAACTCTAAACTTAGGTCAGCAACACGATGACTTATAAGCAATTAGACAAAAAGCTTTAAAGTTCGGAGCAATAAAAGCTATCGCTTTAGATGTGAGAGAAGAATTTGCTAAAGAATATATTTCTTATGGAATTAAAGCCAATGCTTGTTATCAAGGTAACTATCATCTTTCTACACCAATCGGTAGGGCCATATTAGCAAAGAAGGCGGTAGAAATAGCTAAAAAAGAAAACGCTGATTGTATTGCTCACGGTTGCACGGGTAAGGGTAATGACCAAGTTAGAATTGAAGGTTATGTTGTAGCTTTGGAACCAAAAATAAAAATTCTTGCGCCAGTTCGAGAGTGGAACATGGACAGAAATGCAGAAATAAAATACGCTCAAAAAAATAATATTCCTATTCCTGCTTCTCTAGATTTTCCTTACAGCGACGATGACAACATGTGGGGCATTACTTGGGAAGGCGGGGAAATTACAAATCCAACCCAAATAGTGCCGGAAGAAAAGTTTTTGACCACTTATACTTTACCCAAAAATGCACCAGACGAACCAGGAATAGTAACTCTAGATTTTAACCAAGGTCTACCTGTGGCTTTAAACGGCACAAAAATGTCATTAGCAAAGCTGATAGTTAAACTAAATAAATTAGCGGGGAAGCACGGAGTTGGAACTGTTTACTTACTTGAAGATAGAATTGTTGGTTTGAAAAATCGTGGTGTTTATGAACATCCTGCGGCACACGTAATTATTGAAGCGCATAAGAATTTAGAAAAATATGTTTGCACAAGAGTGCAGAATGAACTCAAGGAAATTTCTGACATAAAGTGGGGCTACTTATGCTATGGAGCTCAGTGGTATGACCCAGCGATGCAATCAATAAATCATTTTAATGATTTCATTAATCAAAAAGTCACAGGAAAAGTACAAATTAGATTATTCAAAGGTAACACCACTGTCATCACAGTACAGTCTCCGTACGCCTTAGACCATGCTTCATTTAATAACACAGAGGGGTATGGACTCAATGTAAATGCAAGTGCAGGATTTATTGAAATTTACTCTTTACAGATGAAACTAGCAAATCAATTATCAGTTAAAAATAAAAAAGATAAAAAATGAAACTCTGGCAAAAAAATTACAAATTAAATAAAGATGTAGAGAAATTTACGGTGGGACAAGATTATATTCTTGACCAACAACTGGTCAAGTATGACTGTTTGGCTTCCACGGCTCATGCCCAAATGCTGGGGAAAATCGGACTACTCAAAAGTACAGAGGTGAAAAAGCTATCTAAATCCTTACAAGAAATTATTAGTTTAGACGCAAAAGGTAAGTTCAAAATCTTACCCGAACAAGAAGACTGTCATACAGCCATAGAAAATTATCTTACTAAAAAGTTGGGAATATTGGGAGAGAAAATTCACACTGCTCGTTCTCGCAATGATCAAGTTCTGGTTGCTTTGAGATTATATTACAAAGATAACTTAAAGATTTGTAATGAGTTGTGTGAGAAATTTATTAGTAGCTTGCGAAATTTTTCCAAGCTTTATGGAAAAATTAAATTTCCTGGCTACACGCATACTCGCAAAGCTATGCCTTCATCAATAAAAATGTTGGCAGAAAGTTTTATAGATTCCATGCAAGATAATTTAAAATCTTTGGCTTACGCAGAGGACTTAATAGATCAGTCTCCACTCGGAACTGCGGCTGGATACGGCTTGCCTATAAGAATTGAAAGAAACTTTACCGCAAAAATTTTAGGTTTCAAAAAAGTTCAACAAAATCCAATTTATGCGCAAAACAGTCGTGGTAAGTTTGAATCGGCGATTTTGCATGCCCTTGCTCAAATTATGTTTGATGCCAATAAAATATCATCGGACTTAATTATGTTCAGCATGTCGGAATTTGGTTACTTTGAATTACCCAAGGAATTTCGCACAGGCAGTTCGATAATGCCACAAAAGAAAAATCCTGATGTGTTGGAATTACTGAGAGCAAAATATCATACAGTAGTCTCTTGCGAGTTACGGGTAAAGGGTATTACTAGTAATTTAATATCAGGCTATCACAGAGATTTGCAGTTACTTAAAGAGCCAGTATTTAAAACCTTTGAAATTGTTTCAGAAAGTTTATACATGTTGGCTGAAATCTTTAAGAATCTAAAAGTTAATCAAAAGAAATGTGAAAATGGATTAACTTCAGAACTCTACGCTACGGCTGAAGTTTATAACTTAGTTGAAAAAGGAATGTCTTTCCGAGAAGCATATCGAGAAGTCTCAAAAAAATATGGGTAAACAACTACTAAAGACATAAAAATGAAAGCAAATAACTTAAAAAAATATCTGGGTGAGATGGTTATTGTAAAAGTTGGCAATAATAAAAATGCACTCAAAAATAAAGAATTCATGGGAAGACTAACTAGACTAATGAAACGCATAGAAAAGGATTTTGTGAAAGTAAAAAATAGAGAAAAGGCAAACTTCGTGGAGATGAAAGTCTGGTCGGAACGAAATGTCGCCAGAAAGTCGAATAAAGTTTTCAGAATTGTTTTACAAATTAGAAAGATACAGTCAGTGCAAGTGTTTAAAAAAGTGGCATGGGTTTAGAGAAATGAATTTGTTCTTTTAAGAAATAGTTCTTTGAATGTCTATAGAGTCGCCGTGGCTTTAAGGAAATAGAAATGTTGAACACTCAGTGTCTAACATTTCAGGGATGTTTCTTTAAAGAGGAAGAGGGCGGGGTTCGGAACACTACCAACCACACCCCTCTACTTATCCACAGTATTTACATTTCATTAACACTTGCTATACTTCTTTTTGTTACATTAATACTCAAATGCCAAAGAAAAAAAAACCAAAAAAACCGGGCAAGAATTGGAAGAAATTTTGGAAGCTAGGAATGGAAGAGTGGAACACTCAGTATTTTGACATTACCAAGGACGGCGAGCTGACCATCCGAGAAGGAAACTATATTTATAATCTTAATGATATTGTAAAAAAGTACGGTTCACCCACGGAAATAGTTTTTCCATTTATTCTCGAGGAACGTTTAGAAGATCTGCACGATTATTTTCAAGCTTACATGAAGATTCAGGGATATCGGGGTAAATTCTTCTATCACTATCCATTGAAAGTGAATCAAAACAAAGAATTTGTGATGCCTTTAATCTCTGAAGGAGCGCATATGGAGGTTGGTTCGGTCAACGAACTCTGGATTGTGAAAAAGCTTTGGGAGGGAGAAAAATTCCATTCCAAAATTCGCGTTCTTTGTAATGGTCCCAAAACAGAAGCATATATAAAACTGATTGAGGAATTACGACTCAAGGATTTATCTATAATGCCAATCATTGAAGATGAACACGAGCTGGAACGTTTAGCTAAATATAAAGGCGAGGTGGGGATAAGGGTCAATTTAGATACCAAAGCAGACACCCACTGGGACAAGAAAGTGGATCGTTTCGGATTTTCCTCGAAAGAACTACTTGATTTGCCAAAAATGAAAAACCTAAAACTTTTGCATTACCACATTGGCTCACAAATCAACAACGCCAAGAGTGTCATGCAGCCGATTGAGGAAGCCATGGGTTTGTATGTAAAATTGGTTAAAAATCATCCGAACTTGGACACGCTTGATGTTGGTGGCGGTTTTGGAGTACCTTATGAAAAAAAGCCGTTTTATGGAGCAAAAAAAGTTTCTGAGCAGATAGTTAAGCTTCTTAAAAAAATGAGCGATAAAGCCAGGATTCGCCATCCAAATTTGGCTGTCGAATGGGGTAGATACATCGTAGCTCCAGCTCAGGTCACTATATACAGTGTAATTGCCGAAAAACCTATTCCAAAGGCAAATGCAAAATCCTGGTATGTAATTGACGGAAGTTTTATGAACGACCTTCTAGACACATGGGCTATCCACCAGAAGTGGCACATAGTACCAGTTAATAATGCCAATGCGACTACTCTCAAAAGTGTTTGGCTTGCTGGAAGTTCTTGTGATTCTGATGATAAATACACTTCTGGGGGAAGTTATGTACTAATGCCTAAGCTAAAGGAAGGGGAGCCACAGTATCTGGCGATCTTTGACTCTGGTGCTTATCAAGATGCTCTAGCCTCCCACCATTGTTTACTATCTTCTCCAGCTAAGTTAATCGCCCAAGATGGAACAATAAAAGTTGCACGCAAACGAGAAACAGCAGAAGCAATTGGACGACTCTTTGGTTGGACAAATGGAGACCATAAATAAAACAGAGAAGAAAGAAAATTTTTCGGCTCTTACCGTTTTAGTTTTTTTGCTTGTCGCTTTTATATTTATTAGCCGTGGTTCGACGGAGTATAGATTTTCACAGATTGAGAGCATAGAGGTAGCCGGGCAGAATATTAAAGTGGATCTTGCCCTCACCGAGGCTACTCGTGGAGAGGGGCTCTCCGGTAGGAGAAGTATGGCAGAGGACACAGGCATGCTCTTCGTCTTCGATCGTCCCGATAAATATCTTTTCTGGATGAAAAACATGTATTTCCCGATAGACATAATCTGGATTAACGAGGATATGCGAGTAGTCTACATAAAGCAAAACGCCCACCCGGATTTATTTCTAGAAACCTATGAACCCGACGAGGATGCTAAGTATGTTCTTGAAGTGGTGGCTGGATTTTCCGATAAATATAATTTAAAAGTAGGAGATAAGGTAGAATTTGGTTACTAATCGGTTAGAGCTTTATTTCGCCTTGGTTTTAGTGCTAAAAAATTTATAACCAATCATCTTATAAATCAAGCGCGCTACCAGAAAGTCTGGTCCAGGTAAGTTTTTGATAGGCGAGTGTTCTACCACATCAAAGCCGACCACATTTTTTTCTCTAAAAGCTAGCTTTAGTATTTCTACTGTTTGCCACCACGTAAGTCCACCAGGTTCGGGCGTGCCAGTAGAAGGCATAATCGATAGGTCAAAAGCATCTACATCAAAAGTGATATAGACATTTTTTGTCGGTATAGCAACCACTATTTTTTTTGCTAAAAGTTTTTCCCAACCCCAAAAAATTTTAAGCCTTTTTTTCTCTCGTAAAATAAAGCCGAGTTCATCATCTACTTCACTAACAGTTCTTATGCCTACGGAAACCAGGCGTTTAATTGGTAGGTTTTCCATAGCCCTTCTTAAGGCGGAAGCATGGCTGTGTATTGATCCGCGATATTTTTTCCGGAGATCAGCGTGAGCATCAAAATGCAAAATACTTACATCATGGAAGTGCTCGCAGACAGCACCAAGTGAACCAGAGAGGAGAGCATGTTCTCCTCCCAAGATAACCGGGAACTTTTTATCTTCTAAAACTTTTTTAGTTGTTTCTTTTAAAAGCTTAATGGCTTTGGCAGAATCTTTTGGGATTTTCGGTTCTTTCAAAGTGGAAAGGCCGCATTTATACACAGCTTGCAATGTTTGCTCGTCATTTTCGTTTAGCTCATGGCTGGCTTTAAGGATTGCCTTAGGGCCATTTTTTGTTCCCGCTCCATAAGAAACGTGTGCTTCCATGCCAAAAGGGATAATCACCGCTTTCGCTTTTACATAGTCAACATCGAACCTAACCCCTTGGTCTGTGCCCAAAAAGCCATGTTTCATTGTCTTAATTTTCATGATTTTATTCTGCCAAGTATTTATCTATTAATTTATTTGCCTCTGCAGGGTCTGCTTTGCATTCTAGAAGGGCAGTCAGAATGAGGGGGGCAACGATGGTGGCATCCGACTCTATCACGAACATCGGAGTATCCTTGGTCAATTTGTCCCAAGTTATTTTTTCGTTCGGGGTGGCGCCGGAATATGAACCGTAGGAAGTCGTTGAATCTGAAATTTGGCAGAAATAAGCCCAAGGCTTCACAGGGAGCTTCATGTCATATTTGATCGATGGGACGACGCAGATAGGGAAGTCCCCCGCAATACCTCCTCCAATTTGGAAAAAGCCGACGCCAGTGCCTTCCGAGAGCTTTTGGTATTGATCATAGAATGCGCCCATGTACTCTATGCCGCTTTTAGCTATATTGGCGCTTGCATCGCCCAGCTTCACATGTGAAGCAAAAATGTTTCCAAACGTAGAATCTTCGTAGCCCGGCACAACCATCGGGATATTGCCCTCTGCAGCGGCTAGGAGCCAGCATTCTTCCGTACTACCCTCATGTTTGCTTTTATCTATTGCCTTGATTAGTTCGTAGAAATATTCATGCCAGAATTTTCGAGTACCCTCCTTTGTTGCTCCCACCCATGCAGGCACTAACTGCTTTTCAACCGCTCGAAATGCTTCATCCTCTGGGATGCTAGTGTCTGTGACCCGGCGCATGCCGTCTTCTAAAATTTTCGTATCATACTCTTTGGTGAAGTAGCGGTAGTCTGGGAAATCTTTATAGCTATCATGCGCTACGAGGCGGAAGAGGGATTCTTCTAGATTTGCGCCAGTAACGGACATGCCATGAATAAGCCCACTCCTGATCGCAGGAGCGAGCGTGATGCCAAGCTGGGCGGAAGACATGGCTCCTGCTACACTCCAGAACATCTTGCCGCCGCCCTCGATGTGCTTCCAATAGGCAATTAAGGCATCACGAGTTGCTCGCGAGTTGAAGTTTTTATAATTCTTCAGAATGAATTCTAATGTAGGAAGATTCGTCATAAAAATAATATTATAAAGGCATAATAACACAATATTTTTCTAAAGAAAATCCCCCGCTTTGGGCGGGGGACTCTCATTTTTGTTGTAGGTGTCTATAAGCCGAATTCTGTGGTCCTCGACCAAGGTCGGGGACGATAGCAATTTGTCTAGGCCCTCGATTACTCTCGGGCTCAAGCGATTCTCCCAGCCCCACTTTATTAAAAGTGGGGCTGGACACGATCTTGCACAGAAGTAAGTATTTAGCCGTTTCACCCGAACTAAATCGGTTCGTCACTGTTCGCAACTATGCATCACTACATGCGGGCGTTACCCACTACTCATTTTTCGCCCCGCATAAATACGGGGTAAACTGTGTTCGGACTTTCCTCTCTACAACTTACATTATAGAGTAGCTATCCAACACCTACCCCGCCATTATAGCACATTTCTACTTTCCTTGCAATTCTTTGGCAAGTATGCTATACTACCCTTGTGAGTGTGTGAGGCAATTCTCGCACTTATCGTAAACAATGTATGTGCCGCAAAACCCCGCCGCAAGGCGGGGTTTTGTTTTATGAGTTACCCGGTAGTGAGACTTGGCGAGGCACGAAGTGCGTTTTTTCAAAAAACATCGCCAAGCTCTACTACCGGGTTATCCACAGATACTTAGCTTACGAACGAGTTTTTTTTATATTTTAATATAGTATTATTAGTTTAATTTAGTATATTTTTATATTAAATATTTATCAAATTAACATAAAAAATATGAATGGAATAAAGAAAGAATTGAAGAATTTTTTAGAGATCTCCTACGATGACCTTGAGGCGATGAATCTCCGAGCTAAAGACCGGAGAGAGAAGGTGAGTGAAGCTTTGCTCGAGAGGGAATATCGCGCATATTTGCAAAAAGAAAAAAGGATTAAAGCAGTGACGCTCTGTTTTACGGATTTAGAGGGCAGATTCCATATGCTTGATTATGATAAAAAGTTTCTCCTAGATTCGGCCAATAACCTGACCTTTGACGGCTCATCTATTCGTGGTTTTAGCCAGCAACATGAGTCTGACCTCCGCCTCGCTATTAATTGGGGGAGCATCAGGTATCTCCCGTCGGATGTTTTTGGTCCTGGCAAAGTTATTATGTTTGTGGATGTCTTAAATAGAGACCACACCCCGTACGTTTCTGATTTTCGCAGTCAGCTCAAGCTCTATGGAGAAGCGCTCAAGAAGAAAAGCGGAATAACGGCATATGTCTCGGCAGAAGTGGAGGGGTTTCTGGTTGATGGAATTAACGCTGAACAGAGGTATGAAGAAACAGGCTCCTTTCAATTTATTTCAACTGGCGGGTACTATCATTCATTGCCGCTTGATCGACTCCGCCAATTTATCGATCGCGCCGCCGAAGCGCAAAGGGCGATGGGTTTCAAGAATGAAAAGGACCATCCGGAAGTGGCGCCTTCGCAGTTTGAAATGAACTTTTCTTATACAGACATTCTACGGGCCGCGGATAATATCCAGCTCTACAAACTGGTCTGCCGTCAAGTCGCCAACAATCTGGGCATTACGGCGACTTTCTTGCCGAAGCCCTTCATCGGCATCAACGGTTCTGGCATGCATACGAACATTTCACTCTCTAAAGGCGGGAAAAATATATTTTATAATACAAAGGGCAAGGAAGGCTTGTCAGAGATTGCTTGGGATTTTATTTCGAGAATTTTAAATCATGCCTCGGAAATCTGCTTGGTTTTGAATTCGAGCGTGAACGCTTATCGCCGGCTCGACCCGCACTTCGAAGCGCCCAACCAGATCAAAGTCTCTCCAATTGACCGCGGTTCGATGATACGTATTCCTGTGGGCAATGAACGCTCCACCCGCATCGAAGTCCGCTCTGTTGCTCCGGATGCGAATCCTTACATGGCGCTTTTTACAATCTTAAAAACTGGGCTGGAGGGCCAGCTTCTCGTTAAAGATAAAGAAAAGCGGGACAGGGTGCGGGTCTTGCCAGACAACATCAATGACGCGATCAAACTCTTCAAGGCCAGCGATTTCGTCGGTAAAATTCTAAACCGGACTAACCAAGAAAAATTTACAGAATTTAAACAGATGGCGGCTGACCGCAGCCCCAAGGCTCTCGGGGCGCTCATCAAATCCTCCGAGATTGTCTATCACCACGAGGTAACCAATCAGGTGCTCTGGAATAAATTCTAGGAATTCTTTGAATTTTTACGGTAGGACAAACCACAGGAGGAAAATTATAGCTGTGCCAACATAGAAAACGTGGTCTAGCATTGTTTCAAATTTGAGCTCATCTATCTTCAGTCCCAAATATGATCTTCCGTAATAAACTAGGAATCCATGTTGGATGATCTTTTTTGCGCTACTATCATTTAATTTTACTTCCACGACCGTGAAAGGGCATCCGCCTAATATATACCAAGCAAGGATGATAATTAGAATCTCAATCAAAACAAAAGGCCTTATCCACCCCACCCAGATTGAGGCGAATAAACTAATCATGACAATAATGTCGCAGAAGACGTGTCCTGCGATTATTATATTTAAATTATTTATAAAATCAGGCTTTTTTAATTTTATCTCCGGGAACATTGAAAAAATATATGTTGCCAGTGTCGTGGTGAATAAAGAGAAAAATAACTGAAACTGCGTGAATTCTCCAGTTGCTTTGACGAACACTAACCCTGCTATCGTGCCCATGATGACGGCGCTCCATTTCAACTCCAAGAGACCGCAAAGCGATGTAAAGAAAGCGCAGATGAATATACCAACAAAACAAATCAGCCAGAATATTATATTAATATCTGTGGCAAAAATTATGCCTGCTAGCCACAGCAATCCGTTTATAAAAAACAAAGCCTGAATCATTGCAAAAAGCCCGCCCAGGGGGATGTTGATTAGAGTGGTAACATTTTTCGAGAATCTAAATTCTTGGGGCATGAGTTAATTTGGTAAATTTTTTAAGTTATCATCTTGTCCATGTCCAACATCTCTGGCTCTTGAGAACCATTTTTCACGAAATAATCCCGTATTCTTTCTAGGGTGTCCCCTGTGTTTCTAGTATCATCAATTATAACCAAATCTCTTTTATCAAAAGGTTTCCGTAACCATTCCACATTCATTTTTCCACCAGCAAAAGTAACAACATATCCCATATTTTCTTTTTCTAGCCATGCGGGCACTACTATATTTAATGTTTTATTTTTTTCAGAAAAAGCCTGCACAAAAGAACTTAAACCAATAAGCATGGGATTAGTTACCAAAAATACATTTCTGTCATCATCGCTTAATTGGGAAGCCACGAGTTTGAATTTATCTTGCCAAAGATCAAATCCCTGACGAGATAGTTGGGCCAACTTACCCCCCTTTACTTGGATGTCATTTCTATTTCCCAATGCTTCAAGTATAAGTTTTTGCAAAGTGTTTTTTTGAGTTTTTGTGTCATTACCACTTTCTAAAACACAAGAAATACATTTTTCAAGCAAAGTTCTGTGTTGTTCCGGATTTTCTGTTAAACTTTTAAATGTCAGATAAAGTGCCTCATTTTCGAAATTATTTCTGACCAAAGTTTCTATATCTATCCTGTTTAGTAGACTCTTTTTGTATTGTAGAGCGTATCTTATATCAGATGGTAATATTTTTTGATCCTGTTCTACTGTTTTGGATTTTCTATTGGTAAATTTTTCAAAAATGTTCATGCTACCAAAAAATGTGCTTAAAAGCTAATTTTTTTGTGGACCGTACAGGACTCGAACCTGCCACCCCCTCATTGCAAATGAGGTGCTCTACCAGATGAGCTAACGGCCCCTCTACCCAGAAATCATGCAATGCTGTTTTTTATTCTTTCTCTTAGGGCAACATAAGCTTGTGAATGTTTCTTTAGTTGCTTTTCACGATACACAGCATCAGACCGGGATTTATAAGCTTCGTAATAAACGAGCTTAAACGGAGCTTTGTGTTTTGTTGAAATGTTTTTCTTGCCATTATGTTCAGCAAAACGCCGTTTAAGATCATTTGTTTGTCCGATATATAACTCACCCAATATAACACTTTTTAATACATAAATATAATGCATGATTTCTGGGTGAGGGGCTAACGGCCCAGATAGCAACATTCTAGCTTATTTTCTTAATTATGCAAATTTTTGGATCTTGACTCTCAGCAAATTGAAAAGGTATACTTGATCATATAATAATCTAGAGTCCTGTACGGTCCACAATTTGCTAATAGAAATACAAAACAAAAATTTTTGGCATCTATCATCGTCCGAGGCGATGCGTCTGTTGGAGACTGACCTTGAAAAAGGTTTGTCCGGAGAAGAAGCCAAAGACCGCTTGTCAATTTTTGGCAGGAACACCATAAGTTCATCGCGAAAGGCGGTTAGGCTGAAAATATTCCTGAATCAATTGAAGAGTCCCCTAATCCTCGTTCTGATCGTTACCGGCATCATAACACTTTTAATTTCTCACTATCGGGACACTATTTTTATTTTTTTCGCTGTGTTAGTTAATTCCACTCTGGGCTTCTATCAGGAAAACAAAGCCGAGCGCGCGCTTTCTGAATTGAAGACATATCTCAAACAACGAGCAAGAGTAATCAGGGAAGGGAAGGAGCGAGAGATTGACGCGGAGGAGATAGTGCCCGGCGACATCATCCGTCTAGCCCAGGGCGACCGAGTGCCAGGCGATGCGAGGGTGATATTTGTGAACGACTTCCAGGTTGACGAAGCGGTGCTGACTGGGGAGTCCTTACCAGTAGCCAAATCAAGCAATCCATCACCAGAATCAGCCGGAATTTCAGATCAAGATTCTATGGTATTTGCCGGCACACTAGTCATTCAGGGAGTGTGCGCTGCCATCGTCTGCCGTACCGATTCAAGCACTGAAATTGGCAAGATTGCTTCACTCATTGCAACTTCCGAGAACGAGAAAACGCCTCTTCAAAAAGCCATTATCAGTTTCAGCATCTATTCGAGTATCGCTCTTGGTATTTTGACTCTTGTTGTATTTGGAATTGGGGTTCTCGCTGGTTATTCAGTCCTTAGCATGTTTCTCACTTCCGTCGCCATTGCTGTGTCAGCCATTCCAGAAGGGTTGCCAGTATCTTTAACTGTTATTTTAGCAGTTGGGGTGGAGCGTATGGCTAAACGTAAGGGCGTTGTCAGGAAGCTTGTGGCCGCCGAAGCTCTCGGCAGTACCACGGTCATCCTTACGGATAAAACTGGAACTTTAACAATGGCGAAGATGGTGATGTCCAAGGTTATTCCTTTCGGTATTGACGAACAGAAGCTTATTCTCCAGGCTCTAACTAATGCAGATGTTTTAATAGAAAATCCACACGAAGATCCAGAATTGTGGCGCATGAATGGCAGAATAATGGAGACGTCGCTTGTTCGATCGGCTGGTCTTCGGGGGATGACCTTTGCCGAGATAACAAACAAAAAACATGTTCTCCAAACTATGCCGTTTAACGCGGTGCAGAAATTCTCTGTGTCTTTAATTAAAGAATCTAGCAAACACCTGCTTGTCTTTTTCGGCGCACCCGATATTCTACTAAATCATTCTTCACTCGGAGTAAAAGAAAAGGAAGCATTGTTAGAGCAGATTGATTCTCTCGCATTCTCCGGAGAACGTGTGCTGGGTGTTGCGACCAAAGAAATTATTCACACAGAAAACTTTTCATTTTCAAAAAATTTATCACTCTCGCATCTGTCATTTGGTGGTCTCATTACATTTCGCGATCCCATCAGGCCGGGTATCAAGCACGCCATAGAGAGAGTCGGCGATGCTGGCATTAAGACGGTGATATTGACCGGTGACCATCGAGGAACGGCTCTGACCGTTGCCAGAGAAATTGGCATAAGGGTCGACAATCATTCAGTGCTTGATGCGTCCGAGCTTGCGGGGCTCTCGGAAGAGGTCTTGCGAGAACGATTGCCGAAACTCACTGTTATTTCCCGCGTTACGCCGTTCGACAAACTTCGTATCGCCAAGCTCTACCAAGAAATAGGCGAGGTGGTGGCCATGACTGGGGATGGGGTGAACGATGCGCCCTCTATCAAGCAAGCCGACGTGGGCATCGCCATGGGTTCTGGCACAGAAGTGGCGCAAAGCGTTGCCGACCTGGTGCTTCTCGATGACAACTTCGAAACCATTGTGGCGGCTATCGAAGAGGGTCGACAGATTCTCGGCAACATTCGCAAAGTGCTTGTATATCTTCTTTCTAATGTTACTGACGGCTTAATTCTAATCGGCGGATCGCTTTTGACTGGTTTGCCTCTGCCTCTAAACCCGCTTCAAATTCTTTGGGTCAACTTCTTTACCGACAGTTTTCCGGCTATCTCGTTTGCTTTCGAAAAAGATGGAGACGGTCTTAGGCACAAACCGCTAAAGAGAGGCAAGATAAAACTTTTCGACCCAGTCATGAAATTCCTTATTCTGGCTATCGGTCTATCCACTAGTATCCTGCTCTTTGTTATTTATTTTGTTCTGATACGGCTCGGCCACGATGAAGCCACTGTACGTACTTTCATCTTTGCGGCTTTCGGCACGTACACTCTGCTCGTGGCCCTTTCGGTGCGGAGTTTAGATAAAAGCATTCTGTCTTATTCACTTTTTTCAAATAAATATCTTAACGGAGGCATTGTTATCGGCCTTGTTCTGATGGCCGCGGCCATTTATTATCCTGGATTGCAAGCCATTTTTTATACAGTCGCTCTGCCACTTCCCTGGGTGATTGGTGTCGCCATGATTGGTGTGCTGAACATTGTTCTGATTGAAGGGGCAAAGTGGTTTTTCAGAAACAGGCAAGCTAGTTCTCAAAGAAATTATGCTTAATAATTTATTTATTTTTTTTGTGGCGTTGTATATGGTCATCAAAGGTTCAACGATGGCTACGAAATACGCCGGCAGGCTGGCGATGGGCTTCCATCTTTCTAAATATACGGTTGGTTTTATCATTGTGGCTGTTATCTCAATACTCCCAGAGACTTTTATCGCTATCAATTCCGCTATTGCTGGTGTTCCTTCATTCGGGCTTGGCATGTTGTTCGGATCAAACATTGCCGATCTCACATTGATTTTTGCAATTCTTGTTCTTTACGCTGGAAGAAGTTTAAGGGTTGAGAGTAAAATATTGAAAAATCACACAGTCTTTCCATTCTTGCTTTTACTGCCGTTAATTCTCGGTCTTGACGGATATTTTTCGCGATTAGAAGGCGTGGCTTTAATCGTAGCCGGAGGAATATTTTATTTTGTCACTTTAAGGAGTGGGAGGAACGGCGAACCAGCCCCAAGGGATAAGACTGGACGATATGAGAGTCTGTGCATGTTGCTCATTAGCATGGTGGTACTTTTAGTCGGCGCGCATTTTACTGTCACATCAGCTTCATCTCTTGCCAATAATTTAGGAATCAATCCGATTCTGATAGGCATGCTTGTTGTTGGACTTGGCACGACCATGCCGGAACTCTTCTTTTCTTTGAAATCAATCAAGAGGGAGGACGATTCGCTGGCCATTGGCGATCTACTCGGAACGGTTCTTGCTGATGCTACGATTGTGGTAGGTATTCTCGCTCTGATGAATCCATTCGCGTTTCCGCAAAAAATAATTTACATTACCGGGAGCTTCATGGTGGTCGCTTCATTCGTGCTCTTCCGATTTATGCGCTCGGGGCGCACGCTTACTAGACAGGAAGTATTCTTGCTTTTTGTTTTTTGGCTGGTATTTGCCCTGGTGGAGTTTATTGCAAATAGTTAGAAAGCGATTTTTAACTACGACCCGTATGACCTCATCTAATAATGTTACCAAGAATTAATCTGAGCGCGATTAAGTTTTAATTTAAAAAGTATATCACAAATGCCACTTGGCGAGCTTTTGTATTTCTTTAACTAAATTATCAATTTCTTCTCTAAGTTTAAATGGATCAAGAGTTTGAAAAAGAAACTGGAGCTTTTCTTTTGTTTCTTGTGGAATTTTAGAGTGCGCTTGCACTCGTTCACATGGAGTCTTGGCGGTATCGTATATTTTTTTAATTTTAGAACCGATGCGTTTCTTTTCGATACATTTCACCGAAGGCTGAAAGAAATTAATATACAATCGTAGTGACCCACGATACAGCTTTAACATTAATTCAAAGATTGCATCGGTATCAAATCTCTGATATCCAAGCACTTGTCTGACTGTAGTGTAATTTTTCTGTTCAATGTGGGCGTTGTCATTTTTCTTGTATGGTCGTGATCTGGTGAAAGTGATATTTTTCTTTTGACAGTATTCATACAGCTGTCGATTGATGAATTCTGATCCATTGTCGGAATCAATTCCAAGCCAGGGGCAGGGCATTCTTTTTCCAATCTCTTGCAGTCCATTCAGCACTCTTTCCTGCGCCTTTCCCATAATGGGTTCGGCTTCAAACCACCCGGTGGCAATATCGCTGGTATTCAAGGTTGAAATGAAGATTCCGGCGGCATTGTCTCCGCAATGAGCCACCAAATCAATTTCAGAAAATCCAGGATCGGTTTCTTCCCAGACTCCGACTCGAAACGGTATTTCGCTTTTCAAAAGGGTTCCAGGTCTAGTAGTGGAAATACCTTTGATTGCATTCCGTTCTCTGACCCGGGTAATCATTCTATCAAGAGTGCTTCGACTCATTGCCCGAATTTTCATTTCCGTGATCGGATCAGTTTTGATGTGTCCGAATTTAATTCCTTTCTCCAAAATTATTGAAACTTGCGGATGAATTCTTCTTGATCCGATACCGCCCAGAACTTCATATATTTGCTCAAGGACCGCTTCCACATATCCGTCATATATTCTTTCTCTTTTTCTTGTATGAATTCCAGCCGCACTTTCTTTAAAGTGCGGAGTCATTTGAAGCCTGCGCAGTTTTCTAATGGCTGACTTCCGATGATATCCGGTGGTTGCCGAAAACTCATCCAGAATCTTTTTCTTTTCTTCCTTATCGGCCTTTAAATATCTTGGCAATACCTCTTTTGTTACCTCATGTTTTATGTGCATATTCATATGCACTCATACTAATCATTGGTAACCATTTTCGTGAGGTTACGATACCTTGGTTGGTAACATTTTTGGTGAGGCCATTCGCGACCTTGCTCCATCCATGAAATTCTGCTACAATTTAACGTTACTTGAGTCTCGAAGTTTATCTTATGCGTTACAAACTATATGCCAAAACTGAACAAGCCTGGGATGCCATGCTTGATAACATTAATCAGGCGAAAAGCTCCATTTTTCTCGAAATGTACATTTTTTCGGATAATACTTCCGACACGCATGATTTTGTGGAAATACTAAGGCAGAAATCTGTTTCTGGTGTTCGAGTCAAGATTATTTTCGATTCATTCGGGAGCGGAGGAGGGTTGCTCGATAAATCTATTATCAAGTTAAAAGATGCCGGGGTTGAATTGTTCTTTTTTAAAAAACTTTTCCGTTATACTCATAGGAAAGTGCTGATCGTCGACGAGAAGGTAGCTTTTATCGGGGGAGTCAACATTAATCAATTTTTCAAAAAATGGCATGATCTTCACATTAAAATTGAAGGGAAAATTGTAAACCACATAATGCGGTCATTTGCTCGTATTTATAAAAAATGTGGTGGTCGTGACCCTTTTGTTTTGCAATATGACAAGTCAAGACTCATCCAGAGAGGGAAGATTTGGTTCTTTGAGCATTTTTCTAATCGAGGTCCTTTTCGTTTGAAAAAATATTACCGCAATAAAATAGATTGTGCCGAAGAAAACATCTTGATCGTTACTCCTTATTTCATGCCAAATCGGTGGGTTATTCATGCCTTGAAGAGAGCAATCAAGAGAGGTGTAACCGTGGAAATTATCATGCCCAAGGTGGCAACCAATCCGAAGATAGCCAATTGGTCCAATTATTTATACATGAGAAAACTTTATCCATCGGGGGTAAATTTTTTTTTAACCAATGAAATGATTCATAGTAAAGTGATGCTAGTGGACGGACATGAGGGGATTCTAGGCTCACAGAATGTTGATGTCCTTTCTTTTGACGTTGGCATGGAATCTGGTATTTTTTTCACCGAAAAGAAATTGATTGATAATCTTGAAGAAGTTATCTTGCGCTGGAAGGAAGATTCCGTAATGTTTACTCCAAAAATGAGCAACAATTATTTTTTTGATCATTTAGTTGACTTCTCGCTTAGTACTTTTGAATACATAGTTAAATTTTTTAACCGCCTCACCACTTAGTGTTTATCATCCTAGTCAGGTGGGCGAAGCGATGCGCGAACGCGCTCATTGTGCCTCCGATGACGAGCATTAGAACAACTTGTCCCAGAGAATAATGGAAAACAGGGTAGGTGAGGATAATAACCCCCAAAATATAATCTAGCTGATCCCAAGGTATCCAGCTTTCCCCTTCTTTTTTCTCTACTCTTCTTTTGAAATATGATTTTATTAGATCTCCCGCGAGCGCTCCGAAAGAAAATAAAAAACCGACTAAAATTACATAGCTTGTATTTTGCATTTCTTCAAAAAAACCTTTGTTTGCAAGGATATAATAGGAAAAAGTCCCGACAATGATTCCTCCCGCTAGACCGCGCCAAGTTTTATTTAGTCCAAAAATTTCCTCATTTATTGGTTTTCCAAATTTTTTCATTCCTCTCAGCAAGACCGGAGTCATGTTGGCAATCATGGCTGGGAGCAAAAACATGAAAGAAAAATAAATATAATGAATATTATAAAATCCAAATACCAACATCAATATCGCGTAGCTATAACACCCGGCGATTAAGTCGTCGAGAATTATCAGTGTGGGGGTTTGCACCCATACTTTATCTATTGTGCCAATCGGCGAGATCAATTTTAAAATATCAATAATGCGAAAAATAATGAAGCCCAAAATAGCAATGAGTATTTGTCCCGTTAGGGTGAAATTCAAAATAGAACTAAGTTCAAATAAAAAAAAGCCGACAAACCACATCCCGATCCATTCATCGATTACAATCCATGAGTAATCACTCTCTCCACCACCTTTTTGTGTTTCGCGAATTGCCCAAAACCCGAGCGCTAAAAAAACAAGAAAGAAGATACCATAAATAGTTTTATTTAAAAAATGGTAAGATAAAAAAGAAAATATCAAAGACAAAAAACTTCCCAGCGTCCCAGGAAATTTTGTTTTTCTGCCCAGCTCGCACAACGTTGCTATGCGAGCCGCTATATTTGAAGACAGAGATTCTGTCATAAACTAGCTATTCTTAAAGTGGTGCGAGTATATAGAGGCATAGGTGAGCACCATGGTTGCAATAATCATAAAATACAAGATGACATCTGGGATGAGGCTTGTTGTTCTCGAAATTATCAATACTGGTATCAAGAGTGCCTGAAAAAGCATTTTTAATTTTCCTATCCTGGTTGCTTGCTTCTTATGGTCTGGAGCTTTTATCGCTCCGTAAGCTAGTATTGATTCACCGAGAACGATTGAAACTGTCAAGAGGTTTAGCCCGAAGGGGATGAGCAAGAAGATGATCAACATTTTGTCGCTTAATCGGTCTAGCATTCCGCCAAAGGCGTGGTCGCTAGGTCTTTTATATATCTGGCGCGCGAGCAAACCATCAAAGAAATCAGTGGAAATAACGAGAATATAAAACACAAGCGTAAAAGCAACGAACGTCCCGAATTTACCGGAGATAGATTTGGACACAAAAAGAGCCAGCCACGGCGCCGCGAATATTCTGATATAAGTCAGTATGTTGGGTGTAATGCCGTATCTGCTATGTAAAAACAATACAAATTTTTCGAATATTTGCTTCATGCTCCGGGGGTAGGGATCGAACCTACGACCAATCGCTTACACTTTATCTTCTATTACTAGAAGTGTGGACTATATCATATCCATATTCTGAAGATAATCAGAACTTAGGATCAAGGCGCTTCGTCCCGCAACTTGCAGAACTACTCCAAAATGGATAGTCTCTACACCTTACCAGCTCTTTTTGCAAAAGGGCTGGTCTTGGCTCGGGATTACCCCATAAGGGCTTCCCCGAATTCACCTTGTTTTTCAACCTATCTTTTGACAGGAAGCTGCAATTTTTCACAGGCGATCGCTCTACCGCTGAGCTACCCCGGAATGTATTTAATTAAACGAAAGAACTTCCATTATATTACCAGAAAATGACGAAAAAACAATGAGACCACAAGGTAGTTTTATACGTCTTTGATTATTTGGAGCGGTGAATGCAACCGGCCCAACAACAAGGTCGGTGCGCTCCTTCCACAAGCTCCGTGCGCAACCTCTCTATGTGATTGGTCCGTGTCTCCGGTTTCTTGCAGGACACAACCCAGCATATCCATTCATTCCGCGCAAGAGGTGTGAGACTTCTCCATACTGCCAAAGCTTTAGGGGCGGAAACAAGCGCCCTTCGCAAGTCTGCTGGCACTTTATGCACTACACCTGTGGCGATTGGTTTTTTGGTCATGAGGTTATTTTATCAAAAAGGATTATTTTAGGTAATACCCTTCGAATATCCCAAGTTCGGAACCCTGTGTTATAATGGCGGTGTATGAATAAAATCACTGTTTTATATTTGTTTAGTGGAATAGGAATATTAGACACCCTTTATCTCATTTATCACAAACTGAAAGGCACCGATGTCGCATGTTTCTTTTTTCCAAAGGAATGGTGCCGCAAAGTGCAATACAGCCCAATGAGTCGGACTTTTGGAATTCCAAATTCTTATGCTGGTTTTGTAATGTATGTAGCAATATTAATTCTAACCTCGCTCTACGCTAACAGCTCAATCTCATTTTGGCCCATACAGACGATTGTGACTTTTGGCTTCTTGTTTTCAATATACTTCACTTACGTTCAGGCATTTATCCTAAGAGCTTTCTGCACTTGGTGTATCGTATCGGCAATTAATTTTATAGTCATGTTTTTAGTTGCTTGGTTCTAAAGAAGTATGTGGCAGGTTAATTGCATTCCAATAGTAGAGCGAAACTCACTACGGGACAAGAAAAATTATGAAAAAAATAGTATTATTAATAATAGCCTTAGCAGTTTTAACTTTGATTATTAAAACAAATGACAAAAAAGAAAATAAAAACACCATGACAAATTTTATAAGCATCGATGCCATTTCCCACGCCAGCATGATTTTGAATTGGGACGGAGTGGCGATATATGCCGATCCTTCTATGTATAAAGTTGGCAAGGCGAATATGTTTGCCAATAAGCCCTCTCCGGACATCATTCTACTTACGGACATACATCAAGATCATTTTAATATTGAAACTCTGAAGATACTGACCAAGGAAAAAACCATTATCATAGGACCCAAGGCGGTGGCGGACGAAATACCTGAAGATCTTAAACCCAAAATTTTCGTGATGAATAATGGCGAGATGGCAGATCAAGCGGGATTTAGAATCGAGGCCATGCCTATGTATAATCTTCCAGAGAGAGATGAGGCCTTCCATCCAAAGGGCAGGGGTAGCGGGTACATCATTGAGAGGGGTGGTATGCGCGTTTACATCTCCGGCGACACATCGGGGATTCCAGAAATGAGGGCGCTACAGAACATTGACATGGCTTTCGTTGCGATGAACTTGCCCTATACAATGAGCGTGGAAGAGGCGGCCGATGCAGTACTCGAATTCAAACCCAAAAAAGTGTATCCGTATCACTACAGAACCCCGGAAGGTTTCAGCGACGTGGCAAAATTCAAAGAAATAGTAAATGGCAAAAATCCTGAAATTGAGGTCATTCAACTGGAATGGTATCCATAAATAACGGAACTTCATTTTTTAACAATTTTTTGGTAAAATTTCTAGTATATATTCTAAAAAAGATATGTTAGAGAAACCACACAGAGATGAAGCTTTTGGAAGGATAGTCGATTTGGATATTTCACCGCTTGAATATTATAAACTAGTCAGTAATTTTAATTTGCTAATACAGCACGAGCTGACGGAAAAATTAAATCAAAACAAAGAAAGTTTGGGTACGATTGTGACGTTTATAACGCCTGGTAGCGACGCACGATTAGAAAAAGGCTCTTTTATGTCGCCACTTGAAGTTATAGCAGTTACTAATACAGATTTAGATCTTGATGCATATAGACAATCCTTAATTGAAGTTATAGAAAAAGTTTCTCCAACAGTAGTGGCAAAAATTATAGAAATGAAAGGACCCCATTCTTCTTTAGTTACTGCCTATAATAATAGATATCAACCCGGAAGAATTGCTGACAGTCGTCTGATTTACGGTTCGGAAAATGTCGCAAAAGAAAACAAAGTTAGGTTGGGAAAAGAGATAATAAATCTGCGCACAAGCGAGGTGGACAAAATTTCCTCCTTAAAAAGAGATGCCCGTAAGGTAATAGAAAAAGGTGGTAACAGGATCGCTGGGACGGATGCAATTCATTTTGATCTCCAGACAGGAGCTATGTTCTACAATCCCGAAGCATATCAGCTTTCTTTTAAAGTTGGGCCACTACGATTAGTGCAAAATACCTTACTTGTTGAGGAAATCAAGCATACTCGTCGTGAAAAGGATGCGAATTTTTTAAGTACTCTGGATTCTAGTATCGTGGGTAGGTTAAATCAACTCTCTGATGATCAAATGATAAACTTGACACGAGAATCAGTTGAGGAAGTTGCAGAACACTATGCCTTCTTTTTAAGACTTTACCATAGGAGTGAAAGAGCATATGCGCAAAATAAACAAATAGTTTTGCAACTTACACCGCAAGAAATCACCGATGTGGCCAAACGTTTACAAGCATTGTCCGCGCTTATGGAAAAGTTTCAAATACATCCACCCAAACAGTCAAGACTGCGTATCTAATTTTTAATTCATACTTTATTTATATTTGCTTTTAAAATTAATAATTTTTTGGTAAAATAACAGGGATGGAAAATTTTAAATTTACAATATTCGCGATTGTTGGCTTAGTGGCGGTAGGTCTCCTCGGATATTGGTCTCTGGTCAGCATAGAGTCTGGCACCGAACACGCAGCGAGAGAGAAGATAGAACAGCTTCAAAAAGAAAACGAAGAATTAAAAACAGAGGTAGAGAGTCTTAAAAATGAGCTTAGTCAATATCAGCCAGAAGAAAAGCCTGCGCCAAGCGAAGAGCAAAACATACAGCCGGGAACGGTAGCGCCGGTGTATGAACATCAGGTTCTCATAGACGAGTTAGAGAAGCTTATAACAGACAATGTAGTTATTAAGCTCAAATCTCGTGGCACCAGAGTAGGCACTATTCAGAAGTTTCTGAATATTTATAATGGTACCTCAAACAGGGTGGACAACGACTATGGCGCAAGTACACAAAAGGCGGTAATGGGATTCCAGAAGGCGTCAGGATTGCCCTCTGATGGGGAAGCAGGCAAAACAACTTTTGAGAAAATGATCGAGTGGCTTAAAAAACAATAAAGCTTTCAGTAATGGGTTTATCTTAGAGTTGCCCTTGCTTGCTTTTAGTATATAATAGTACAAGTAGTCCGTTAAAATTCAGTCGGATATTTAATGGCTTTTATTAGTAGATTAATTTTCATTTTATGATAAATAAAAATTTAATGTTTGGTTTGTTTGCTTCTATACTTGTAGTAGCCGGAGTGGTGGGTATTGGAGCATTACCGGCAGAGTCGCTTTCAATCTCTTCCGGTCCCGGATCACCATCTTTGGGCGGTGTAAGCCCTATGATTCTTAATATTGGGCCGAATGGCAATGTTCTTCTGCGCGGCGAGGTGGTGGGAATCCCAGACTCCGATTCTCTAACTGTCAAAAGCTGGGGAGGCAATTGGACTGTGAACAAGCTTCCAACCACAAAAGTGATGAGTTTGAACAATGCCCTGACTGATTTTCAGGAAGGGGATTTCGTTGGCGTGCTTGGGACTGTTCTGTCCGATGGAAGTTTCGAGGTTGATGCCAAGATAATCCGCAAGTGGGGAAGGAAAATCGATCATGACCATGATGGTATTTCTGATGAACAAGATTCCGATGACGACAACGATGGCACACCGGACAGTAGTGACCTGAAGCCTCATGATCATGACAATGACGGAGTGGACGATGACCAAGATTCCGATGACGACGATGACGGAGTGGACGACAGCACAGATGGGAAACATGGAGATCATGACAACGATGGCATCCGGGATTCGCGGGATAGGGATGATGACAACGATGGCATACCCGACACTAGCGACTTAAAACCTCGCAATCATGACAACGACGATAAGGATGATGATGAGGATGAGGACGATGATAACGACGGCGTGGACGACGATGAGGATGAGGACGATGATAACGACGGTGTAGACGATGATGAAAAGGACGACGATGACAACAGCGGTAGCGGAAGTGGCAACTAAGCTTAAGCTCACGTTGCTAAAAAGACCATCTAAAAGATGGTCTTTTTAGCTTAATCCCAACTCGTTTGACTTTCGCTGTTGGGGGGGGTACAATTTAGGTATTATTATTTAAATATAAAAAATATGAAAACAAAAACCGAAATGTTTAATTTAGGGTAAGATAAAGGCAAAGATAACCCAAATTATGTTGTAACGCACGGGGAAAGACAAAGAGAACGTGGACGCAATCCATCTGCTTCTTTTGGGGATATTAAAAATCCAAGGGAAGCTCTTTCGGTTGCGCAGAAAAAGCTTGCGCAAGAACTTGATTATGAAAATCAATATACTTCTATAGTGCAAAGTTTAAGAGAAAATAAAGACAAAAAGGATGTATTCACTGGTGATTATAATAAAATCGTTGACGAACTTTTAGGCATAGTACTTCCAGAAAAAGGTGGCTCACAAAAAGAAGACTCATTGACGGTTGAAGATAGAATAAGAATTATAGCAAAAGTTGTTCAAAAAACAGGATTAGGGGAAGAAGAATTGAGAGAAATAAGAAATGCGGAAATGCTTAAAAGGCAGAACCCTGTATACGGAAAAAAATAATTCTAAATAATATGGATAGACGAACATTTCTAAGAGAAATTACGGGGGACGTTGTTAAAGTTGCTGGTGTTGCTATCGGTGCTAAAGTTCTCGAGGGAGTTGCGCCTGGTCAAGCTAGAAAAGATATTTCAGAAGAGTTAAAGGACATCGAGCCATATATCAAAGAGCAACTTGACGAAATTGAAAAACGCAGAGTGGAGACTGTGAACTTAATCAAAAAAGAAGAGATATTTTTTGAAGAGTATCTAAAGGCAACCGAAGATACTAAAAAACGCGCCATCATGGCATCAATGAAAGGTGGTGCTGTGTTGATAAAAATAAATCTGGACAATCTTGAAAAGTTCTCAGAAAGGGAAGTCAAGCTCGTAGGGATGGATATTGAAAATAATTTTAAAAATAGAGGTCAACCAATGGGCGAAAGAGAACTTGCAAAAATCGATTCTCCTATGGCAACCGTAGCCATGCACAGGAAAGCCGATGAGGCACTAAGTGAGATAAAACAAAAATTGGAACCCGGGAGAGCAAAGATGAAAAAAATGGGTATAGATTTCACTAATGTGTCGACTGAAATGAAAGGTCAACCCCGTGCCCCGGGTAAGGGTCTTCTAGATAAACTTTAATTTTTTACATCTCTCACCAATTAAGAGCCCCCATATATTTTTCCAAAGTTTTTGGAAGTTTTTCGATTTTCCTTGATTTGCTCTTTTTTGCAAGATTTGATAATATAGAGTTATGAATCTGATGACAATAACAACCAAAAATCCAATTTCCAAAAAATACTCTGTGAGTGTTGATTTGTCTGCGCTTGAAAGGATTGCCGGTTCACTTGGTCTTTTCCAACCCAAATTTCTGAAGGATTTAAGTCAGTCTATCCGTGAAATGAAATCCAGAAAGCTGGTAAGAGGGAAAAATCTTAGAGATTTTAGGTAATTGTTGTTATGAAGATATTTTATACGAAAAAGTTTGTTTCTCTATATAAAAATCTTCCTTCCATTATAAAACTCAAAGCAGAAAGACAGGAAAGAATTTTTCAAGAAAATATTTTTTACCCATCACTCAATACAGAAAAGTTGATGCCAAAGAAAAATAATCTTTGGAGTTTTCGTGTCGATGGAACATATCGAATTGTTTTTCATTTCGAAGGAGATTCTACGACTTTTTTATACATAGGGCACCATAAGGATATTTACAGGTTTTTTTGATTTAGGGTATAATATAGCTATATAGCTAGATTATTATTAACAAAAATTATATGGCAAAACGAGGCACAACACTTAGTCCAAAAAAGAAATCAAGACGGTCTCATAAGACCAAGAAAAGGCTGGCGATCAAGCGAGCCATGCTTGCGAAAAAGGCTAGATAAGGTTGATTAAACGAACACCGGAGAATTTAGGAAGTAAAGGGATACTCCGATTAAAGCCATTAGCATTAAGCCCATTACTAGATGCTTGGTGTGGTGTCTTTGATATTCCTTGGAGACCATGAGCATCATTGCCATCAAGATCAATCCCAAGATAGTGCTATAGATGGTTTTGATCGCATTGGTAGGGCTTACAATAAGGCGTGTATACCAGGTGGAGAGAGGTTTATTTTCTCCCGGGTTCAAGCTCTCTGGTATTGATTTATCCACTAAATCTATATTTTGCGCGACGACAAATTTGGCTGTAGGTTCATCCTTCTCTTCGATTATTTTGACTGGCACCACTTTTGGTGTTTCTACCTTCGGTGTTTCTGTTTTAGAATTTTCAGCCGAAACGCCAGCGACTTCTGGCTCTAGCTCCGCTCCAGGTTTCACTAGCGATGCGGTGGTTTCAGATGTTACTGTATTTGTGTTTGTTTCAGGCAATGCAAATGCTATAGGTTTGCCGAAATATTCAACAACGAAAGTCGTGTTTCTTCCTTCAAAGGATCCGTCTAGAGCCATGATACCCATTTCAGTAAAACGAGGGCTAAGCACATTGGCTCTGTGGGTAGGGGAATCAAGCCAAGCCTTCTCTACCCTGGATGATTCTCTGAAGTCTATCGCTAGATTTTCTCCAGCATACACGAAACTGTAGTTGGCTTTCGTCAGCCAATACCAAGGAGTAACGCCGGAAGGACTAGTATGCGCGAAATAGCTGTTTTGTATCATATCTTCCGCTTTCATTCTCGCGGCATTCTCGAGGGTGTCGCTCCATGCTAGATCGGGCATTCCTTCAATTGCGCGGTCTTTATTAGTGAGGTCAGCCAGAACGCCCGGATACACTGCTCCAGTTAAATTGAGTTCTCGTATAATCTCGAAGTTATTCTGATTGAAATAAAAAAGGACCACGATAAGTACGGAAAGGAGGGCGACGAATTTCTTTTGAAGCAGATGCGGGACATTTCTATTCTTTTCGTGGGGGATTACCGTATGGACTACTTTCTCTAAGAATTTTAACATCTTTTAATTATACATTATTTTAGGCACAGTGTCAATATTATAATAACATCTGCTGATGTACTAATTTTAAAGTATTTGCAGGAATTACACAACACAAAACCCCTCCGACTCAAGCCGGAGGGGTTTTGTGGAATAATCTTTCCCGGATTTACAGATTTATTGCGTAGCAGAAATAACAGAAGCTACTGGAGGAGGAACTTGACCTGGGTTCTGGCTCCAGTTAATCAAGTCCGTTGGAATCGGCAGAATAACATCTGGGCAGATTGTATTCTTAGCTTCGACTAAAGTCGTCTTATAGAAGATGCCTGTTGGAAGCGTTAAACCCCAAGGAGCTAGGATTCTGTCTTTCTTTGCTACTTGGAAAGCTTTTACGGCAGCTTCAGTTAGGGGACCGAATAATCCGTCAACCACAAGCCCTGAATTCAGGTAGCCATTCAATAAATCTTGTTGCAATATCATAACTTGGCTCTGATCATTCTTGTATCCTTTGCGCATGTAGGTGTCCACATTCCAAGTGCAGAGCTCTGTCGTAGCGCCCAAGACTCGACCTTGAGAGGTTCTACGGCTTCCTGAAGTGGAGGTTGTCGTGTTATTATCATCATCATTGCCTTCGTCATCATCGTTTGCATCATATGATTCAGAATTATTCGGGTCATTGTCGGTGTGACAGCCAGGATCAGCGGAATCTATAAGTTCATCATCGTCATTATCACCTTGGTCAGAACACTGTGTTACTTCTTCTGCCGTATTTGTGAAGATGCAGGTAACTGTTTCATCTCCGCCAAGACCGATAGAAGCAGGATTGGATTCATCTGAACAGACAGCACTCGCGAGATCCCATCCCTCTGGCACAATTTCAGCAAGCGAGTAAACTCCAGGTGTGAGGCCAGAGAATGTCTCTGAACCTGTGCCCTGTACTGTAGTGATCTGGATTAAGCCTTCTACAAAATTATTTTCAAAACTGAAAGTATCATCTTCGCCTTCAACATTTTTCACTATAACGATAGTTCCTGTTTCTGGTTCATTGTCGTCATTGGTGATAGTACATTCTGCAGACTCTCCCAATGCTAGGGTGATAGTGCTGCCTTCTTGAGTGCCACCAATGCAGAGCCAGTCGCTCGCGGTATAGCCGTCGGGACCACTTTCAGAGAGCGTGTAAGTGCCAGCATCGAAGTCATCGCCACTTGAGGCGTTACCTTCTCCAGAGATTGGAGTTGGGCCAGAAGCAGTGAGTTCCCAAGCAGAAGCGCTTTCATCTCCATTGTCATCATTTATAACTTCTTTGTCTAAGGTTAAAGATGGCGCGATGTCATCGTTTACTATAGTACAAGTCGCACTTTGACCGATAGATAGGGTAACAGTATTGCCAAGAACGGGTACTGAATCTTTAACACAAGACCATTCACCTGCTTCGTAGCCATCTGGACCGCTTGTCTCAGAAAGTGTGTATGTATCTGCTTGGAAAGTTTCATCGCTTATAACTCCTCCCGCGCCAGAGATATTTGAAGGACTTTCGTTATCGCCATTTGCAGAGAGTGCCCAGTCTACTTCATCTGCGTCTCCGCCGTTGTCATTCACAACTTGTTTTACAAGTGTAAGAGATGGCGCAACATCATCATTCGTAATGGTGCAGACTTTTGTGTCGCCAACATCGAGTGTTACATTTCCATTTTCATCACAGTCTCCGCCGATAGTACCTTCGTAGCCTGATACTGGACCTTCGCTTACAACGTAGCTGCCAGCTTCTAGCACATTGCTATTTCCGCTTGTAACGATGTTTGCATCAATATAAAGTGTGAAGTCTGCGACTTCAAGCTCTCCGCCGTTGTCGTTGGTTACAGATTTAATAACAGTGAGCCCAGGCGCAACATCGTCATTTGTAATGGTGCAAGTCGCATCTTCTCCAGGAGAAAGGGTGATAGATCCATCAGCCGCGCAGTCTCCGCCGATAGTGCCCACATATCCATCAACTTCATCTTCACTTATAGTATATTCGCCTGCATCAAGAGAATTTTCAGTACCGGAAGTTACTTCATCACTGTCAATATAAAGGGTAAAATCTTCGGCATTTAATTCTCCGCCGTCATTGTTTTCAACTTCTTTAATTACAGTCAAAGTTGCTTGGTTGTCGTCATTGACGATAGTACAGTTAACTTCTTCTCCAAGAGCGATCGAGAGAGAATTGCCTTCGAGTGAGCCGCCAGTACATTCCCAAGTGCTTGCTGTATATCCAGCAGGACCATCCTCTCCAAGTTCATATTCTCCAGTTTCAAAATCATTTCCACTTGTGACACCGTCTGTGCCTGAAAGATTAACAGGTCCAGTTGCGGAGAGAATAAAGTCTAAAATATCATCAAACAAATCTCCGCCATTGTCTTGCACAAGTTCCTTGTTTAAAGTAAGAGATGGCATTTGGTCATTATTGGTTATAATGCAAGTTTTTGTTTGACCGAGAATAGCTGTGACATTGCCATTTTGATCGCAGTCTCCACCCCACGCCCCAGCCGTGTATCCGGGGATGTTTGTCTCGCTTGCTACATGAGCGCCCGGGTTAACTGCGAATGCAACCTCATCTGAAACTGCGTTACCATCAACTTTCAAAAGGAATTCGTTAGCACTTGCTTCTCCACCGTTATCATTTACAACGATTTTATTTATAACAATGTATGCTTGCTGGTCGTCGTTGGTGATCGTGCAAATTTTGTTTTCACCCGCTAGAAGTGTGACGGAACCATCAGCATCACAATCTCCGCCCCATGCTCCGGCTGCATATCCGGCTAGGCCTGTTTCAGAAGCAGTGTGAGCTCCAGCAGAAACTGTTTGAGCAGATGCCCAGGGAACGTTCCCACCATCAATTTTTCCTTGAAAGTTAGCAGTGACTGCTGTGCCGCCGTTGTCATTGGTAACTGTTTTTACTAGGGTAAGGGTCGACGGCAGAGGAACATTGTCATCGTTGGTAATCGTACAAATATAATTATTTCCAGCAACAAGGGTTGTAGCACAATCCCCGACAGCTCCTGTCTGCGTATAACCAACGAGAGCGTCTTCACTTACTGTGTAGATCCCTCCATCTGGAGTAATAATAAAATCTTTTCCTGTCTCAGATCCGGATGTTGGACTTGAAACCCCGTTGCCACCATCTGGTACTTCAACATTTGAAGAATTTTTAACATGCATGTTGAAATTAGGAGCAGTAGCTACTCCACCATTGTCGTTTACAACATGTTTTTTGACAGTAAGTACAGCTGTTGTCGGTGGAGTAGCGCAAAAAGTAGTAATTTCTGCATGAGCATCATTTCCACTATTGCTTCCGTGATATAGAAAAACTCCAAAAGTAGTAGTTACTTGCGTTGGGGTGTGTGTTGCGGTGAAAGTAAATGGATGATCACCTCCACTAGGAAGATCTATTGTAGTTATAAATCCATCTCCCCAATCAATATCAAGGTGGTATGGTCCTCCGTTAGAACCCTCAATTCCATGACCAGTGACAGTAATAGCACCGGCGATACATGTGCTTCCTGGAGGGTTGCCGTTGATGGTATCAATAAAGACTGATCCATTATCAGCTAAAGCAAAGTATGCTGGTACAAAGAGTGCAAGTACAAATACAAACGAAAGCAAACGAGATAATATTTTTTGCATAAATTTTAAAAAATAATCTTATAAAATACGACTTTGTTGATAATAATTTATGAAATAAAACCTTCAATTCAATGCAGAGCCTAGCACGATTTTCTAGATTTGTCAAACAATTTAGCGCCAAGGGTGGATATCCTGTGGATATCAAAAACCCTGATTTTTATGTCAGGATTTTTGGTAAAAATGCCATATTTTTAATAAAGAATATTTATTCCAGTGATATCCGCGGGAGCTAAGTCTCTCTTTTTTGTTTCTCCTTCTGTGCCGTATCCATACATTGTCACATCAGAACAAGAAGAATTGTAAATGTCTTTCAACCCCATGCTGTGTCCGAGTTCGTGGATAGCGATGTTCCAGAAATCCATTTTGCCAGTTTCTATGAGAGCATCTTCTGTCCACTGGAAGTTTGTATTATAAATTTGATCCCAAGCAACAAGCTTTCTATTGGATGTAGGTCCTCCGAAAATTCCCCAGACTACTGTCACTGCAATTGTGCCACTTTCAAGTGTTCCAAAAGAGACTTGATTTTCATTGTCCAGGGTATATGGGTCAACGACTGGTCCGATACCCAGACTTCCCGAGCCTAAAATATTTTGATTCACAGCGGCAGTTTCCCAAGTATTGATGCTGTGCGTTAATCTATCAAGAAGAAAATTTCCATCAAGCCCGGCGCCTGGAAAAACTTCCCAATCTTCTACATTTTTCCACTTTGCTCCGTTTGCCATTACTGCATAGCACGTCGTACTGCCTTTCGGTTTCGCGTTGCCGCCCCTTGCTTGCCCGTTTTTTTTATGCACGATGGCATAGCCTTGTACTAATTTATGAGACTTCATATCATATGCCTCACCCAAGCTAAAGACATTGGGTGTGACCTCTATCGCATTAGAAGGGAGCTTAAAACCTTTGTCGGCAGGTTTCGCAAACGTCAAATTAACGTTTAAAATTAAAGATAAAACAGAAACAAACATGACTATTTTTTTCATAAATTGTATTATACATCTTTACGTGAATGGAAGCAAACGCTGGTTAGGCACATTCAACCTCTTACTTACGACTATTTTTCCATTTCAATTTAAGTCCTGATTGGAGGAAAATATCCGCTTCTCTAGCAGTCACTTCAGAATCCAGCAGTTTAGAATAAGCATTCACCCTTTCTCCCTTTTTCTCTTTCTCTTCTGCCTCTTTTAGAAATCTCTTGGCTTCTTCCAGTGTTTTGTTCGTGTCATCAATAATTCTTTTTCTCCCCCGAGATTCATTGTTAATATTAAGATCGAGATTTTTAGAAGTTCTGTCAATTATGGACTGCACTGCATTTTTCTTTTTAGCATATCTATTTTGTATTTTAACATCATCGTTCTCTTCGATGCTTTCTTTTTTAAAAGAATTTTTTATTTTACTGGCGTTTGCCTGCGCGGATTTTGAAATTGCGGTATTTTGAATTTTCTCATTATTTTCTTCTGCATTTTCTTCACCCGCGCGAATGATGTCTAGGAGCCTCGCATGCGCATTCATCCCAGAATGGAAGTTGGTAATAATTTTATTATTTCTTTCTTCGTCTTCCTCATTTTCGGATGGCTTGATTTTGCCAAGATTTCTCTCCAGTGATGAAGTATGAATCTCTAAGAGATCGGTTAGTATTTTTTCTTTTTCAGCATCAAGCTCTCCGCGGTCGGCCAGAGTTTCCGCTTCAATCAAGCGCATCATGGCGAGAGTGCTCTCATACTCTGCTTTGCCCTCTAGGGAAAAAGTAAGAGAGTAGGAAATCGGCTCAACGATATTTACTTTCAGCGGATAAAGAGCACTTCCTGGCAAGCTGTCGAAAGAAGCGTAAACTGCTCCACCACCGCCCAAAATGAGGATCAGGCAAGAGGCAACTATGTAAGATAACAGGCGATTATTTTTCTGTATTAAAATTATAAACGAACTAAAACCCCAAGGGCTCGGTATAGGTAGGGCGGGGGAATGAAGGATGTTCTCTAGCGCGCGCCCTCTTTCCTCTCTAGTCATCTTGATCTTGCGAATTTCTGCTATCCCGGTATTTAATTTTGCATTTAATTTTTCTTCTTTCATTTTCTTATTGTTCCATTTTATCGTATCCTGTTTTCTTACGCAGTTCCAGCAACCCTCTATTGATCCGGACTGACGTTGCGTTGGCGGTAATGCCCAAGATACTTCCTATTTCTCCAGGGGAGAGACCTTCCACAAAACGGAGGTAAACTGGATACTGATAAGACGGATCGAGGTCGTAGAGCTTCTCTAGGAGGTACCTGCCTTCTGCTCCGAGCTCTGGGCTACTCTCTATCGTTTCATCTGGCAAATCGTACCCTGTCTCATTGTTATTGCTCATGAGTCTGTCTAGGGAAAAGCTTTTCTTCTTGCGATACCAGTCAATTATCAAACGATGGGCTATTGTGAAAAGAAAGGCTCTACAATTCAATATTTTTTTTTCTTGAGACAGGGTTTGCCACAGGCGCAGGAAAGTTTCCTGCATGATATCCAATGCCTGTTCACGGTTGGACACGCGAACCAAGCAAAATCGGAATATAGTATCTGATTCATTTTCATATATTTCTTCAAATGTGCGACCTATATTCGTTTTCATATGGAAAGACGTACAGGCAACCTATTTCTTACTGTGCCCTATAATCTAAAAATACAACAAAAAAATTCTTATGTCCATGTAAAAATACACTGATAAACGCTGACGAACCGCTCTTTTAGAGCGGTTCGTCTAGCTTGACACTAAACTATTTCAATTTAGTCGTCGTGCCTGTGCCATTTCAAATGATTGACATATCTTATGCACTGTCCTTGATTTCTGAATGAAGAATTGGTGAAAGTTTTCCAACCACCCTTTTTGCATTCTTTTTTATTCTGCGGAGTGTCGTTATCTCCTCCTACTTCCGTTACATGAATTTTTACCATTTGACTATCTCTCAAGCTTCCATCCGAAACTCTTACTTTGAATTTGTAAGTTCCTGGGCCTTGCGCTTCACTTGGTGTCCAAGCAAAGACCCCTGTTGAAGAGTTAATGGATGAACCACTTGGGTTGCCAGTGAGACTGAAAGTTAAGGTAGCACCGAAGTTCGCATCAGTTGCCACGGCAGTAAAGTTATGGAGAGACAGCTCAGGAATAGTTCTCGGGGTAGTAATGGCATCTAGAACTGGGGCTACGTTCGTGGGCGTGTTGTCCACGGTAATCTTGTGGACATTTCCTGCGCCGTTGCTCCAGTCTGTCATCGCGAGCGTGGCATCACGCGCGCGAACTCGGACATAATAATCTCCCTCGGCTGAACCCACCGTAGAGATCTCCGAGATTCCTAACCAGCCGCTTATGAAGAGGTTGGCTGTATAAGCCGCATCAGAATACGACTCATACTGATACTCATAAGGAGCCGTTCCCCCTGTGGAATCCGCCCAATCGACTTTGACGAACTGTGCCGAGGTAATTATCGCTCCATTAGCTGGAGAGGTAATAGCTGGCACCGACGTCGCAGCTTGTGCCACCATGGCAAAGCCTAAGGCTAAAGCTGTAAACGTACTTCCAAACAATGTTATTTTTTTCATCCCGTTTAGAAATCATCCTATTCGTACATAATTTTGTAGATATATAAAAATAGTTGATTATTGTTAAGCTTATAATTTCCTCCCGTTATGTAAATTTCTAACGGGATTCATATAAACCATGACGTACAAAAAAGGGAATTCTTACCTTCCTGTATCATTTTTCTGTGGTATAAATTTTTGAGTCTTTTTACATATAAATCAAGGTCAACAGATTTACGGTGTCCAGCTTGAAGTGCCAATGCTGTACCACCAGCAAGATACCATTTGCCAGAAGAAAAGAATTTCATATTAATACAATGCAAAAAAGCATTTTTAGTAACTTGCGGGAGAGTTTCAAAATGAATATCTTTCAAATCTATTTTAGTACCAGTGACCATAAAGCTTTTGATTTAGGGTGTACTTGGCTTCGCGGAAGATTCATAACATTTCTTATCTCACTTTTTGGGTAATTTTTAATGACCCAGCCCACTTCATTGGGCCTGCCAAATTCAAGCACGCGCTCTATGACGAAGCGT
>Ga0209541_10000680_pt1 | contig 66877 bp, 65 predicted proteins | sample RifCSPlowO2_01_FD_184027 | JGI IMG/M metagenome (GOLD analysis project Ga0209541, IMG submission 184027) | Groundwater microbial communities from Rifle, Colorado - Rifle CSP2_plank lowO2_0.1 (SPAdes) (version 2) | ecosystem: Environmental > Aquatic > Deep subsurface > Groundwater | place...
CTCTATTTTATTTTACCAAGAACCAGGGCCAAAAGCGCCATCATTTTAAATATTTGTCAAAGAATTCTATTGAGCGCTCGATAGCAAGTTCAAACGCGGGGGAGGAAATATTATGGTCTGCCCCCTCATAAGTGTAATATTCGACTTCTTTATCAATAGCTTTTAGGCGATTATAAAGTTTTTCTGACAAAACATACGGCACAGTTTCATCGCTTGTCCCATGATGCAATTGCACTGGTCCTGAAATACTTTCTAGATAAAAGTTGGGAGATATAGATTTCCAGAATTCGTTTGAATCAGCGGGCTCACCAAATTTTTCTATAAAGCTTTGTCTTGTTGGTCTGTTGGCTTGTCTTTCTCTCTGGGACGGGGTGAATGTCGGCCCCACTCTTTTACTCCACCATTCATTAAATATCTCTTGATAAGTGCCTACTACTCCGCCCCAGATAACCCCTGCCCTAATATCTTTTGAAATCACCATAGCTCTTAAAGTCAGATGACCTCCGAGAGAATGTCCCCACATCCCTATCTTATTAGGGTCAACAATTGACAACTGACTACTGACAACTGACGGATCCTTAAGCTTTTTTATACTTGCAAGGGCGTTTAAAACATCGGAAGTGTAAGCAGGAGAAAAATAACCACCTTCAGGCTTTCCCTCTGAATCACCATGTCCTCGGTAGTCAGGTTTAAAAACAACATAACCATTACTTGCAAACCCATCTACATAATCGGCATACTTTTCAATAGTTTTATATTGTTCGGGAGGAATGTATCCGTGATTAAAAATAATTGCAGGATACCCCTTTCCAGGCTTTGCTTCTTGAGGCACAGTTAAAAGCCCATATATCTTGAGCCCATCCGATTTGTATGACGCAATATATTTTTTGTAATTGCTTGAAAGCCCCAGCTCCTGCTCTATTGTTAAATCACTTCCCGCGTAGGATTTTGCCCGCATCTCGTCAATCATCAGGGGATTTTTTTCTTCTTTTTCAGGGATTATGGCTTCCCCCAATTTCTTAAGATTCGTATTTTTACTTATATTATTTAAGGCTATGAAGGTGAAGATTGAGATAAAAGCAATAAAAATTAGAATAATGAATATCCGGTGTTTCATGAGAGACTTCTAATTTTACATTTTTGAAAAAATCAGTCAAGCAAAGGCACGCGGATTATTGTGCCTCTTGAAGTGTTTGATAATTGCCTGCCTCAATTTGTCTTGAGAACTTGGCGTTAATTGCCTGCAGTGTCATAATATAGGCAACTAGTGCGACAATTGCCATTATCGCGATGAAAAGCCATAGATTTTTGCTATGGGCAAGAGATCTGACTCTTCTTTTGTTTGTTTTTCTTCTGACGGGCATGTTCTTATATAAAATTTACTACTGATTATTTATTATTTTAGAACTTTAATTTACAATTAAATTGTTTCAGAAAGCGTTTTATTTGTCAAGAGATTCCCGGGTTTTCAATTTGTCTTGCTTTTTTGCGGCGTCTCTCCCAAACTGTTGGGTCTGTTACACATTCCACACATGTTCTCTGGTCAAATTCGCGTCCACGCAAAGGGTTGATGGAACAAGATTGGGGACGGCCACCTACACCTTCAAGCGCACAAGCTTGATCTTTTTCCGGATCTACCACAATCTCAATTAGTGGTTTGGGGGTTGTTCCTAACTGTTGCGGTGCATTTCTTCCTGATTCGCGAGGATTTGCCATGTTATTAAGGGAGAATTTTATAATTATTAGATTTACTTGTCAACCATATCTTGGGTTTTTGCTGCTTGAATTAGGTTTTTATATAGGTAAGCAAGGTTGAGGGGGCCTACTCCGCCCGGAGTTGGTGTGTATGCGGCAGCAACCGGTTCAATCTCGTTTTCATCATAATCCCCTCGGGCTTTTCCTCCTTCAGAATGAATTCCAACACCAATTAAAATTGTTCCTTTTTTGAGTTGATTTGGTTTCACAATTTTTCGGCCTACAGTTGAAATTACAACATCGGCATTTTTTAAAATTTCATCACGATTTAGTGTTTTGCTGTCTATAATTTCTGGTTCGACTCCGAGTTTTTTTAATCCTCTAATAATTGGTTCACCTGCAGTTTCACCTTTCCCGATTACGGCAAAATTCAATTTTTTCCAGCTTTTTTTAATTTTTAATTCTTTTAAAGATTCGGTAACCAAATGTTTAACCGCAAGCCAAGCGGGTACTTCAAAATCAGAATCGATGCGAAATCCATCTATGTCTTTTTCGGGTGAAATCGAATTTACAACTTGCTCTCGATTAAAATTCGAAGGAATCGGTCTTTGGATAATAATGCCATGATAGTTAAAGTCAGAATCTATTTGGCGAACTGTTTGAATAAGATTCTCATCATTTGCATTTTCCAGATTTATCAAAATAGCTTTTATTCCAAGTTCGCTCGCTACTTTTATTTTTTGCCGAACATAAGTTTCCCAAGAAGCTTCCGGTCCAAGAGTAATAATGGCAATTTTAGGCACTATTTTCTTCTTAGCAAGTTCTGCGATTTGAGTTTCTAAATCTTCTCGAATCGCTTGCGCAATCCCCCCCCCATCAATTCTCATAGAAATTAATTATATCATTGTTCGAGCTTTCCCCGAGTTGATCTAGTGAAACCCAGGTATCAACGGAAAACACCTTCGGGGTGTTTCTCGATTGCACCCGACGACAATAGAACCGTTTTACCAGTAGCTAGTATCTATTTACTATTTACTATTTACTGCCTTATGGGGAGACCGTGGCAGAAGGGAATAATTTATTCCTGATTGCGTAATTTACTTCCCCCGTTTTTGCATCAATCGTTTTCACTACCATTGCTACTTTATTTTCATCATTCAAAGTGCTCCAGAATATATCTGCTGTTTGGTCGATTGTTTCTCCAATAGGGACAGGATAAGGTTTACCTAGAAATGGCGGCAAAGGAGTTTCGGCTCCACTATACGTATGAATACAATGTCCTATTCCTGGCGTTCTTTGTAATCGAAAAAAGCGATGAACAGGATTGCCGTCTCTTCCTCTTTGAATTATAGATAACTCATCTAATCCCTGAGTAAGCAACCCTTTTTTATCCGATGTCAAAAATACCCATGATTCCCCAGAAATCCTAGGAGTAAAATTCGGGTCATCCGGCTCATAAGTTCTTGTAAGTAAAGCCTGATCGAATCCCTCGAGCGGATTGTCCCTTACAAATTCTGCAATTGTATCTGTTTGATCTCCATTCGAAACAATATGAACGTTATTTTCAACCCTCATCGCATTATAGATAATTAAACTGGTATCTCCGGCGTTTGCCTTGTCAAATAGGTTAGTTCGAAGGTTGCTTCCTTCCTGAACCAGAATTCTATTTCTGGAATTTGCGCTTCTCCCCATTATCCAATAAACATGGACTATGTCTCCTCCTGCGTTTTCTCCTATCACAATGCCTCTTCCGGGATACGGATTTTTTCGAAGTCTTTCGAGGTTACTATAAGCAAGACGCTCTAAGCCAGGCCTATATTTTTCTTCTCCTCCTATAATTATTCCCGCTTATAATATAAGCTTTTTTAAGAAAGATCAACAATCAGACGAATACTACGGAGATATTGTGGTGGCGCTGGCGACTTTGTCGGCCTTGTCAGAGAAACGCATTAAGATTACGCCTTGGGCGTTGCGGGACAATAATGGCGTTGAGGCAAGGGGAATCTTAACAACTTGTCCTTTCAGAGATGTAATTATAACTTCTGTTGCGTCGCTATCCAAAACTCCCGCAGAAACAATATCTCCTGTTTTGTTATTTATATTCGCAACGCGTACTCCCTGTCCTCCTCGCCTTTGATTGCGAACTTCTGAAACTCTTGTTCTTTTTCCGAGGCCGTTTTGAGCAACAATTAAAAGAGTCGCGGTTTTATCTCCACCTGAGACAACATCCATTCCAATCAGCTTATCGTCTCCAATTAATTTTATTCCCCTAACCCCCTGGCTGGAGCGCCCAGTTGATCTTACCTGCTCTTCAAGAAAGCTTATAATTTTCCCTTTTTTTGTAATTAAAACAAGGTCATCTTTTCCGCTTGAAAAATTCACCCACTGGAGGCTGTCTTTCTCTTCAAGTTTTATCGCAATTATTCCCCCCCGTCTGATATTTGTGAATTCCGAGAGTGCTGTTTTTTTCACTACTCCTTTTTCCGTTGCCATTACAATATGTTTGAAATCTGCCTTTTTTTTAGAGCTGTAGGTCAAAATTGACTGAATTGTTTCGCCTTGAGTTATATCTATAAGGTTTACTATTGCGGTACCTTTTGACACTCGACTTACCTCAGCCATCTCAAACACCCTTGTTTGGTAAACTTTTCCAAGATTTGTGAAAAATAAAATAAAGTCATGGGTCTCAGCATATAATATCTGATCTATAACATCCTCTTCTTTTGTTGTCATGCCCCGGATTCCCTTACCCCCTCTTGCCTGAGTCTTGAAAGAAGTCATGCCTTGTCTTTTAATATAACCTGTTTTGGTTATGGTAATCACCGTAGGTTCATTTTGAATAAGATCTTCTTCTGAGAATTCGTCTACCTTTGATTTATAAACTCTTGTCCTTCTTGAATCCTCATATTTTTCCTTGATTTTTTTGAGCTCACCGGAAACCACGTCAAGCATTTTTTTGGGATCGGCAAGCAGGCTTACCAGATAATCAATTGTTTCCTTTACCATGTTCCATTCATCCTGAATTTTTTCGCGTTCAAGAGCGGCCAAACGGCGCAATTGCATATCAAGGATTGCCGTTGCTTGAATTTCTGAAAGCTTGAATCTCTTCATAAGATTAACTTTTGCTACATCAGCGCTTTCCGACTTTTTAATTGTTTCAATAACAGCATCGATATTATTAACCGCGATTAATAGGCCGTCTAAAATGTGAAGCCTTGTCTTTGCCTGTCTTAATTCAAATTCCGAGCGTCTTGTTACAACCCTAAACCTGTGGTTTATATACTCGTCAATTAAAACCTTAAGATTAAGGGTGCGCGGAATTCCGTCTACCAAAGCAACTATATTTGCCGGAAAAGTTGTCTGCAGGGCGGTTAATTTAAAAAGGTTATTTAAAACTTTTCTTGGAGAAGAATCCCTTTTAAGTTCTACTACTACTCTTATTCCGTGTCTGTCCGATTCGTCCCTAAGGTCGGTTATTCCATCAAGTTTTTTCTCTTTTGCAAGCTCTGCAATTTTTGCAACTAAAGAAGCTTTATTGACTTGATAAGGTATCTCTCGAATTATTATTGCATTTTTTCCCTGCCCTATATCTTCAATCTCGGCAATTCCCCGGATCAAAATTCTTCCCCGCCCCATGCGATAGACATTTTTAATTTCCTCAATGTCATATATCGCCCCGCCTGTGGGGAAATCAGGACCCTTAATATGCTCAAGTAATTCATCAACAGTTACTTCCGATGAGAGTACAAAGGCCGGTTTTAGGGAATTCATTTCTTCATCAGTCAGCTCCTGCCCGTCTTTTCTTTCTTTCGCGTTTTCATTTTTGGAGTATGTTATCTTATCAATCGTGAGGGTGACAGCGTCAATTACTTCACCTAAATTATGCGGAGGAATTTTTGTTGCCATACCCACAGCAATTCCCTCAGATCCCATTAGAAGCAGATTCGGAAGTTTGGAGGGCAAATAAACAGGCTCCTTAAGCGTTCCGTCAAAGTTTGGGGTTAATTCAACAGTCCCCTTATCAATATCAAAAAGCATTTCCATGGCAATTTGAGTCAATTTTGCTTCCGTATACCTCATTGCTGCCGCAGAATCGCCATCCATGGAGCCGAAATTACCCTGCCCGTCAATTAAAGGATATCTCATGGAGAAGTCCTGGGCGAGACGCACAAGCGCGTCATAAATTGCCATGTCTCCATGGGGGTGGTATTTACCCATGGTCTCCCCAACAATTTTGGCGCTTTTTGCGTACTTAGCTGTTGGGTAAAGGCCCATCTCGTACATTGCAAAAAGGATTCGTCTATGAACGGGTTTGAGGCCGTCTTTAACATCAGGCAAAGCACGCGCCACAATAACAGACATAGCGTAATCAAGATACGCTTTTTTTGCCTCATCTGTTATATCTACATGTTCGAGTCTACCTATCTGGTTGTCCATAAATTCACTATTTGACTAAATCTATTCTTGGGGAATTAACATGCATACAGAACTTATTAAGTTTTTTTCTATTCTACACTAAAAAGGACGCAATCAAAAGTGCTACAATGTTTGTTACTTTTATCATTGGATTAATAGCAGGACCTGCGGTGTCTTTGTAAGGATCCCCAACTGTATCACCGGTGACCGCTGCTTGGTGCGCAAAGCTTCCTTTTCCTCCAAGATTCCCCTCTTCTATATACTTTTTCGTATTATCCCAAGAAGCCCCCCCTGTTGTCATAGAGATTGCGACAAACATACCCGTGATTATGCTTCCAACGAGCATTCCGCCAAGGGCTTGGGGTCCCAAGAGAAACCCGACTACAACCGGTGCCGCAACAGGGATGAGCGTTGGCAAAATCATTTGGCGGATTGCTGCTGCCGTTACAATATCAACTGCCCGTCCGTACTCAGGCTTGGCAGTTCCTTCCATTATGCCTTTTATTTCCTTAAATTGGCGTCTTACCTCCTTAACAACTGATACGGCCGTTTTCCCCACAGCTTCCATGGCAAGAGCCCCGAAAAGATAAGGCAGTGCTCCGCCCACAAAGAGTCCGATCAGAATGTTTGGGTCTGATAAAGAAAATGTGAATTGACCACCGCGCGCCTTTGAGAGCTCCTGAGTATAACTTGCAAAAAGAACCAAAGCAGCAAGACCGGCACTGGCGATAGCATAACCTTTTGTCACAGCCTTTGTAGTATTCCCAACTGCATCCAGGGAGTCGGTGATATTTCTAACTTTGGCGGGCATGTTTGTCATCTCAGCTATGCCTCCTGCATTGTCAGTAATTGGTCCAAAAGCATCAATCGCAACTATAATGCCTGTCAATGACAACATACTCATCGCAGCAACAGCCACCCCGTAGAGGCCCGCAAAATTATAAGCGAAAAAAATTGCAGCCGAAATAAGTATTATTGGCGCGAATGTTGACTTCATAGAAATCGCGAGTCCTGCGATTACATTTGTACCGTGACCCGTTGTTGAGGCATTTGCGATTGTTTTGACAGGGCTATAATTTTTGGAAGTGAAATATTCAGTTATTACAACCATACCCATAGTTACGACTATCCCAATGACGCAGCTATAGAAAATATTAAGTTGAGGGATATTCATAAGACCGTTTGGGAACAAAGCCTGCGTTGTGAAGTAAAACCCGATAAGCGCAAGAAGTGCTGTGACAGCCAATCCTTGATAAAGCGCGGCCATAATTTGTGTTCCCCGTATCCTTACAACGCTTACTCCTATAATGCTTGCGACAATCGCTACTGCTCCCAAAAGCAAAGGATATAAAAGCACCTGATTAATACTCGGGAATGTCAAATTTCCTAAAATCATAGCCGCAACAGCCGTTATCGCATAGGTTTCAAAAAGATCCGCTGCCATTCCTGCATCATCCCCAACGTTGTCCCCAACTAAATCCGCAATTACTCCAGGGTTTCGGGGGTCATCCTCTGGAATTCCCTTCTCAATCTTGCCTACCATATCTGTTCCTACGTCCGCGCCTTTTGTGTAGATTCCCCCACCTAAACGAGCAAACACAGAAATAAGCGAACTGCCAAAGCCAAGAGCAATTAAAGACCTTAAACTTTGTTCAAGCGGAAGACCTGTGCTTGATAAATAGTAAAAGAAGCCGCTGACAGAAAGTAGCGCGAGTCCCGCAACCATAAGACCTGTTACTGCCCCGCCTTTAAATGCGATGCCAAATGCGGTAGATAGTCCGTGTCTTGCCGCCTGAGCGGTTCTAATGTTGCTTCGGATGGCCACATTCATACCAATAATTCCAGCCAGAGCCGAAAATACTGCCCCTATTGCAAAGCCTGCGGCTGTATAAATATTAAAAACGTAAAATAAAATGGCGAAAATCAGAAGACCAATACCCGCTACTACCGTATATTGCCTTTTCAAATACGCTACGGCGCCTTCAGCGATCGCATCAGCTATTTCATTCATCTTTTCATCGCCGCGAGGGCTTTTGAAAACCTGAAAAGTTAGGAACACCCCGTATAAAATTGAGGCGACTCCGGAAGCTATTGCCACTAAAAAAGAGTTTTCTAAAAGAAACGATAAATTCATCTAAGCTTATTATACAGGAAAAAGGAGCAATTTCCAACACAAAAATTGAGGAATTCCAACAAAATATTTGCGATCCAAAAACAAAATCCCACCCGGGAGATGGATACCTATCATAAGATAAATTTCCCCCCTTAAAATCAGTATCCAGTATTCTAAATATCCAGATTAGCCATGTTTGCCCGCCTAATCTTACCTCTCGCCTTCAAGTACTATTCCCGCCAGAGGCGGGCAGGCGAACACGGCGCAAGGAGCGATTTATGGCGGACTCCGCTCGTTTTTATCATATATCTAAATTGGCGAGCTTTGCGTTTTCTTGTATAAAATGTTTTCTTGGCGGAACCTCCTCTCCCATTAACATTGTAAGGACTCTGTCTGCTTCTTCAGCATCGGCAACATTAATCTTTTTTAGTATCCTGTTTTTTGGATTCATCGTTGTCTCCCATAATTGCTCCGGATTCATTTCTCCCAAGCCCTTGTATCTCTGGATAGAAAAGTGACCATTTTTGTTCTCGCTTAAGAGCTTATCGCGTTCCGAGTCGGAATATGCATAAGAAACTTCTTTTCCCAGTTGTATTTTGTAAAGAGGAGGCTTAGCAATATAAAGATATCCGGAATCAATTATTGCCCGAAGATGTCGATAAAAAAAAGTTAGAAGAAGTGTTTCTATATGCTCGCCGTCAACATCAGCATCAGTCATGATAATGATCCTGTGGTACCTGACCTTTTCAAGGTTCGTGGTTTCGCCAATCCCCGCGCCAAGCGCTATTATCATGTCTTTTAAAGATTCAAATTCTACAATTTTGTCAAGCCTGGCACGCTCGGTATTGAGTATTTTTCCTCCAAGGGGCAGGACTGCTTGAAACTTCCTGTCCCTGCCCTGTTTGGCCGAGCCTCCCGCAGAATCTCCCTCAACAATATAGAGTTCGGAGAACTCCGGATTCTTTTCCTGGCAATCCGCAAGTTTTCCGGGCAAAGATCCTCCTTCAAATGCGCCCTTTCGCAAGATTGCGTCTTTTGCGGCTCTTGCTGCAAGCCGGGCCTTTGCCGCCAGATATCCTTTACTAAGTATTGCCTTGGCATCGGCAGGATTTTCCTCAAAATACATCTCAAGACCCTCTTTAACTACCGACTGGACAAGCGGTTGAATCTCGGAATTTCCAAATTTTCCTTTAGTTTGCCCCTCAAACTGAATTTTATTTTGTTCCATTCGAATGGCAATAACCGCAGTCAGCCCTTCCCTTGTATCATCACCCGTAATTGAATCCCCATCATTTTTAAAGACTCCTATTCTCTTTCCATAATCATTGATTACTCGGGTTAAAGCCATTCTGAATCCTGTAACATGCGTCCCTCCGTTTATGGTATTTATAACATTTACGAAACTTTCAAGATTTTCATTAATGCCTTCATTGTACTGAAGGGCCACCTCAACCAGCACATTGTCTATGTCCTTTTTAATAAGGATTGGTGTGTGTATTGAACCCTTTCCTTCATTCAGTTTTTTAACCAGAGACAGAATTCCTCCTTCAAAATACATATGTATTTCCTTCTCTCGCCCTTCTCTTTGGTCATAAAAATGGAAGTAAAGACCTGAAACAATATATGCCCGTTCTCTTAGAAGTTTTAGAATGATATGAGTATCAAATTCGATTTCGGTAAAAATAGTATCGTCGGGGAAAAATGAAACTGCCGTACCGGTTGTTAAATCATTAAGTCTTGAATCAAACAAAATCTCTTTAAGACGAGATTCGGATATTGCCATTTCTTCTACATCTTTCCTTGGCACGCCCCTTTCATACTCCTGTCTGTAAAGCTTGCCGTCTCTCCTCACCTCAAGCCACATTTTAGATGAAAGGGCATTAACAACCGATGATCCTACCCCATGAAGCCCCCCTGACACCTTATATGCTCCTCCCCCGAATTTTCCGCCTGCATGAAGTTTAGTCATAACAATCTCAAGAGCGCTTTTTTTGTATCCCTTTACTTTATCAACAGGAATCCCGCGACCGTCATCAATAATGGTGGCCGCGCCATTCTGGTTTAAAATTACCCACACATTGTGAGCATAACCTGCTAAAGACTCGTCAACCGCATTATCTATGATTTCCCGTAGTGTCTCATGGAGCCCGATTGTATCTATTGATCCTATATACATTGCCGGCCTTTTCCTCACCGGCTCTAAGCCTTCCAATACCTGTATGTTTTTGGCTGTGTATTCAGAGGATTTTGGCATGTAGTAGTTTATATTTTAGCAGAAAAAGACAATCGAATTCAACACCTAGAAGTGTGAAATGTGAAGTTAGAAGCTGGATTTATAAGGTGGGAAGTGTGATAATCCCACATCACACTTCATTGTCAAGCTTCACACTTCCAACTTCTCATCTCTATTATTGTATTTGTGATATAAGACTATAAATCGGAGTGATAACGGACAAAATAAGGAAAGCAACAGACACACCCAGGACAATTATCAAAATCGGCTCAATGGCCGTAGTCAAAGTACTCACCTTAACATCCAAATCCCTTTCAAAATATTCCGAAATTTTAAGCAAACTTTCATCTATTCTACCGGTTGACTCTCCGACTCGAACCATTTGAACCAACATCGGAGGAAACATTTTTGCATGCGCAAGGGCGTCTGAGAGTGAAACACCCTTTTCCACCAGGGAGCTTGTTGACACAATGGATTTTTTATACCAATAATTATTTGCAACATTTGAAGTTATATTAAGACTCTCTATAATGGAGGCTCCCGAATTAATAAGAAGAGATAGAGTTCTTGTTATTTCATCCAATATGGATAAATTGATTATGCTTCCCAAGACAGGAAGATTCAGCTTCATTTTGTCCAGAGCACGAATACCGGGATCTGTTTTTTTGAACCGGTTAAATCCTATAAAAGAAAAAATTAACAAAACTAATGCTGCCGGCCAAAATGTAGTAAATAATTTCGATATTCCAAGTACGATTTTAGTGCTGCCCGGCAGCTCAAGGTTTAAATTTTCATATAAACTTCCAAGCTGGGGAATAACAAAAATGTTCATAACCGCAATAACAATAACAACGCCGGAAATTACAATTGCCGGATAAAACATTGCGCCTTTTACTCTTTTTCTTAAGTCCTCCGATTTCTCCATGTTATCGGCGAGACGGACCAGGACCTTGTCAAGAAGTCCTCCTTTCTCAGCAGCTCTGATTAATGCTATGTAAACATCGGAAAAAACATCCTTATGTTGGCCCAATGTATCCGAGAGAGAGGTTCCTTCGGAAATCTGAGCAATAAGATCATTTACCAATACCTGCATGCTCGGTTTGTTTCTCTGTTGTTTTAGTATGTTCAGGGATTCAATCAGGGTTAATCCGGTTAGTATCATTGAGGAGAGCTGCCGTGTAAAAAGGACAATATCCGAGTTGTTTACTCGACCAAATTGAAGGAAAGTAGTAGCTCTTCTTTCGACCTTTCTAATAGAAAGAGGGGTAATATTGCCGGAGCGCAAAAACTCAACAACCTCCTTTTCATTATTTGCTTCAAGTCTGCCCTTTTGCTTAAGCGAATCCTTGTCAATTCCCGTATAAATAAATTCCATAAAAATATTTATTATTTATTACTTATTATTTATTATTTCCCTACACAATCAGCTGATTGAACGCTTCCTGTCTTAATACATAACTTCTTGCAGTTTCAAGGGTAATTAGTCCTTGCTTGACAAGCGCGGCAAGAGAAGCCTCAAGGGAAATCATTCCAATATCCTGCGAGGTTTCAATTGTTGAGTCAATTAGATGGGTTTTACCTTCCCTTACATTGGACTTAATTGCATTGTTTGCGATCATTACTTCGCTGGCAACAATTCTGCCTCCGTCAATTTTAGGAATCAGTCTTTGGGAGATTATTCCCTGAAGAGATCCCGCGAGCTGTGCTTTTATTTGATTCTGTTGCTTTTCCGGAAAAGAATCAATAATTCTGTCTATCGTTTGCGAAGCGGAATTCGTATGCAATGTGGAGAAAACCAGATGACCGGTTTCTGCCATGGTGATTGCCGAGGCAATGCTCTCGGGATCACGCATCTCACCAATTAAAACCACATCCGGATCTTCTCTTAAAGCGCTGCGTAAGGATTCCGCCCACGAGAGGCTATCTATCCCTATTTCTCTCTGAGAGATAATGCCTTTTCCTTTCGGGTACACATATTCTATAGGATCCTCTATTGTAATAATATTTGCTGCCTGGTTCATATTGATCTCATTAACAATTGATGCTAAAGTTGTTGATTTTCCATGACCCGTTGGACCCGTGACGAGCACAAACCCTTGTTTGATTTTTGCAAAATTATGAGCAATCGGCGGAAGCCTCAGCTCTTCAATGGTTTTGACTTTCGGTGGAAGAAGTCTGAATGCGGCAGCTACTGTATTTCTTTGAAAATACAAATTAATTCTGAATCTTCCCTTCTCCCCGTAATCTCCTCCGCCATAACCGTAAGAGAAATCAAGACTCCTATTTGTTAAAAATAACTCTTTTTGCTCAGGGGTAAGAATTGAAAAAACAAGATTTTGAATTTCTTCATTGCTTAGGGGAGGATAGGCAGAGAGCGGGATTAATCGCCCGTCTACACGGATATTCGGAGCAATGCCTGCAATCAAATGAAGATCCGAGGCATTAGTTGTTACGGTTTTTTCAAGTAATTCTGCTAAAATCATAAAAATATTTATTATTTATTACTTATTGTTTATTATTTTTAGTTTCGAATCTTTAAAATAATCTATAATATACAATCTATAATCAATAACTCTATTCCTGTGCTACTCTAAGAATTTCATCGATTGTTGAAATTCCCCCTAAAACCTTAAGATATCCGTCCTGCTTCATGGTTATCATCCCCTCTGCTTTGGCCTGTTTTTCGATTGTAGACGCATCGGATTTTGTCAAAATTAAACCGGCAAGTGTTTGGGTAACCGGCAAAACCTCAAATATTCCGACTCTTCCGGAATAGCCCGAGTGCCCGCAGTAATCACATCCCTCTCCTTTATAAAGCAAAATTTCCTCATTTTTGATGGTTATTAGATTTCCAAGAACTTTCCCAAGCTCCCCAACCAGTTCTTTAGCGGGTTTATATTGCTTTTTACAGTGGGTACATATTTTCCTGGCAATTCGCTGCCCTAGTATGGCATTCATAGTTGAAGCGAGCAGAAAATTTTCCGCCCCCATATCCAATAAACGAGGAAGCGCGCCTGAGGCGCTTGATGTATGAAGTGTTGAAAACACCAGATGGCCGGTCAACGAGGCTTGAATTGCCAACTCGGTAGTTTCTTTATCCCGAATCTCTCCGACAAGGATAATATTGGGATCCTGTCTTAAAAAAGAACGAAGTCCTGTAGCAAATGTCAATCCGACATCAGGATTAATCTGGACTTGATTAGAGCCATGTATTTGGTATTCTACAGGATCCTCAAGCGTTAATATATTTACGCGAGTTGTATTTAACTTAGATAAAACCGAATAAAGAGTTGTGGTTTTTCCGGATCCTGTGGGTCCGCAAACAATTATTATCCCGTGCGGGCGAAGTATGGATACTTCCAAATTTTTTAATGCGGTCCCGCCTAGTCCAAGTTCAGGTAAGGTGGGTACTCCGCCCGACTTCTTAAGAAGACGCATGACTATTTTTTCTCCAAAAATTACGGGAAGAGAACTTACGCGAAGGTCCACCTCTTCATCTCCAAACTTAAAGTTAAATCTTCCATCCTGCGGTATCCTGTGTTCGTCAATTTTCATATCCGATAAAATCTTAATTCTTGATATGACAGCATCTTTTACGGGCAGCGGAAGAGAAAGTCTTTCATATAGTATGCCGTCAATTCTATACCTTACCCTGACTCTGTCTTCCTGAGGCTCCAAATGAACATCCGAGGCTTTACTTTTAACGGCATATTCAAGAATAGTCGACACTATTTTGGCAATTGGCGCTTCTTTTATGACCTGAGACAAGCTTTCTTTATCAAAGGTTTTAACTCCTGTCATTTCCTCTGTCTCTTTTAAAGCTGCCTTTACTTCACCAACCAACCCAAATGTATATTGGTTTTGGATCGCATTTTTAATTTCTCCGGGGATCCCCTGAAAAGAAGCAATATTCGCGTTTGTTTTCTGTTTAACAAAATTGACTGTTTCAAGATCAAGAGGGTCGGACATTGCCAAAGATAATATGTTCCTTTCCTTATCGAAGGAAAAAGGAATCACTTTGTATTTTTCGGCAACTCCTTTTGGGACAAAACTTAATGCTTCAGGAGAAAAAGGAAGTGTCGCGACCGAAACGAAGGGAATTCCGATAAGCTTGGCCCGCGCCTCATAATAATCATCTTCTTTTACCAATTTTGAATCAAGTAATACCTTGTCTATTGGCTCACCTTTATTTAGAGAATCTGATTTGAGCAGGTTGTATTGGTCAAGGATTATTTTTTTTTCTTGGAGTAAAATTCCGGTGATATTATTCCCAACATTTAAAGGAGCGGAAGTGGTTGTTGCGGAATTATTATTAGGCAGCTGTTCATCCATACACTCTCATGGTATTAGAATCCTTGATATAATGTCAATATGGACAGGTTTATTTTAAGCGGAAGTCAAGAGGCCAAAGAAGAATACATGGGCAAATTTATTAAAGAAAATAGGATACTTTCTTATAATATCAGAGTCTTCACGGAACCCTTGAAAATTTCTGATGCAAGGGAAATAAAAAGAATGCTGGGATTAAAAATCGATGATAAACAAAAAAGATTATTTATAATTGAGAGCGAACCTACAATAGAAGCCCAAAATGCGCTGCTTAAAACTCTTGAAGAATTATCCAAGGAGAGCTGTATTGTATTTTATTCTCCAAATCTTCTTCCTACAGTTATTTCAAGGTGTAGAACGGTTAACCTTGGAGCCCGGAAAATTGAACCGAAAAAGGAGCAAGTGGATCAAGTCATGTCTTTAATTGGAGGACTTGGGGAAAAAAGAGAGCTTTATTCAATACTTTTGTTTTCGGATAAATGGTTTCAAAATGACAATATTGAAGATTTGCAGATTTGCGCAAGATTTGCCCTCTTGAGCTCAATTTCTTCCCGCGACTATCAAAAAATTAAGTTTTCATACAGATTGTTGCGAGCGCTTATCCTCCCCTGCTCTCTTATTCTATCCAATAATTTAAATAAAAGGATAGCAATCGAAAAAGCTCTAATTGAGGAGTTTGTATCCTGAGAAGACAACTGCCCCTTGACAACCATTTTTATTTTTGATTATGATTAATCTAGGATGGAATTATCTGCCCAAAGTATCAAGTCGAACCTCAGTAAAGGATTTACTCTCATTGAGCTTCTTGTAGTTATCGGTATTTTAGGAATTCTTGCGGCTGCTTTGGTTGCAACTATTGATCCATTTGAACAATTGAAGAAAGCCGATGATTCAAAGATTAAAAATATTGCTGTTGAATTCCAAACTGCAAATGTAAGATATTACACAACACACGGGGCATTTCCTTGGAGCGATGCGAATAATCTTAATAATCCTAACTGTACAGGGAATAGTACATGGCCTATTCAGCTTGGGGCAACCGGCATGGTGGAATGTATTGATAACTCAAGCGGGAGCTTAACGGCAGAAGGAGAATTAAAAAAAGCCTTCGCTTCAAATCTGACTGACCTTAATAAAGTTTATGTAACATGGAGCTCAACCGATACAACCAATTTAATTGTTTGTTTCAGTCCTACATCAAAATCCCAAAAAGCGGCTCCTGAGACCAAATATAATAATGACGGAACAGACGCTCCTGCCGGTACATGTCCGGATTCAAGTGCTCCTGATGGAACCTGCTTCTGGTGCACAAGATAGTTAAATACCCTCTTCCCTCTTTGACTATTTTAAATATATAATTTTATTATGTTTATACTATCTTTTATCTTGTCGTTTTTATTCGGCGCGGCTGTCGGCAGTTTTCTAGCTGTATTGATTGACAGGTTGAGGAGGGGAGAAACTTTTATTTCAGGAAGATCGAAGTGCGAATCATGCAAGAGAACATTAACTCCTTCGGAACTTATTCCGATATTATCTTTTTTCCTCCAAAAAGGAAAATGCAAAGGCTGCAAGGCTAAAATACCTTCAAGGCTGATTATTGCTGAGATTTTAACAGGATTATCTTTTGCCGGACTATTTTTACTTTATTATTTTGGCGGGATAGGAATAATCGAGTTAATTTATCTCATTTTAATTCTCTCTATTTCTATTGGGATTTTTATTAGCGATATCGCTTACGGAATAATTCCGGATGAACTTGTTGTTGCTTTTCTGAGCGTTTCTTTGCTCTACGGTTTTGTTTTTGTTCCATTTGATATGATCAACCATTTTCTCTCAGGTATAGTTTTAATGCTCCTTTTTCTTATTCTATTTTTGTCAACAAAGGGACGCGGCATGGGATTTGGTGATGTTAAGCTCTCATTTGCCCTCGGCATTTTCCTGGGATTCCCTAAAATAATAGTTTCTACATATATGGCATTCTTGACAGGAGCTTTTGTCTCCGTAATACTGATTATGTGGGGCAAGAAACGCTTAAAGAAAGATACAATTCCTTTTGGTCCGTTTCTAATTTTCTCTGCTCTGGTTTCTTATTTCATTGGAGAAATATTAATCGCACAATTCCTAGACTTTTTCCAAAGATGAAGCATCAACTTTCACCACTTGTTGACTCTCATTCCCGATTGAATCGTTGTCAGTTGTCAGTTGTCAGTTGTAAGTTGTCCTCAGATGGCTTTACCTTGATCGAGTTGGTTCTTGTTGTAGCCATAATGGGTATTCTTTCTGCTTTCTTCCTTACTGTTCTTAATCCCTTTGAGCAATTCAAGAAAGCAGCCGATTCTCAAAGGAAAAGCGACCTGGCTCAAGTTCAAAGAGCGCTTGAGGTATATTATGAGGATTACTCCAGATATCCGGAGGCTTCTTCCGACAAAATTGCTCCCCAGGGTTCCGTTAAAAATTGGGGTAGTTCATGGGCTCCGTATATTAATCTATTACCAAAAGACTCAAGCACCCAAAAATTATACATTTATATGGTTTCTCCTGATGGGCAAAGTTATTGGCTTTATGCATCTTTGGACCGACAAGGAAAGGATCCACAAGCCTGTAATCAAGACGGCTCTGCTTGTTCAAATGTCCCTGCCGGTCTTGTCTGTGGAGCAAGTGCTTCACAAATTTGTAATTACGGTATTTCCAGCCCCAATGTTTCGCCATAGGGCAAAACAACAATTGACATTTAACAATTAACAGTTGACAGTGTTATTGTCAAAAAGAACAAAATGATCTAAACTGGAATTATGAAGAAACATTCAAAAAGTCAGGCGTCAGTTGTCAATTGTCAATTGTCCCGGAGGGGCTTTACCTTAATCGAGCTTCTGGTAGTTGTTTCCATCATTTCAATTCTCGCGTCCCTCTTAATAGCAAACTTTGTAGGGATAAGACAGAGAGGGCGAGATGCGCAAAGAAAATCGGATCTTCGCCAAGTCCAAACGGCGCTTGAATTATATAGAGCGGATAATGGAACCTATCCTGTCAGTCTATCTGCTTGCGGAAGTCCATTCACTTACAATTCAACAACTTATATGCAAAAATTGCCTTGCGATCCACTCCAGGAAACAGATTACACATTTTCATCCGACGGCATAATCTATACGATATATGCCTGTCTTGAAAATGACAATGATTCGGACCGAGACAACACAACTCAACCGGGATGTACAGCGGTAACAAATAATTCGTTTACGGTAGTAAACCCCTAATAATGTTAAATTTCAAATTTCCCTTCGAAAAATCTCAGGACAAACAAATTTCAAATTTCAAATTCGCGAATGGCTTTACATTGATTGAGCTTCTGGTTGTTTTCTCTTTGATTGCAGTGATTACCGGAATTGGTTTGGTTTCATTGGTTTCTTACAGCAGAGCTCAAACGGTGAAGCAGGCAGCGGCAGAAGTTAAACAAATGATTGATTTGGCCAAGTTTAACTCTTTGTCTTTTGTTAAGCCTGAAAGCTGCACGGATGCGCTTGCGGGATATAAACTGGACTTTTGCGCAAACACCCTTTGTCAAAGGGCAAATGTAGATTATGAAATAGTTGTTTTGTGTACAACTGATGACCCGGTAGTTCAATTCAGAAATTTTCCGAGCAATATTTCAACCAACAATATCGGATTAAGTGAGCCCTGTACTTCGATTACATTTAATATTAATAAGCAAACTCAGGGTATCCCTTGTGAAATAAATGTTGCCGGCTATAATAATCAAGTTAAATTATCGGTTGATTCGGTAGGATATGTTACTTATTAAATTCATCAAAGACCAAAGGGGACAGACTATTGTAGAAGCAACCATTGCTCTTGCTTCAATTCTTTTAGCGCTTACGGCAATATCTATTGCTGTTATGACAAGTCTTAATAATTCAAGTTTCATAAAAGATCAGACTCTTGCAAGCAAATATGCGCAACAGGGAATGGAACATATGAGATATTTAAGGAATATCGATCCGGTTTCCTTTGAGGCCATGGAAAGCCAAATATATTGCATGAATCCTCCTGATAACTCACTTATTCCCGGGCAATGCTCCGGAGTTAACATCGCTACCGATGGGCAATTTAAGAGGGAAGCGGAAATTCAGCAAAGCTCATTGGTCGATTGCAGCATGGGTACAAAGATTATCGTTACCGTCTATTGGGCAAGCAGCAAGTGTGATGCGGCAGATAGGTTTTGCCATAAGTCCCAATTGATTTCTTGTTTTTCAAGACAGTCTGATGAAGGAAGGACTTTATGATAAAAAAATATGATTTGGGATATACCGTTGTTGAATTATTGGCGGTAGTTGCTATTCTAATGATTGTTTCGGGAATTGTAATAGGGATTCTCTACTCGACGCTTCGAGGAAGCGCTAAAACCAAAATCACCACGGATATCTCTCAAAATGGAAATTATGCAATTTCGGTAATTTCCGACATTATAGTTGATTCGACAAACATTACTAAAATTGGTGGCTCTGATATTGCAGATTGTACATCCAGCCCGGAAGGTTCTTCAATAACATTCAAGAGACTAAACGGAAACTTCACGAATCTTGCCTGTGAAAATCAGACAATTACATCAGACAGTGCCTCTCTGATTAATACTAATCTGGCCGAACTTGTTGATGGAACCTGTTCTTTCTATTGTTCTCAACTCTCAAATGACCCTTACGCAATACCAATCGTCAGAGTTAAATTCAAGTTGCAGGATAAAGGAACAGGTTTATCCGAAACAAAAGCCTCCTCCACCTTTGAAACCTCAGTATCCCTCAGAAATTACTCTCCGTAGATAGATCCTCAAGCGCCCGGCAGGGATTGACATTAACTTTGTTTTTCCCCTATTATTGTATATAGGAGTGAAAAAGATAAATTTAGAGTCAGGACAAATGCTGCTTGTGGTGGTACTAACCATGATAGTTGCCTTGACTGTTGGATTGTCTCTTGCCTCAAGAACGATTACCAATATGAAGATCTCCAAGCAAAACGAGGAATCACAAAGAGCATTTCAAGCGGCAGAGGCAGGAATTGAAAGGGCGCTTGAATCGGCAATAGGATCAAGTCTTGAGTTCGGAAACAATTCAAAATTTACGACTACCATAACAAATCCGCAAGGCTCAAGTTTTCTTCTCAATGCGGGCGAGACGGTTGAGCAAGATGTGGGTCTTGATGTGTGGCTTTCGGAATACCCCAATTATGCAAATCCCGTAACAGGCACCGTATATGTCTATTGGAGTACGACTAATCAGGGTTGTGGCAGGACTGATGATAATGTTGCCGCCGCTTTATCTATAGTTACTTTATCAGGCAACCTTTCAAATCCGACGGTTACAAGAGAGGTTTATGATCCTTGCACAAGAATACCAAACGGATCACTCTTTGATTCAAGGGGTGGATCGGTTGATGGCACGAGCTTTAATTATGCTACATCAATTCCTGTTCTGGACGGTATAATAATGAGGGTTATTCCGGTCTACAATTCAACAAAAATCGGGGTAACATCAAGCGTGGCTCTTCCTAAGCAAGGAACAGTTGTTGAGTCTGTCGGTGAATCAGGGGAAACTGTGCGAAGGGTCCAGTATTTCTCCTCCAATCCACAGGTACCTCTGGAGATTTTTCCTTACTCAATACTTTCACAATGAAATCAAAAGCTTTTGGGCTTGATATAGGAAACACATCCATTAAGATTGCTTCCATCAGAAAAGACGGGAATTCTCTGATGCTAGAGTCGGTTGCTACCGCTCCCTCAACCCCCAACGGTATCTTATCTGAATCGATTGTTGATCTTCAGGTTCTATCGGAATCAATTAAACAAATGCTTGCCCAGAGCAATATAAAGAATACGAATGTTGCATTGTCTCTTCCCGAAAGCCGTGTCTATACAAAAGTTATTGAGATGCCGGATCTCTCCGAACAGGAATTATCCGCTGCCCTGAAATTTGAAATGGAACAATATGTTCCCCTTCCTTTAGATCAGGTTAGAACGGATTGGGAAATTTTAGGAAAAAAAGAAATTCAAGGCAAAAAAACCATGGATGTAATGTTGATTGCTGCTCCCCTTTCGATTATTGAAAAATATGAAAAACTAGCGGAGCTTGCCGGACTTACCCCCCAAATCATAGAAACGGAGGTAGTTTCGGTTCATAGGGCGCTTTTACCGTTTATCAATACTCCCGATTCCAATGTGATAGTTCACATAGGAGCAACAACCACGACTATTGCGGTAACTCAAGCAGGCATAATAAGAATAGTTTTCTCAATTGCCTTGGGTGGTCTTGCTGTCACCCGCGCGATATCGGTTGATCTTGGAATAGACATAAATCAGGCCGAGAATTATAAGAAAGCCTATGGATTAAATAAAGAGGCATTTGAAGGAAAAATCGGAAAGTCGCTCGCGCCTATTCTTGAGTCTATTTCAGGGGATGTTAAAAAGGCAATTCTTCTTTTCAAAGAGAAAAGCAACGAACCTATTAAGCAGGTGGTTCTTTCAGGGGGAAGCGCTCTCCTTCCCGGAATTGATGCTTTTCTAACAAATGCTCTTTCCTCCCAGGTTGTCCTTGGCAACACTTTCTCAGCTTACAATATCGCGAATGTTCCAAATGAACTTCAAATTGAGGCTCCAAGCTATAATGTAGTTGTCGGTTTGGCGCTCCGAAGCTTTCTATGAAAACAAATATAAACTTAATTGGTCAAACTCGCGCGCAAAAAAAGAGACTCAATATTTTTTTCATTGCTTCACTTTCTGTTTTTTTGATAATTTTTATCATATCCTTATTTTTCTTGGTCTATTCCTTAATGCTTAAGGCGCGTGCACAAGGCCTCTTGAAAAAGGAAAATTCATTGAGATCGCAGATTACAGTTTATTCTGCTCAAAAGGAAAAGCTATTAATAGTTGGGGAAAGGTTAGGCAACCTTAGGAAAGTTATCTCCTCAAGAGGGAACATCGATACAAGAGCGGAAACCATTCTATCGGTTATTCCGTCTGATTTTAACATTGAAGCTTTGATGGCCGACAGTAAAGTTGTAACAATTAAAATATCCTCGCCCGATCTCACGAGCTTTGATACTCTCCTTGAAGAAAGAATTCCAAACTTCACCAAAAATAATAGTTTGAAAATCGCGAGAGTGAATGTGGATTATTTTTCTCAAAAAAAAGATGACTACTCCCTTTCCTTGAGTTTTCACTTTGCACCGCAGAAACTTAAATAGTTTTATGGAATATCTAAAAAAATATTACATAAAGTACAAAAAACAGATATTGCCCCTGATATTTTTATCCTTGTCTTTTTTCCTTATTTTTAGAGTGATTCTTCCTCAAATTTCAGCGATTTCCGAGTCAAATCAATTAATTTCAAGTAAGACTTCACAAATAGATACTTTACAAAAAACGCTTTCGGTTGTTTCCTCGCAGAATGATTCATTAACGGAGGAGCAGCTGGGCACCGCAACGAAAGCTCTTCCGGGAATAAAAGATATAGTAATAATTTTTGAGGCCTTGACATCCGCGGCGGGAGCCTCACGAACCGAGCTTCGTGAGTTTTCTCTTAAAGTGGGAGGAGTATATGGGAGAGCGGCAAAAGTGACAGGATTTGTAAAAGGAGTGCCGTCAATAAGCGTCACTACGAGGATATCAGGAGATCCTCTTGGTTTGATTAGGTTTTCAAAAGAAGCCCAGGAAAGATTGCCGCTTGCGGAAGTAAAAACAGTCGATACAAATAAGGATACCGGGACTTTCGAAATTGATTTTTTCTATAAACCTTATGATATTACGGCAATTGCGAAATCGGACAAGGTTAGTCCCCTAACACAAGCAGACTTAAATCTTTTAAGTCAGCTAAAAGAGTGGGACAAATAAATATAAAAAATACAATATAAAATATTAAATATAAATAGAAAATATTTTATTTTTTATCTTTAATTTTTTATTTTCCTGAGGATGTCCGGTCTTCTTTTTTTTGTTATTTCCTGGGCTTTTTTAATCCTGTATTCCTCTATTTTTTTAAAGTTCCCGGAAAGAAGTTCCTTTGGAACTGCCCGATTCTTATATTTTGGCGGTCTTGTATAATGAGGATATTCAAGTATTCTAAGATTGTCTATTTTAGTGAAGGATTCAAAGCTTGTTGCTTCGGCTTTCTTTAGTACTCCCGGAATAAGCCTGGCAATTGTATCTATCATTACCATCGCGGCGATCTCTCCCCCGGATAAAATATAATCTCCAATAGAGATTTCATAATCAACTAAGCTTCTTACCCGCTCATCTACTCCCTCATAATGACCGCATACGAGAATTATATGGTCAAATTTTGAAAAAAACTCAGCCCTTTTTTGATGATAAGGTTCTCCTTTTGGGTCAAGAAGGATTGCTACCTCTTTTCCATGCTTTTGCCGAGCAGATTGTATTGCATGATCCAAAACATCCACCCGTAAAACCATTCCTGCTCCTCCGCCATATGGTCTATCGTCCACAACCTTATGCTTTCCTATTCCGAAATCCCGCAAGTTCAGGAGTTTTATCTTTAATTTATTTTCTTCCTGAGCCCTTTTTAAGATGGATACTGAAAAAACCTGTTCAAATACCTGAGGAAAAAGAGTAATAATGGTTATTTGCATTGGGCTTAAGCTTCATTTATCTGAACATCTATCCGGACGCCTTCTTTGATTGCCATTATCTTTATAATATTTTTAATTGCATTAATTGTTTTTCCCCCACGACCGATGACTATGCCTACCTGATCCTTTGGGATTTTAACGGAAAAAACAACAAATCCATTCTCTCTGCTTTCTTGAATTTCCGCGGAGTTGCCTGTTATACCGGTTATGATGTAAGAAAGAAGATCTTGCATATTTATTCAGAAATTATTTTTTCAACAGCAGGTGATAATTGGGCGCCCTTTGATTTCCAATATGACAACTTCTCAAGATCAATATCCTTAATGCTTTTACTGCCTGTGCTCTTTTCATAAAAACCAATGAAATCAACTGCCGCGCCGTCTCTTTTACTTCTTTTTTCTTTAACAACTACCCTATATTTTGCCTCCCCTTTTCTTCCGATCCGGGATAATCTTATAACCAACATAACGCAATAGTTTAACATTTTCAGCCTTCTTAGTCAATCTGTTTAGGATCTTAGCGAGAGGTTTTCGAGAGCTTGCTTTGCGGCGGACTTTTCTGCTTCCTGTTTGGAATGACCAAAACCTTCTGCCAGAAGCTTCTCGCCAAGATAAACCCCGATGGTATAGAATTTACTGTGATCCGGACCCTCCTCTTTTATTGTTATATAGCTTGGTGAAATTTTGTATTTCTCTTGCAATTCTTCCTGGAGTTTGCTTTTAGGGTCTTTTAGACCTTTGTTTTCAATAATGCCCTCTGCTTTATCCAGGATATTTTCCTCAATAAATTCGCTTGCTTTTTCAAGCCCCTGGTCAATATAGATACCGCCAATTATTGCTTCAAGGGTATCTGCCAGAATTGTTTTATTTTCCCGTCCCCCCGACTGCTCCTCGCCTTTCGACAATTTCAGTGCCTGTCCCAACCCAAGTTCTTTTGATATCTCATAAAGCGTCTCGGTATTTGTCAGTACAGACCTTATATTCGTGAGTTCTCCTTCTTTTAAATCCTTATGCTTGATGAAAATATGAGAGGAAACAACAAATGAGAGAATACTGTCCCCCAAAAACTCGAGTCTTTCATTTGATTCAATATTCTCCTGAGTTTCATTAAGATACGATCTATGAATGAAAACCTGTTTGAATAATTTTTGATCCTTAAACTTTGGTATGTTCATATTTTGAAATGTCTTTAATAAGTTTGCCTAAGGCTCCATTTATAAAGCCGGCAGAATGCTCTCCGCCAAATTCTTTTGCAAGTTCTATTGCTTCATCAATTATAACTTTTTTGGGTTGAGTTTTGTCTATTAAAATCTCATAAACCCCAAGTCTTAAAATTGCCAGGTCTACCCTATTAATTTTTTCAATCGGAAATTCAGGCGCTATGTCATTTATGACGGAGTCTATTTTTGCTAAATTACTTATGATTTTTTTAATTTTCTGATTTTTTTTGCCTTGTTCTATAAAACTCTCCGCAAACAATGCCCGAACCGCATTCTGTCTTACTTTGTGCCGGGGATCTCTTGAGGTTTTCATACTTTGGAAATAGTTAAATAGTTGAATGGTTAAAATGGTTTTAAACCATTTAACAATTTAGCCATTTTAACTATTTTGTTATTACCAACTTCCCCTTATAATAGCCGCACGCGCCGCAAACTCTGTGCGGTATGATAGTTGAGCCGCAATTTTTGCAGATTGCAATAGTTGGCAAATCAAACTTAATGCTTGCCCTTCTCTTGCCCTTTCTTTGTCTGGAATGTCTTCTCTTTGGTTCGTGCGGCATATTAATAAGTTACGCTCTCTTCATCAACCGTCATTATTATATTTGATTTTATTAAAAATCGCAAGGTAATAACCCTTTAATTACTAAGATTTGAGTAGTAATTTTTTCATCCAGTTGACTGGACAACTGGATTACTTGATAAAAGTTTAGTTTTTTGATAGCGATATTTAGTCTTTGGAGATTTTTTGGATAACAGTTTCTTCGATCTTCTTTTTAAGTTGGGGATATTTATCTAAATCCCAAAAGACATTCTCTGCTTCCTTTCTTGATGCGCTTATTATGGCAAAATCGGAAAACGAGGCAATTTTAAGTTCGGGAATTCCATGCTGCATTGTGCCAAACATCTCCCCCGGTCCCCTTAATTTTAAATCTGCTTCCGCAAGTTTTGCCCCCTCATTTAAGGTCTGCAGAAGCGTCAGCCGTTCCCTGGTTTTTTCAGAATTTGAACCCGAAAAAAGAAGACAAAAAGACTCTTTTTCTCCTCTCCCAACGCGTCCGCGAAGCTGATGAAGCTGGGCAAGACCAAACCGTTCCGCCGCTTCAATAACAATGATATCGGCAGTAGGTATATCAATCCCCACTTCAATTACCGGAGTTGCTACCAGGACATTAATTTTCTCTTCCCGGAAATCTTTGATAACTTTATCTTTTTCTCCCGCCTTCATTTTTCCATGCAAAAGCCCAAGTTTTAGGCCGGGAAAAACATCTTTTCTAAGCCGGTCGAATTCTTCTTTCGCCGCCGCGACCGTATTCAGAGTTTCGGAGGGTTCAATAAATGGACAAACAATAAATACTTGACTTTTTTCTTTTTTTACTTTTTCCTGAATCCATCTGTATCCGTTTTCTCTTTTTTCTTCAGGGATAAGCCATGTTTTAATTTTTTTCCTTCCTTTTGGCATTTCGGAAAGTATAGACAAAGCTAAATCTGCGTAAATTGTTAAGAATATTGTTCGAGGAATGGGCGTTGCGGTCATAGTCAAAAGATGAGGGTTTTTACCTTTTTCCCGAATTATTGCCCTCTGCTCTACTCCAAACCTTTGCTGTTCGTCAATTACTACCAGACCGAGCCTTTCGAATTTTACTTTACCGTGAATTAAGGCATGAGTGCCGATGGCAATATCGAAAGATTGATGATTTATGATTGATGATTTATGATTTTTTGTCGAACTGGTGAATAGTTCGACTTTGACTCTAAAGGGTTCGAGAATTGAAGTTATAGTTTCGAAATGTTGCTGAGCAAGTATTTCCGTCGGAGCCATCATGGCCGATTGAAATCCATTAAGATAGGCTAAATACATTGCAATCGCGGCAACTATTGTTTTTCCTGAACCCACATCCCCCTCAAGAAGTCTGTTCATGGGAGTTTCTTTTTTTAGATCCTCACAAATTTCGGCAATTGCCTTTTTCTGTGATGTTGTAAGCTCAAAGGGAAGATTTTTTATTAGTTCATCAATTTTATTTCGATTTGAATCGATATCAAAAGGAACGGCAATTTCCTCTGATTCCCATTCCTTTTTTCTTATTAAACTTGCCGTATGTTTAAGAAATAGTTCATCAAAAGCAAGTCTTGCGCGAGCCGCCTCCGCATCCTTTATGCTTTTTGGAAAATGAATATTCTTGATGGCATCGGAAATACCTATCAGTCTACGCTTTCTTATAATTTCCTGGGGCAAATACTCCTTAATCTCAAGATCTTTTGAAAGCAAATTTTTTATTCTATTGCGAATCCATTTTGAGGTAAGTCCTCGAGTTTCGAAATAGATAGGGACGAGCCTACCTGTATGAAATGTGTCTGCAAGCTCATCCGGGAGAACTTCATAACCTCGCACCGCAAGAGTAGTTTTGCGACCAAACTTATCAGCCTTTCCGGCAGCGCTTAGGAAATCTCCCTTCTTTATGCTTTTCAAAATATAAGGCTGGTTAAAAAAAATGCAATCAATCTTGCCCGTTTCATCTTCAACCGTCAGTTTTTGTATTGATAAATGTTTTTTTGTGTATATATTTGTTGTATTAACAACCCTTCCTTTAATTGTTACAGTCTCGCCGGCTTGCAAAACCCCAATTTTGGAAACAATAGAGGAATTTTCATATCTAAACGGGGTATAAAAAAGGAGATCCTGAACGCTTTCGATCTCAAGCCTCGATAACCTTTTCGCATTGAATTTAAATGTTGCCCCGAGCGACCTTAAGGGAGTTTTTAAATCCATAAATTAAGATAAGAATAGAGGAAGGAGCGCACTAATAAGTATTGCCAGAGAAGCAATGATTATGAAAATTTTAAAAATCCACTTATGTCTCCTCATCGCCTCCATACAAAATATATTACCAGATTTTGTTTCGAGAATAAACTTCTTCAGGTGTCAACGATAAACACCTTCGGGGTGTCTTACGATTGCACCTGAGTCATTGCAAAGATTTTTGTCTGAGTCTTTCCACATCCCGCCACCCAATATCTGTTCTAAATCTTACATTTTCTCCGTCCATTCCTTCTACAATTTCTAAGACAACGCTAAGTTTTTCTCTTGCTTCAAGAACATCTATTTCTTCTGTCATAATATAAAACAATCTTCCGCCTGCGATATAATGTTTGCTCTCTTCCATTTTGATCCCAGCACCATAAATATTTATTCCATCAAGTCTTCTCAATTCTGGCAAGCTTTTAACCTCTTTATTTCGCACTGCTTTGTAGCTTCGTGGATATCCTCTTGATGCAACTGCGACGACTACCCTAACCTTGCCATCATTTCTAATGTCAAGTCCGCTTATATCTCCGTCTACTATTGCATCTCCCAACTCCAGTAAGTCGATATTTAATCCCGGGAGAATTACCTGGGCTTCAGGGTCGCCAAGTCTTGCATTCCATTCAAGTAAGAATTGTTTTAAGCGATCGTTTCCTATCGGTATAGCCATACCACCATGGAATATCCAGCCCCTATAGGGATTCCCTTCTTCTCTTTTCGCTGCTAGCATTTTACTAATATTTGATTCGGTCCCTTCCTGCAAGACAACATCTCGCATTAGTAAGGGATTGGAAACAGCTCCCATTCCTCCTGTCATGTCCCCTTTATCGCCGTCCTTTTCATGTTTGTGATCCTGAGCGCTTCCAACAACGATAAAATTTGTACCGTCTGAAACCGCAAACGTTGAGGACTCTTCACCCACAAGAGCTTTTTCTATAAGAAATCTTTCGGAAGCCATTGGGTGTTCTTTCTTTAATCTTTTGATTGCATCCAGGGCTTCCTGTTTATTACTCGCGCGAATCGAACCTTTCCCCTCGGCAAGACCAGTAGCTTTCACGAACATCTTTCGCTCAGGCATTTTATCAAGCCACCCTTCTGCTTCTCTTATAGTTGAAAACGCAACCCAGTCAGGTTGAGGAATTTCTGCCGTGTCCCCCAATCTTCTTGCATATTCCTTATCCCACTCTATTCTTCCCGCAACAGAAGTTGGTCCAATAACTTTTATTCCATGAAGAAAGGCGGCATCACTCACTCCTGCCTGAACAGCATTGTCCTGACATATATCGATGTGAGTCACACCGTTTTCCTTGGAAAGAGCTATTATTTGATCAACATCCGAAGTTTTTATACCTGGAAAGAGCGCTACTCGGTCACTTCTTTCTTCTGCCATCATGTCATTTCCTGGGAAAACAAGAACTTTTTCTACGTGGGGACTTTTTAAGTAAGCCTCAACTATGACAGAGCCTCTTCCGCCACCGTCAGTTACTGCAACTACTGCCTTTCTTTCTTGCGTTGCCATAAGGAGATTATATTATTGTGATTCGGAAAATCAAGAAGAAATTTTGATCCTGATGAAGTTGCGTTTGCCGCACTTTATGAGCATGTTGTCTTCTGGGATTATTTCTTCGAACGGTGAATCGACAACATCAGAGTCTATTTCGACTGCAGCTTGTCCAACCAGTCTTTTTGCTTCCGATTTACTTCCAACAAGCCCTGTTTTAACCAACAGATCCGTGATTACCAAATGTTCATCCGGTTTCATTTCGAAAATTGGAATATCTTCCGGCAGTTCTTTTTTCTGAACTGTTCTCTCGAAATATTCCTGTGCCTCACGAGCTTCTTTTTCCGAATAAAGCCCAGAAACTATTGTTCGTGCCAACTCTTTTTTGACTTCGATTGGATTCTCCCCTTCTTTCAAGCGTTGTTCGATTTTTTCGATCTCCTCATTCGATAATTGCGTTGCAAGCGTAAAGTATTGAATAATTAAATCGTCATTTATTGCCATAATTTTGACAACCATGTCTCGGGCTGAATCATCCAACCAAATTGCATTTCCCCAAGTCTTGCTCATTTTCCGGCCGTCTGTTCCCATCAGAAATTCGGTAGACATGACAAACGATTCCTTGTTTCGCAATAATTTTTGAAGGTGACGGCCCGCCTGCATATTAAATGTTTGATCAGTTCCGCCGATTTGAATATCAGTATCCATAAAGTAACTGTCATATCCCTGCATAACGGGGTATAAAACTTCATGAAGGCCGACTTTCCCATCACCAGCTAGCCTCCTCTTTATTAGTTCGCGACTATTAAAATCTCCAAGCGAGAACTTTTGTGTAAGTTCAACAACATCTTTAAATCCAAGTTTTGAGAGCCACTCACTATTGTGACGAACTATAATTTTTGAGAAATCGAGAATCTTTTCTGCTTGTTTTTTGTAGGTTTTAAAGTTTTCTTCGATTTCTTCCGAAGTTAAAATAGGGCGCTCGGAATCTTTATCGGATGTGTCTCCAATTAAGGCCGTAAAATCCCCGATTAATAAAGTTACGCTATGTCCAAGTTCTGCGAATTTTTGAAGCTTTATTAATGGAACAGCGTGCCCAAGATGTATTCTTGGAGCAGTAGGATCAATTCCCAAGTATACATTTAATTTTTTTCCCGAATTCAAAACCCTCTCTAGCTCAATTTTGTTTGGGATGATATTTGCCACGCCTCTTGTTAGTATCCTGTTTATTTTGTCAACCATTGCACTTATTATACGGGTAATTAATAAGGCTTTCAATCCCGATTGGTGTCGATTGAATCGGGATCAAATAGGAGCCTGTTTTGATTTAAGAATTCTTGACTGGTATAATTATCGCAAATGCCGTACGGTCGATCCTCTTACAATATTCGTTTAGGTCGTCTTAGAAAAGCAAACAATATCTTACTTCTCAGTAAGCTTGCAAGATATGCGTTTCTTGGGTTAGTAGGTTTAGTTATATTCTTTTTCCTTTATTTTCTTTGGGTAAGCCGTGATTTGCCCACTCCCGGAAAGCTATCTAATTCCGATATTAAAGACTCAACAAAAATTCTTGATAAAAACGGGATAGTGCTCTACTCTATTTTTAAGGACTACAACAGACTTTATATTCCGCTTTCGCAAATCCCTAGAAATTTGAAGGAAGCGACAATCGCAACAGAGGATAAAGATTTCTACACCAATCAGGGCTTTTCTGTTTCGGGTCTATTTCGTGGCTTGGTGTTTGATCCGATCTTCAACAGAAGAGCCACAGGTGGCTCAACAATTACCCAACAGCTCGTAAAAAACCTTCTTCTAACTTCCGAGAGAAGCATCACAAGAAAAATAAAAGAATTGATTCTTGCGGTGCAGGTTGATAAACGATTTTCAAAAGATGAAATTCTTGAGATGTACCTGAACAATGTTTCATATGGAGGTACGGCAATAGGCGTTGAGGCGGCGTCAAATTTGTATTTCGGGAAGCACGCGAAAGAGTTAAGTCTTGCGCAAAGCGCATTCCTTGCCGGTCTTCCACAGGCGCCAACTTATTATTCTCCTTTCTCCGGCAAAGATAAGACTTATATCGAAAGAACAAAACATGTTCTAAAAAGAATGAGGGAAGAAGGGATTATCTCCAAAAAGCAGGCAGAAGAAGCCGGGCGGGAGATAGAACAATTTAAATTTACGCAAAAACAGGGAAATCTTAAAGCGCCTCACTTTATGCAGTATGTTCGCGAACAGCTGGTTAAGCTTTATGGAGAATCTATGGTTGAAAATGGAAACCTGACCGTTACCACAACTCTTGATTATGAAATCCAAAAAAATGCCGAAGATATTGTTAATTCGGAAGTTGTGAAGCTCGCCGATTTTAAAGTTGGAAATGGATCCGCTATTGTTATGGATCCAAAAAACGGAGCGATTCTCTCTATGGTTGGAAGCCGTGACTATTTTGACATGGATCGGGAAGGAAATTTCAATGCGGCAGTTGCGCTTAGACAGCCCGGATCTTCGCTTAAGCCAATAATGTACGCAACGGCATTTGAAAAAGGATATTCCCCCTCTACTCTTGTTATGGATTTACGGACGGAATTTCCCACGAATGTCCCCGGCCAACCTGATTATAAACCTGAAAATTATGACGGGAAATATAGAGGTCCGATGCAAATAAGGTTTGCTTTGGGTAATTCAATTAATGTGCCTGCGGTAAAAATGCTTGCTCGGGTTGGAATTAAGCCTGTTATGCAAAAGGCATATGAGATGGGAATAGACAACTGGAAGCCAACGAGCAAGAATCTTGAAAACGTTGGTCTTTCGCTTGTGTTGGGTGGACGCGAGGCAAGTCTTCTTCAAATTACAACAGTCTACTCTTCTTTTGCCGCGCAAGGAGTAAAAAGAGAGCCCTTCGCAATAGCAGAAGTTAAAGACGGAAAAGGGAAAATAATTTATAAACATAAGGAGTCTCAAGGCGAAAAAGTTTTGTCTCCTGAAGTAGCCTTTATTATTTCCCATATACTTCTTGATGACAACGCCAGGTCTGAGGTTTTTGGAAGGTATTCTCTATTAAATATTCCGGGAAAAACAGTGGCGGTTAAGACGGGTACAACAGACAATAAAAGAGATAATTGGGCAGTAGGATATACGCCTTCCTATGTTGTTGGGGCATGGGTTGGAAACAATGATAATACTCAAATGAACCCAAGAATAGCCTCAGGTGTGACAGGGGCAACGCCAATCTGGAATAAAATAATGCAGGTTGTTTTGAAAGGCAAAAAAGATGAACAGTTTTCAAAACCTGACGGGGTTGTTGCGATTGAAATTGACTCTTTTTCTGGAGGTTTGCCTCGTGATGGACAGGTAAAAAGAACCGAGTATTTCATGAAAGGGACAGAGCCAACCACAAATTCGATTATCTACAAAAAGGTTAAGATTTCAAAGCATCAAGATGGAAAATTAGCAAATGAAGAGGAGATTGAGAGGGGCGATTATGATGTTAAGGAATTCGTTGTTTTTGAAGAGTCGGATCCTGTTTCTCGGGATGGAAAGAACCGATGGCAGGAAGCCATTAACGCGTGGTTAAATGAAGCACACAGGGATGATTCAGCCTATCGCCTCCCAACAGAGCTGTCGGATTATGAGTATGATTCAGAAGAAAACAAAACCCCCACTTCAACTCCTGCCCCTACAGGAGCAGCACCAACTCCGACACCAACTTTTTCCCCAACTCCCTCACTTTAAGTAATTGACGGTTTCTCCAATCTAATACAAAAAAATAAAAAATACACCTTTTCAAAAAATACAAAATACACCTTCGGGGTGTCTTCCGATTGCACCTGAGTATTTTTGATCATACCCACTCGCTTTCGAAGTCGAGCAGGAGGTGTTTTACTCGATCGAGTTTTTTTGCATAATCAATATGGTCTAAAACAAATTGCTTATAATCACCCTTTGTTTTGAACTGATCAAGAATTATATCTTTTTCACAAACACCATCTCTTGCAGAATCAATATATTCAGAATAGGATGACCATCTGTATGTCTCAAGATTTTTTGTTACGAAACCGATTAATGGATTGAGATGGATATAACGCCCAAGGTGAAGTAGTTGTTCGTTTGATTCAATATGTACAGCTTTAAAATCTCCTTGCAAAAGCGGACCTACACGGTTATTTTTGATATTGAAATATTTAGTATAGCTGTTACTTATCCTGCTAATAAATTCTGAAGTTCCATCATCTCTTATCTGTTTCAGTAAGAAATGAAAGTGATTTGGCATAAAACAATAGGAAATTATATCAACGATCTTTTTAGTTGAATCTAATTCATAAGTTTCTGGTGTAAATATTGAGAATCGCGGTTTCTGACCATCAATTTGATAATAAAGGACACATTTGAGAAATCTATTATAATCATAGGAATTATTAAAAATTCTCATCTTCGCAACGCCACGGTTGAATATGTGGTAGTATTCTCCGGCTGCAAGAGGTACTTTTCTTGATGCCATATACTAAATAAAGCAAATATTGCGTCAGGTGTCAACGGTAAACACCTTCGGGGTGTCTTACGATTGCACCTTCGGATTTTGGACAGGATTAGATGTTGAATTCGGTGTAGTGACAAACGCCAGAGTGTCTGTATGCTACAATAATTGAATAAAAGAACAGAAAGTGCAAATAAAAAATAAAGCCAAAGAAACTCTAATTGGAGTAGAAACCTTACCCAGCGAATACAAAGATAAACTTCCTGCTGTTGTTTTAGTTCATGGATTCGCATATCAGAAAGAAGAAGATGGAATGTTTGTTGAACTTGCGAAACGCTTGACAGAGATTGGCGTTATATCTTATCGCTTTGATTTCTCGGGATGTGGAGAAAGCGAAGGGGATTACGTAGATACGACATTGAGTAAACTTCGAGATGACTTAGAATCAATACTTGAGTTCGTAAAAACAAGATCAAATGTAGACCCAAACCGCATAGGAATAATCGGTCAGTCATTTGGTACTACTACGACAATTGCTCTTGCTCCCGAAATAAACTCTCTTGTTTTAATGGGAACAGTTCTTAATGCCAAGGAAATTCTCGTGAATCTTTTCGGTGATGGATATAACCCTAATGGAATTTCTACCAGAATAAGGTCTGATGCTAGTACTGTGCGAATAGGACCTGAATTTTGGAAAGATTTTGGAAATCATAATTTACCCTCTTTGGTAAAGCAAATAAAATGCCCGATTCTTCTTATTCATGGGTCAGAAGATGATCATGTTCCGCTTTCTGAAATGGAAGAAACCCATAGCATTGCCAATGAGCCAAAAGAAAAGATTATTCTAGAGGGAGCGGATCATAGACTCGATCCCAAACGAGAAGAAATGTACAAAATTGTTATTGATTGGTTTAAGAAAACTCTTTGACTATTATATTTGCGTTGCTTTAAAATTAGCCTTCATTGCTTTAATAATTTTCTCTCGAATCGGCGAAATATCCTCATTCGTCAAGTTTCTTTCCCGGCTTAAATAGGTGATTCGGAATGTTTTCTTATTTCGATACTCATCCAGTAGTTCTACTTTGTTGACAAGTTTGCTTTGTGCTGCAATTACATTAACTATTGCTCCATATTTTATTTTGGGATTTATTTCAATACTTAGGTCCTCAATGATGGGTGGATATTTTGGAATAGATAAATATTTTTTACGCGGGGACAATTTTTCTAGAACCTCAGATAAATTAACTTCAAACAAGACCCCCTCTTCTGTTGCTTCAATGTTTTTGCTTGGATCTTGCTTAACTCCAAGTTCCTCAAGTAGATTTTCAAGTACTCCCTTTATCTCAACAAAGCTTTTGGAATTAGAAATGCCTGAAAGAAAATACGCTTCTTTTGCTTTGTCCAGATCTTCTCCAAGATAAACTTTTCCAAGTTCAAATAAATTTATTTCTTCAAAATTCGGTTTGTTTTGCAACAGTCCATTCCTCAACCCAATTTTTAAAGTTGGTCTGAGATATTCAAATTCAATACTGACAGGATTATCAACCCGAAGCGTTTTTTCAGGATTAATATCCAATGCTAGCAAAGCTTTTTCGCTTACAAGACTATATGAATATATTTCCGAAAAACCGCTTGCTTTTAAAAGATTCTTTACTTTTTCCTCCAAACGGTAGTCTTTAAAATAAGGGATTGTTTTTGTGGGAATTTCTCCGCCGGGTATGATTTTGGGAAACTTGTTGTAACCATAAAGCCTTGCTATTTCTTCAATCAAATCTTCTTCAATTTTTAAATCGTTGCGATAAGTTGGAATCGTACACTCGATTTCGTCTTTGCGCGCAATTGGTTTCAAATTTAAGCTTTCCAAAATGGAAACGGCTTTTTGTTTTGGGATTTCAATCCCAAGAATTTTACCCAGGCGGTTAGTCTGAACAGACAATTTCCACGGTTCAAATTCTTCCTTTTTAATATCGTACAATTGGCTCGCAATTTCGCCTCCTGCTATTTGGAGCACTAAATCCACGCATCTTTGAAGAGCGTCGATTGTTCCCCCCGCGTTTACCCCTCGCTCAAATATAGCCGAGGCTTCAGATCGGAGGCCCAAGGCTTGAGAAGATCTACGAATTAGATTTGGAACTTCAACAGGGACTCTAATAAAAATTGTTTTTGTTTCTTCAAATGTTCCGCTGTTTTCTCCCCCCTTTATTCCACAAAGGTCTATTAAATTTTGGCTGTCTGAGATGACCACTGCGTTTTTCGGCAAATGATAAGAAACGCCATCGACGCTTTTAAATTCTTCTCCACCTTTTGTTTGATGAACTTTTAAAACATGACCCTCGATTTTGTCGTAATCAAAAGCATGAAGAGGATTTCCCAATTCAAACATTACATAATTTGTAATATCGACGATATTATTAATTGGTCTTTGGCCGATTTTAATAAGCCTTTCGGCAAGCCATTGCGGCGATTCTTTTACTTTTATTCCGTCAATGATCATTCCTGTAAATCTTGGGTTTATTGTGTGATCGGTTTGAATTTTAAGAGGAAGAACTTTTTTCGGCTTAACATTTTTAATATCAACTATTGCTTTTGGATATTTTATTTTTTTGCCTTCCATTGCCGCTACTTCCCTGGCAACTCCGATAATCGATAAGAGATCGGGTCTGTTAGGAGTTATTTCCAGTTCAAAAATAATATCATCTTTATCTTTTGTAATTTTTTCCGTTCCAAGACCCACCTCCGTAAGCCTATCCCCGAGCTTGTTAGACTCAAGGGTTACATCAATATATTCTTTTAACCAGGATAAAGGCGCTAGCATATAGTTAATTTTTAATTTTTAATTTAAAATTTTTAATCAAGTCTAATTAAATCAAAATTCACTTTAAAATTGTTCAAGTATTCGTAAATCGGGATTTGTTAAAAGCCGCAAGTCATCCATCTGATATTTTAATATCACGAGTCTTGATAATCCTGTGCCAAAAGCAAATCCCTGCCATTCTGCCGGATCAATACCGACATTCCTTAAAACATTGGGATGAATCATTCCTCCCCCCAATACCTCTACCCATCCGGATTGTTTACAAAAGCTGCATCCTTTACCTTTGCAAACAACACAACTTACATACCCCTCAAGACTCGGTTCGGTGAAGGGAAAATTATGTGAGGTAAATTTTATTTTTGTCTCCTCTCCGAAAAACTTTCTGACAAAATAATCAAGTGTTCCCATGAGATTGGTAAAAGTAATATTTTTATCAACCGCATATCCCTCAAATTGCCAAAATTCGAATCCGTGAGAGGCATCGGTTTGTTCATATCTAAAAACTTTTCCCGGAACGATTACTCTAAAGGGAGGTTTTATTTTTTCCATTATGCGTCCCTGCATTGTGGATGTATGGGTTCGCAGGATTGTCTCCCCGGAAGTCGCCTTGCTTTTTCTCGTATCAAGAAAAAGAGTTTGCTGCGTATCGCGCGCGGGATGATCTTTCGGAAAATTTAGAATCTCAAAATTGTAACGGTCTGTCTCGATTTCCGGTCCGTCTGCCGCCTGGAATCCAAGACCCTTGAATACATCAATTACATCAAAAAGCACCTGAGACATTGGATGCAGATGGCCAAGAGAAGGCTTGACGCCAGGGATCGTTATATCCTCAACTGCCCTTTTAATCTTCTCTTTTTTTTCTCCTCTAAGTTCCTCTCCTCGTGTCGCAAGTAAGTCCTCAACCGTTGAGATTATCTCATTTGCCAACCTTCCAATTTCGGGCTTTCTTTCCTCCGGCAAATCTTTCATGCGCTTAAGCAATTGAGTCAGCTTCCCATTGCGCCCTAAAAAATCCAACTTGATTTCATTGAGCTCTTTCTCATCTTCGGCAGCAATAATGAGCGAGCTTGCGTCATTTTTTACCTTCAATAACTCATGCTCCATAAACTTTTAATAGGATAGCATATTTTACTACCATGCCCTAGCTTTATAACGGTGGGCTAAAGTACTTTGTCTTGGTTTTACAGGTTTTTTGACAATCGATGGGTCATGTAATTTAACTGTTAGTTCTTCTCCGCCTTTCAATTCCTGAGAACCTTTTCCTTTTCTATTTAGTTGAATTCTTCGAATTCCATTTTCCGTGCTAGAGCTAACTCTACCTTTTAGACCATTTCCTGAAAGGACTATTTCATTTTTTTGATTGGTTGGATGAAACAAGCTCATATCAACTTTTATATCTCCCATTTGAGTAGGATACGTGCCTGTTTTATCAGGTAAATCAGCGATTAATTTTTCATTTATTATTATTTCTGGTGACATAATTTACACCTCCTTCCATTTTTAAACACAAAAAAACCTCCCTTTTGAGGAGGTAATTTTGAATGCATTTGTATCTTTAACTACATTAACTACCTCCCATTAGGAAGCGAAGGTAAAGTAGAAAAAGAAATCTAATGCTTTCATAGAGATTTAATGATTTTATAATTAAAAATTAATGCTGTCAATAATTAATTTGGCTTTAGTATTAGTTCTTTGCTTCCTCGACTATTTTTTTAAATGTTTGGGGGTCGTTTAGGACTAAATCGCTTAAAATTTTCCTGTCAAGTCTAATATTTTTCTTAATAAGCGAAGCGATAAGTTTGCTATAGGAAATACCTTCCTGTCTCACTGCTTCGCTAATTCTTGTAATCCAAAGCCGCCTGAAATCGCGTTTTTTTCTCTTTCTTCCATGGAAAGCGTATTCGCCTGCATGAAGAGCTGCTTCACGGGCAACTTTCACGAGTCTGCTTCTTGTACCTCTGTATCCTCTTGTCAAAGACAGTAACTTATTGTGTTTTTTGTGGGAAACTACTCCCCTTTTTACTCTAGTCATATGTTTTATTTATTTTTCTAAAAGGGTTTATATTTCGAAACACCCTTTTAATTTTCTGATTATAATTTTTATAAGAATTGTTTGCTGAACGCTCAGATTTTGAATGTTTAAAATTAAGACTAATCCTCTTATAAAACCTCTTAAGCATAGTTCTTAAGCAATTACCCTTGACCAAGCAATTTCTTGATTTTTATCGCAAAAGTCCCGGTTAATTGTCCCGGAATTGCCTTTCGCCTTAAATTGCTGCCGGATTTTTTACGCCTTAAATGTCCGGCCATTTGATGTTTATATAGAACTTTGCCGGTTTTTGTAACCTTAAATCTCTTTGAAACAGACTTTTTTATTTTTAATTTTGACATATTAATTCTAGTTAAAAATTAAAAATTAAAAGTTAAAAATTACAATTTAAAATTCAAAGTACTTAAAATTTAAACTGCAACTTTTAACTCCTCACTTTAAACTTTTAACTACTTAAGTTTGCTCATTACCATTACAAGTTGGCGTCCCTCCATGTGCATTTCTTTCTCAATTTTCGCGATGTCCTCCATCTTTTGAATTACCGATTGAAGCAGTATTCTTCCTAAATCCTGCTTGCCCATTTCCCGTCCCCTAAACTTCACCACAAATCTGACTTTATCCCCTTCTCCTATGAATTCTCGTGCCCGTGCCAGTTTTATATTCAAATCATGCTCGTCTATAAAAGGCCCAAACTGGATTTGTTTAGTTTCGGAAGCAAGAGCGTGCTTTTTTTCCTCCTGTTTTTTCTTCTTTAATTGGTACAAAAACTTATTGTAGTCAATTAATTTTACAACGGGAGGTTTTGCAAGCGGCGCTACCTCAACAAGATCCAAGCCTCTTTCATCTGACAGCTTAAATGCTTCATCGCGGGAAACGACACCGATTTGTTTCCCGCTATCTTCAAGAAGACGGACAGTTGGCGAAGTTATCTGCCGGTTTATCCGGTAAGACGCTTCTCTTTTAAATTTATTTCTTTTTCTCAATGTCTTCTTTTAATCCTTTTACAAAATCAGAAAGTTTCTTTTGGCCTAAATCTTGCCCCTCCCGGGTCCTGACAGACACAAAATAACCTGAACTGCCAACAGATTCAGCTTCTTCTTTAGAGCCTATTATACACATGAAGGGTATCTTTTGTAAAGTAGCCTCGCGGATCTTGGCGCCTATAGGTTTATCAGTTGTATCAAAATCGGCTCGTATTTGCTCTTCCTTGAGTTTTTCGTAAACTTTCCTACTGTACTCTGTCGCTTTGTCAGAAATAGGCAAAACCGCAACCTGAACCGGTGAAAGCCACAAGGGCAATGCTCCCTGATAGTGCTCAAGAAGAGTACCTATAAAGCGCTCAAAACTACCGATGATTGATCGATGTACCATAACAAGTCTTTGTAGTTTACCGTCTTCATTTACATATTCGAGGTCAAACTGCTTAGGAATATTAAAATCAGCCTGAACTGTCGAAACCGTCCACGTTCGGTTTTGGACGTCGGTAATATCAACATCTATCTTCGGACCATAAAAGACACCATCTTTTTCGCGGATTTCAAAATTAACTCCACTTTTTTTGAGCGCATTTTTGAGAGATGTTTCTGCCATTTGCCAGATTTTATTATCTCCTAGGGCTTTATCAGGTTTTGTTCCTAGGTAAAATTTCGATGGAAACCCCATTAAGGCATGGAATTGGTTAATCCATTTGAGAATATTTAAGACCTCGTTTTCGAGTTGATCATTTTTCAAGAAAACATGTCCATCGTCTTGCGTAAATTCAATTACTCGTAGTAAACCACCGACCACTCCGGAAAGTTCTCGCCGATGCAGCCTACCATATTCTGAATATCTTAACGGCAAATCTCTGTAGCTTCGCGTTTTAGATTTATAAATTAGTGCCGTTTCTGGACAATTCATGGGTTTTAGACTATATCTTTCGTGTTCGATGTCCATGTTGTACATATGATGCTCATAATATTTAAAGTGTCCCGATTTTTGGAAAATATTGCTTTTTACTAATATTGGGGTTTGTACTTCTTGAAATCCATGAGCTTCATTTTGATCGCGGATGAACTTTTCGATCTGTTTGATGATTGTCATGCCCTTTGGTAACCAAAAGATAGTTCCCGGGGCTAATTCGTCGATCATGAATATCTCGAGTTCCTGCCCAATTTGTCTGTGGTCTTTTAAACTTGGATTATCCATGAAGTTATTGTAGCATTTTGAGGCTGTTTTGTCGAATGTCAATTATTCTCAAGTTTTGTAATTCTTTTTTCGTGATCTTTAACTTTTCTCTTAACTTGCTCCATTTGTTCTGTCGATAAATCACGATCTATCTTCGCGTTTTCTACTTCAGCTAGGATTGGGTCAATTCTCGTTAAAACTCGGTCGATTCCTTTCTGTATTGAATCTTCAACTTCCCTCTTAAAGCTATCTAGCTTCAGATCGATTCTGACTTCATAATTATCGAACCTTTCATCCATCTTTTTATCATAAGCACCAAACCTTTCATCCATCTTTTTATCATAAGCACCAAACCTTTCATCCATCTTTTTATCATAAGCACCAAACCTCTTGTCGAGGGCATTATTTAGGTACCCTTTTGTGAGCAAATCAGAAGAATTATTGTTTGTTGTTTTCTTTTTCATAAGACAAATATATAAAACTTTTGAAGGCAAAACAATAGATCAATTCAGAATACTACCTCATTAATTGGGGGTTATTTTGTAAAACAAAGCTTAAAATGTTAGAAACGAAAGTTCCGACAACCGGAATAAGATTGACTTTGCTTACAACAAGACCCAAAGTCGTTAGCACTATGGCAAGTCCGATTGTTGCTCCCAATCCCCACGCAATTCCTCCAATAAAATTATTTATGAAAATTTGCCTTTTGGTTCTCTCGATTTTTTCATGCGGCTCCATGATTAAATTATATTACAATCCCAAGGGCATGGCTATCTCTTTCATTGAATTTAAGACTATTTCAATAAATTTCAACAAAGGAATCCCGAGTTTTTCCTCGCAGGTAATTATCGAAACCCTGTCTGCTCCCTTGGCAAATGATTTTTCATAAAATCTTTTAAGGACAAATTCCGGGCTCATCGATTCAAGTTTTTTGGTTGGGCTCACCAGAGCTGCCGCAACAATTAAACCGGTCAACTGATCGCAGCATGATATTGCCCAGTCAAGAGGCGAAATCGGATTTATTTTTGTATTTTGGTAGTTATGAGCTTTTATTGCGTACGCTATTTCATCCGGCAATTTTACTTTCTCGGTAATCATGATTCCATGTTCCTCGGGATGATTTCTTACAAGCTCATAATCCGCATCATGCAAAAGTCCTGTTATCTGCCAGTTGGTTAGGGTTTCCTGATCGGGCTCAACAAGCAAAAATTTGCAAATGCCTGCCATTGCTGCTTCAGTTGCCAAGCTGTGCTTGATGAGATTGGGATTTTTTAGATAAGTTGTAAGAATACGGAAAGCTTCAAACCTCGTCACCAATTTATTATAGCAACAAAAATTATGAATTTGAAATTGTGAAATTTAACATTAGCTTGGCGGGCTCAAGAGGACTTGCCTGTCCGGCGCGGGCGCGAAACCTCTGACCTTTACAATGTCAACCTGCCTGCCTGCCTGCCTGCAGGCGTGACGCCCTAACCAATCCCAGCACTGTCTTGCCCCGATTGAATCGGGGCTTAGAAGTGGCGGGGGGATCCCGAAGTTCTAAGCTTTGCATCGTGTGGGCGCATCAGGACTTGAACCTGACTGAGACCTTTACAATGTCAATGTAACGCTCTAACCAACTGAGCTATGCGCCCTTTTAAAGTTTACAAAGCTAGATACTTCTGGGACTGAGCTACGAGTCCAGGCACTGTCGGGCAGGTCTAACCAACTGAGCTAAGGATCCGATCCGAACTATTCTACCAAGGCTGGATCTAATTGTAAAGAAACCTTACGAGTAATAACCCGTTGGCACATGCCCCCCCTGGAAAGGTATCCCAGGTGTCAAGCTAAGACACCTTCGGGGTGTCTTACGCAGTGTCTTACGCAGACACCCGGGGGATTATTTGATTGTGGAGATTCAAAGCTTACCTCTCGGCTTTCGACCATATTCCCACCTCCTTCAAAATTTCATTCTCACGGGATATCCGTCCGATGTTATAGGTAGAGTATTGTTTTCAAGCATGGTTGTTAGTATTGGATATATAGGATCTGCTTGTCTAACAACAGTGTTTTTCGATATTAGAAAAAACAAGGATTGAAAAAACAAGGATACTCCTTGTCGTGCGTGGCAGGGATACTCCTTGCAGTTCCTCGCTTGAAAAAGCTTCTGAAAAGGAATTTTTTTGAAAGGAGGTTTTTTTGAATCTTTTGCAACCTACTCGTTTCTACGCGTCCAACGCAGCAGCTCTGCGCTCATTATAGTTACCCTGTTTGAGTGGCCGTGGTTCGCTCGCCTGAGAGGCCAAAGGTTGTACCGTGTTTTTTGTATTTACTCCAGTATTTACTTTGCTGTTTCTTACTTGTAAAGACCGCTCCATAGGAAACAGAATCCTCCAGTTTTCTGGTTGCGTCCCGGATTACAGATAGTACAAATTCAAAGAAGGAAAGATGATATTTTCCGGGTCTGACAGGTGCTTGATCCGCTGTTGCATCTTTAACAGTTCTTTCTACAATTTTTGAGGTTTTAACCAATCTTTTAATCTCAAGTCTGATCTCTTCAACCCTCTGTTTTACCTCTGTTTCTACTTTTGATTCGGCAAAATTGTCCGCATTTTCAACTCTTCTGAAATACGACATATGCTCCATGGAGACTTGGGGTTTCTCTTCTGCTCTTTTTTCTCTTGCATCTTTTGCTTGTCTATATTTATCCAAAGAAACAATATTTCCTTCGATAAGATACTCCTCTTGTTTAGGCCTTGAAGATCCAAGAAGTTGTTCGGAAGCAGATTTCAGAGAGCCACCTACAATATCTTCCTGTGTTCTCTTTAACATACTTTTCCACAAATTTTTGACCTCGGAGCTGACGGTTGTCGGTTCCGGTACGGTATTCCTTGGTTTGGATTCAACGGATTCCTCTGTAATTTGCCTTCTTTTAACCTGAGTTTTCATATGCCTGCCAAGCTAAATTTATCCCTAAAACACGAAGATTATATCTTATCTTAGACGAAATATCAAATTTTTGAAATAAAGTCAAGAGTTTTTTGCTGACGAATAACCGAGGCTAAAAGATAAGGATTTTTTGCGATTTCCTGCTTCTGTTTTTCATCTTTAATTGAATTTAGGGCATCTTCAACATCCTTTTGCTCGACAGTAATTTTTTCCTCATCTGCAACTTTACGGAGCAGGAATTCAAGCTTCAGGTCTTTTTCTGCCCGTTCGTCATATTCGGCCCTCAATTGTTCGGCTGTTTTTCCCCTTGATAAAAGGTATTGATCCAGTGAAACTCCAAGCTTCTTCAGTTCGTCTAAAAGCTGCGATAAGAGTCTGTTGGTTTCTTGTTCTATCAAAATTTTTGGAATTATTATTTCGGCTGTCATCAAAATTGCATTTAAGATTTCATCCAGCCCAACTTTTTTTTCCTCTTTACCTGGAACCACAATTCTTCCTTTTGCTGTAACTTTTTTGACTTCCTCTTTATAATTTTTGAGCTCTATTTTTGGTTCCTCACAAGTTTCGGCAGTAAATTTAAGATCCGTACCGTCTTCAAATACTTCGATATGTATTCTTGGATTAACAATTGGAGCTATATTCAATTCCTTGATTCCCTTGACATACTCCTCACTTAATACTTTTTTTAATATTTCTTCGCGAATTTGTTCTTTGCTAAGTTTCTCTTGCGCAACTTTTTTGGGCGCATTTCCTTTTCTGAAGCCCGGAATCTCAACTGCCTTTACGAGTTCTTCTATCTTTTTTTCCTTTATAGCCTCAAGTTCCAGCCACGGAACGATTACGGAAAGAACGATAGCATTGTCGGCTTTTCTCTCAAAAGAATATCTTTTTTGGGTTTGAATTTTCGGATCTTGGGATTTTTTACTCATGAATTGCCAATTATAGCTGGATCCAGTCTTCTTGTAAAGATTTTCTGTGCCGAAGAGAGGAATCGAACCTCCAAGGGTTTCCCCACACGGTCCTAAACCGTGCGCGTCTACCAATTTCGCCACTTCGGCACAAAGACATTATACACTTTTTTGGGCACAAACGAAGCTTAGATATTGGGTAGAACCGAGAAGATGGATAGTTTTAAATATTCCCTGTTAATCTCCTCCATAAATCTTGATACTCTTTCTGCCCAGGTTGGAGATTCGGCATATATCGAACCTATTGACCATACATCCTGCGCCCCGCGATTCATATAATTTTGTCTTAGCGCGCGGTTAATGATTCTGATACCATCTTCCCAAGACTCAAAGTAAATATATCCTCCGCCCCATCCATAGGCGTTATAAGAGCCGGGCATAAGGAATCGTCCGAAAGTCGATTCTAAACCTGCAATTGAAGGAAGAAGTTTCCAGTCTACGCCAAACTCGTCAGCATATTTGACATAGAAAACTGCTTGATCAACGAGTGGAGAATTATACTTTCTAAAGACATTTCGAACAGCCTTTGTTCTGGTATCAAGATTATAATCTTTTTCACCAATAACTTCATTCACGAGTTTCGCGGAAGAAGATCTTATTTCTTCAGCATAGACATCTTGCGAAAGCCACATTAAACGTGGCGAAAGAAAAATCGCAGAAAAAAGAAGAATAATAACTGTGATAAATTTTTTCATGCTTGTCCCCGTTAAGCGGGGGGTTTATGTAATTGTTCAAACCTCGACTTTGAAACCGAGATTTGATGATTACGAAAACCTTGGGACAGAGATGTTTAGAGGAAACCCTTCGACTCGTTTACACTGAGCGTTGTCGAAGTGCTCAGGGTTTTGCCTTTTTCAAGGCAAAAAAAATCCTAAAGTAGTTTTGGGCTACCTTAGGATCTAGCCAATATAATACCATATAACTATAGGTTTGTCAAGTCCCTTACTACAGGCCAGTGGGCAGAATTCAAGCTTGATTTATGGGTATATGAGATCAAGGCAGACGCAGCCTACATTGAGCCTTGGATACGATCCATTATGTAGGAGACATTTTCAGCCCAAACACCTGAATTGGAGGGCGTATATTTGCTCATTATTTCACTGGGATCTTCTAACCCTTGCGCGTGATAGTCTTGTGCCAAAGTCTTGCTTACTTTATCAATTGCCTCTTCAAAACCACTGAACCTCGTTACCTTCTTGCCATAGATTCCAAATCCCCAGCAATTATATGAGTCTTTAGGAATTTTCTTGCATAAGGTGCTTTCCTGCATGGCTATGGCCGGAAGAAGTCTGTAATCAATACCGTATTTGTCCGCCGCTTCCACAATTACATCTGCATACTTATCAAGAGGAGATTTATATCTTGCGAAAAACTCTTTTAGAACTTCGATCCTCGCTTCTTTTACAAATAAGGCCGTCCGGGTGCTGTTGATAGTTTCCGGAATAGCTTTATAGCCAACATTGCTTTGTGGGGACAAAGATCTTGCCGAAACCTGGCTGTTTTGATGAACTAAAAAAAGCTGATAGAGTATGAGAATAAAAATAAAAACCGGAGTTACTGTAAAGTAACTTGCGAGCAGAACAAGCTTTCCGACCATGTTGTTCTCTTATGCTGGCATATTCCCCGGGCCTTGTCAAGTTTGCCTCGAAGCTGATAAAATATGGATATCGTGCATGATGCCGGAGTGGTGAAACGGTATATCGTTCGACTCGCTTTGCTCGCTCAGGACAAGCACGCACAATGCTCGGGTGGCGGAATGGTAGACGCGCTGGCTTCAGAAGCCAGTGTTCGCAAGAATATGGGAGTTCGACTCTCCCCCCGAGCACAGAGGTTCGTTCACCCTGAGCGAAGTCGAAGGGACTCCTCTCTCTGGCACAGATATCCGACTCCTTATTCTATTTCCAAAATGCCATAGATCGGCCTTTCAGGTAATCTTCCTCTATATCCTGCTTCAATTTCTTTGTTCGGAAAATTGATCCATGGATCCATCCATCTATTGTTCGCCGAACGAACCATATAATGTCCCCTTGGATACCTTTTGGATCTTCTTAAAAATACAATTGAGTTTAGTCGGCGTATTTTCTTTTTGGTCTTGCCGTTTACATGTTTGTATTCGTATTTGAAGCCAATTTGCTCGAGAACAGCAATTATTTCTTTACAAAGAAAACCTGTGCTATTTGCTTTATTACGCCCATTTTTAAAAAGATTTAAAGATTCCCCATAGGTTATTCGAAGTATAAAGGCCGCGCATGCAACAGCGCATCCCAGAGGATTGTCCTGCTTAATAGGTTTCATACTGATTAGTTGAGAGCTTAGCATTTTTAATATTTACTATTTATTTATAAAAATAATGGCTTCAGAATTGACTGACTTTAGGTCTTGACAACTTTTTCTCCACCTCATAAACTATTATTAATCCAGTTGTCCAGTCAACCGGCTTAATAATGAGAAGATACAATTTTCTACAAAAAAGTGATGTATTCGAAGCTTTAAATAATGTTCGGGACGCTTTCCTTTCAGCTAAAGACGGAAACGATGTCGAACAGATCATGAATGGTCTTTTAACCTTTGATGAGCGGATTAAAATAGGTAGGAGAATTCTGGTTGCAGAATGTTTATTAAGCGACTGGAAAGTTGAGGACATTAAGTCAGTATTTAAAGTGGGCAAGACAACTATTGCATTTGTTGCAAGCAAGCTCGAGGAGTATGAGAAATGTTTTGAGCTTATAAAGTTGCGAAGCAAAAGAGTCCAAACAGAATACGAAAGGAAAAGTCATAGGTTGGTTGGAGGTTCAACTAAAATATTTAAAACGAGAGAATATACAGGGTTTAAAAGGAAGGATGTTAAACGCTAAATGTTTTCCTTTTGTCCCGTTGACTGGACAACCGGTCAAAGACTACTGTAATTCTACTCTACTCCGGTTTTTTTCGGACATATTTTTCGATTAAGATTTTGAGCTTGCCTAACCATTCAAATCCTCTCCTCGGTACAGTTCGCAAACTATAATTTGCTCGGAGTTAAAGTGGCCTCAATATCTTTAAGTTCGATTCGAGATTTGTAGAAGAAATAACCTACTGTTCCAAAGGCAATAATTGGAGAAACGTAGGGAGGGATGCGATATCCAAAGCTATCTAGAATCATTATAATTCCCAAAAATAAAATCGAATACATTGCACCGTTTTTTAAATATTTATACTTCTTGATTCTCTCGATGTTTGAAACCGTTAGTTGTCTTAGAACAACTGCTCCAATGCCGTTTCCTATTAGAATTATTGGAACAGATAAGGTAAAAGCAAAAGCTCCAACTACGCCGTCTATTGAAAAAGTTGAATCTAAAACCTCAAGATATGCGATCTTTGAGGCATCTGACATTCCGCCTGACATTAATCTTTTTTCTTGTTGTTCGGCATATTGTCTAAATCCGTGGATAATAAAGAACGCTGTAGAACCTAAAACCGCTCCGAATGCCATTATGGGATTTTCCTGAAGCGCGAACCAAACAATGACTGAGAGAAGAATCGAAACGATCGCGAAGAACCATGCTCCTTGCTCATTGAAAAATTTCTCACCTCGCAGTCCATAATTTTTGGTTTCAAGGAAAAGCCAGTTAAAGAAAAGAAACACCATAAAGATCCCTCCCCCAACAAGTAAAATCGGCGAAGATGCTTCTATTGCTTCATGAATTTTGGGGTCGCCTGAGAAGGTTGCAGTTAGTGCGCCGATGATCCCCAGAGATGGGTTTGAGGCAAAAACTATAAGAAGCGGGAGGAGTCCCCTAACTATAAAAACCGCAAGCAGAATTCCCCAGAAGAGGAAAAATCGGCGGGCTTTTTTACCCATTGTTGAAAGAACCTCTGCATTGATAACAGCATTATCGATCGAGGTGATGATCTCAAAAAGTGTAAGCCCGAGGATTGTTAAAATAATAAATCCAAGCTCCATAAACATTAATTATATATCAAACCCACCAAGGATTGTAATATGGCTGAATTCTGGTAAAATATATTCGGTTTGGGCTTGTGCTGAAATTGGTATACAGGCATGCTTGAGGTGCATGTGCCGCAAGGCGTGGAGGTTCGAGTCCTCTCAAGCCCACACCTCATGGACGATTAGCTCAGTTGGTAGAGCGCTTCGTTTACACCGAAGATGTCGGGGGTTCAAGTCCCTCATCGTCCACACTCAGGAATTTTGAAGGCGGAATTGCGGAATTTGCATGGGGGACAAATTCCGAAAAGAGCGTATCAAAGCCCTTTTTGAAAATCGGAGAAAGCAGCCGATTCTCTAAAAAGAAGTTCGAGCCGACAGTTTTTGCAAGATTTCCTAAATCTTGAGAGGTATTTTTTGCGCGCGCGATTTTTGAGACTGAAAATGCACTATCTGTGAACTCTTTAAAAGGTTCGAGCCAGCTCGAACCCTCTGACTTAATTCTTGAAATATCCTCCTGTACTTTTACTTTTTCTTCAAACAATTCATTCTTCTTCGTCTTGTAAGTTTCACTTTCAATTACTCCTTCCAGATATCCGTCCAATAATTTATTTAATTTCTCATCAAGTTGTTGCAATTCAAGCTCCAATCTTCCGATATTTTGATCTATTGATACGCTTTCAAGTTTCTCATCTTCCGAAAGTAATCCTTGCCATTCCTTCTCCCATTCAAGAGGCAAAGAAACACTTTTTGCTATCAATCGTATTTGTTCCTCAAGATAGTCTTTTGTAATTGGTTTTTGGGAGCAAGGTTTAATTTTTTTGGTACAGCGGTAGTAGATATAGTCTGCGGTTCTATCTGTTCTCTCATAATATTTCTTATGAATTTCACCTGTAATGGAAGCTCCGCACTCACGGCACTTAATAAGACCGCAAAAAGCAAAGTTGTGTTTTCCTTGTTTGGGTTTCAAAATCTTTCCAATTTCTTTTTGTGCTTTATCAAATAATTCTCTTGTGATAAATGTTTTGTGCTTACCCTCGTAGTATTCACCTGCGTATTTCATAATCCCAACATAAAACCTGTTGGATAACATTCTTTTTGCAAACTCAAGCTTTACAGGTTTTCCATTTCTTCTTGCTACGCCGTTCTTGTGAAGGAAATTTGAAATGTCTGTAAAAGACTTATTACCTTCTGCAAATAACTGGAAAGCTTTTTTAACTATTTTTTCTTTTTCGTGATTTACTTCAATTGTCCGCAGTTTTGGCTCGTTAAAGTATCCCAGAGGTGCTCTAACAGGCCAGATACCATTCTTTACCTTATACCTCATGCCACGCACTACATTCTCACTTAAATTATCAACGTAATATTTACTTTGACCAAAAGCAATATTTAACATAAATTTTCCCTGCGGAGTATTATCAAACCAGAAAGTAGGGAATTTTAGGTCATGGAGTTTGCCTATATCTAAAAGATAAATTATTTTTCCTCCGTCAATAGAATTTCTTGCTAGGCGGTCAGGGTGCCAAGATAAAATTCCATGAGCAACGCCACGCTCAATCAGCTTTAAAACTTCTGCAAATTTTTCTCTTCCGGGAGTTTTGGCGGTTTTTGCCTCCACTACAAAGTTCACAATCTCAAGTTTTTCCCTTTTTGCAAATTCGGTAAGTTCTGCTAGTTGTTGATCGATGGACAAAACTTGCTTGTCTTTCTCGTCGGTTGATTTTCGGCAATAGGCTATATATTTCATTTGTTTATCATAAAAGTTCTTTTAAACAAGCGAAGCGCGTTAGCTTCATTTCCAAAATTTTTGCGTCTTTTACTGCTTTTTACGGCTGCTTTCTCCGATTTTCAAAAAGGGCTTTGATACGCTCTTTTCGGAATTTGTCCCCCATGCAAATTCCGCAATTCCGCCTTCAAAATTCCTGAGTGTGGACATTTACGAAAAAATCCGAACTCAATTCAAAAAAGAAAATTCTTAAACTAATTCGCTCGGGCTTCGCCCTCGCTCTCAAAAACTGTCGGCTCGTCTCAGATTTATCTGAAGAAAGCGCAAAAATTTTGTTAAAGAACTTTTAACCTAAAATGGCGCAACCGGTAGGCTCAGTTGGGATTGTGTTCCAAAACTGTCCGATTGCGCCATTAAAAAACACAATCCGCCAAAACTGAGTCCGTTTTTAATTTATAGGAAAATCGTACACAAATCAAGCCATACGTTAACAATTGATCCAATAGAGGTTCTTAATTCTTTTTGCTAGGTTAAAAGAATTTGCATGCGACACATATCCCAAGTAAGATTGTAAAGCCTGATAATCACTGCCTTGCATAAGCTTCTTCAATATTCTCCTCTTAGTACTAGTCCTGGGCAAAGTGTAATGGGGTAAAACAATGTATCCGCAAAAATCAATTCCCCATGAAAGTTTTCTTGCTGAGGTTTTCTTTGGGTGTAATTCAAGTTTTAAATTCTCTTCCAGGAATTCATTGACAGCGATAAGGTAATCTTCGTGCTGTTTGGTGTTTACACTTAAGATCAAGAAATCGTCGGCATAACGAAGATAGTGTTTCATTTTTAATCTATGTTTAACAAACTGGTCTAACTCGTTTAAGTATACATTTGAAAATATCTGGCTGGTTAAATTACCAAGTGGAATTCCACGACCAGATCCTCTCTCAGAACTAAAGCTATCTATTACATTATTGATAAGCCAGTTAATTTCCTCATCCTTGACCTTTCTTGAAATAAGCTCCTTTAAAATACTGTGATCAACTGAGGCAAAGAACTTTTTAATATCGCATTTCAAAGACCAACACTCACCCGTATAGTTGAGGCTTACAGCTCTTGTCATTTTCTTAAGCCTTTTGACAGCTTTGTGCGTTCCCTTACTCTTCCGACAAGAATACGAATCGTAAATAAAGTGTTTATCAAACAATTCGTATAGATATTTGTAGAGAAGATGGTGCAGGACACGGTCGCGAACGTTTGATTTATGGATATGGCGTCTTTTAGGATCTGTTACGTAAAATTCTTGATATGTACCGTGTTTATATGTTTTCTTGTTTAATTCTTCATATAAACTAAATAGGTTATCTTCCAAATGTCTTTCAAATTTTTGCACGTCCTTTTTATTTCTTTTTTCCTTTTTAAACTCGTCCCATGCGTGAAATAGGTTTTCAATTGTTATAATATCTCGATACTTTAATTCTTCTGCCTTCATAAATTTTTCAAACTATATATGCAGACTGGCAAAAATATACACAAAGACGCAGAGAGAGAGAGAGAGAGAGAGAGAGAGAGAGAGAGAGAGTATAAACTACCCCTAAATGCGATTTTCATTAAGCTTTATGATTTTTACAAAAATTTAACACCTGTTATTACTGCTTTTCCTAAAACGAAGCGCTACACTTTGGGGCAGAAATTGGACAATATAACTCTTGATATTCTCGAATTATTGTTTTCTGTACCCGCGTCTAAGGACAAGGTCGACATACTTCAGCAAATAAGTACAAAAATTGACCTTATTAAAGTCTTACTACGACTTGCAAAAGACAGTCAGGCAATACAAAACAACAAATATTTAGGACTTGAATCAATTTTACAAGAAATAGGCAGGATGCTTGGGAGATGGATAAGATCAACCAAGCAAAATAGTGGGCAGGGGCAGGATAAGCTTCTTTAACCTCACCAGATACTTCCATGCGGAGAACACCTATGTTCTGATTGCCGTTGTCGCGATTCCAGTTATTCACGTTCACCCCGTTGTCGGGCTTAGCATTACCAACGTTGGCGACATTCGAGCCAGTGCTTCCGCGAGTAATTCTCCGTAATATATAATTCTCACTATAGTTTGATTGCTCTTACTACTGTATTTTATTCGTCCCAAGGACAAAAGAGAAAAACTCGTAGTGTCTAGTAAGCTTACTTTAAGTACGCTTTTGACAATTACTTGTCAAAACTCTGACTTTTGAAAGTTCTAGAAATAGGCGAAGAATAAAACGTGTTTATGCTTTCACTGCCTAATGAGGGTATTTTACAAAAAAAATTTCGGAAAAACCAAGAGGAAAAATCCAAAAGAACCAAAAAACCAATTACTTAGTCTCAATTGGCACTACCATGCGGAGAACACCTATGTCCCGACGGCCGCTGCCGCGACCCCAGTGATCCACGAACACCCCGTAGCCGGGCCCAGCATCACCAACGTAGGCGACATCCGAGCCAGTGGAATTTGTAGGATTTTTAGTTCTTGTATATACATAGTTTAGGCCTTGAGCTGCTGCATATTCGGATCCAAGTAACCACTGTCCTGTTGCTTCTTCGTGCTGAAAGACTATATCTGTAACGGTAGATGCTTCGCCGGGAATTATTTGTCCTAATCCTTCTTGTCCTAGTCTTTGTCTTAATTCAACTGCATCAACAGCCACAGCCTTATCTTGTCCCTCTACACCTTTACTGAAACTGTCAGGCACAAAAGCTCTTTCTGGAGCGGGATATATAGCTATTTCAACCTTTCGTGAAGGAACGGCTACTAATCTGTTTTCACTTGTGGTTAGGTACGCAAAAGAAGGTTTCCCTTTTTTAGCACGGGAATCTTTTTGAGCTGTAATCGTTTCTCCAAGTGGAGTATATATAAGTGCACCATCGGCAATTAAAGCCTCTCTTTCCACATCTGTGAAGCTTTCTCTAATAGTCAATTGTTCAATAACCGTTGGTGTTTCAAGAGGAACTGGCGCTGTAGGACTAGAAAAATGTTCAGGCATACCAAGTTTCCTTGCAATTTTGGCTCGTGCGCCATAGGATTTAGCGTCAGCGCTGAGTGTGTCTGCAAGATCAGGATAACCCTTCTGCTTGAATTGTTTGGCTAATTGATCGGCTTGTCGACGTAACTGGTCAAGTTCTGCTGCCATAATCCGAGCATTTTATACTAACTATAGGGCGTTGTCAAGATCCCGCCTGTTTTTTTAATCTTAAACATTTTGCTATAACTTTCCCTTTAAAATTTGTTAAAATACAAGGGAGTAAAATATATTGTCCGCGTACGGGAAGGGTTGGGACAAGGACAATTAAAATAAATTTCCTTGCTCGTACGATAGTAACGAGAAAATCGCGCGCAAAAATACCTAGAGCGAGGGCGAAGCCCGAGCGAATTAGTTTAAGAATTTTCTTTTTTGAATTGAGTTCGGATTTTTTCGTAAATGTCCACATTTGATATAATATTTTTTCTGCCTAGATTGCCAATGTGGTCAAGGCGCCAGTCTGAAGAACTGGTTATGCGGGTTCGATTCCTGCTCTAGGCACATGCGGGAGTAGTTCATTGGTAGAATGCTTCCTTGCCAAGGAAGATGTGGCGGGTTCGATTCCCGTCTCCCGCTCAGCATTGGCGGGCAGGCAATGAATTCGATTGCACCTGCGGGTATGCTGCTTAAAAAAACTTCACCAGACTCCATAAAAAAGCCCCAGATCATAAACATACGGGGTAGGTAAGCATAACTCATAATTTCTCACTCTTTCTTACAAAACTCTTACACAAAATCGCTTGAAGTTTTAATTTTTAATTGCTTGACACCATTTTGCTCCTTTGTTATATTGGTAACTCCGCAATCAGGCATTATCTTCTAATTCAAATCAGCTTTTGTTTCAACAGAATACGAAAGCCAAAAATAGATGAGTCAGATAAACATCAGTAATTTAAAAGCCAGGGCTTCCCGTCTATTTATCGCAATCGGCGCCGCGCTTCTTCTTTCAATGATAATGAATTTTAATTTTGTTTCAAAATCTATAATTTCTCCGCTTGCTAACGATAGACATACGGAATCGGTCCAAGGCAAACAGGAAACTTACGAAATTTTTGGATTTGCTCCCTATTGGACAATAAATAAACTAGAAAATGTTGACTTCAATGTTTTGACTACTTTGGCTTATTTTGGTATTCCGGTAAAAACAAACGGCACTCTTGATACATCGGACACGGGCTATCAAGTTTTTAAGAGTCCGAAAGCAACAGCTTTATTTGAAAAAGCTCATTCACACGGAACAAAAGTAGTTTTGACATTAACGCAAATGAACAACAGTACAATTAAAAGTTTTTTGGATGATAAAAATGCTCAGAAAAAAGCAATTAATGAAGCTGTGAAGTTAGTTAAAGAACGCGGAATAGATGGCCTTAATATAGATTTTGAATATACGGGAAATCCCGGCCGCGAATATAAAGATAAATTCAGCAGCTTTGTGGCGTTAGCAAAGAAAAAGCTCAGTCAGGAGATTCCGGGCTCAAGACTTTCCGTCTCAGTTTATGCCTCATCTGCAAAAGCTCCGAAAATGTATGACATAGCAGCTATCTCAAAGTCATCAGATTCAATTTTTATGATGGCTTATGATTTTGCGACAGCCGGCGCGGATGTTGTTATTCCCACCGCTCCTCTCTACGGCTATCGCGAAGGAAAATACTGGTATGACATTGCTACTGCAGTTGAAGATTTTCTAAAAGTTATGCCGGCCGAGAAATTAATACTTGGCCTTCCGTGGTATGGATATAATTACCCTGTTTCCTCCCCCGGGGTCAAGGTCGCAAGGTACCAGGGTTATTCTTACTACTATTGGTGGGGGAGAAGAAGGTATAGGGCATATTATCGGCCTCCCGCATCTGCTCAGACATACGCAAACGCAATCAATAACATAGAGGAGGATGCAAGCGGTTGGGATGATTATGGGAAAGTAGGTTGGAAAGCGTATAAAGAGGGAGGAATCTGGAGAATGATATTTCTTGATGACAGTAAGTCATTAAAAATTAAATACCAATTTGCAAAGGAAAAGAATTTAGCGGGAGTCGGAATGTGGGCTCTTGGATTTGATGACGGAAAGCATGAGTTATGGAATCTTTTGAATTTAGAATTTGGAAATATGCTGGCAAGAAAGTAGCTTATATTATGGAATCGTTATTTAACATCAAGAAATCAAGCGTTCTCTCATTCGTCTTAGGTTTTTCAGGCGTAGCCATAATGATTATTTTGAATTCGATAGGACTTAAGCCTGTTAAGACAATTGACGCGATCATTCAAAGAGAGACAAAAGTTCAAAAAGTTCAAGATCGTATTACCCCAAAACTTGAAAAAATAAAAAATAACTTTAAGATCAAAAAAAATAAAAATATTGTCCCTCGGGTATACGGAGATAATACGCAAGTTGAGGCAAAAGCATATGGCGCCATCGATTTCAATACGGGTGAAGTCCTGGTCCATAAAAATCTCGAAATGTCTCTTCCGATTGCTTCTGTTACAAAAATTATGACCGCTGTAGTTGCTTTGGATTTGGCAGAAAAGGATGATTTATTCACTGTGTCAAGAAAAGCCTCAAAGGTCTCTCCCACAAAAATAGGAGTTGTACCGGAACAAAAAATGACGCTTCAGGAATTGCTCAATGCCCTGCTTCTGACTTCAGCAAATGACGCGGCAGAAGTAATAAAGGAAGGTATAAATGTAAAGTATCAAGGCGAGGTTTTTGTTGCGTCAATGAATAAAAAAGCAAAGTTTTTAAACCTTAAAAATTCAAATTTTGCGAATCCTCAGGGCTTTGATAATAAAAAAAATTACAGCTCCGTTGGGGACTTGGCGGTTTTGACCCACTATGCTCTTTCAAATTACCCGATAATTTCTGAGATTGTTAAAAAAGATTATGAATTTCTGCCAAAGAACCAAAATCATAAACAATTTGATCTTTACAATTGGAATGGATTAATTGGTGTATATCCAAACACAATAGGTGTAAAAATAGGAAATACCGGTCTTGCGGGAAAAACAACAGTTGTAGTTTCCCAGCGCGAAGGAAATAAAATTATATCAATTGTTTTAGGGGCTCCGGGTATCCTTGAGCGGGATCTTTGGGCTGCTAAATTACTTGATCTTGGATTTGAGCAAAAAGGACTCAAAGCTGCTATGATTAAGGAGGATGATCTAAATCAAAAATATAATTCCTGGAAATACTGGAATTGATTATTCAATTGAAAAAAATTAAATTTCACCCGCGCCTTTTTTTCTCCTTATCCTTTTTAGTTATTGCTTTAAGTTTATCATTTTATGGACTTGGAGAAATAAAAAGACTTAAGTCTGAGGTCTCCTCCCTAAGAGGTGTCGGGAAACAGCTTGAGTTAAACCGGGAAGAGCTTCAAAGTTTAAAAAATCAGGACCAATATAAAATTAATCAAAAATTAAACAAAGAAATTGATGATATTAACACAACATACAAAAGAGCGGCTATAAGCTTTGAGAGTCTGGATGATTTAAGTTTAACCACGAAAAAAACAGATGACATGAAGAAGGATTTTGCCGCTATCTTAAATTTTCTGTCCGAGCGGAATTACGCTTCTGCTGCTGCTAAAATTGCTTTTTTGGATAGCGAAATTAAGAAAGAAAAAGATAGAATTACATCGAGTTTCTCCTCTTCTATTATAGATAACGCTAATATTGTTTCAAGCGTATCTCCTCCGGGGGCAGGTTATCAAAGACAGCAGGTTGGAGTTCTTGAGTCTTCTTTTGTTGTTGATGTTGTTGCGGCCGATTTATCCTCAACCAGAATAATAGTTGATACGGCATCTACCAGCGACTGCCGTGACAATTGCCCGGTCTTATCTTTAAGCGACTATATCTCGCGGAACGGGGCTTGGGCAGGAGTAAACGGTTCTTACTTTTGCCCCGCTTCCTACCCTTCTTGTGCCGGCCGAGCTAATTCCTTTGACACCCTTCTTATGAATAAAAATAAAGTTTATTTCAATTCAGAAAATAATGTATACAGCAATGTTCCGGCGGCAATATTTCTTCCGGGCTCAATTCGTTTTGTGGGAAGATCTCTTGAATGGGGAAGGGACACCGGGGTTGATGGCGTTTTGGCCAATCAGCCGCTTCTTCTCTCTGGAGGAAATGTTGTTTTTGGCGGAGATGGGGATCCCAAGAAAGGCTCACGAGGAACAAGGAGTTTTGTGGGATCCAAAGGGGGCACGGCTTACATCGGAGTTGTTCATAATGTAACGGTGGCCGAGATGGCTCATGTTCTGGCGGCGCTTGGACTTGAAAATGCCTTAAATCTTGACAGCGGCGGCTCAACCGCTTTATGGGCGGGAGGATATAAGGCAGGACCGGGAAGGAATATACCAAACGCAATATTATTTGTTGGAAAGTAAATCTAACAAGGAATTTGTCAAAAATTCATCAAGGAGTATCCTTGCGGGGTATTTAGGTTCTCAGAAGGTTATTTTGATCACGAAACAATAATATCCAAGCTTTACCTTTAAAAATCTTACCTTCCTTTATCCCTATCTTAACACTTAGGCTTTAAATTATGGGGATGTGAAAGTAATTGCAAGAAAATCATTGAGCTTTATTCTCCTGGCATTGGCTTTTTTTATTTTTTTCCTTGCGCTTTTTGGTTTGGGTACATACGCTCATTTTCTCCCTGATCTCGCAAGAAAAGAAACTATTGTAAATAACAATGACACCGGTTTAATCTTGCTTGACGATCAGGGAAATTATTTTTTCAAGTTTTATGAAGCAAAAAACAGGAAGTATGTAAAGCTTTCGCAAGTATCCGATTATGTCAAAAAAGCCGCAATCGCGGTTGAGGACAAAGAGTTCTATGATCATAGGGGCTTTTCTTTGAAGGCAGTAGCAAGATCTATCCTTCTAAATATTCAAAAAAGCACACTTACCTATGGAGGATCAACTATTACACAGCAACTTGTTAAAAATTCGCTTCTAACAGCGGAGAGAAGTTTAGTCAGAAAATATCAGGAATTAATTTTGGCCCGCGAAATTGAAGCAAGATACAAGAAAGATGAGATTCTTGAGATGTACATTAACTCTGTTTATTTTGGGGAGGGGGCATTCGGAATTGAAGAGGCTTCGGAAATATATTTCGGGAAAAGCTCCAAAGATTTGAATTTATCCGAAAGTAGCTATTTAATTGGTCTTCTACCCTCCCCTTCGAAATTTTCTCCATACTCAGGTGATAGAAAGTTATCCAAAAAAAGGCAGGAATTTGTTTTAGAAAATATGAAAATAGAAAAGTTCATAACTCAAGAAGATATTGATCGTGCCCTTTCCTCAGAACTCACCTTTAAAACAAACCCTGAGAATCTCGATCTCATAGCCCCCCATTTTGCCTTAATGGTTCGCGACAAACTTATAGAGGAATATGGTGAAGAACAGGTTATAAGATCAGGATTTAAAGTGAAAACCACTCTCAATAGGCAATGGCAGAAAATGGCCGAGGAAATTCTCGCAAGAAACATTGCACTGCTCCACAGAAACGGCGCAAGTAACGGTGCGGTTGTTGTTATGGACCCCAAAACAGGTGATATAAAAGTTATGGTAGGAAGCGTGGACTGGAACAATGAGAGTTTTGGTAAGGTTAATATGGCCCTTGTTCCAAGGCAACCGGGTTCAGCATTCAAGCCGATTGTGTATGGTACTGCTTTTGAGGAGAGATTGATCACTTCGGCAACGGTTTTGCCTGATGTTCCATCAACCTTTAGGATAGAAGACTGCAGATTTAACTGCCTTTACTCGCCTCGAGATTACGATGGAAAGTTCAGGGGGAATGTATTGGTCAGGCGAGCGCTGGCCAATTCCCTTAATATTCCGGCTGTTCATGTAATGAAAAAGGTTGGGGTGTCACGGGTTTTATCTAAAGCCAAATACTTAGGTATCTCTACCTTAGGAGACGAATCCAATTATGGACTATCACTGGTTTTGGGTGCCGGAGAAGTTTCCCTGGTTGAAATGGTTGATGTTTATGCTTCGTTTGCAAATGAAGGAGAATATCAACATTATAAATTTATTGATGAAATAATAGACAAAAAAGGAAAGCATATTTATTTAGAAAAAGATGAGGCACGACGCGTTTGGAGCCAAGAGGTTGCATTCTTAATCTCATCTATTTTGTCTGATGTTCAAGCAAGGGCTGAAATTTTTGGAAATGCTTTGAACATTCCAATACCCGCGGCAGTAAAAACAGGCACAACTACATCATACCGCGACGCATGGACAATTGGATATAGTCCAAGTCTTGTCATAGGTGTCTGGGTTGGAAATAACAATAATAGGGCAATGGATAATGTTGCAGGTTCCCTGGGCGCCGCCCCCATATGGCGCGAGCTAATGGAAGCGTATCATAGTGGTTTGCCTCGGCAAAACTTCACCCCCCCTCCAAGAATTGTTCAGATTCCTTTATGTTCGTCTGCGGGAAAGGAGTTTTTTATAGCAGGGACCGAGCCTCGGACAAATTGTTTTGTAAATCTTACAGGAAAAAAAGCCTCAGGCTCGGCAGATATAAAATTTGATAAAGATGAATTCAGAAACAGATCTGGAGAAAACAGTGGAAAAAACTCAAAAGATAACGATGGCAACGACGGATTAGAGCTAAATTAAACAAAAGGTGTGGATAATGTATTTAGGATCAACAAGGAGTATCCTTGTTAGCAGGGGTCTGTGGGTTTGAATTCCGATCCATGAGAGCCCACGGAATCGCCCTTGGAATTGTCTTCCATCGTGTTTCCGCAAACTTTTCCCTGAGGTTCTCTTTGAAACTTAATTCCCCCCGACTTATTACCACGGATTATATTTAAATAGATGTCATTGTTAATTCCGTTGCCCTTCTCGTCTCCTCCGAGTCTTACCCCCGCGCCTTTATTATCAAAAATTTCATTAAGTCTGAAAATATTATTTTCTCCCCGCGAATCAAATCCCCCCGAATTTGAATCTTTTTGTCCGGTACAGCGATTATTTTCGATAATATTTTTTGCCGCTGCCTCCTTAATATCAACACATTCATTTCCTTGAGTATCAAAAAAGTTATGATGAATCCAGTTATTGTTGGATTCGTCAGGGTCGGATGTCGGATTTTTTCCGTCCTTGAGCTGTTCAGGCGCTGTTCCTATATATACACCTTCTCCGTTTTTCCCTCCGTCACCAAAGACAAAATCATGAATTCCGCAATTTTCTATAGTGTTATATGCAATTTCACTGAATTTCACAAGATAGCGTAGCCTTATACACTCCCCGCCGGCATTTCTTATGGCCATATTGAATATTCTTGTCCCCGTAATACCTACCTTGGGCTCTTTACCTAAAATATACAAAAGCTTATCGCGGTATCCGGAAGCTGAATTTGAAGAATCAAACTTTCCGTCTAGCGTGAATCCTGAGAGAGTTATGTAGCTATGGTTAATTTCAGCAACCCGGGCGTTTGCTCCTCCTTTGACAACTGCCTCTTTTGGTCCCGTAATGGTGATTGGAAACCCGCTTTCCCCGCTTCTTTTTGACACAAAATTTTGAAGATATACACCCGGAGCAAGATTTATTGTTTCTCCCGCGGTGGCCTGATCCAATGCTTTCTGAATTGTTCTGAAGGCAAGATCGGGAGATGTACCGGCATTTTGATCGGAGCCTGTTGGGTTTACAAAATACTCAATACCCGCACTCTGCCCGTTTTGAGGTGATTGGATGGTTTCAGGAGTTGGAACATCTGAAGCAAAAGTAGATGGTTTGTTTTGCGAATTTTGAGCCCTGGAGTCTCCATAGAGTAGAATATTTCCAATCAAAAGGCTTAGGATGAGAAAAGAAGATGCGAGAATGGTGAATTTGAGTGACGGGTGTGGAATTTTTTTAAACATGAAAATGCTGCCTCTAAACCTTAATTCTGGAGTTTAGAGGACTCAAGAAATATTGTCAAGCAATTGATAAGGATACTCCTTGTCGTGCGTGATAAGGATACTCCTTGTCGGTAAACCTCCTTGTCGGTAAACCGATATTCCTTTGGAATGTTTGATCCGGCCGAGCCCGAGCTAAATTGAATAAGTATTTCTTTTGTTCTTTACTATTGTATTGTTGTTTAAATAGTTGACGCCACCGTAGACTTCCTTTGAGTAAATCCCATACGATGAATTTTTTTCTATCAAATTATCAATTAGTTTATTATTGATAGCAGCGCCTGTTATGAAAAAGCCGGCTCTGTTATTTTTAACTTTATTATTTGCAATTTCATTACTTGAGGTTTTTATGTATAAAGCTCTTGGACTTTGCGTGATTTCATTATTTTTAATTATGTTTTTGTCGGATTTATCATACAGAAAGACTCCGTATTTGGCGCTTTTTGCGAATGTATTGTCGCGGACATAGTTATTTGTTGAACTGCCGTATATTCTTATTCCGGTTTGATTCCGTTCCACCTGATTGTTCAAAACCAAATTGTTCTTTGAAGCAAAAATTGCAATCCCATCGGAATTCTCATAGACCCTGTTGTTTTCGATAAGATTGTTGTTTGAATCCTTATGGAGCATAATTCCATGAAGGCCATTATTGTAGGAGATGTTGTTTCGAATGATATTATTTATGCATCTTTTGGAAAAGATCAAGCCGTGCGTTCCATTATCGTAAAATTTATTGTCCTCGACTAAAAATCCGTTTGAATCATCGTGTGGATCAAGTCCGTATCTCGCGTTTTTATAGAACTCATTATTGCGCCAAATCATAGATGTTGCGCCATATGTATATGCTCCAAAATAGTTGTGGTGAAATTTACTGTTTAGAACCTCGCCGGTTAGAAGACTATAGGGATACTTTGCCGGGGTCATTCTCATTGAGACGCCATATACAGACTGATCCTCAGGTTTTGTTCTTGGATGCCCCAAATATGCTAATTCCGAGTTATAGATATCCATTCTTGCCCCATCTTTTACTAAGATATAACTTCTTCCGTCATTATAATTTTCATCAACCTTATTTTTTTGGCTGTTCCATGAAGTGATTTTTGCTCCGTTTATCTCTAGAACCCCGCTGTCTACCCTCAAAAAAACGAATTTATTCTCATTGCTTTCAAGTCTTAACCAAGTAACCTCCGAAGGATTTAATGCAAGCATTACTCCGGTATGCAGTTTCAAACTGGTTTTTAAGTGCCACACTTTTGGCGAAACCTCTTCTAATACATCTGCTCCCATTCTCTCCCGAACATCTTTTAGTGTTATTCTTTTGCCTCTGCCAAAAACTTCAATCGTATCCGTTATTGGGTTGCGCCACATGGTAACTATCTCAGGAAGTCTTCTTATTTGGTAATAAAAAGTAATAGGCAGATAAAAATTTAAATTTTTTCTGGGAATACTCAATACATAACCCGGATCAATCGCGTACCAATTAGCTAAAACTCTTGAGTTTGCCGCAAGTAAATCATCCTGAGTAATTTCGAATTTCTGAGCAATTGAGAAAGTGGTGTCTCCGGGTTCGGTAACATACCGGGTTATCGCCGGTTGGCTTGAAAATTCCCCCCAGCGTTTAAGTAAATCGGATGAAGGGGAAGGTTTTAAGGATTCATTTGAAATTAAATTATTGGGCGAGTCCGGCGCAGACGCCAAGGTCATTTGTTTGAAAAGATAAACAGACGCAAATACCAAAACAATTGACATAATACTGGCAGCGTAAGCCGGAGTTTTTCGAATAAAGTTATACTTTGGAAGCCGGGATTTATCCCAGCGCGTTAGCCAGCCTTGCGTATTTAAAGTAAATAAAGCATAAACCTTGAGGACTGCGGCTACAAAAGTGAACAGGATAAAGAATGGTAGAATAACTATGTCCTGAGGCCGTCTTCTGAGATGAGGGAAGATCTTAACGGTTCTTGAGACCATCCACCAGACAAAGATAGCTCCCGCCGGAATCCACAAACCCAAAAATATCGATACAAAAAAGAAAGCCGGACTAACAAGAAGCGTGAAGCCCTGAACTACTTTGTCAACTTGAAAGAAGAACAAGGCGGGATGGGCAAATACCCATCCTTCAAGAATTGCCTTAATGTCCGCCCTAAGAGAATTTCTCGTCCATCTAAGTCTTTGCTTAAGATATGAACCCAAGTTTATGACTCCTGGCGTGAAAACAACAGCAGTTGATTGATAGGCCGCTTTCCATCCGGCTTTTAATATGAGATAGGTTAATCGTTTGTCGTCACCGCTTATTACTTTTTCTCCCAGAAATTTTTCGTTGACTAATTCATTCAATAAGGGAACAATAGCACCTCTTCTGTAAAAAGCTGTTCTTCCGGATATGCACACCAGAGCGTTTCCGGCCGCGGCCAAAAAAGGTAATTCGTCAAAATATCGAAGATCCAGTTGCGTATCAAAAATCTTTTGCGCGAGTGCCCGAGGCGATAATGCATTCTGTCTTGTGGCCACGCCTCCCACATCCCTGTTCTTGAATGGGATTGTCGCGTTTTTAATGACATTCTTATCCCAAATAGTGTCGCTGTCAACAAGCGCAATTATTTCTGATTTTGAGGCCATTATACCTGCCGCAAGCGCTTCTCTCTTCCCGGGGACTTTAGTAATTATCAGTTTAGTGCGAGGGTAACTTTGGGTAAATTCGTTAAAAACATTAATGCAATTTTTATCCGTGTAATCAACTACCGCAATAATTTCCCAAGGAAAGTTTTTAGCCCAGGATTTTAGCGCTTTGCCAAAAACTTGAGGTTCTTCATTGTAGACAGGTGTAACTATAGACACCCTTGATCTATAATATCCCTTTGCAGGCCTGTAAAATAAAGCAACTGTTTCCTTGAACAACCAAACGCTCCAGCGCCAGATACCTATTATGCCTAAGGGTAAGTAAAATCTGAACAAATCAATATTTTGGGCAATATAGTTTTCAATTTCTCCCCTTGCAAGAATGCCGAGCTGAACAATATCTGAATACCACTTCAACAACAACGCACCTGCGGAAAAGAGCGTTTGATTTAGATCAATTCCGCTTAAATTTAAATTATGAAGAATAGCGGACTCCATAGTCTTTTTTCTCTTCTATTTTTTGGCTTGTTTCCCGGTATTCCTTCTTAATTTTGCTGTTTACTTCTATCGCAGCTTTAAGGAGCCCGGCATCAATACCCTGCTCTTTGAGCCATGTTAGGAATGCTTGAGTGTCTTTAGGAAGGCAAGTTCCATCAAAAGGCCCCATATCTCTGATTCCATATGTTGTATTCCACATTCCCTCGGAGCTTTCGGCAACAAGCCTGAATACTTTTTCCGTTTCTATCCCTAATTTTTTTGCCGCACTTCTAATCTCGTTAAAAAATGTTATCTTTACGGCATTGAATAAGTTATGAGCATATTTTTGTATTTCTGCTTCCTTAATGGAAACTACATATTTTGGGCAATCGAAATCCCGGTAAATATCCAAGAGAATCTTTGCGGATTTTTCGTCCAAGGCTCCTATTACAACTAGCCAAGCATGAACAAAATCATCAAAAGCCCTTTGCTCCCGAAGGTATTCAGGGTTCGCGCAAACTCCAAAATCTTCTCCCGCTTTTTTTCCGGATACTTCTTCAAGAGTCCTAATCACAAGATTTTCTGTTGTTCCGGGGAGCACTGTGCTTTTAACTACCACTAAATGATACTTGTTCAGATATTTTATTTTCTCTCCCAAATATTCAGAGGCCGCTTTTAAATATTCGTTATTAAATTTGCCCTGTACAGTTGGGGTAGGAACCGTTATGAATGAAATGTCGAACGAGAATTTCCCGTTGCTTACTTCGTGAAGCAAGTAGGCATCCAGATCCTCTTCTTTAAGTTTATTTACTTTTTCAGGCGCAACATCTAAAAAAGTCACATCAAGCCCTTTAGATAAAAATCCTTTTCCCGTGGCTTGTCCCACAAATCCCGCGCCAATTATACAAATTTTTTGATTCTTTTTTTTATTCAACATCTCTTGATTGTTATTTTTATATTAGAGAAAATGATAAGAAATAGAGGTAAGATCGGTGCTTTCGTGAGGTAATAGATTGGTAAGAAAGGAATTTCCCCTAATCAAAAAAAGCAAGTTCTATGTTAAATTTTTCTCCTTCTTTAAGATAAGCGAGAAAATTGCCAAGAGTCCCATTTTGAGGAAGAAAGCTTGGATACAAAGCATTGCTTAAGTACTCCTCGGTTCTTTTTTGGGAAAAAGTATTTTTTTCAGAAAATAAGATACTCGTGTAAATTTTGCCACCGGTAGGATTATCGTTAGGAATATTTGATTCGGCTTCTGTTTCAAACCATGAAACATAAATATTGTTATTTATGTCGCGGCCAATTGTCGGAAAAAATTGGTTATTTGAAGAATCGGCGATTTTAGCCGGACTGCTCCATTTGCTGCCTTCATAAACCGAATATTCAAGAAATGCGCTCTCTTCCCCAAGAGCAGACCGCCAAACAACAATTATCCTGTTCCAATTGTCAACAATTGCGGTTGCGTGCCGCGAATCTAAGCCTGTTTGAGAAACATTTTCCCAAGCGTTAAAAACAGTCCCGTCCGCGGATGTTGTATGCCATATTTGCTGATTATCCCCATTGCCCGCAGAATACATAAAGATATGCAAATTTCCCCTCAAATCCGCCACTATTGTTGGTCTCGATTGGGTTCTTTCAGTCGGAAGAATGTTGGCCCAGCGCGTCCATGTTTGTCCTTGATTCCCTGATTTTGAAAGTTTTATTTGTTGATTTTTGTGTTCCTTATCTTTTCCCTCCCAGACAACATACAGATTGTTGTTGACAGTTGCGATATCGGGGTGCTCCTGCCACAGTCTTTCATCGCGATAACCCTCAACATAAGAAATATTTTGCCATTTGCTCCAAGACTCTCCGTAATCGCTTGACGAGGCATATTTAATTTGCCGGTCTCCGTTTTTCTCTTTTTGATCCGCGCCATACCATACCAGGTGAATTCGGTCGTTTTTATCAATGACAATAGAAGGAACGCGCTGATCGGTTTCGCCTAAAACCTTTGAAACCGGTTCGGAATTTGTTTTTGCTTCCCACTTTCCGTTGTTTTTGGCTATTTTAGCGACATATATCTCATGTTTACCATTGAATTTTTTTCTATATGTCAAATATAAATTTCCCTTGGAATCTTGAGCCAATTTCTTCTGCCCCGTATATCCCAGTCCTCTGGCGTCATCCGTTGAGTCAATAGTCAGAGGAAAAGCCTGCCCTCCTCTTTTGAAAGTATTTCTGCTGTCTTTTAAATTCAAAAAAGCAAATAGTAAGATAAGCAATATTATAACTGCGAGTATTAGTCTAACCATAATTCTTTGTCTCTATATCATAAAAATTCTAAATAGCTATTTGCTTGAATTTTTGGTAAAAGTTGAGTAAGAGAAGTTTTGATCCGAAATTAACATTTTTATGTTGTTAATCTAATCAAATCCTTAATTTATCAAAATACAATAGGATTTATGGATTTGCTCCTTTTTGAAAAAAACGAAATACATCCCAAGGCAATCAGGCTTCTCAAGAAAAACGGAATAAAGGTGTACGCACACAATAATCCCGTAATCGCAAATAATACGGAAGCTGTTTTTATAAGAACTTATACAAAAATCGACCATATTTTTCTCAAAAAATATCCAAATTTAAAATATATTCTAAGAGCGGGGGTTGGTCTTGACAATATTGAGCTTGAAGCCTGCAAAAGCCGCAGGATTCAAACATTTAACAGTCCGGGGTCAAATGCAAATGCTACCGCGGAACTTGTCATATCATACATGATAATGCTTTGCCGAAAATTAGATCAGCAGATCAATTCTTTAAAGAAAGGCCGCTGGAGGCAAAGGAAATTTTTAG
>Ga0209541_10000684_pt1 | contig 66758 bp, 62 predicted proteins | sample RifCSPlowO2_01_FD_184027 | JGI IMG/M metagenome (GOLD analysis project Ga0209541, IMG submission 184027) | Groundwater microbial communities from Rifle, Colorado - Rifle CSP2_plank lowO2_0.1 (SPAdes) (version 2) | ecosystem: Environmental > Aquatic > Deep subsurface > Groundwater | place...
CCCGCAACTGAAACGCTACTTGTATTGAGACCTGCGGCAGTGCCGCCTTCGTTCACACCCTGCCTCATCCCTTCCTTTACCACTTCAAAATTTGCTTGATCTATAGAAACACTTTTACCTTTTGTGACAGTGGGGATAGCCATAAAAAGTATCGATGGGGTTAACAGCGTTCCTCCATTTGCAATTGCCGAGACCCCGACCACAGCTTGCAGAGGAGTAATTTGCACTCCATATTGACCAATACCTGTATTATAAGTATCTCCAATACGCCATATTTCCCCGTTAAAGTTTTTGCTTTTCCATGCGGGATCCGGTATGACACCAGCCGCTTCATTTTCCGGATCAAATCCTGTTTTTTTACTCAAACCAAACATTTCCAAATATTTTTTTATCCTATCTATACCAAGCCCGGGTTGGTCTCCAAAGCCGCCAGCAATTTCATAAAAATAAACATCGGAAGAAACAGCGATGGCTTTTCTCATATTTACCGGACCGTTGACTCTCCAGTCCTTAAAAATAGAAGGGTTCTTCGGATTATAAGGATTGGGTAATTCGATTTGGCCGGTACTGACTATTATTTTTTCCGGAGTAATAACTTTTTCCTGCAGAGCGGCAAGAGCCAAAAATGGTTTAACAATAGAGCCGGGAGTATAAAGTCCTGATGTAACCCTGTTTAAAAACGGGTTGTTTTGATCGTTAAAATAGCTTTCAATTTTTTCCGAGTCTGTTCCTTCTGTCATAATAGAAGAGTCATATTCCGGAAAATTGGCCATCGCCAAAATTTCTCCAGAATGCACATCCATAATCACTCCCGCACCACCCTGAAAGCCAACTTGGTGAGCAAGATTACTGATAATTTTATAAAATTCCGCCTGAATTTTACTATCAATTGAAATGGTCATATTTTCGCCATTTTTGGGCGGTTGTAATGTATTTTCGGAGACGACTTCTCCATTTACAGAAGTTTCTATCAGCTCCAAACCGTTTTTGCCTGCAAGGATTTCATTCAAATAAAGTTCCGCTCCATCCTTGGGTGAAAATTCTTCCTCATAATAAAAACCTGAGCTATCTTTGGCAGGATATTTCAGAAACCCCAAAAGATTGGAAAAACCGGGAGTTTCTATATATTTACGCAACGAGTAGGTATCATTTTGGTTTTCAGATTTCTCATTCCAAACCAATTGTGCCCCGTCCCGGCTGTATATTATACCTCTGGGAGCTATGAGTAGAATCTGTTTCAACTTATTATTCTCGCTTCTATCTTTATAGAAAGAACCATGCACGATTTGTAAAGATCCAAGTTTTATTAAAAAAACTACAACTATAAGAAGACAAGCAAAGCCAAAAATTGAAAAAACTTTTGGAGAAATTGATTTTTCTAGGCGGCCCTCAAACTGATAGGTATTGAATTTCGGTAAATTTTTTGAGTCAAGAAAAATCTCATCAGGAGCAATGTCTCTATAATCCCTTTTCTTCCATTTATTTGATGTCTTTTTGAAAAAATTAAACATATTTGTTTATATGATTTCAGACCAATGGATTTTTTTACTCAAAAAGAAAGCAATAACAATAAACGCTAGAGAAAATATAGTAAGTGGGTATCTGGCAAAAAATCCATTTCCAAAATAATAGACCGAATCTAAAATAAAGCCCGCTATGATGACTTCGTAAGGCAATTTGGCGAGATAAATAAAAAGTAACGCTATTGGTACAAAAAGCCACCAACTAAAAATAATCGGTAAGATTATAGCCGCCAAAAAAAATAAAATTCTACTCATTGATATAAGATTTTCCAAATACAATATTAATTTTAGAAATATCAGCCGGTAAAGACATTAAAATATTTTTGAGACCGGAGGAGTTGTTTTCTTCTACTATACCGACAATGGCAGTGAGAAGGTTTAGGGAGCCGCCAATTGTTATCTTGTCTCCTATAATAATATCAAAATCAATGGGTACTTGGGCTTTTATACTACCGCCTCCTACTCCTCTGATTTCCAGAGGCTCACCCGTCCTAACAACAGATCCATAAGAGACTGCCCCAGCAAAAGAGTTTAGAGAAACGGTAGCTTTATTTTTGGAAACGTCAACAATTTTTCCAATCAAAATTTTTTCACCGGCCAACACCAGATCACCCTTGTTTATTCCATCCACAGTACCTCTATCCAAAAATAAAGTATCGAGCGGTATTTGAGGAGATTTAGCTAAAATAGAAGACACTATGAAATTCCCTTCCGGTTTCATTTTGAGTTCTTCTCTTAATTTCTTATTTTCATCTTTTATAGATTCATAATCATTAATATCAAGATGTAATTTTTCTACTTGAGATAAAAGGTTGCTGTTTTCTTCTATAAGTTTATTTTTATCAGAAAAAAATTTTGGTATATTGCCCAAAATCTCGTAAAAAAAGTTCCCGGTTTTAAATAAAGGAGAAGTGATATCTGATATTAGGGAACGTACCGAACCGAAGGCACTGACAACAAAAACGAAACTTAAGATTAATAAAAATATTTTAAATATTTTAAAAAAACTTCCGCCAAAAAAATTTTGATTAGTGCGTTTTATTTGATACATTATTTTCATCGGCAATTAATATATCCTTAAATTTTTCAATGTTTTCAAGTATAATACCAGTACCACGGACCACACAAGTTAAAGGATCATCTGCTATGTAAACCGGCATTTTTATCTCTTCTGAGAGGACCTCTGCAAATCCTTTTATTAAAGCCCCACCACCGGCTAAATAAATACCGCGATGCATTATGTCTGAAAGTATTTCCGGTGGAGTAATTTCCAAAACTTCCTTAGTAGATTCAACCAATCTTTCTATTGAATGTGAAATTGCATCTCTTATATCGGAATCAGTAACTACCACTTCTCGCGGCAAACCAGTGATAAGATCCCGTCCTCTAGCTTGTGTCTCAAGAGAAATTTTTCCAGGCAAAAGAGAAGTCACTGTTACTTTAATCTCTTCAGCTGTTTTTTCTCCTATTACTATTTTAAATTCATTTCTTATGTAAGAAGAAATATCAGTGTTGAGTTTGTCTCCAGCCACTCGAACATTTTTAGAAGCTACGACACCACCCAGGGATATGACTGCAATGTCAGCGGTGCCTCCACCAATATCGATCACCATATTACCCAAAGGTTCGTTTATCGGTAAGTGCATACCAATAGCTGCAGCCATTGGTTCTTCGACTATATGGACTTCGCTTGCTCCAGCATTTTTAGTGGCATCTCTGACCGCCCTAGTCTCTACATTGGTAATACCAGAAGGTACTCCGACAACTACTCTTGGTCCCAATATTTTTTTGGATATAGACTGAGCTTTATTCAAAAGATAATGAATCATCTCTTCCGTTACTTCAAAATCAGAGATAACCCCATCGACAATCGGTCGCACCGCTACAATGTGAGGTGGTGTTCGACCGAGCATATTCTTAGCTTCGGTGCCAACCGCAACCACTTGATTAGTCTTTTGATTTACAGCGACCACTGATGGTTCGTTTAAGACAATGCCTTTGCCGCGAACATAAACCAACATGTTGGCTGTCCCCAAATCAATACCTATGTCATTGCGCAAAATACGCTTCCATTGTTCCAGTTTCTCTTTAAACATGGGACCAATCTAGCACAAATTTTAGAGTTCGTCTCGCTTTAATATTTTAAATTTATCTTAAAACAGATTGTCAATTTCATTTTCAAAAATCATTTTTGTCTCACCTGTTTTTCTGTTTTTTGATTCTAATTTTCCGGAATCAATATTTTTTTCGCTTACGATAATCTGAATAGGCACTCCCAATAAATCCGCATCGGCAAACTTCTCTCCGGCTCGCAAATCCCGGTCATCATATAAAACATTTGCTTCGCCGACTTTTTTATAAATCTTTTCCGCCATTTTTTTGACTTCAACTTTATTTGAAGGTAATTCAATAATATGTAATTTGAAAGGAGCTACCGATTCGGGCCAAATCAGGCCTTTGTCATCTGAAAAAAGTTCAACAATCGTACCCATCAGGCGTCCTATGCCTATACCATAAGAACCCATGAAAACCATCTTATCTTCTCCTTTTTCATTCTTATACTTCAAATCAAACGGCTCTGAAAATTTGGTTCCAAGAGTAAAGATATTGCCGACTTCAATCGCCTTCTTTTCAACAAAATCTCCCTTAAGACCTAAATCTTTTTTTAAATCATCTGCCCAAATTTCTTTATTTATAGCTGCATGACCCGGATCCATTTTTAATCCTCTTTCATAATCATTTTCGTTAATATAAATAGTATCTTCCCCCGCATCACAAACAGTCTGGAATTCATGAGAGAATTTGGAGAAAGTTCCGCCAGACGCATAGGTTATATAAGTCTTATCACCTATGCCAACACGATTAAAAACATTCTTATAAGCTTCAGTGGCTTTAGCGTAAAACTCAAGATGTTCGGGTTCGTTTCTAGAAAACGAATACAAGGCTTTCCAATAAAATTCTCTACCTCTCATAACTCCGGATTTACTCCTTACTTCATTTCTGAAAATCTCTTTAAAATCATAAGGATAAGCCGGTAAGTCTTTATAAGAGCTTACATACTGTCTTAAAATATTTGAATAGGCTTCTTCGTTGGTGAAAGACAGGCCAACTTCTCCGCCATTTTTTAATTTTGTTTTAAACCAGTTATCTACCTCCTTATCATCCCATCTATTCGATTTTTCCCATACTTCTTTATTTTGAAGTATAGATGTCTTCATTTCTATACCTCCGATAGCATCCATTTCCTCTCTTATAATATTTTCAATCTTTTTTATTACGATTAAACCAAGAGGTAAATACGAATATACCCCAGCCATCTCTTTGTGGATATAGCCGGCCCTGATTAAAAGCTTTGCATTTTTTGTAGTCTCATCTGCTGGCGCTTCCCGCCTGGTTTTTGTAAAAAGTTGCGATTGTCTCATTTGATTTAGTGAAATTACCAAGTTTCGAATCTGCTGATTCGCATGTCGCACGATACCTCGATTGGAGTGCGACCCTTTTATAATATCCCAAAAACAAATTTTGGGCAAAAGAAAACCACCCATATTTCAGAGTGGCGGTGGAGAAAGGATTATCGCCATTGTAGGAGAACATCTCCCTGCGTTTTGGCTAACAGCGCACACACAACTAAGCCAGTCAAGGCCAAGATGCGCAGCTTTCTCTGGCCGCAGACCGCAGACAGAAACCCCAACGGCTCCCCTCTCTCCACCTCCGACAGTCTATAATTTTATATATTTTTGTCAAACAAAAAATGGTTTTAAAACAAATTCAAAATGTCGCGATAGGTGATGATGAGCATCAGCGCGATGAGAATGACGAAACCGGTAGTATTTACTACTTGAGCGAATTTTGGGTTTATTTTCTTTTTGGTGATTCCTTCAACAGCGACAAAAAGAATCCTGCCCCCATCAAGTGCCGGAAAAGGTATCAAATTTACGATAGCTAAATTTATTGAAATAAGAGCGGCAAATGTAATGAGATAAGCAAAGCCAAGCCGTGAAGCATCTCCCACCAAACTGATGATTCCTACTGGTCCCGATACTTGCGAGATATCTGCCTTCCCCACAACCGCACTTTTTATGAGGTTTGCTACCCCTAGGATTGTTAGGCGAGTTATCTCAAAAGTTGTTTTACCTCCTTCATAAAGAGCTTTGTGTATCGGTAAAGTTAGTGTCCCTACCATATCCATATCAATACCGATTATTTTTTTGTTTTCGATTATACCTGTCTTTGGTGTGATTTTAAAATCCAAAATTTTGCCACCCCGATTGACTTCCATCGAGAAACTGCCCACAGAATTATTGATAAAATTAGAGACGCTTTCGGAACTCAAATTTCCGATATCATCACCATTCATATTAAAAATAGTTTTTATTTTATCTCCGGTTTTCAAACCAACATCTTGAGCTGGAGAATTTGGGATAATGTCTACAATAGTGAGAGCCGGATTTTTGACTACTCCACCATAGTCATTCCCTACCGGAATCGGCAAACCAATCATAAAACCCAAAGAAAAAAGAACCCAGGCAAATAATATATTAAAAATTACTCCACTGGCCAATATAGTAGCCTGCCATTTTTTATTAACTTCCGTAAAACTCTTGCCCTCAGGAAAGTCCTCGAGAGAAGGTCTGGTTGAGCCTGCAAGAGCGACCCGAGGACCTTCTTGAGAGGAGCTTTCCTGAGGGCTTTCACTTTCTTCATAATTCTCTCCAAGAATCTTTACGAAACCACCAAACGGAATCCAGTTTAAAGTAAACAAAGTTCCCCACTTCTTGCCTATTTTTAAAGCCCTAGGCGGATAACCAAATCCAAATTCTTCAACTTTTACTTCCGCACTTTTGGCGGCCAAAAAATGCCCGAGCTCATGGACAAAAACAAGCACCCCCAAAACAACTAAAAAAATCAAAAATGCCATTTACTTTAAATTTTTATTTCCTTCTCTTTTTTTTCTGTTAAATCCTGCAATTTTCTGTTGCTCTCATCTATTATTTTTTGCATTTCTTCTTTAAACCTAAACTTATCATCTTCCCCCATGCCACCGCTTTTTTCCTTATCTTCAATGGCCTTTCCTGTTTTATCGCGTAAAGTTCGTAGTGATACTTTGGCTTCTTCAAATTTTTGCCTGGCTACTTTGATAAATTGCTCTCTCCTCTCGGCGGTAAGTTCTGGGAAAATAACCCGTAAGCCATTCTCAAACGGAGTAACCGATAATCCCAAACTTGAAGAATTTATAGATTTTTCAATATTTTTACCAACGCTTACATCCCACGGCTCTATCCTTACCGTTTTTACATCTTCTACCACGATATTAGCCAACTCTTTGATTGACATTCTTGAACCATAAGCTTCGACTTGCACGAAGTCAAGGATGGCGGGAGTAGCTCTACCTGTGCGAATAACCGACAATTCTCTGGCGAGCCAGTTTTCAATATCTTTACTTTTTTCTTTTAGTTCAGAAAAATTAAACATGTGATTTAGCGAAATCATATCGCGCGATACGTCCTTTGGAGCGCGATTATTCAATTATAACACACAGGAAAGCCACTCTAAAAGCATCTTTGGAGATGACCCTCTGGCAGAAGCGAAAATTTTTGCGGTTAATATGTGATTTAGCGAAATCATGTCGGCCCCACGTTCATTAAGGGCCGACGCTTTTTCTTTATAAGAAATCTCCTCTAAATTTTTAATTAATTCTTTCATTGGGGTTTTATCTTCATTTTTTGAAAGAGAACGGATGACGGATAGTTTTCTATTTATATCGGAGTTCAGAAATTTTGAACCAGTACTTTCTGTCAGTTTCGGAACTTTCTCAGATGCCGAAGGAGTCAAAATCATAACTCTTGAGATAAAAGTCGGCAAAAGCCCTCCCAAATTTTCTATATTTATAAAGAGATAAGTTCCTGTCGGCGGCTCTTCCAAAACTTTAAGCAATGCGTTCTGGGCTTCGTGGGTAATTGATTTGGTAATAACCAAAGAAACTTTTATTTCATCAATTAAAGGTTTGCCCAAAGCCCATCTTTTCAAATTTCGAGCATCATCAATACCAAACGACTCATTCTCCAAAAGCAAAAAATCTGGATTTGCTTTTATATCAAAATTCAATTCCTTTTCCAAAATACCAAAAACAAAATCGCGGTAATCTTCCTTGCCTGCAATAATATTAGCGTGATGCAATCTCTTCATATGATTTAGCGAAATCATGTCGCGCGATACGTCCTTTGGAGCGCGACTTTTTATCTTTTGGCAACTACCATTCTCTTATAAGCACTCAAATGTTCTAAGGCAATACCTGTGCCCTGAGCAACACAGTAAAGAGGGTTTTCAGCAAGAGTGGTTTTTACTCCAACCCTTCTAAATATGAGCTCCGGAAGATTTCGAAGAGATGACGTTCCACCTGTCATAATAATGCCGTAATCTATTATATCCGATGCCAATTCGGGTGGAGTCTCTTGCAAGACATCTTTGATGGCCTTTATTATTTCCCGTAATTCTCTTGAAATAGCTTTAACTATTTCATTGGTTTTAATCTCAACTGATCTGGGCAGACCAGAAATAAGGTCTCTGCCTTTTACAAACATGGAAAGCTCTTCGTCTATCGGCAAAGCTGATCCTATTTGTATTTTTACATCCTCGGCCGTCTTGTCTCCAATCGCCAAATTGAAAGTCTTTTTTATGTAGTCCGCGATAGCTTCATCGATTCTATTACCGGCACATTTAACCGAAGTGGAAAAAACAATTCCACCCAAAGAGATGACGGCAACATCAGTAGTGCCCCCGCCAACATCTGCGATCATGTGCCCTTTTGCTTCGTAAATTGGAATACCGGCTCCGATAGCCGCCAAGATTGGTTCTTTTACTACATAGGCGTTCTTAGCTCCGGCTTTTATTGCAGCTTCTATAACCGCTCTCCTTTCTGTAGAAGTCACACCAGCTGGCACGCTAATCAGCACTTCTGGTTTTATAAAACTCCAGCCACCCATAGCTTTTTTCATATAATAAGAAAGCATCGCTTCGGTCACTTTATAATCGGCAATAACTCCGTCTTTCATTGGTCTATAAGTCACTATGGCTTCCGGCGTTCTGCCTATCATTGTTTTAGCTTCATTACCCACCGCCAAAATTTTATTATCTTCAAGTGACATTGCAACAACAGAAGGCTCATTTAAAACCACTCCTTTGCCTGGTATAAAAATAAGAGTGTTTGCCGTACCCAAATCAATGCCTAATTTTTTAGAAAATAATGCCATATCCAAATACTACAAGTAAGTCCTTCTTTCGGCAATCTTGAGCTTTATATAAATCTCTGCCACAATAATTATATGTTTATTATAGAGTGTCTTCCGTTTTCAAAAAGTTTAAATAAAGATTCTCTATCTTATTTTTCGTCACAACCTGTAGAGCCGGGTTCTTTAATAAAGGTAGGTTTGAGAGGCAAAAGTGTAAATGCCCTGGTTATAGGAAGTCAAAATGCCACAGAAAGAAAAACGGAGATAAAGTCGGCAAACTTTCAATTAAAAAAAATTTCTTCCGTGATTGCCAAACCCTTTTTACAGAAAGAATTTTTGGAAGCGGTTAAAGAGACATCGGAATATTTTGTTGCCTCTCCAGGAAATATTTTGTCGCATTTGATTCCTTTATTTATTTTAGAAAATCCAAATGTTTTATCTATTTTGAAAGAAGAAAAAATTAATCCTCCAATTAATAAAGCTCACAGCGAACAAAAAACTAAAAACGAAATATCCGTATCACAAGTGCCGGATGAAGAAAGATTTATTCACTATCGATCACTAATAAGAGAAGAGTTTGCAAAGAAAAAATCGGTTTTTCTCTGCTTGCCGCAAAATGAAGACATCAGACAGGCAAAAACGAAGCTCTCGCGAGGTATAGAATTTTTTGTTTACGCTTTTCATAATGACTTAAGTAATAAAGACTTAAAAAAGGAATGGAAAGAGGCCTGTCTCGCCTCTCACCCGATATTAGTCTTGGCCACGGCAAAGTGGTTATTTTTACCCAGAGGCGATTTTGGCACAATTATTATAGACAAAGAAAACCAAAATGGCTGGAAAACTCTCTCACGGCCATTTATAGATTTGAGATTTTTTGCCGAAACTCTGGCAAATAAAAAAAATATTCGCACCGTTATAGGAGATTCTTTTTTACGAGTAGAGACTTTGAGCAAATATAAACAAGGAGAGATAACAGAGTTTGAAAATGTTAAATGGAGATTACCAAAAGATGTAGCTACACAAGTGGTGGATTTGAGAGAATCTTCTAAAAAGGAAAAGGAATTTAAAATTTTATCTCCAGAAATATTGGAGCTCATAAACCAAACAATTTCAAAAAGTTCCAATATGTTTATATTCGCGGCAAGAAAAGGACTGTCTTCTGTCACAGTCTGTCGAGATTGCGGAGAACAGGTCAAGTGCAATAATTGTTCTTCGCCGATGGTCTTGTATAAAACTAAGATTTATCCCGACCGAAACGTCGGGACAGGTGGAGCTTTCAAATGCCACCAGTGCGGAGAGACAAGAGATGCAGCGGAAGTTTGTCAAAATTGCGGGAGTTGGAAGCTAGCGGCTTTTGGTTCTGGTATCGACAGAGTGGCGGAAGAGATACGAAAAAATATTCCTAATATAAACCTCTATGAAATTCATAAAGATACTACAGGAACAAATACTAAGGCATTAAAAATAGCGGGAAGTTTTTACGAAAATAAAGGCTCAGTACTTCTAGGCACTGAAATGGCTTTCCCTTATCTATATAAAAAAGTGACAAACTCGGCCATTGTATCTTTTGATTCTTTATTTTCTATCCCTGATTTCCGCATAAGGGAAAAAATATTCCGTCTCATTTTACAAACCAAAAATATAGCCAAAGAAAATTTTCTGATTCAAAGCCGCAACCCGGATGACTCAACAGTAAAATTCGCCATAACCGGCAACTTGTTGGATTTTTACAAAAAAGAAATAGAAGATAGAAAAATTTTGGATTATCCGCCTTTTGGTATTTTTATAAAAATAACAACCAGAGGTACCAAAAATTTTGTATCCAGAGAAACTGAGATTTTAAAAAATATTTTAAAGGATTGTAACGCTGCAATATTTAATTCTGTCCACGAAAAAAAAGGTGAGCAATCAGCCGTCAACGCAGTCATTAAACTTCCCAAAGACGAATGGCCAAAACCCTCCCTTATTTCTCTTTTAAAATCACTCTCACCCCATTTTGAAATAAAAGTAGACCCCGATAATTTACTGTAAAACACCTTTCGAGCTAAGTGATTCTGTGATAAAGTGAGGGGGTGAATGAGATTGTGCAAAAAGAAAACAAGATTTTGAGAAATATTTCAAAAGAAGTGCCGATTGAAGATATCAAGAGCCGTAGGATTGAGATCATTATAAGAAGAATGGTTAAGGCTCTTAACACTCAAGAAGATGGTGTGGCTATCGCTGCTCCACAAATCGGAGAAAGTCTGCGGATTTTCGTGGTATCTAAAAAAATATTTGAAATAATGGAGGTAGAAAAGACAAAAAGCAAGGGTTCCAAAAGAGAAAATATAGAAGCGTTTGAAAAAGAAAAAACCGAATTTAAAGATATGGTTTTTATAAACCCAGAAATACTTAAACAGTCAAAAAAACAAATGTTGACGGAGGAAGGCTGTCTTTCGGTACGCTGGCTTTACGGAAAAGTAAAAAGATCAGAGAAAACTTCGGTCAGAGCTTACGATGAAGATGGCAAGTCGTTTACTTTAGGCGGTTCCGGTTTGCTTTCCCAAGCTTTACAACATGAAATTGATCATCTCAACGGGATCCTTTTTATTGACAAAGCAATAAATCTGAAAGAAATGATTCCTACAAAAGAAAAAATTAAATGAAAATAGCATTTTTTGGAGGTTCAGAATTTTCTGTTTATGTATTGAATGAACTAAAAGCTCATGGTATTTTGCCTGGACTTATTATTACCACTCCAGATAAACCAAAAGGAAGGAAACTTGTCCTTACTCCTACTCCTGTGAAAGTTTGGGCGCAAAAAAACGATATTGAGGTCATTGACCCATCTTCTTTAAAAAAAGATAACGCTTCTCTTCTCTACAAGCTCCAAGCTCTGAGTTTTAATCTTTTTCTCGTCGCTTCTTACGGCAAAATAATTCCAAAGGAAATTTTTAATATTCCAGAGAAAAAAACTTTGAATATTCATCCTTCCCTATTGCCAAAATATCGAGGAGCTTCGCCGATACAAAGCCAAATTTTAAACGATGCCGGAAGTCCCGAGCACGGCGGTGGAGTTGGAGTGACTATCATGCAAATTGACGAAGGTATGGACACTGGGCCAGTCGTTATTCAGAAAAATATTGTAACGGAAAGCTGGCCCCTTGGTAGAAAAGAACTTGAAAAAATTTTGGCTACAGAAGGAGCAAGACTTTTCGCCCACATATTGCCGGAATGGATAAAAGGAGCGATTGATCCGATAATTCAAAACGAAGATGAAGCGATTTACTGCAAAAAAGTTGAGAAGGAAGACGGAGAGATACAAATTGATTTAAATAATCCGCCAACTGACAAAGTAGCTTATCAAAACCTTCTTAAAATAAAGGCCTTTGAAGAGTGGCCAACTGCATATTTTTTTGTTGAGCGGAACGATAAAAAAATGAGAGTCATTATCACCGATGCAACGATTAAAAACGATATATTGAAAATACTAAAAGTAATTCCGGAAGGCAAAAAAGAAATGATTTTTGAAGATTTCTTAAGGGGTTGGAAAAATCAAAAATAACTTCTCTCACTCGATACGGAAATTTCTGGGCTAGAAATTTCCTTGTCCTCGGCTCAGTCAGCCTGCGGAATCTCGCTCAAGAACTATTTTTTAGTCTTTGTTTTTACTTTTTTCTCCTAAATCTTTTCCAATTTCTATCACCAACATCCACTATCCCCTTCAGCATGTTTTTTATTTGAGCTCCCCCGCGCCTGATAAGCCTCAAGGTTTTTTTCCTTTTTGATGTAAGCTCATGTACTATTTTATCTTTCACTTCGTCAATGGTTGCATAAAGATCTTCCGTCTCTGATGAAGCATAGTATGTTTGTCCATCAGCTGTGATTTGAATTTCCGCTCTGAAGATATCACCTGATTTGTGATGTCTGGATGTTTTGCCCACTTCCACATTAACCAAGACATCATCAATGCCACGGAAAAATTTATCGAGCATATTTATTTTCTTTTCAATATACTCCGATATTGGCGTAGTAAGAGCGATTCCGGTTGCTTTTATATTTAATTTCATCCCGTTAGAGTTTTTAAACGACTAATAAAACTGAATAATAAGCATAGAAATATAATATCACCATTACCACTTTTAGTAAACGTAAAACTCTAACGGGATTCATGTCCTAGCTCTTTTAAAAAAGTAAAATTTGTGTTGCATTTGCTTTTCCACAGTTTTTGGGAAGTTTTCAACAAGTAATAAACATAAAGTGAACTGTTTTACGCACATGATCATATTGATTAACAACTTAAATGGAGAGAGAATATAAGCGACGGTAGTCTTGAGAGGAGCCTCAATAAATCAAACGCAATCATCTCACATTGTTTGAGACATTATGAACCTCAAATTAGAGACGAAATCTTTTAAAAAGAGCGAGTTGCTTCCTTTCGAGACAACAAACCGGGGGAACCCAAAGATGTACGCCATGAGCGGCATTTTTGGTGAGTGTCTTGGTAAACTCAGTCAAAAATCTTTATAAGATAATTATCTATTGTCCTCTGGTCAACATTGTAAAAAATTTTATTTTCCTGACGAAGCATATCTGCTAAACTTCTACCTATAAATCTCCAGTGCCATGGCTCAAACTCATAGTAAGCATTGCCTTTTTGATAAGAAAGTATAAACCCATATTTATAGGCATTTTTCAAAAGCCAATTATAAGCATCTGATTTTTCAAAGACCGAATAATTTGATCCTAATTCTGCCGTAGTAAAATCAATGGTAGTACCTAATTGATGCTCTGAATATCCCTGGTCGGCCGAAAACGTGTTGGCGCCACTGCCGTAAACAACCGTATAGTTGTCTTTAAGAGCTATTTGCTGTCCAAATGAACGATAGGCAGAGATTATTTCCAAATTTATCCCGTCTGCTTTTGCTGCTACTATCATACTTTTCAGAAAAGGAAGCACTTTTGCGTGCATTTTTGTTTGCTTGCTTTTATCATAAAGGTAATCCGGCAGTATGTCTGTCAGATTTTCTGGCACATAATTTTCGTTTAAAAAATATACTTTAGAATACTTCTGCAGAAGCTCTTTGTCAGTTTTGGATAATTGATCCAGTTTGCCGACCGTACCCGCTATCTCACTTATTTGTCTGCTGAAAGTAGAGTTTATGTATCTCTCGATATCCAAATCTTCACTTAACTTTTTGGCGTTTGCTTCCGATTGAGCTAGATTTGATTTGGTATTTGCAAGCTCTATCTTAGTCAGATTTAATTCTTTAAAATTTTTATAAAATAAATATCCGCCTACCCCAATAATTAAAACCAATAATGTTATGGCCGCGATAGGTATAGTTATATATTTTTGGTGATGAGAGTGCTTTCCGGGCATGGGACAATTATAACACAAAAATAAGATCCCCTACCTTCTTATAAAACTTCTTATAAAAAATAAAGAATATTTTTGTATTGCCCAAAAGCCATTATTTTTGCTACAATACAAAAACATTCCGGAGTAGCTCAGCGGTAGAGCGATCGCCTGTTAAGCGATTGGTCGTAGGTTCGATCCCTACCTCCGGAGCTCGTAAAAATCTTAGGTCGTCAGAAATGACGGCCTTTGATTTTTTGAGCTCCGGAGAGCAAAGCGCCTGCGCGCTTTGCGTGTAGGGAGCGAACGGCGGAATGTAAAATTTTTAGCAAAAAATTTCCATGAGCCGGTGCCCAGACCAAAATTTGTTGGCTGAACAAATTTTGAGTCGAGGGAGATACCCCTACCTCCGGAGCAAATTTTTTAAACATATTTTGCAACATATTTTTTCTGTACCTTTCGTCAGGTTCGAACCTCTCCTTGTATTAAAATTAAATATAAGTAATATCTGTTTCGGAGGAGATTGTTCTATGACACCTTATGTAGAGTTGCAAGAAAGCGTCATCAGATGGCTTTTAAGGATACAAACAACAGAAGAGAAATTTCTCAAAAAACTTCTGCAAGCTATTAGAGAACCAAAATTTGAGCTTCCATTATTTTTGAAGGAATGGGAAGAACCTATTAGAGACCTGGGATTCAGCATTCCTCGTGACGAAATGTGGGATGTGCCCAAGGCGTTTTGTGAAATTATCCTCAAACAAATCGATGATAACGGACCAAAACTGAAAATACGAAACCTTCTCGGTTTTCCTTTGCACAATTACGGAGAGCCATATGGACTCAAAGAATGGGTAAGTATACGCGGTAGTGGACATAATCTTCTAAGAACAAAGCGATTTGGTCAACCGAGGACACTCAAAGTTGGCGACATTTTGGTTACTGGAGAGAAAGTCCTGTCTCCCCCACGTGAAGGAGGTAACGGCGCGGTCCTTGTTCATCTCTCAGGACGAAAACATGGGACTTGGCTCAGCTTTCCATCACGTACTGCTCTTGCTTTATTGACTGAAGAAGATAAACCTCCTAGAGGATTGATTGAACTTTGAATCATCTGCCGTCAACCACATCCAACGAAAACCGTTGGCTATGGTCGGCGGTTTTCTTTTATACAAAACAAGTTCTAACCCTTACAGGACTGCTGTTTGTACTCAATCATTTCATTCTTGAACAAACAGGGAGCTTCCTCTACTAAGTGGAGCCAAGTGATTATTTAGGAAATTAATTTGTTGCATTTAAAATAAAATGTAATATAATGTATTTAAATATTTAGTTTTATTATAAATAAAAAAATAACATGGAACAAGAAAATCAAGTAAGCAGTCCATCAAAAAAGAAGTTGTATTTAATAATAATTGGTATAATAGTTATTCTTCTTGTCGGATGGCTATCAATGAAAGGAGTTGGGCCTTCTATAACAGGAGTAGATGTTGATAGAAATATTAATGGCTCAACCACGTATTCAAATGATGAAGGGAGTGTGACTGTTGGGGGCAACAAAATGCCAGACGATTGGCCCGGAGATGCACCAAAATACGAAAACGCAAGCATACAATATTCCGGATCATCCAATCCGCAAACAGGGGAAGCTGGGTCAACTGTATCATTTACAACATCAGATAGTGCAGAGATAGTCGTCAACTTTTATAAGAAGGAGCTTACATCAAATGGGTGGACAGTGGAACAGACAGCGACAATGGGAGCAAGCACAATACTTGCCGCCAAAAAGGATACAAGAACTTTCGCTGTTTATATTATTGATTCAGGAAACGGACAAGTCAGTGTTACTGCCAGCGTTGTAATACCTTAAAGTAACGGCTTCGTTTCTTGAACAAACAGGGAGCTTCCTCTATTAAGCGGAGAAAATATTTGACACAAGTTTTTACTTGTTTTACTATATGCTTTAGACAGTGTCCCAAATCCAAAACTGGAGAAGTCAATGGGAGAACAAGATAAAGAGTATCAGTTTGTTTCATGCAAATGCGGAAAAACTCTAAGACTTATCATTTCAGAGAAAAACTACGGCAAAAAAGTTGTTACTGTTTGCCAGAATTGCAAGACGAAACATCTGGTGACAATATCACCGCCGGAAATTCCGAACCTTAGCGTGGATGCGGACTTTGAGGAAATCAAACCGTACGCAGAAATGCTAGCAGAGAAAATCGTTCAAGTTCTGCGAGATATCGAAAAAAGGGAAGACGTCGCTAGTTTGAGAACGTTCTTTTCAGAAAAAGGTTTTAGGGTCGGGGTGATTATCTCTCTCGGCGTTATCAAAAATGGAAACGTGCAAAAGAAGGAGATACCGGAAACAGAGAGTGATGCTGATTTCTTGAGGAAGATGAAGATACGCTACGACTAACATCCGCCACCAAGTAAATCCACTTGATAGGCGGATTTACTTTTTACACAAAACCCAACACACTCATTTCAAACTGTATTTTCTTCCAATCCAAAGTTCTGAATGCGTCCAACGAGTGGAGCCATATTTTTCTGTACCTTTCTTAGGGTTCGAACCGGTGGTATGATTTTGGTAAATGAGAAGAGGAATAACATTTGGAGCGTTTGATATCTTACACGCTGGACACTGTTTAATGCTCGAGGAAGCAAAGAAACATTGTGATTATTTGATTGTTGGACTTCAACGCGACCCGTCTATCACACTAATGGGATATCGAGGAAAGAAAAAGAATAAACCAATCCAGGCAATTGAGGAAAGAGAAATTCAACTTAGAGCTAACAGAAATGTGGATGAAATAGTATTGTATGATACCGAAGAAGACTTATATAATTTACTTTTGAAAATTAAACCAGACATAAGAATCATTGGGACCGATTGGAAAGGAAAAAAGTTTACAGGCTGGGATTTACCAATCGAAGTATATTATAATTCAAGAGGCCATTCATATTCTTCTACAGAATTAAGGGGACGAATTAAAAATTCCTAATTTGTGTAATATTTTATTGTAATCCCAGTTCTAACATAGCCAAATAGTCCGTGTATAAACAGGTTCTAAATTCCTCTATTAAACGGAGTAAAAAAGAAGAGGACTGATCACAGGAGTTAACCTGATCAGTCCTCGAGTTAGAGTCACCTACCAAAGCTGGATTATAATTTCATGACAGTACGGACCTGGCTTCGTCCAAGGAAAGGCAGGGTTGTTATTGACCGGCTTGAAGATATTGGCCATAACAACAATAAGCTTCTTGCCTCGCATCAGCGGCGTCAACTCTCGTGGGTCATCACTGAACAAACGGGAAAGGCACTGATAAAGCCTCTCTTCAACATAGTTCAGGTCGCCACCAGAAAGCACACTCAGTTCGTTGTTGCTTATCAAGCAACATCCTGGCTTTGTGAGACCTTTGGTCGCAGACAGGATCCGCTCCAAGAGCGGCCTCAGATTAGCATCCAAAGGGATACTGCTTAAATAGAAGTTTGGCATTAAAGAACTGATATCTATTGCCCGTAAATTTTGATCTTGCAATTGACGTTGCATAAGCATTCCTCCATTTGTAGGGACCGTGTATACTCTACTACAGCTTTATAGCCCCGTCAACGAGGTTCTCATCCTTTTTATTTATTACTTCATGAAGTTCCAGTCTATGATATAATTTATCGAAAGAATAAACTATTACTAATTTAATAAAATAATTATGAGTTTAGAAAATTCTTTTGATAAAAACAAGTCTTTAATCGGCGGCAGCATACCAGAGACTGTTGAGATTAAAGATGCCGTAGTGAAAGAAAAAGAAAAACCACAGATATTCAAAGATGAGCGTGATGCAAACGGTAACGGATATGTAGAATTTTTTATAGAAGCTACGCCTGTACATATGAATGAAATACATAATTTTAGAGTCGGTTATCAAGTCACAGACAAATTGGGCGGAATGCCTGGCAAAAAATGGCAAAAAGCATACGAAGAAGACTTCGGTCCATTACCTAAAACAGATACTGTTCATTAAAAAAATTCTAAACCTTCTCATTCCCCCTGAACCAAAAAAGAAATTTGCCTTTCCCTATCATGATCTAGCTCAACTAGCATGATTTCTTGCCAACTACCGCGCAAAAGTTTATGATTTTCCACGATAAGAGAAACGGACGGATGAATCATGAGTGCTTGTGCGTGGGCGTGACCATTTATACATTCGTTGATTACTCCATTTTCATCCGGTTCGCATAAATGTGTGTCTCGCTTACCGCCTGTATTTTTATTATCACAAATATCATTATGCCCATATTCCAAAACAGGATTTGCAAAATTATCTAGAACTTTACGTAAATCAGAAGTGTAGCCAATCTCCTCAGATGGACCAATGAGATTTTTTTCATTTTCATTTACCCAAATGCCACAAGTGGTATGGTGTGTTTGAATCAAAATAATCCCTCTTTTAATGCCAGAGTTTTTTATAACAGAATCCACATCCTTTGTAATAGTAATAAATTCTGCTCGATAATGAGTTTGATATTTTTTGGTTTCAAGATGTGTTGAAAATTCTCTTTTCATGGAAGTATATTATATAACAATGTTTGATTAAGTGTAAAATACACTCGATTATTTTAGCCCTATTTTATTTATAGTTATTTTTGATACACTTGTAGAGATTAGAACTTTATAAATAATCTTGATACAATATGCACATGAAAGGCTACGTTACTAACATTGAAAAGCTCTCACTTGAAAATGAAAATTTTCGCAAAGTCCTCTACACTGATAAAAACAGTCAGCTTGTGCTCATGTCACTTCTGCCGAAGGAAGAAATTGGCGAAGAGGTCCATGACGTTGATCAATTTCTGCGTGTTGAAAAAGGTACCGGCATAGTGATTCTAAGCGACATTCCTTATGATCTTGCTGATGGCAGCGCTATCATAGTCCCAGCTCACACCAAGCATAACATCATCAATACGGGTCCTGATTCGATGAAACTCTACACCATTTACATGCCACCGCACCACAAAGATGGAGTGATCCACAGAACCAAAATTGATGCAGAAGCCGATACCACCGATGAATTTGATGGTAAAACAAGTGAATAATTATATATATGATGAATGACGACTCCAGTATTTATTTCCCTACGGTTGTGACAACACGAAAACACCTCAATATTCAGATCAACAATAAAGTTGCTTTCAATGCCCATATTTCCCATTAATAAATAATATGAATTTGCCCAGCATCTCACAACTCATTAGCCTAAACGGAAAAACTACCATTGTTACCGGTGGCGCTATGGGTATTGGTTTCGGTATAGCCTATCGTTTAGCAGAAGCAGGCGCGAATATAATTATTGCTGATCTCAATGAAGAAGCAGGAAACACATCTGTGGCTGAATTGCAGAAGAATGGGTGGAAAGCGACCTTTATAAAAACTGATGTTTCAAATGAGAACGATGTGAGGTCCGCAACCAACTTTGCTGTCAAGACCTATGGCACTGTCGATATTCTTATCAACAATGCCGGCATCTATCCTATAGTTCCCGTTATGGATATGAAGCTCGAGATGTTTGAAAAAATCCTGGCAGTGAATTTGAAAAGCGTATTTCTTTTCACCAAAGCTGTGGCGGAAATCATGATCAAGCAAGGTAAAGGCGGCAAGATCATAAATATCACCTCGGTTGATGCCTTGCATCCTTCCTCAGTGGGGTTGGCAATTTATGACGCTTCCAAGCATGGTCTTTGGGGATTCACCAAAAATGCAGCATTGGAGCTTGCACCGCATAACATTCAGGTTAACGCTATCGCTCCGGGCGGTATTGCCACGCCGGGTACAGGAGCCGGTACACCCGCAACACCTGAAATGGAGACGATACTTAAAAAGTTCTTAGAAAAAATTCCGATGAAGCGCATGGGAGAGCCTGATGATATAGGCAAAGTGGCTCTATTCCTCGCTTCCGATCTTGCAAGCTATATGACTGGCTCGCAGATTGTGGTTGACGGTGGAGTGTTGCTTTCTTAAATACACTTATTCACTATTTTTTCTGCCATCGGCTTCAATCATCGGTGTTTTTAATGATAAACATTAATCAAGCTCTAACTTTTGTAGACCATTCTAGGATTGGAACTTGTATTCAACAATTGAAGGACTCATATTATTTCCTGCAGAGATATACAAAGGCAGGTGGCATATTCACCCAGATAATTTCTGTTTTTTCAACGTCTTTAAAAAAATCCTTAAGCAGGTGTCTAAAATTGATTCCACTGGGGAGAAAAACACCATGAATATAAGCGAAGGTTAAAAAAATCCCCCCATCTTCAAGTGAATCACATACAACGCCGAGCAAATCTTTCTGTGAATTTTTATCAAATGCAACCCAGGGTAAACTTGATATGATGCAATCGCAATATTCTCTATTGTATTGTAAAAGGTATTTCTTTATATTTTTGGCTGAATCATGATAAACGGTCACGTCTGGGCATCTTCTTTTGGTCTCATCGACAAATTTATCGTTTATTTCCAATGAAAAAAATTCACAGTTGGCGTTAATATGTTTTTCTATTTCCTCAGTGAAAATTCCATCCCCAGAGCCCAATTCGACTACACATTTTTTATTGGATAAATTGGCCGTGTCTATAATCAATTTAGCAAGAGCTCTTGAAGATGGCATTATTGCCCCCGTTTTTGTCGGATATCTTAAAAATTCTCTTAAAAAATTCATATAGTCTAAATTTACCCTATTGCAAATTATTCAACAACTATAGCTGTTTTTTAAAAATTGGCAATAATTATTTTTTATACACTTGTAGATATTGGGACTTTATAAATAATCTTGATACAATAAAGATATGAAAAAATTACTTATGATTTCGTCAGTGTTAGCGGTCGTCGCAGGAATTATCATGGTCCTAGGCGGAGTATGGGGTATCGTTTTTACATACGGCAACGTCGCGCGTGAAAATATCACAACACCAGATGACTCTTCTGTTCCGGGTGTCCCAGTCCGTGGTCCATTAACACTTAAGGCACAGGCCGATATTATCCGGACTCACACACTCAAATCGACTGGTAACAAAACATATTCGGAAATGCCGTCCAAGATTCCAAAAATTGATCAGAACGGCACACCCATCTTAGACGAAAACGGTACAGCTGTAATGGTACTAAATGACGCTCGCAATATCTGGGTAACCGCAACGGCACTCGTCACCGCTTTGAATCTTGGAATCATAACCTACGTATTTTCAGGTCTTATACTACTTTTCGGCCTAATATCCATTTGGACTGGTATAATTTTCCATGCTTTGAGCAATAAATACTAATCACCGACAAAATTTTTATTGAATAGTGCTAAGTGAAGTTGTATTTTCCCATGTAAGTATTATCATGTAGAGATGTCATATAATTAGACCAGTTATTATAGTTCATTAATAATCACTAATTATCAATTACTAAATAATAAAATATCATGAAAAAAAATAAATTATTTTATCTACTCTCCATAGCAACTGTCGTATCAATAGCTCTGCCTACCACCATCATTTACGCTAGGGAGAGTGACGAAGCTCCACGCGGCTCTGACGGCAGCGGTGATAGTGCAGTATCAATCCAGGTAAGGTCAGATTTAAAAGATGACGACACGGGAGATGATGATTCAATTACCAGTACTTCCTCCGTCAAATTGCGCGGTGACGGTACGGTAGACGACGACTCCTCTGTGGAGCAAGAAAGGAGTGATGATGATTCAAATGATGTAGCAGAAGAGCATCGCAGTTCGGTGTCGGCATTCGTTCAAAATCTTCTAGATTTGGCTGATGAAGATAAAAGTGGTATCGGCGAACAAGTAAGAGAAGTAGCAAAGGAACAAAACGATTCAAAAGAACGAGTTGCAAAAGCAGTTGAAGAAGTACAAAAACGAAGCAAAATTAACATTTTTATTTTTGGTCCAGACTTTAAAAATATCGGGAAAATTAGAAGTGAAATAGTCCAAACTGAAAATAGAATAGAAAAATTAAATAAGTTATTGACAGGAACTTCCACAACAACCATAAGTGCCTCAACAACTTTAGAAGTTGAAAATTTAAGAATAGAACAAGAGAAATTAAATAATTTTGTAATTGAAAATGAAAATGTGTTTAGTCTATTAGGGTGGTTCGTCAAACTATTCTCAAAGTAAAAAATAGAAGAGCCCCCCCACATTTTGCATGTGGCGGGGCCCCGTAAAGAACTGAAAGAACAGGTGACGGAGATTAGTGCTTCCCGCCATCGTCATGGTCGTTGTTATTGTAGCCGTTATTGTAGCCGTTGTTGCCATGGTCGTCGTGGTTGTCGTTGCCATGGTCGTCGTGGTTGTCGGAGTCCGGGGGTTTGTTGTTCCCCTCGTTCTCGTTTTTGTTCGTGTTTGTGTTGTTGTTTTCGTTCTCGGCATTCGATTCAGATTCAGCCTCAGCCTTAGCTTCAGCTTCCGATTTCGAAGACGAATTGGAATTTGAGTTCGACGATGAGTTGACTTCTGTCTCAACCTCATTGTCAACGTCAACTTCCGAGTTCCCTGATCCGATGACCTTACCGCCTTGGCCACCCTCTCCACCTGAACCTCCCGCACCCCCTTGGGCCGAGTTTGTGTTAGTTGAGTTTACATTGACTTGGTCTGGAATGCGGTTCTTGGCCGCATCCACAAGACCTTGAGATTTGATACTAGCTACTTTGACATTCGAGTCTGCCTTTATGCGGGCAGACTTTTCGATAGCACTCGGCAATCTGATGCCAAGAGCTGCAACACCGGTACCTATACCCATGTCACGAATGCCTTTGCCAAAACTTGCAAAATTCTGCCACCCATTTTGCTTCACTTCGTAAATCACGTGTTGGGTGGTGTTTGTTGGTACCGCAGGTTGCTGCGGCAAACCAGCCAAGTTCAGGTTAATTGTACCGGGAAATGCCGGAGACGGCGGAGCACTGAAATTGTTGTTTACCACCGGAATATTTTGTTGCACCGGTGGCACATTTTGTACCTGAGCCGGTGGCTGCGAAATAAGCTTGAGCCGATTTGCCCAGGGTTTCCCTTGATATCGGCAATCTGCCAGATACAAAGGAATGATGCCTTGTGGAGTCTGCTGATAAATTACTACAGCCTTCTCCGAAAGGACTACCTCCACTGCGACCTGGCCGGGATACTCGTTATATGCACGAGCTCCAGCAAGTCCCAAGTTAGAGGCGAGCTCTCGGGGCAACTCTTCGATAGCTGCCTTGTTGCCCTCGCTATACGACGGTTGAGCGAACAGGGAGTTTGATACCCAGTTAAGCTCACCGGCCGGAACCGTATATCGCGGGTTGGGAGTAATCCCCGCCCGTTCAACTTCTGCACGTGTCGGCACTGATGCATTTTCTGCCGATGCGACAGAAGACCTCTGGACAAAACCTTGCGACTGTCCACTTGCAGATGTAGCTGCGAGAGCCGCTCCGACACCAACTCCAGCCAGACGAGTGTACGGAGTTGGTACAAACGCCAGTCCCGCCAAACTTGTTACGATTGCTCTCCGTGGGTTTTTGACCACCCACCTGATCGCTCTCACTGGAGCGAACACTACTTTCGTAAAGCTTTTCATTGATTTCCTCCCTTTCTTTTCCTCACTGAAATTTTCGCTGGTCGCCATTTCTGGCGACTGCTTTGATTCTGATTTCAAGACTGATACTTCCGATACTTGTACTGCAGGTATCCTTTGTGACTGCATCACTTGTTGTGACGCAGATTCAGATACTTCTAATCTTTGGGGTTCTGCAGAACCCTCGGGTATTCTGGTTGATATCAGCACCGCGTTTTGTTGCGGTGCATCTGGCACTCTGGTTATCGGCATCAGTGCCGATGGAGACGTTGGTACCGGTGTCACTTTGTAAAGCGACGCGACCATCGTCGGATTGGTCTCCAAAATCGACGACAGAGGTACTACCAAAGCTACTGCTGGGTATTCTGGTTGAATCACAAAGGATTTAGCCGAATCTTGCGGAACTGTTGCTTCCGCTTTCGGCATTGTATTTTTTGCAACAGGTACTCTGGTAGTTGAAAGGTTGTCTTCAGGGCAGCCTGGGATAACAAGTACCCAGCCTGGCTGAATAATATCGGGATTCTCAATGATGTTTCTGTTTGCCTCAAATATTTTCATGTTGAGGTGTCCTATGCCACCATACATCTCTTTCGAAATACCCCATAAACCTTCTCTTCGGTTTTTTTCTGAGGTAACGGTGTACTTGCGGTCGGCACAAGCTGCTTGCGCAGGCTGTACTGGTTCTACTACAGATGGTTGTGATTGTACCGATTGGACGACAGGCTTCGCCACTTTGTTGTTATAAAACCAAAACGCTACACAGATGAAGATGAGTAGCGCGGTCGACATGCCCAAGAGAAAACTGGACACATCAAACCAGGTGAAGTAATGTCGATCGGCTGATGAATCTGGTGGATCTCCCGGCAAATCTGTATGTACCGGTGGAGCAGAGCTTACTGGCAGAACTTGATCTGTCACTGGCTCTGGACTTACCGGCTTAACAGTTACCGACGGGTCCAGACGTACTGGTTCAACAGGAACTAATAGAACTGAATCTGCTGAACCTGAACGTTTTTTAGACTTTCTTGGTGTCATTCCTTTTCCTTTCTGAGAGACTCCGCAAGAACTTCATAATCTCCTCGCGAATGCCTCTCTTTTTTCTTTGACTTCTATGATGGGTTAGAGAAAGTAATGGCGCTCTAATAAGCGCTTTTCCTAATCTACCCATATTTGTCAACGAACTTTTGGCTTTTGAAGGACCAAAACGTCCATCTAGAACTCAATAGTGCTACCATAATTTAACTTTTTTGTCCAGAGCAATAAATGTCCACAGGTTATAGAGGTAGATTTAAATTTGATTGTGATATCTTCTAATTAGATGCTAGTACTTTGACTTAAATTCTAAAAAGAGAAGGGGGTGATGACGTGGACGATGATAATTTTTCTCCTTACATAGGAGATGAACACCAGTTTGATCCACCAGAAACACATTGGTTTTGGGATCTAGGAGAAAAAGTTCGTTTACCTTATATCATAGGATATTCTTTTGATAGGATTGCGCGGCATCTGCTCAAAAAAAGTTCGATCTCTTTGGAATACTGGCTCGATAACAGAAATACCAACCCTGATATCGAAGATCACAATCTTCGCTGTCACTTTGAAATCAAGGGGTCAAGCAACATGAATACCCTTATAATATCTGAGGATCAGTTTGACTCTCTCTTGAAAATGCTAGGATTTCCAATAAATGACCAGGCCACTTGGATTTTCAGCTACATAAACAGAGAGAACAGACATGGAAAAAACAAACGAGAGAGACTGCTCAAAAATCACAAATCTCAAAATGAAATTTTTGAATTTTTGACCAAACAAACCAACATGGTATATGTAATTCATCACACATTCCTTGATGGAATAAGAAGAAAAAAAGGTACCGCCAATCACCACGATTTAAGAAATAATAAAGATACAGATATAATATCAATCAAAAGGACCGATTTAAAACTGGCCATCAAAGATACAAGGGGGTCATTGTTCAATCTCAATCTTTCTGATGAAATATCTCGTTGGCTGCCGCCCGGGGCAAAATCCATCCCAGCTCGTATGGTAGAAACCGTAATTGACGGTCATCCAGTCAAATTTAAGTTCTTTATCCTTTTGCCTAACAGTCTAAAGGTCAGGCTTCTCCGACATCTCAATGGTGTTGTAAAGAAAACCCTAGACTGATGCTCCCCGCAGATCTTTGCGGGGAGTGATTTTTTATAATAAATAAAACAAATGCGCTATGAGAGTTTATCATCATAGCGCATCAAGTAGATGAAAGAAAAAAGTTCAGTTGAGGTGGACTGCCTCTTTCTTCTCTGAGGACAAGCTTGCCTCTTATGTAATATTCTGCCGATGGTATGCACCACTTACATGTGTCGTTGATACTACATATAGCACAAGTGTTACTGTAATTTCTTATTTGTGCTAAACTCCAACGACTTACAGGAAGAAGCTCGGTTTTTCTACCATGTCTCCCACCAACAACACTCTGATTGCCTGGGTGTTGATTGCACATAAGCCTTGAGTACAACCAGATCGCTTCACAAAGATGAAGCGGGTCTACATTGTGTTTTACACAATAGTTTTGACAAAGTTTTCGGACAGACATCAGGACTGATTTGGTGTAAAAACCATTGCCATTTGATTCTGCTGGCTTGGCCACAATTATACAGTTAGAGAAAACTATCCTTAAAACATGAAAATCAACTGGGATCGGAAAATGCCAACGGTCTAAAATATCGGCATCCATATAGAAGTAGATGAGCATGCTTACCATCTTCTCCTGAAATCCATGGAAGCCACGTTTGCTTTTGTTTTGGACACGCTTACATGCTTCTTCATAGGTTGAAACGCCTTTGAATATATCACGCGGATCGCCGGCCCAAAGATCTTTTATCCTAAGCCAATTCTCCACCCAAATATCAGCAATTTCTTCGACATTAAAACCCAATCCTATTGCCTTGAACTCAGACGACAAGAAAATAGGAGCGAAACGGCGTTCCAAACCCGGCAATATCATTTGCCGCTGAAATTTATAGACTTTTTCAGGCAAAAACATTTCCGGATTATTCCTATACAACTGAGCGAGTTGTTTAGTGGCTGTTTGACTATCAATACCGCCCCTCATCCAATAACACAATGCGAATAAGAAGCAAGCATGTTCCCTAGAGCCAAGTACAAACAAATCCCGAAGATTTTCCATCACTTGGGGAGCCTTAGCTTTTGGTAGATTAAATGGATATTCCTTTCTAAAAAAAGAGTCCAGTAAGCGTCCAAACACCAGTTCCGCTCTTTCTTTGTCGACTTTCAAATTTAACGTCTCCTCATTTTGATTTTTTAACCTGTACTGATCTGCCAAAAGTATATGTTTTTATATATTTAATGCAATATTGTATAATTGCTTGTATGAACTTTATAGACCAGGCTGTTGTAAATTTTTTTGTGGCAAATAGGGTTGAGTGGCTCATTTTTGTAATGCTCACAATCACCTATTTAGGAAATACTGTGATGATTGGCGTATTGACAGCTTTGTCAGCAGCTTCTTTTTATATCCACAAGCACACCGCCAGAATTTTACCGCTTCTATTTTCGGTAGGCGGCAGTTCTATAACTGTATATATACTTAAGAACATCATCAACAGACCAAGGCCAGCTCTAGGCTTATACACTGAATTTTCTTCTTCTTTCCCTAGTTATCATGCCGTAGCTGCTGTGGCTTTATACGGATTTTTTCTCTATACCATATGGAAACACGATAAACATTATCTAAAAAAACCTTTCATGATATTTCTTTTTATTTTAATTACCCTGGTTGGAATAAGTAGATTGTATCTTGGGGTGCATTATTTTTCTGATGTTTTGGCCGGTTATATTATAGGTTTTGTTTGGCTTTTTATAAGCATTAAATTGCATAAATATTTACTTCACAGAGAGCAATGTGGGTAAATAATCCTTTATCATTTCCTCCACTTCTTCTGCATTTTCAGCCCTCATCAGTTTGAAACGAAGGTCTCTCGCACTAAGATCTTTCAAATATTCCTTGAAATGCTTTTTCATTACAGCAAAACTTTTTATCCCCCTGAATTTTTCTTCAAAAAGTTTGGTATGTTCCAGCAAGACTTTTATTTTTTCTTCATTAGTCGGAGTCTGTTCAGAAAAAAGAAACGGATTTCCAAAAATTGCTCTGCCAAGCATGGCTCCATCTGCCCCCGTTTCTTGACACTTCTTTATAGCGTCGTCAGTGTCTGCAACATCACCATTTCCAATAATAAGAGTGCGAGTCTTCGAACTAAAAGAATCAAAAATGCCTTGCGAGGCTGACTGAGCCGAGCACGAGGAATTTTCTAGCAAGAAAATATCCGTGCATTTTTGATCTTTTGGTGAAGAAGACGGCTGAATTTCATCTCTAATTTCAACAGCTCTCTTGATTCTCTCCCACTTGGCTGGCACTTTTGACATCTCCTCTCTGGTGCGGGCATGGATTATGATAGCCGCCGGATTTTCAGCTAAAAGTAGAAGAAGCCAAGTCTCCAGTTCATCTTTGTTATAACCTAGCCTTGTTTTTACGGAGACCGGTATTTCTTCTTTATTTAATCTTTTGGCCGCTTCTGCTACACCTTTTTTCGCGGCTTTGATAAGCTCGCGAGCAAGGGGCAGATTCTTTATAAGTGCCGCTCCAGCTCCCTGTTTTTCTATACTTTTATCCGGACATCCCATATTTATATCTATTCCATCAAAACCAAGCATAACCGCAAGCTCAGCCACTTTTTCCATTATCTCCGGCCTGCTAGTAAAAAACTGGGCCACAATAGGTCTCTCAATTTCTGAATATTCCAAACCTTTCAAAAGCTTTTTTCTTCCTTTTTCCGGAGCTAAAACCAATCCATCAGCAGAAACAAATTCCGTATAAGTAACATAGCTGTGAGAATTTTTTGAATACTTTGCGATAATGTGACGAAAAGCCGCGTCGGTGACATCAGCCATGGGCGCGAGACAAAGTATCGGCTTTTTCATTTCATTCCAAAAATTAGACATCTTTTTATCCTAACATAAAAAACAAAACCCCCTCAGCGATACTCTGCTGAGGGGGGTCTTACAGGCGGGGCCATATGGCCGCGGCCGCCGGCGTCGTCAGTCCGATTCAACGATAAAGGAAATGCTCTTCACCCCATTGGGCGGGGAATAGGTCATGGCTGACTCCTTGTGGGGTCAAGCTTAAAAAACCTCTCAACCTCACTGTAGAACTAACGAAAAGATCAGTTACCTAAGCAGTATAGCACAGCTAAAAAATATGTCAATGTTTTTGACATAAGAATATGATTTTGTCCCGCTTATTTCCTAAAAATAGCTTAACTGAGCCATTTTATAGAAGCTCCTCTTTTTTTATTTCAATCTTACTTCCGGGTTTAGCCTGCCCACTCACTATTTTGCGTGAAATAATATTTTCTATTTGGTTTTGGATAGCTCGGTTGATAGAGCGCCCACCAAACTCTGGGTCACTTCCCTTCTCTACCAAAAAATTAATAATCTCTTCATTTATAACCAGTTCAATATTTTGTTCTTTTAATCTCCTTCCCAATTTTTGAAGTTCAAGCCTAGCAATATTTTCAAGTTCTTTGTTTTGCAATGGGTGGAAAAATATAACCCCATCAAAACGATTCAAAAGTTCCGGTCGGAAAATTTTGTCTTTTATGATTGAGTTCACGATTGAATCTTTTGAGTTCATTAAACTCTTGCCTGATTTGATTGTATCCCAAATAAGTGAGCTGCCGGCATTTGAAGTGGCGATGATGATAAGGTTGCGACATCCCACTTGCTTACCTAAAGCATCGGTAAATATACCCTCATCCAAAATCTGCAAAAACAAATCCAAAACATCCGGTGCCGCTTTTTCAAATTCATCAAGCAAAAGGATGCTGTATGGATTGTCTCTGACTCTGCTCGCTAAAAGACCGCTACGGTTCTCCGTGAAATCTCCGATAAGCTGAGATATGGCTTCCGGCCCATTGTATTCGGACATATCAAAACGAATCATCTTTTTCTCATCGCCAAAAAAACTTTCGGCTAGAGCTTTTGAAACTTCGGTCTTGCCCACTCCGGTCGGCCCGATAAAAAGAAAAGAGGCCAGAGGTTTTTTGGGATTGCCTATTCCCGAACGCGATCGCCTGATAGCGTCAGCGATGCCATTTACCGCTTCGTCCTGCCCAATAACTCTTTTATGCAAAAGTTCTTCCAAGTGCTCTATTTTCTCCGCTTCCTTTTCTTTTATTGCTCCCGTAACGATGCCTGTTTTTTCAGAAACAAAAATATTTACATCGTTTTCTCTGATTATATGTATTTTCCGCTCTACTGCCCAAGGGGCCACTTCTGTGAGCAGACTGAGAGCTTTACCCGGCATTTCTCCATAAGTGACAAAACGATCGGCGGTACTGACTAAAGTTAAGATGCAAGGATATGAAAAAACCAATCCGTATTGTTTTTCAAGGGAAGGAATTTGTTCAAGAATAACACCGACGGAGGCCTCCACCCCAACAGAATCAGGAATAATCCTTTCAAATTTTTCCAGAAGGGTGGGACTGGTCTCAATAAAAAAGTGAAAATCGGCATTGGTCGCAGAAGCAATCATTTGAAGATTTTTGGAGGCAAGATATGGAGAAAGAAGAGAGGCCAAATTTACCCCCAAGTTTTTGGCGCTCCCCAAAAATCCTGAAAGATCTCTTATGTAAAGAATGATGTTTCCGGCAGAAACAGATTGGTTCAAAATTTTTAAAAGTTCCGCCTCAAACTCGCCTTTATTTTTATAGGAAGCGATTAAGGAATTTGAATCAAGTTCAATAATATTTTTATGCTCAATAGACGGCAGAGTCACTCCCAGTTTAATCTTTTTTAAAAGCCTGCCAACAATATCTCTTGCCACTCTTTCGTCGTCGTCTATTATTATGGCATTAGCTTCTTCTCTTCTTTCAAGTATTACTTCGAGAGCCCTCACTTCCCTGTCTCGGTAACCGTTTTCAATATCAAACAAAGAAATGTTTGTGACGTTTTCAAAAGGTACCCCATATTCCCCCAAATCTGCCGATTCTCCATATGACCAGCTGGTGCCAATTGATGGCATGGCTCCCAGATTTTCTCTGCTCCAAAATCTCCCTTGTCTACATTTTTTGTCTTCTGTATTCATTATCCAATTTGCAGTCCCCATAAACTCATCTTTATTTACAGAATTTTGAGAAAGAAAGGACTGGAAGGCTTTATCAGTATCATAAATAACATCCAGATATGAAAGTAAGTTGGCAGATTCATCTCTAAAATTTAAAGATGAGGCCATAATAGACGGCCTTTCGGAATAAATAAAATTTTTAAAATTTTCTGGAGATATGCCTGACCTTATAAGAATTTCTGCACCAATTTTACTGTCAAACAAAGCCAAGGTAACATCAATTTCATTTGTAACAAACAATATACTAGACAGAGCATAATCAATGATTTTATCTTTATTTATGATGCTTTCTCTTACCCTTACCCGCAAACCTTCATCTCGCATTGATTGGTAAAAAAATTCTAAGAAAGAAAGAGTGAGGTAGATAAAAATAAAAAAGAAAAATAAGCCGTCTGCTTTACTGAAATAAAGCGGCAGAGAATCAAAGGAAAGGGCAAAGGAAACAAGAGAAGCCAGAGCTGCTCCTTTTCTTAAAATGTTGCGGATAGTCTTAGGAAAAAACTTGTCCAAAAACAAGCAGTAGAAATGTGGCTCCGATATTTTTTTAAGTTTTTTAAAGGTCATGATAAAAATACGAAAAAGATTTTGGGGATTAAATTATAAAAAAGGCGACTGACAACAGGATACTGCCCAAAAGTATTACAGGCGCCAAAATCCATATAACAAAAATAAAGAAGGAAAAAATAAGAGTCAAGACATAAGAGACCAGGCCAACCGACAATACTAAAACTTTGGTGACAAAACCAACGGCTCTCATCAAAGTGTTAATGACCAAAGAAGAAGCAAAAGCTTTTAAATCCAAACCGCCCTCATAATTTTCACCCAACCTTTTCCAAGGAGCAAGTAAAGTCTTAAGAAGCAGTTTGAATGAGAAGAAATGAAAAACAAACCACAAAAAATTTCCAGCCACGCCAAAAAATTCACGTAAGCCTTGACCATAATGCCATTTCACATAAGCCAAAAGAAACGGGTCTCTCTCATAAGCTTCAGACATATCTTATATTATAGCAAATTAATTTTAGAAATTATCAATAGAGTTTATAGAAAATCTTATTGCCGAAGCGAGCATCAACATAGCTAAATTGAGCAGATGGAGTCTTGCTTTTTATATTATTTATTAAAAGAATGACGTTTTGAGCGACGGTGGAAAGATCCTCTTCATCTGGGCTAAATATTATGTCGCCCGTGTTTGACTTGGCAGTTGCTTTATCATTTGACTCGATATTTATGGAACTAATTTGGAAATCGGCATTTTTTAAGATTTCAATAAAACCTGAATAGTTTTGCATTTTTTCTGGAGTAGAGAAATTTTTCATTAACGGATTTCCATTTAAAAGACCTCTAAAAATTACTTTGTCCGCTACAACGAAGCTGGCCAAGTCAAAAATAAACCCATCCTTTGTCATAAAAAAGCATTTACCTTGGTCGGAGCACCACAAAAAGTCTTCTTTCCTTTCTGAAACAGACAATTTAATGCTTCGGCTGAAAAATTGTTTGTTGACCTCAACATTTTCTAATCTTCCAAATTTTGACAGCAAAGCAGCCGCTAAGTTAGCTTTGCTTAAAAACAGTATATTTGACCTTGGTAAGAGGAAAAAATTTGTGCCAGAAATAAAATCAGAAGCGGCATTTTTTATACTTTCTGTCTGTACAGTTTCTGCACTCAAAACTTCAAAACTTTTTACTTGCAAAAAATCTGCCCGCAAAAGAAAAACGAGTCCAATAAAAAAAGCCACTGGCAAGCTTATTTTCAAAAATATACCGACATATCTTCTAGCTTTTCGTCTTTTAGCAATTATAGAAGAAGTTTTTTTGTATCTATTATTTTTCATAACTCCCCCTTACCCCCTCTTACCTTAAGAGGGGGAATTATATCTTTTTAATTATAATATATATTCCCTATTTTATTTTTTCTCTACCCTCCATATATGGACGGAGCACTTCCGGTATGATTATTGATCCATCAACTTGTTGGTTATTTTCAACTATCATCATAAGAGGCCTCCCGGAAAGAGCAGTGTTGTTTAGAGAGTGGGCAAATTTCATTTTGCCATCTTCGTCGCGATAACGAATATTTAAGCGACGAGTCTGAAAATCATGAAAATAGGAGGCGGAACCCGTCTCTTTGTACACATTTTCTGAAGGCAACCAAACTTCAATATCATACTTCTTAACCTGACCCAGCCCCAAATCACCAGCGCAATTGATCACCACACGATATGGAAGCCCGAGGGCCTGTGTGATTTCTTCGGTGTTTGACTGTATTTCTTCATGGAGCTTCACAGAAGTCTCATGGTTGGCTTCGCATAAAATAACTTGTTCAAATTTGAAAAACTCATGGACGCGCAAGATGCCTTTTGTGTCTTTGCCATGCGCCCCCGCTTCACGACGATATGCATTGGAAAATCCAAGCATTTTTTTTGGCAAATCTTTTTTATCCAAGACCTCATCCATAAAATAACTCATCATAGCCACTTCAGCCGTGCCGGAGAGATACTGACCGTCTTGAGTTTTATATAAATCTTCTTCACCTTGTGGCAAATATCCCGTACCTATAAACGGCTCTCGCCGGAGGAGCGACGGCACAATCATCGGAATCCATTTATTATCTTTTTTCGCCTTTTTTTGAAAAAAATCATTGATAAATTGCCACAGAGCAAATTGTAGTCTGGCGCCATCACCCGTCAAAAAGTACCCGCGAAAACCAGCCACTTTGGCACCACGGTCAAGGTCTAACATTCCAAGATTTGTCATAAGCTCTACGTGGTCTTTTGGAGTAAAATCAAATTTTGGAATTTTCCCCCACATTTTGACTTCTTTGTTATCTTTATCGCTATCACCTTCCGGTACTGACATATCAGGAATATTTGGCACGGTGACCATGAGTTTTTGCCATTCTACCATCACCCCTTTCAACTCTTCTTCAAGTTTTTGCATTTCCTCTTTCAAAGGTTGCATTTCTTTTATGAGAGCTTCTCTTTGTATTGAATCTGCTTTTGGGATTTTCTGGCTTACTTCATTTTGTTTGGCCCGTTTAACTTCAATATCTTGGTTTATAGCTTTTCTCTTATCATCAACCAGAAGAAGCTTTTTAACATCAAAGTCTATGCGCTTTTTCTTGGCGCCTTCTTGCACGAGCTCTGCGTTTTCTCTTATAAACTTGATATCAAGCACCCACTTATATTATCATTTGCTACAATAAAAATAAATATGCCATACAAGATCAAAAAACTGGAAAGGAGAGATTGGCCACCACTCCTAGAAGAAATCAATCAACTGCCGGAAAGATTGTTTTATACAGGTAAAGTGGCGGATTGGAGCCGGAAGCTTCTTTGCGTTGTCGGCGCCCGTAAGAACACAAGTTATGGTAAAGAAGCGGTAGAGACTCTTATAGAAGGTTTGAAAGGTTACCCCATAACAATCGTCTCAGGCCTTGCTTTAGGCATTGACTCAATCGCTCATCGAGCAGCGCTTAAAAACAATTTGCCCACCATCGCCGTGCCTGGCTCCGGCCTTTCGCTTGAAGTTTTGCATCCGCAATCTCATACTCGCCTCGCCCAAGAGATTGTAGAGAGAGGCGGAATGCTTATGAATGAATTTGATCCTGAATTTAAAGCTGTCTATTATAGTTTTCCTCAAAGGAACAGAATAATGGCCGGTATGAGCAATGCCACTTTAATCATAGAGGCAGAGAAAAAATCCGGCACTCTTATCACTGGGAGGTTAGCGACCGAATACAACAGAGATGTCTTGGCTTTGCCCGGAAGTATTTTCAATACCACAAGCTCTGGGCCTCATATGCTCATCCGCCTTGGCGCTACTCCCATCCGCGACAGTGATGATATTTTAGAAGCTTTGCATTTGGAAAAAGTGGAGGGTGATACAAAAAATGACGAGGAAAAATATTTTGATTGTTCGGAAAAAGAAATGATTATCATTAAGCTTTTGGTTGAACCGCTACCACGTGATGAGATTTTAAGGCAAGCAAATTTGGAGCATCAAATCCCCGTTGGCGAAACTCAAACTCTCCTCTCTCTCTTAGAACTGAAAGGTCTTATAAAAGAAACCCTCGGCGAAATCCGCCTCTCATAAATTTTGATTAAAATTTGCTAATTATAGATTTTTTCTTTATCCTTAATTTATTATGAAGCTTTTAATAGTAGAATCGCCGGCAAAAGCAAAGACAATCGGCAAATATATAGGAAGCGATTATGAAGTAGTGGCCAGTATCGGACACATCCGTGATTTGCCAAAATCAAACAAAAAGGCCATCGATATAGAAGGTGGCTTTATTCCCCATTATGAAATTTCAAAAGGCAAAGAAAAAGTGATGGAAGAAATAAAAAGACTGGCCAGCCGAGCGGATGAGGTGATATTGGCGACAGACCCCGACCGAGAAGGCGAAGCTATAGCTTGGCATATTGTCGAAGAAATCAAAAAATCAAAAATTAAAGATCTTAAAATAAGCAGAGTCACTTATCAAGAGATCACCAAAGAAGCTATTGAAGAAGCTCTTGAGCATCCCAGAAGTATCGACCAGAATTTGAGGAAGGCTCAAGAAGCTAGAAGGGTGCTGGATAGGCTAGTGGGCTACGACCTCTCCGGTTTAATTTGGAAAAAAGTGAGATATGGGCTTTCAGCCGGCAGAGTCCAGTCCCCCGCTTTGCGGATACTCATGGAAAGAGAAAGGGAAATTAGAAGTTTCAAACCTGAAACATTTTTTGTCATTTCCGCAGATTTGGAAACAAGCGTCAAAGAACATTTCACTGCCTTTTGCGAAGAGGAACCTAAAACAAAAGTTGAGGCTGATAAAATTTATAATACCGCTAAAGAAGGAAGTTGGTCTGTCAAAGAAGTGGTGGAAACTGAAGCAAAGAGAGCGCCAAAACCGCCATTTACAACTTCTACCTTGCAGCAAACAGCTTCTACTCGGTTTGGTTTTTCTCCCAAGCGCACTATGATGGTCGCTCAAAAACTTTATGAAGCCGGGCACATTACTTATATGCGCACCGACAGTTTGAATATGGCCGAAGTAGCTCTGGGACAAATCAAAGGTGTTGTGGAAAGTAAATTCGGCAAAGATCTCCATCAGCCGCGCGTTTATAAAACAAAATCAAAAAATGCGCAGGAAGCACATGGAGCTATCCGTCCTACTCATTTTAATAAAGAAAGTGTTGGCGCAAACGATGACCAAAAAAAGTTATACGGCTTGATTTGGCAAAGAGCGGTCGCTAGCCAAATGAAAGACGCCGAAATGATGCGGACTAAAATTGTTGCTGAAGTTTCTGGCTCCGACGCTCCGGTCGGAGCCAGAAAATCCATACCGGATTTTTTCGCCAATGGCTCGCGAGTAATAAAAAGCGGCTGGCTTTTAGCTGACCCTGCCGCCAAAGGCGAAGATGTTTTGCTTCCAAAAGTCAAAGCAAGCGACCCGTTATCTCTATTTAATCTAACTAATGAAGAAAAACAAACGGAGCCGCCAAATAGATATAGTGAGGCCGGGCTTATTAAAGAACTTGAAAAACGAGGCATCGGCAGGCCTTCTACTTACGCCTCTATCATTAATACTATTGTGGAGAGAGGTTATGTTGAAAAAGACGGGCGGACACTCAAACCGACTGATACCGGTGATGTGGTTTCTACATTTTTGGAAAATAATTTTGGAAACTATATCAGTGATACTTTCACGGCCGAGATGGAAGATGAGCTTGACCAAATCGCAGACGGTAAGAGAGAGTATGAACCGACTCTGCGAGAATTTTACAAACCATTCTCAAAAGATGTAAAAGAAAAAGAAAAGACAGCCAAACTGACCAATCTTGGAGATGCTGACCCCAAATTTAAATGTCCTGTTTGCGGTGGAGATATGATAATTAAACTCGGCCGGAGCGGTAAGTTTTTAAGCTGCGAGAAATTTCCTAAATGCAAAGGCATGAGAAACATAGATGGCTCCGAAATAAAGGAGGCGGAAGCAATCGGGGTTGACACAGCAACCGGACTTTCGGTCTTTGTTATGGATGGAAGATTTGGACCTTATGTACAACTTGGAGTCAAAGATGAAAAAAATAAAAAACCAAGAAGGTCTTCAATACCAAAAGAAAAAGACCCAAAAAGTGTAACCCTAGAAGAAGCTTTAAAATATTTGAGTCTACCAAGAGAGCTCGGGTCGCACCCGGAGACCAAAGAAATGATAAGCGCTAATATTGGTCGCTTCGGTCCTTACATAGTGCATCAAAAAGATTTCCGTTCTCTTAAACAAGATGATGTTTATGATATTACTTTTGAGCGCGCCCTCGAAATTTTGAAAGAACCCAAAAAAGTAGGTCGCCGAGGGCGATGGCCTGCCCGCCATGCTTCGCAAGGCGATGCGGGCGGGAAAAATAAAAAGTAAAAATTATGCTATATTTTGCGTCATGGAAAATGATGTAGAAAAGATAATATCGCTTCTGACGAAAGCAAGCGAAGAAGAAAAAGAGCTTATCAGAAAAGCTTACGATTTTGCTAAAGTAGCTCATGGGGAGCAAAAAAGAAACAGCGGCGAGCTGTATTTTAATCATTTATATGAGACCGCTAAAAACATAGCTGAACTTGGTATGGACCCAGTATCGGTAGCCGCGGGCTTCTTACATGATATTTTGGAAGAAACAAAAATAGACGCCCAAATAATTGAGAAAAAATTTGGCAAAGAAATATTATTTATAGTTGAAGGAGTCTCTAAACTTGGCACACTCAAATACCACGGGGCGGATCGCCACAACGAATCTCTGCGTAAGTTATTGTTGGCTACTTCAAAAGATTTGAGAGTGTTAATTGTAAAACTTTGTGACAGGCTGCATAACATGCAAACCTTGTCTTTTGTTCCACCGGAAAAACAGAAACGTATAGCCATGGAAACATTAGAAATCTATGCTTCTATCGCCAACCGGTTAGGTATCAGAAAGCTTTCCCGCGAATTAGAAGACTTATCTTTTCCTTTTGCCCACAAAGAGGGTTATGACGAAATATCTTCCATATTCAAAAAAAGTTATGATGAAAAATTGGAAAATTTGGAAAAATTCAGAAAATCAGTCATGAAAGAATTGGCAAAATCCGGTTTCATTAATTTTCATTCTGATTACAGAGTTAAAGGTTTATATAGTCTTTACAAAAAATATCTGAAAAGTAAAAAAGACATTGATAAAATATATGACCTAATGGCAATGAGGATCATCGTTGAAAAAACAGAAGATTGTTACAAATTGCTCGGCATCATACATGCGACACGGAAACCTCTGCCAGGCAGAATCAAAGATTATATAGCTTTCCCAAAATTCAATGGTTACCAAAGCCTTCATACTACCGTCTTTACTGGAGATGGGGATTTGGTGGAAATACAAATACGAACAAAAGAAATGCACAAGGAAGCGGAGTACGGGGTTGCCTCACATTCTCTTTATAAAGAAGGAGAGAAAAATAAGAAGCAAATAATACATTGGATAGACGCCATGCTTCCCTACTCTGTAAGCGATATAAAAAAAGATTTTTTAAGTGAAAGAATATTTATATTCACACCAAAAGGAGATGTGATTGATTTGCCTACCGGCTCTTCTGCCATTGATTTTGCTTACAGTATCCATACCGATATTGGCAATAAAATGTCAGGAGTGAAAATTAACGGAAAACTTTCACCTATTAGTACCATTCTAAAAGGCGGCGAAATAGTAGAAATCATAACCAGCAAAAACGCCAGACCAAACCGCAAGTGGCTTGAACACGTCAAAACCACCTTCGCCAAAAAACATATAAAAAATTTATAAATCAGATACTAAAGTTTTTGATTGAATATAGGTCTTCTTCAATTGGAGTATCGTCGGCTTTTTTGATTTCTTCCGGAGTCCTGTCATCCATTGGCGCGCTGGCTTGCCCATCGTAGTCTTGACGAAGTTGGGAGCCCCCAGCGGAGGCGGCTTCTTCAGCACTCGGACTTCCATTTTTAAGCATATTCAAGATATCTTCCAAATCGTTATTTGAAAAAAATTCAATTATAAGTTTGCTGCCGTTTTCCTTTTTTTCTATCTTTACTCTAGTACCTAGTGACTCGGTAAACTTCTCTTCAAGCGCGCAAATTTCCGGATCAACCGAAGCATTAAACTTTCTGACTCTTTCTATGGCGATTTTTCTGGCGGCAAGCTCGGCATCGCGCACGTTCATTTTTCGCAAAATAATATCTTGGAAAAGCACTCTCTGCTCTTCTGGCCTGTCTATAAGCATAAGCAAAGGTCTGGTATGGCCTTCGTTTATTTTACCTTCCGAAACAGCAATCAAAATTTCTTCAGGCAAGTCCAAAATGCGCATAGTGTTGCTTACATAAACTCTGCTCTTGCCGATTTTTTGGGCTATTTGATGATGTTTGAATCCAAATTGCTCTGTCAACTTTTTGAATGCTCTGGCCCTTTCTACCGGATTCAAATCTTCTCTTTGGACATTTTCAATAATGGCAAGCTCTAACTTCATAAGGTCGTCTTTGTTGTCATCTCCTTCTCCCACCCTGATGATTACCGGTACTTGAGAGAGACCAGCTATCTTTGAAGCTCGCAAACGACGCTCTCCGGCTATAAGCTCGTACTCCACACCCAAACCATCATCTTTAATAATTTCTTTTCGTGTCACCACCAGTGCTTGAAGTACTCCGTATTGCTTTATAGAGTCAGCTAAGGCTCTCATAGAGTCTTCATCAAATTCGTGCCTTGGCTGAAATGGGTTTGGCTTTATCTTATTTACATCAACCCAAAATATGGAATCTTGATAAAAATTTGAAGTATTGGGCATGGTTATATTTTACATTAAACATACCAAAAATAAAACCTGCCTGCGCAGGCAGGGATGAATATTTTGATTTTGGTGGATATTTAAGGTATATTCTACTTCATGCCTGCCTACGCGTAAAGCTTTGGCAAGGCGATGCCGGAGTGGCGGAATGGTAGACGCGCACGACTCAAAATCGTGTCTCGCAAGGGGTGAGAGTTCAAGTCTCTCCTCCGGCACAAATATATGCATAAAATTCAAATCGGGTTTATTGGCCAAGGATACATTGGTAAAAATTATGCCGATGATTTTGAAGCTCGTGGTCACAGAGTCATTCGGTATGCAAAAGAAAAGCCATATGATATTAATAAAGATTCAATCAAAAAATGTGATGTTGTTTTTATTGCAGTGCCTACTCCAACAACCCCAAAAGGCTACGATGCCAGTATTATCAAAAAAGTCATACCACTAACTCGAGTTGGTTCAATTATTGTCTTAAAATCTACCATACTACCCGGTCTTACAAAGAAATTTCAAAAAGAATTCTCTAATCGTACCATTATGTATTCTCCGGAATTTCTAAGTGAAGCAACAGCCGCTTTTGATGCAGCACATCCTTTTATGAATATTGTTGGTATTGCCCAAAACACATCCAAACACAAAAAAGCAGCGAGGTTAGTTCGTTCTATATTGCCAAAAGCACCGTTTAGCAAAATAGTATCCAGTGATGAAGCTGAACTAATAAAATATTCCCATAATTGCAGTGGCTACACTCAAATTATATTTTTCAATCTTATGTATGATTTAGCGAACAAACTCAAAGCAAACTGGAAAAATGTCGAGGATGCTCTAAAAGCTGACCCGCTTATACCTAACAGATATGCTTCGCCTGTTCATAAAAGTGGCCGAGGGGCCGGTGGACACTGTTTTATAAAAGATATGGCGGCATTGAGCCTCACATATAGTAAGGTTGTGAGGGATAAGAATGGAATAAATGTAATTAAAAGTATGGAAGAGACAAATAAGTCTCTCCTCCAGAAAAGTAAAAAAGATCTTGATTTGCTAAAAGGAGTTTACGGAAAATAAAATGGCAAAATCGTTATTGAGATAAATAAATAGTGTCTCATTCAACGGTTACGGATTTAGCTAAGTTTCTTGGTTTGTCTACATCAAATCCTTTTTTGGTCCCAATGTAGTAAGCAAAAAGCTGAAGTGGAACAATAGTCAAAAGAGGTTCAAGCGGTTCTATTGTTTTTGGTATATAAAAAATATCTTTGGTTAATGAGGAAATCTCTTTATTTTCCTCCGTTGTAATCGCAAATATTGGTCCCTTCCTTGCTTTTATTTCTTCAAGATTAGAAATCATTTTTTCGGAAACACTATTTTGAGGAATAATAGCCATCGTTGGAAAATTTTCAGTAATCATCGCAATAGGACCGTGCTTCATTTCACCGGCACCATAACCCTCGGCATGTATATAAGATATTTCTTTTAGTTTAAGAGCTCCCTCCAAAGCTACCGGGTAGTTGTATCGCCGTCCAAGAAAAAGAAAATTTTTATAATTCTTGTATTTTTCTGCCAGTTTCTCCAATTTAGCAGATTGAGCCAAAATTATTTCTATTTTTTTTGGAATTTTTTCAAGTTCTTCCAATAATTTTTTTGAAGAATTTTTATTTTTTGAGAGATAAACTGCCATCATAATAAGAACCGTCAATTGCGATAGAAATGCCTTGGTTGACGCTACCCCAATTTCTGGACCAGCGTGATTATAAACACCAGCATCTGTTTCCCTTGCAACGGTTGAACCAACTGTATTTACAATGCCAAGCGTCATTAAACCGTGTTTTTTTGCTTTTTGGATAGCTGCCAGAGTATCGGCTGTCTCTCCTGATTGGGAAATTGCTATAACTGCCGTATTTTTATCAAAGGGTTCATCGCGATAACGAAATTCCGAAGCAAAGTGTGTCTCTGTGGGTAATCTTGAAATCTCTTCAAAAAGATATTCTCCCACAAGACCAGCATAATAAGATGTACCACAAGCCAGTATTAATAATCTTTTTACTTCTTTAAGTTGGTCGGCAACTTTTTCTAATCCGCCAAGTTTAACAAGATTTTCTTTGCTCTTTATCCTGCCACGAAACGCAGCCCTTACAACCTCAGGTCCTTCAAATATCTCTTTGAGCATAAAATGCGGAAAATCGCCTTTCTGAGCTTGTTCTAAATCCCATCCCAAATGAACAATTTCGTATGGAGTTTTTTTCTTTTTAAGATTGATGATATTAATATCATTCTGACTTATTTTAGCTATTTCCCCATCGTTAAGATATACAACATTTTTTGTCTTACCTATTAAAGCAGACGGATCTGAAGCCAAAAAATTTTCATTTTTGCCCACACCTATAACCAGAGGGCTTGATAACCTTGCGGCATATAAAATTTTTGGATTTTCTTTATCTATTATTACCAGAGCATATGCTCCTTTGATCATTCTAAGAGTATCGAAAAGTGCAATATCAAAATCTTTGCCACTGTTCAAAAAATTTTCGATAAGATGGGGAACAACTTCAGTATCAGTCTCGGATTTAAAATTATGTCCTTGTTTTTGTAAATACGATTTTAACTCCTTATAATTCTCAATTATGCCGTTATGAACAACAAATATACGACCCTGACAGTCGCTGTGAGGATGTGCATTGGATTTATTGGGGATTCCATGCGTTGCCCAGCGAGTGTGGCCTATACCAAGATGACTACCAGAGCAAAAATTGTTTTTTAGTGATTTTTTTAATATTTCAACTTTTCCGACACTTTTTTTGACTTTAACTTCACCTTCTAAAAATACTGCGACACCAGCCGAATCATATCCGCGATATTCAAGAGCTTCCAATCCATTTACCAGAATTGGTAAAGCCTCCTCTTTTCCAAAATATCCAATGATTCCGCACATAGTCAGATGTTAGCAATTTTTGTATCGTAGTTCAATTAGGATACAAAATTTTTGTTATTCGTATCTTAACGCATCGATAGGATTTTTGCGGGCAGCTTGACGCGCCGGGTAGATGCCGAAAACAATACCGGCAATGCCCGATACGGCAAGTCCGAGGATTACAGATGAAATAGGAAAAGCAAAAACCCAGCCGATAGAAAAGAAAGTTGAGAGAACGAAATATATAAGACCTACAACACCTGCACCTATTGCAACCCCTATTATACCACCAATAAGAGTCAGTAAAACTGATTCAATTAAAAATTGTTTTAAGATATCTTTGTCTGTCGCGCCAACTGCTTTACGAAGCCCAATCTCACGGGTTCTTTCGGTGACAGCCACAAGCATTATATTCATAATACCGATACCGCCAACGACGAGAGATATCGCCGCAATCGCGGAGAGAAATAACGTGAGCGCAGACGTTATGCTCTCTACGATACTCAACGCCTCTTCCATAGACGTAATCATAAAATCGTCTTTATCCGGGTCAGTAATATGATGGTTCTGCCGTAGCACTGAAGAAATGCGGCTTTTGACGAATTCGGTGTCGTAGCGTGGGTCGATCTGGACATTCATCTCGTGGTAGTAATCTATACCAAGCATTTGTTTTTGTCCTACGGAAAGCGGCAACACCACGTAATCGTCGAAACTCAAGATGCCAACGCCCTTTGGTGCGAACACACCCACAACGCGGAAGGTGAGGTCCTTCAAGCGTACATTCTTGCCGACCGGGTTGACATCTCCGAACAAGTCTTCGGCGACTTGGGACCCGAGTATCACGACCTTTCGGTACGCCTCGCCACCTGCCTCCGTGAACACAGTGCCACCTGAGAGGCTCATATTGAACATTGTAAACCCGACGGGAGAAAACGCATGCCAAATGACTGAGCGATTCGTATCGCCGTTGGAAATAATCGCCTGCCCACTCACGCGAGCCGCTACATTCAGTATCGATGGCTCGTTTTCCAGAGAATGTACGTCACGCTCATTGAGGGTTTTGATGATGATACCTTGCACCGCCGCCGGAGGACCTTTAGTTGGCGCTCCGGGATTAATGCTGATAAGGTCCGTGCCAAACGACTGTACCTGGTCCAAGATATACTTCTGGGCCGATGCCCCAAGCGACATAAGAGTGATCACAGACGCGATACCAATAACGATACCGAGCACCGTGAGGGTAGAACGCATTTTGCCTTGCGTCAGACTGCGAGTAGCGGTTTTGAATGCATCTCTAAAAGTCATAACTATTTTATCTTATTATTTTAAATTGCCGTTGTAGTAACGATTTGTATTAATCGTCTTATCACTTTCTATCATTCCATCTTTTATTTTAATAACTCTATTTGCAAATTCAGCTGTTTGAGTTTCGTGAGTGACTAATATTATTGTACGTCCCTTATCGTGAAGAGATTCGAGTATTTTCATAACCTGCAGACCCGACTCAGAATCAAGATTGCCAGTCGGTTCATCAGCAAAAATAACATTTGGATCGATGACTAAGGCCCTAGCGATAGCTATACGCTGTTTTTGACCACCGGAAAGTTTGCCAGCCTCAGTATACAATTTTTCGGGAAGACCGACTGATTTAACTGCATTTTCTATGCATTCTCGACGCTTTAATGGAGAAATGTCTGAATATAAAAGAGGAATTTCAACATTGTCATACACCGTCAATCTAGAAAGTAGATTGAATGATTGGAATACAAAACCCATATCTTTGTTTCGCACATGCGCAAGTTCTTGGTCTGTCATCTCATCGATACTTTTACCTTGAAACTTATAAGACCCCTCAGTGGGCCGGTCAAGGAAACTCAATATATGGAGTAGTGTAGATTTGCCTGAACCAGATGGTCCCATAATGGAAACGAACTCACCTTTATTAATAGAAAAAGTTACGCCACGTAGGGCTCGTGTTGGAATTTCTTCTTCCTCAACATAATCCTTTTTTAATTCACGTACATCAATCATTTGATTCAGCAGAATCACCTACTGGGTTACTTTAAGTCCGATATTGAAAACCTGCTCCCCTTCTGTAACTCCAGAGATTACCTCAACATTTCCTTTTTGATCGGTAATACCAAGTACCACCGAATTTTGTTTGATTATATTGTTTTCGAGAATTTCTACAAACGTTCCGGAATCATTTTGTAAGATGGCATATTGTGGGAGAATGAGCACGTTATCTTTATGCTTTGTTTGTATATCAATATTTGCGGTGAGACCACTTTTGAGTCTCGAATCGGGTTTGTCAAATGAAATTTTGATTTGGTAACTTATGACTCCCTGAACGTTTGTCTCGGCCGGCGCAACGTAAAATACTGCTCCTGAAAATATTTCATTGGGGAAAGCATCAAGGGTTATGCTGACGATATTATTGAGTAATATTTTCCCTATATCGATTTCAGAAACACCAGCATCTACTTCATAACCCGTATCCGACATTATAGAAATAAGTGGCGTATTTGGAGAAGCAAGCTGTCCTATTTTGGCATCAAATTGGGTAATTGCCCCACTAATAGGTGCAACTATTTGAGCGTTATGTATTTTGGCTTGGGCACTCTCAACACTGGCCTCTACTGCTTTGACCGCAGCTTCTTGAGCATTCAAATCTTCCGGAGCTGAAGTCCACGCGGTGTAAGCGGTCTGCAGCGCTGATGCAGATGTACTCACTGCCTGCGCTGCGGTATTGATGGTTGTCCTGTCCGTATCTATTTCACTCTGCGATGATCCAGAATTATTCGGGTTCAAATTTGCAGTTATGGTACCAAGATTATCAAGAAAGATAGCGATAGAAATAATAGCATCGTTCCCGATCTCTTTGGTATAGTTTATTGTTTTACTATCTGATAAGATATTGAGATTCGCCAAATTATCTTTCCATTTTTTGAGTTTTTCTCCGACGATAAGACGCTCTGTCTCTATAGATCTCTCCTCGTCTTGATTTTGAGTCCTGATTTTAATAACAGGATTAACCGAGACACCATTGGTAAAAATAGTGTCAGCATATCGAAATACAGCGGTCTCTGTTTCTAGATATGCATCGCGCATGGCGATAATGAATGCTAAGGAAGCATCTATAGGTTTCGTACCATTTTGGAGTGCCTGAAGTTTTGCTTGTTGCTCTAGAACACTAGCCTGCGCTTGATGAAGTCCTGCCACAAGATCGTTTGTATTAAGTTCTGCCAGTACCTGTCCAGCCCACACCTGTTTTCCAAGATCAGAGTAAGTGCGGGAGATGATGCCACTACTGCCAAACGTCAGAGAAACGCTTTCTGCAGGTGTAGTATTGCCGGTAATAGAAACCGACTCATCAATAGATCCGCGCTCCACCGTGACAAATTGATATGTTTGACTACGATAAAAAAATAGGAAGTACCCGCCAACCCCAAGGACAATCAAGATGATTATCCAAAGTACCCACTTGGATTTTAGAAGACTTGATATTTTATTAAAAAATGTTGGCATATATTTTTATTATAGTCGTTCTATTTGGCGATTATACTAAATTTATAGGTATTCTGCTAACGGACATGAAAATCAAGCTTATATTACTAAAAATATTGATAAGTGCAGAAAAACAGGTAAAATTCGGTTTATGCCAGAAAAAAGTAAAATTTTAATTGTATTAGGACCGACTGCAAGCGGCAAAAGTGGTATTGCCACCGCTTTAGCTAAAAAATTTAATGGTGAGATTATTTCAGCCGATTCGCGGCAAGTCTATAAAGGGCTTAATATAGGCACCGGCAAAATAACAAAAAAAGAAATGCGGGGAATGAAGCATCATTTACTTGATGTCACCAACCCTAAAAAACGCTTCACGGTCTCTGAATATATAAACTTAGCAAATCGTGCAATCGCACAAATCATTAAGAGAGGTAAATTGCCGATTGTCTGCGGCGGTACCGGTTTTTATATTGACGCGCTTTTGGGAGACAAGCAAATACCAGAAGCCCCGCCAAATCAGAAACTTCGAGAAAAATTGGAGAAAAAATCAGTGGACGAATTGTTTGAAATTTTAAAAAAATTAGACCCAGAAAGAGCAAAAACTATTGATAAGCAAAATACTAGACGGCTGATAAGAGCGATTGAAATATGTAAAGCTTTGGGGAAAGTGCCCCCACTTCGCCAAGGCTCCGCGGGGCAAGCAAAATATGAAGTATTAAAAATAGGAATAAATATTCCAGAAATAGAATTAAAAAATAGGATAAACAAAAGAATAGAAAAATGGTTTAAAGGAGGACTCTTGAAAGAAGTTTTAAATTTACATAAAAAAAGTCTGTCTTGGAAAAGAATGTCCGAAATAGGTTTGGAATATAAAATCGTTTCCCTATTTTTACAAAATAAACTATCTAAAGAAGAGATGATAAAAAGAATGCAGATAGAAACCCATCAGTATGCTAAGCGCCAAATGACTTGGTTCAAACGCGACAAAAACACTATTTGGCTCCCACCAAAAATAAGTCTGATAGAAAAAGAAGTAAAGAGGTTTTTGAAAAAATAGTTTTCTGTTATACTGGCTCTCAAGGGTCTATAGTTTCAATGGTAAAACATTCCTCTCCAAAAGGAAGGTTCCCCGTTCGAGTCGGGGTGGACCCGCCATAAAAAATTATTTTTTAGCTTCTTTGAAAATCACTCTTTTACGAAGCTTTTTTGAATACTTTTTAAGTTCTATTTTGCGTTCAACTTTACGCTTATTTTTGCGTGTCCAATAGACCTCTCCTGTTCCCTTACTTACCAATCTTATAAGTTGATTCTGCGACATATGGCTTTATCCTAACCTATATTCACAACTTTTGCAAACTCCTCCATCAACTTTTTTGTGACAAGTCCGACTTGACCATTTGCCACTTCAAAATCGTTTATCCTTACAATCGGCACAATATCTTTAAAAGACGAGGTGATAAAAACTTCATCGGCTGTTTTTAGTTCTTCTTCTTCGACTGGTCTCTCTTCAATCTTATATTTATTTAAAGCGAGTTCTAATACAACTTTTCTTGTGATACCTTTTAAAATATTTTCATCAGGAGTAATCAAAGTTTTATTTTTAACGATAAAAATATTAGAAGTAGCGCATTCCAAAACTTCACCCCCGTAAGTATAAAGTATTTCAAGAGCCTTTTCTTCTTTTCTCCAATTTTGGAGATTAACCGCCCTTATATAATTTACAGTTTTATATTTAGGCAATTCTCTCATATGCTCATAAGTAATGAGCCTCACTCCTTTTTCATAAAAATCTTGGGATAATGGCTCCCATTTCTCAGCCAAAATATAAAATGTTGGGTGTTCAAAATCATATTCAATACCATTCAAAGTTTTACCACCGGTCAAAATCATCCTAACATTGGCTCTTTTGCTAAATCCATTTTTTAGAAGTATTTCTTCAATCACTCTCTCAGCTTTTTCTTCGGTAATTGGCACGTTTAAACTAAGAATATGAACGCCAGAAAGAAATCTGTTCCAATGATCAGAAAAACGGAAAGGTTTGCCGTTAAAAGAGGCTATCCCGTCATAAATACCATATCCGCGCAAGAGACCAATGTCTTCAATCCCAACTTTTGCTTCTGCCAAAGGCAAAATTTTTCCATTCAAAAAACAATATTGATTCATATCAGTTTTAATGGATTATTCTCTTCCTTCCTTTTTTTCTCATAATACTCCCGCTCTAGTATAGCAATCTGATCCATGTGAGGCTCGTCTGTTTTTAATTCATTAAATAACTCTGTTGCTTTATTTTCAGCTTTTAAAACAACTTCTTTGGTAATTTCATCTGACGGGAAAATAACATGATTTACAACTTTAAAAATTACTCTCTTTGCCAAATCTTCCCCAAGGATTGGAACATTCCAATTATTCATTAAATCTTTGGCAATTTCCCAATTTTCCAAATTTCCTGGTTCTTTGTTAAATATTTTTTTATATGCTTCCTCTAATTCTTGTACCATAATCTTCTGCTAACTTTAGCTAATAATCCTTTTAAAATCAAATTAAATTTTTCACCACGGTCAAATTCATTTTTAAATTTCTCAAAACTTTTGGAAGCCGGAGAAAAAATGATTATTGTCCTTTTTTCTTCAAATTCTTTGGCTCTAATAATGGCCTTTTTAAGACATTTCTCAAGAGAACCATACTCTTCAAAGTTATAATTTCCAAGAAGTTTTTTCATCTTTTCTGTAGCACTACCTTTAAGTAATATAAGGTTGCCTGGAAGAATAAATTTCTTTACATTTTTCGCCCAATTGTTAAATTCTAATTCTTTGTCTGTCCCTCCAGATATAAGAATCAAATTTATTTTGCCATTGCCAAATCTTTGCAAAGCTGCGACAGTAGCTTCTGGAGAAGTGGCTGTGCTGTCATTATATATTTCAAGAAATTTATCCTCATAGACTTTCTCTTCCCTAAACTTTATCTGTGGGAGAGTTGCGATAATTTTACTTATATCTTTCGGAAAATTGTTTGATATGAAAGAAGCAAGGCATGCTACCAAAAAGTTTTCCATATTATGAACACCATGATTGGCTACAAAATCTTTTACTTGTAGCATTTTTTCTTCGTGACCTCTGAAACGGATGAGTACCTCCATTTTTTTATTTACAAAAATCCCATCCTTTGATTTTGGCAATTCATTTCTGGAAAAAAATAAAACTTTGGAAATAGGGTTCTGTTTTAAAAAAAAGCCGGTCCATTTATCATTATAGTTAAGAATAAGAAAATCATCTTTATTTTGGTTTTTGAAAATGTTGGACTTAGTTAAAGCATACTTTTCCATTGTTTGGTGCCTATTTATATGGTCTCTGTACAAATTTGTAATAACTGCGATATGCGGAGCGTTGCTATCCTTCACGTTTTCTAGAAGGAATGATGGTTCTTCTATAATAATTGGAGTATCTTTTTTAATTTTGCCCAAAATATCAATTAGTGGCTTTTCTGGAGAATTGCCGACAATAAGACAATATGGCCTTTTATTTTTAATAAAGTGTCCAGTCCAATTAACAGTGGTTGTTTTTCCTCTTGTACCAGTAACCGCAATTATGTTGAGGCTTGGGCAAAATTTATAAAAAAGAGTCAGCTCATTTTCTATTTGCTTTTTATTTTTTTTGGCAATCTCTAAAAATGGACTTGTTATCGGTACGTCCGGATTTACAACTATTATTTCGTTTTCCAAAAAATCTTTTCCTCGATGTTCTCCAAGTATAAAACGAATTTTGCCTTTAAGATCAGAAAGTCTCTCAAGAGAAGACTTCAAGTATTCTTCACTTTTCAAATCAGTAATAGTGAGTTTGGCACCTTTTGAAACTAACCATCTGGCAGTAGACATACCGCCTCCCAAGATACCCAGGCCCATGAGCAATACTTTTTTACCCTTTATTTCCATATTATAAATCGATTTTACATCAAAAAAAGAGAAATCGCCACAGCGGCAAGCCTGTGGCGATTCAAACATGGAAAGGAAAAAAGATACCTCTCTTTATTTCCACAATTCAACGAAGCCAATGTGAAGTGACAGATTGGCCGTACTTCCGAAATGTATTTCCTTTCCGCCAGGACCCGGATATTTTAAAGAAACATGACCATCATCAACCATCCCAAAAACCTCGAAAGGACCTCGCCCGTACGCCCCAATCCACCTATTCAACAGAAGTTGAGTATCGGGATTTGTATCAAATTTTTTCAACCCCACAAGTGACCCAATTTCTATTCCTGTTGTTGTATTCAAGAGAGCACCTCCAACATATATTTATCACATATGCGATATATGGTCAATTAGGAACTTGTGATTTTCTCAATAGAAGCACCAATGCTGTTTAGACGCAGAGCGACATCTTCATAACCGCGATTTATTGAATAAATATTTCGTAATATTGAAATACCTGGAGCTGCTAACATGGCAATAAGAATAATCATGGCAGGACGCAGGGCTGACGGGCAAACTACTTGAGCCGGTTTTAGTTTGGTTGGACCATTTATAAAGACCCGATGCGGATCAACCAAAGTTATATTTGCCCCAAGCTTATTAAGTTCAGTAAAATATATGGCTCTGTTTTCCCACATCCAATCATGAATCAAAGTCGTCCCTCTAGCTTTAGTCGCGATAGGAACAAAAAATGGTAAGTTGTCCGAATTAATACCAGGGTAAGGTTGTGCATGGATTTTATCTTTCAGAGCTTTTAATTTTGAGGGAAACAATGTTATATCTACTAGTTTTGTATTTCCGTTTAAAGCAAGATATTCTTTGGAAATTTTAAACTTAAGTCCCATGACTTTAAGTTTGGTTAGTTCAAGCGACAAAAAATCTATTGGGCACCTTTTAACTTCCAGTTTAGACCCGGTCATAATAGCAGCAGTCATAAACATCATTGATTCAATCGGATCTTCGCTGTTGTGATATTCTATTTTCTGATTTATTTCTTTGACACCGAAAACTTTGAGGTTGGTAGTACCAACACCTTCTATTTTAACCCCAAGCTTTTCTAAGAAAAAACATACCTCCTGCACTTGATAATTTGGTGGAGCAAAAGAAATCTTCGTTACTCCGGGGATTAAGGCGGCTGTCATGATGGCATTTTCGGCTGCAGTGTCGCTAGCCTCATACATCACTATATTTGCTGCCTTGGTAGATTTGGTCCTAATAAGATATTCATCATTAGAAGTTTTTATAGAAATATTGAAATCTTCAAACATATAGCGATGGGCCGATATGGTCCTTTCGCCCATTTTGCATCCTCCACTATGAAGCAGTGAAAAATTTTTAAGATGATGAACCATAGCAGGGATGAGCATTAAGCTTGATCTTACGCTGGCAACTGATGAATGAAGAAGACCTTTTTTATTAAATTTTTTCGGAGGATTTATTTCAATAGTCTGTTTATCGGTCCATCTAGTTTTTACTCCTAAAGAAGAGAATATTTCAAGCATCCTGTTAACTTCTTCAATTCTTGGTATACCATGGAGAATCGTTGTGTTTTTGTTCAGAAGAGAAGCGCATAATAAACCGGTAGCTCCATTTTTAGAATGATTTGTTTTTATAAATCCTTTGAGTTTTCTGCCGCCAAAGATTTTAAAATCAACAGAGTCGGCTTTTATCATAAAAATATCATATCATATGTGATATAAATAAGATGTAAATATAAATTAAAAAAGACTGGAAAAACTCCAGTCTTTTTTAATTGTGCGTCGGGAAGGATTCGAACCTTCGTAGCCCGAAGGCGACAGATTTACAGTCTGTTGTAATTGACCACTCTACCACCGACGCAAAACTTAATAGAAGGAGTTTAGCAAAAATTTTTACTTATTACCAGTAATTAGACAGTCGTTTCGGCAGAAGCAGTATCAAGCATAGAAGATTCTATAATAGCGCCACGGCGGCCCTTTTTGATATCAAAGACAAGATCATTATTTTTTACAGAGACAGACACTGTGCCACCCTTTAAAATACCCTTGGAAATTATAAAAGAAGCCACTTGGTTTAGTATTTTATTTTGGATAAGGCGTTTTAGGGGCCTTGCTCCATATTGAGGATTGTATCCTTCTTTAGCCAGATATTCGTAAGCTTCGTCAGTAAGCTCCAAAGAAATTTCTTTGGAAGAGAGCCTCTCTCTAACCAAATCAATTTGAATTTTAACTATTTCTCGTATAGCCACCATAGACAAAATATCGAAGATAACAACATCATCAATTCTATTCAAGAATTCCGGACGGAAAAAGTCTTTCATAGCTTCCATCACTTTTTCTTTCACATTTGCATAATCTCCACCACTTTTATCTCTCTCGCCAAAACCCATTTTTTCCATCTTATCTATATAATTGGCACCAATGTTTGAAGTCATTATGATAATAGTGTTTTTGAAGTTGACCGTCCTACCCTTTGAATCTGTAAGCCTGCCATTATCCAATACCTGCAGAAGCACGTTGAAAACTTCTGGGTGAGCTTTCTCAATTTCATCAAACAACACTATAGAATATGGTCTGTGTCGCACCATTTCGGTCAGTCCCCCTCCTTCGTCAAAACCAACATAACCGGGAGGAGCTCCAATAAGTTTAGAGACGGAGTGCCTTTCCATAAATTCGGACATATCCACTCTTATAAGAGCTTTTTCATCGTTAAACATAAATTCTGCCAAAGCTTTAGTGAGTTCGGTTTTACCCACGCCAGTCGGTCCTAAGAAAATAAACGAACCGATTGGACGATTGGGGTCGGAAATGCCGGCGCGAGAGCGTTTGATAGTATCCGATATTTTTTTCACTGCTTCATCTTGACCAATTATACATTTCCTTAAATCTCCTTCCATTCTAGAAAGTTTCTCCGCTTCTTCTTCAAGCATTCTAGAAACAGGTATTCCTGTCCATTTGGCCACGATATTGGCAATGTCGTTTTCAGTAATTTCTTCTTTCAAAATCCTGCGGGAACTTTGCAGTTTTTTCAATTTTTTCATATTAACGTCAAGTTCCTTTTCTAAAGTCGGGATTACGCCATAACGAACTTCGGCAGCTTTACCGAGATCAAAAAGATTTTCGGCAGCTTCTGCTTCCAAACGAGCTTTTTCCAACTCTTTCTTTATTCTCTTCATTTCTCCCAGGCTTTCTTTTTCATTTTTCCATTTCAGACTAATTTCGGATGTTTTTTCCTTAAGATCGGCAATCTCTTTTTCAATATTCTGCAAACGATTCTTAACTTTATTGTTTTTGCCTCCGGTTTCCTTTTTCAAAGCTTCCTTTTCAATTTCGAGTTTCATTATTCTTGAATTAGTCTCCTGCAGAACAGGCGGCATATTTTCAAGTGAAATTTTGAGATGTGAGGCCGCTTCGTCAATAAGGTCAACTGCCTTATCCGGTAAAAATCTGTCAGCAATGTACCTGGAAGAAAGATTAACCGCCGCTTTGATGGCATCGTCTGTAATATGTACCCCATGGTACAGTTCATATTTTTCTTTAAGCCCACGCAATATTGTTATGGCATCATCTATCGAGGGCTCACTGATAAACACCGGCTGAAAACGACGAGTTAAGGCTGGATCTTTTTCTATATATTTTTGATATTCTTTTATGGTAGTAGCACCGATAGCACGAAGCTCTCCCCGAGAAAGAGAAGGTTTCAACATATTGGAAGCGTCAAGTGACCCTTCAGCAGATCCGGCTCCTACAATAGAATGAATTTCGTCGATAAATAGTATAATCTTGCCTTCTGATTTTTCTATTTCTTTTATTATATTTTTAAGTCTTTCTTCAAATTCACCTCTGTATTTCGTACCAGCAACCAAAAGTCCCAAATCAAGAGAAACTATCTCTTTATCTTTTAAAGATTCGGGCGCATTACCGGAAGCAACCCTCATGGCCAGGCCTTCAGCAATGGCAGTCTTACCAACACCAGCCTCTCCAATAAGTATTGGATTATTTTTGGTGCGACGAGAAAGTATTTGAATGATACGAGAAATTTCTTCGTCTCGACCGATAACCGGGTCAAGTTTATTTTCACGAGCAAGTTTTGTAAGAGAACGAGTGTATTTTATTAGAGTTTTATTTTTCTGTGAAGTTTTCGTTTCAGGAACTCTTCCTTGCTTTATTTCCTGAATTAAAAATAGTATTTTTTCCTTTTCGATTTTAAATTTAGAAAGTATATCTTTGGCTGGGCTTGGGACATCAAGGCATGCGATAAAAAGATGCTCGGTAGAAACAAATTCATCATTCATCCCGGAAGCTACTTTTGACGAATGCTCAATGATATGAGCTAGCTCCGGAGTGAGAAAAATTTGATAGGAAGGTGTCATAGTATTACTAGAAGAAATGTCCTCCATCGCTTCAAAAAGAGAGTCAGTCAGAAGTATGGTGTCTATCGTCATTTTATCAAGAATTGAGGCAACCATGCTCTCTTCTTGTAAAATAAGAGCCGCTAAAAGATGCAAAGGCCCAACATGATTTTGGCCACGTTCAATGACCAGCTCGTGAGCTTTTCTTATAACCTCCTTAGCTTTAGTTGTGAAATGGTTAAATGGCGTCATAAAATAAAAAACTTAAATTACGACCGTATTGTAGCAGAAAAAGAGAGAGAAAACCAACCTACACGGCAGACAGGCTAATTAGCCAATGCTTCTAGGGCTTTTGGAGTAGCTGCCTTTATAACATTTATTGGAATGTATGAATATTCAGTGTCTAATTCGCCGAATGCCGCCTCAAGTCCCATTACTTCACCAGAAAGATTAAGAGCCGGACTACCGAAATGGGTCTTTGAGATTTTTATGTCAGAAAGGATATTTTGTACCGTCTTTTTATCATCTCCGAAGTTAAGTTGAAATATTCTGCCAATAGATGCTGCATTTGAATCTTTCCCGCTTATAGCAATCAAAGTTTGGCCTATCTTAAGCCCGTCCGAGTCACCCAATACCGCCGGGTAAAAAGTATACTTAGGGCTCTCGTTTTGTGGAAGATTCGTTTGCATGAAAACCAAACCTTTTTCGTTATCAACATGAACTCTTCCGGAAGGATATGTTTTACCATCGTAGAATAAAACCGAATAAGAAGAAGCTGCATTATAGCTTCGCAGATCAGAGACAATAGTACCGTCAGCCGATACAACAAGACCAAGACCAGAAACCATTTGAGAACCGTCAACCACTATAGTTCCAATCCTCACTATAGATTTCTCATTTTTAGAAATGGATTCGAGCACTTGATCTTCTTCACTCACCACAACAGTAGTAGTAATAACTTTTGCCGGCTGGCCTTCCGCTGGTACCACTTGCTGAATAGTTCTTTCAACCACTCTGTTTATAGTTTGAGTTACTTCCACCGGCGCTTCCGAAAGCAGGGTAAAAGTAATAATGCCTGTAGCAATTGAAGTCACAAAAGTGATAAGCAAAGTTATAAGTATAAGTTGATGTTTAGTTAAATCTTCCATTTCCATATATTTTATCAAAGTATCTTTCTGAGAGCAAATACTAATTTGTCCAAGTCGGATTTCTTAGTATCTCGGCCTAGGGTTATGCGCAGAGACGAAGAAGAACATTCGGGTTTACCGATGGAGTCAATGACATAAGAACCGTTTTCAAACGAGAGGGTATGGCAAGCGGAAGCGGCGGAAACGGCAAATCCTAAAATATCTAACTTTATAACGAGTAATTCTGAATCTTGTCCAGGAAAGCAAATATTTATATTGTTAGGCAATCTATTTTCCAGATCGCCATTCAAAGAAGGGTTGGAGATTCCCCCGCCCGCATCGCCTTGCGAAGCATGGCGGGCGGGTTTAAGAATCTTAACAACAGTATAGTTGCGTAATTGCGTTAGACGCAATGATTCTTTTTCTCTAATTTTGGCGGCTATCTCAAGAGCTAGAGCAAAACCCACGCTATTTACTACATTTTCAGTTCCAGAGCGGAGTCCTTTTTCTTGTCCCCCGCCAAAAAGAATCGGAGAGATTTTGACTCCGTGTTTGACTACCAAGATTCCCGCTCCTCTCGGACCATACATTTTAATACCATCCAAAACAAGCAAATCCGCTCCTAGTTTTTCCATAGAGACATTTTCGTAAAGAACACTCTGGCTGGCATCAACTAAAAAATATGGATAGGGATTATTTTTATTTTTTCTGTATTCTTTGATTTTCCCGGCAATTTTTGAAATAGGTTGTATTGTCCCTATTTCATTGTTTGCATGCTGAACTATCACCAAAATAGTGTTTTCTTTTATTTCTTTTATTATCGATTCCGGATTTATAATCCCTTTTTTATTCGGCATAACAAAAGAAACTTCTGTCACGTTTTCTTTGAGTAAAGATTTAATCGGTTCCAAGACTCCCGGATGTTCAATGGTTGAAACTATTATATGTGGAGTGATTCCGTTTTTTATCACTGATTTAATTGTTCCAAAAATAGCCAAGTTTAAGGATTCTGTTCCCCCGCTAGTAAAAAATATTTCATTTCCCCGGCAATGCAAGATACGAGCAATCCTTATCCTTGCTTCATCTAAAACGTTTTTAGCATTTTCTCCTTCCGTATGTAAAGAAGAAGGATTGGCCCAAATTTTTTTTTGAATTTTTATCATCTCTTTTTCAACCCCAGAATCAACTGGTGTTATAGAGGCATAATCCAAAAACACTCTTTTTTTATTGCTTTTTCTCTTATTTTTCATGTTTGGGATAATACCACAATTAGTGTATAATGCGCGATATTAAATGAATTTCTGACAGATGAAAAATCAAAAAAATAAGACAGAAAAAGCAAGCTGGTCAGCTCGCCCTCCAGTGGTAGTCATCATGGGACATATTGACCATGGTAAATCCACCCTGCTTGATTATATAAGGAAAACAAATACCACTGAAAAAGAGGCGGGCAGTATCACTCAGCACGTGTCCGCTTATGAAGTTGAAGTGGAAATCGGCAATCAAAAAAGAAAAATGACTTTTTTGGATACCCCAGGACATGAAGCTTTTAGTTCCATCAGAGCTCGAAGTACAAAAGTGGCAGATATTGCGGTCTTGGTAATATCCGCGGAAGACGGAGTAAAACCACAAACTATTGAAGCATTAGGTTGTATTAATAAAGATTCTACGCCTTTTATTGTAGCCTTAAATAAAATTGACAAAGCCAAAGCCAATATAGATAAAGTAAAACAAAACCTTGCAGAAAATGGAGTTTTGGTTGAGGGTTGGGGTGGTAATGTTCCTATCGTGCCTATTTCAGCCAAAACCGGTGAAGGCGTCCCTGATCTTTTGGAAATGATAGCTCTGCAGTCGGACCTTGAAGATTTGAAGAGTGATTCTTCCCTCCCTGCTGAAGGTTTTATAATAGAAAGCGATCTAAACCCAAAACAGGGTATTTCCGCCACTTTAATAATAAAAAATGGTTCACTTAAAATTGGTCAGTTTATCGCAAGTGGAAGCGCTTATGCCCCGATTCGATCCATAGAAAATTACAAAGGAGAAAATCTGCCAGAGGCGAGTTCTTCCAGTCCGGTCAGAATAGTCGGCTGGAATGTCCAACCAAACGTTGGCAGTGATTTTAAAATTTTTTCAAAAAAAGAGGAAGCTCTGGCGTTCATTTCTAAAAATATTGATGAAAGAGTGGAGGAAAAACAAAAAGATACTCCAAGCGGAGGCGCAACTCTGGGAGTAGTCATAAAAACAGACACTTTTGGCTCCTTAGATGCGGTAGAACATGAACTTCAAAAATTAGGGAACGATAAAATCACTATTAAAATAATTTCAAAAGGTGTGGGAAGTATCACAGAAAAGGACTTAAAAACGGCAAATATAAAAAACAGTCTGGTGCTGGGATTTAATGTAAGTAGCGACAAAAGCGCTGAAATGCTGGCCATGCGAAACAATATAGAAATAAAAACTTATAAATTGATATATGAGTTGGTTGACTACGTAAAGGAAAAAATAAAAGAAGCCACTCCGGTAGAGACAATAGAAAAGACGACCGGTTCTGCGACAATACTCAGAATCTTCAGTAAAACTAAAGACAAACAAGTAATAGGCGGGCGAGTAGAAGAGGGAGAAATCAAATCCGGTGGGACAGTAAAAATATTGCGCAAAAATATTATTATCGGCAATGGAAAAATAAGAGAACTCCAGACCCAAAAAATTAAGGCTGATATCGTAAAAGAAGGGCAAGAATTTGGTATGATGGTAGAATCAAAAATAGAGCTAGTACCAAAAGATATTTTGACCGCTACATCTTTGGTAAAACAATAGTAAATTATTTATCTTAACAAGATGAAAAATATAAGCAGACATAAAGATGAAAAGATGGTTTCTCTCATTTCTAGATTTGCTGCTGAATATTTTAATTTAGAATCAAACAAGGATTCTCTTATAACCGTCACTAGGACGGACGTGCTTGATCGAGGCAGAAGAGCTTTGGTATATTTTACTGCCCTGCCAAAAGAAAAAGAAGCAGCGGTTTTGGAATTTGCCAAAAGGCGCAAGAGAGATTTTCGTCAATTTATAATGGGTAAAAAATCTTTTGGGTTTGTTCCGAGAATAGATTTTTGTATTGATGAAGGCGAACATAATCGCCAAAGAATTGACGAACTCTCAAATGAATCGTAAACTAATATGAGATTACAATTTACGGCCTAGTCGCCAAGTGGTAAGGCAAGAGTCTGCAAAACTCTTATACGGCGGTTCAATTCCGCCCTAGGCCTCCAGTTTTTTAAGATGCTCGGGTGGTGGAATGGTATACACGAAGGACTTAAAATCCTTTGGCCGTAAGGCCTTGTGGGTTCAACTCCCACCCCGAGCACAAATTATCTTATTAAGATAATCAGGTATCCGCTCATAGCTCAGATGGTAGAGCAACTCCCTCTTAAGGAGATGGTCCCAGGTTCGATTCCTGGTGAGCGGACTCGGGAAAATTTGGGCAGGTGGTGAAATGGCAGACACACCAGCTTTAGGAGCTGGCGCCGCAAGGCATGGGAGTTCAAGTCTCCCCCTGCCCACTAAAAGCAAAATCCGCCGGTAAGGGCGGATTTTGCATTTTATGACCCGCCCAATTTGCATTGCAAATTGAGTCGGGCAGGTTCTCATTCTCGTAAGCCGAATTCTGTTTTGATTGCAGTAATTTATCTGTCTCGTCTGTTACCAGAGAGATCAAGCGGCACTTCCGCCTTATCGGCGGACACGGCCTTGCACAGAAGTAAGAATTTTGCCGTTGCACTCTTTATGTTGCCATAAAGATTTATCCCAAAGGGATATCCAAATTCTTTCAAATCTGGACGTCACTGTTCGCATCTCTTGGATTGCTCCAGATGGGCGTTACCCACTACTATTTTTCCCGATAAATATCGGGACCGTGTTCGGACTTTCCTCCCCGACTAAAAAATCGGAGCTACTGCCCGGAATGAGAATCTTGACCCATTTTATCATAGTTTTTCAATCTTGCAACTTCTTCCTTGCATTTTTTTGATAGATGTGATATAAGTAAAGGTGGAATTTGATCTAAAACAATAGAATAAGAAGGAGGAAACATGCTGTCATTTGCAGTGATTTTCACGGTGATTTTCTTGGGAATTGCAGGATTGCTTGCCGGCGCCATTTATGGCATCGGTATAGCCATCAAGTGGCAAGCAAACAAACCAGTAAAGCGGTTTTTTGCGCCAGTCCCCCGCCCAGGCAGTTTCAGTTTTGTCATGCTAGAAGGAAGAGTGGTCGACATCATTGAAAATGTCGTCGGATGGATGCTCGAAGACACCAAACCCGAAGGCACCAAAAGTGAGAAACATTTTGTCCCGGATCATAGAGACCCAGGTTTTTGGGAAAAAACTCTCGGCGTAAGGTGGATTGGTCTCTTCGAAACAATCAAGATATTCAAAGAGTGGAGGTGGACTGAATTCCAGCAAGTAGAAAGGGAGGAACGGGGACAAAGAGTATTAAAATACGAAATTGTCCCTAGAGGACCTGCAGATGTTCCCGAGTTCTTCTTCCAATTTTCTCACCCGGTTGTCATCGATGATGTTGAAATAGATGGAAATATCCGAGTCAACGTTGTGACTCTTATCACTGTGCTAAATCTGCACCCCACTCGAGCTTTCTTTCTGAACAAGGACCCAACAGGCCTTTTCGCTGCCATAGTGAAGTCGGCGATCAGGTCGTACATCAGCAAGAAAACATTTGACCAGGTCAAGGAGATGGTAGCCAACGCAAGTAAAGGTAACCAAGATACAGAACTTTGGAACATCTTCAAAAACCTAAACGGCCTTACAACGGATGAGAAAAGTAAACCGGACTATGACAGCGAAGATACATTTGGAATTTTCAGTAAGCTTGGACAAATAATAATCCGGGCAGAAATTGTCCAGGTTGAAGCAGTCGGTGATACTGCAGACGCGTTGGAAGCAAAGCGCCTGGCAGAGTTGAGGGGTGATGCAAACATCGCGGCAGCAGAAAAAGCTGCCAGAACGTTAATTGTTGCGGCTCAGGGCAGAATGGATGCTGCACAACGTGATGCATCAGCCCAAAGGACGCTCAACGAGCAAAACGCCGGTTACTTTGCTTCGCTTCCTGATGGTGGCAGAATGTTTGCGGCTAGTCAGGTAGCGAGTAAAGATTCTTCAGTTTCAACATGGGTTGAAGGAAACAGCGATGTCAAAGTCACCCTGCCCTTGCCGCCAGCTCCACCAAGACCACCAGAGCCAGAAAAAGTAGAGACCACAGGAAGTAAATCTCCAAAGTAATCTGTATGTTTCTACATCTCCTTGTTCTTCACACATTCACAGCCCCCTTTAGGATTCGTCCTTCAGGGGGTTGCTTTTTAAACTGAATATGCTATAATACAGGCGGATTTGTAACTTGAAAGAAAGGTGAAAAATGAAGAAAATCGGTGTTGTTGTGATAGCGATCAGTTTGGTCGCTGCGTTTTTCATCACCAGAGCAATCATCGACTCATGGCCAATACCTCCTTTGACACCAGTATCGTCTGCGCTTGGGACAACTACCCCATCTGCAGCGAGGGTAATGGATGGGAGTATGCATCCACCAATCTCTGGAGAAATCTTTGCCTTCATGATAGTTATCGCTGTGCTGATTATTATCGCATGGTGGGTCTATCGCGAACACAAGGATAAGGCGGACAAGTGGCATAAGGTATTAAAAAATAATGCCACTATGACCTTCCTTGGTCTCATCGTGCTAAATGCCGTCGCCTACATCCTCCTTTATGAAGGGTGGAAAGAGATCTACAACACGGGCAGCCTTTTCTGGATGACGAACATAGGAATCATCTTGTTCGTATATCTGTATTTTGAGGAAAGTAAGGCGGCCACAGTAGTAGCGACAGTACTTGCTCTCATAATTGTCGCGGCTTGGATTCAAAAGTATGACTTAGGCGCAAAAGATAGGAGCAGCGCCACAAACAAAACGCCTATCACTATGCCAAACAATGAAGTAATTTCCATAAGACCGGGTACGTATTCGGAAGTTATGGGCCCAATGAACCAATTGAAGGGTTTGATGGACTCTTCACAACATGTTGTACAACACCAACAACAAGAAAACGGGGATAGAGTCATAACAGCTCCAGCAGATAATTGGAGCGGTGTGATTTTTATCCCTAAAGACAAACCTCATGTCCTTCTAGACGGTGGAGGGAAGAAATTCTGCGTCAGGTGGGACGCGAGATTTATAGAATGTTCCCCACAAGAGGATGTCAAACCGACAGAAACTCCTGAACGTGTTTACGCGTTTCAGGTCAAATCAAGAGAACTTGATGAACCGATTGGGGTCACAGTGAAATTCTCAGAGGAGCCATTCTAGGGGAGAGCGCAAGTAACGCGCTCCCCCTATTTTTTATATCGTTAGAGACAGAAAATTTTTTAAGGAAAAAAACTAGGTGGGGTGATACCAAAAGTAGCAAGGATAACTCTTAATATACCGTAAACAGAAAACATTACAAAAATACCTATGACTCCGTATTTTACATTATCTTTACTTTTTTCCAAACCACCGCTATCGTCCGCTTTCCATATCATTTCAGCTATACCGTAAAACAAAAATATGGTGGCGACCGTAAAACCTAATATAATCAGTGGGTTTAAAATCAAAGTAGCTATTTTCCCCAAGAGAACATTTATTGTCATATCCATATTCTAGCAAACTAGATTAAAATAAAAAAGCGAGAGGCATAAAACCTCTCGCTCTTTTATTTTGTATTCTAAAGAAAACTAACGAGGAATAAGACCGGTAGCAGAAGGAGTAGTGCCTGCATTTATGTTAAGGGCACCCTGGATAAACCCTACCAATCCCCAAATAGAAGCCATGACAAATAGGGCAACTACGCCCCATATCATTGTCTTCTTGGCCACAGCTTTGTCATCTTCTTTACCAAAGATATACTTTACTAGACCATAGAAGAAACCGAGCAGAGCAATAGCAAACAAAATCGGAATGAGTAGATTTACTATCCTACTTATAGACTGCACCAAAGTTTCAACACCTGTGAGAGCTTGGGCAAAAGAAATGAGAGGAAGAGCCAAAGCTCCGACAATTAACGCTAATTTTTTCATGTGATTTTGCGAAATCATGTCGTCCCAACGTCCATTGAGGGACGACTTTTTTCACTTATAAACTATTAATTAATAACTAAATAAACGACCTATTATAATTCCCTTTTATAATATAATGATTTGAATGCAAGCGCAACATAGTAATCCACAGCTATAATCATTCAAATTTTGGTACCGGCATAGAACTTTCATCCCCAATACCAAGATCCGACTTCAGGACAGTAATAATACCCCAAATTGAAGACATCACAAATAAAGCAATCACTCCCCAAACCATTATTTTCTTTCCCTCTTCTTTGGCATCCCCGGCAGACCATATATATTTGGCCACACCCCAGAAGAAAAATAACAAAGCTAGAGTAAATGCAAGAGGAATAAGTATGTTTGTTACTATATCTTTAGCGCTGGTAAAAAATGCAGAGGTTTTATCCAATGCCCCATAAGTAATCATTGGTAACACAGCAACGGTCGTAACAAAACTTGTCTTGCAAATTTTATTTAACATAAATTTTAATCATTATTGAAATATTTTTATATTGGCAGCTTATGGCACAGTGACTTGAACTGGCGGGATACTAAGCTCACTCTGGATAAAGCTAATTATACCCCATACCGAAAAAGCGACAAAGAGACCGACAATACCCCAAATCATCACCCTCTTGCCTTCCTCGGCAGCTTGGTCACTCCCGGCGCCCGTCCTTATATATTTTGCCACACCCCAAAAAAAGTAAAGCAAACATACAGCAAAAGCCAGCGGTATGAGCACACTGTTCACCAGTCCAAACGCCGCATCTATAATATCAATAATACCAACGGCAAATGTTATATTTGGAATTATCAGTAGTATTAAGATTATTTTTTTCATGTGATTTTGCAGAATCATGTCGCGCAATGTCGATTGAAGCGCGACGTTTATCTGCTATAAACAATTTTAAAAATGTATCTGAGGAACACCAACATCTGACCCGAAACCAAGATCACTCTTTAAAAAAGAAACGATGCCCCAGATGGTGACCATCACAAATAAACCGACAATACCCCAAATCAACAGATTTTTACTATCCTTGGAGTCTTTTTCACTGCCCGCTGATTTTATATATTTGGCCACACCCCAAACAAATGCTAAGAAAGCTATCGCCGCCATAAGAGGGATTATCCTTGCTCCTATATTAATAAATTTATTTATTAAACCTGCTAAATCCATTTTGATTCGTTAAGCTTTTAATTGGCCAATAGTAGAACTTATAGCTTGTGAAATAACCCAAGCACCTAAAAGTATAGCCGCTCCTATAACAGCCCAAAGTAGGGCTTGGTGCGCTTTTTCAATTTTACTAGAATTACCGCGTGCCGTTACATAAAGAAAACCGGCATACATTATCATAAGCACTGCTATGACCCCTCCCACAGGCATCAAAATATCATTAACTATAACTTCTATAAGTCCTTGAATGCTATTCTGTTTGAATGGATTTATTATTTTTATTTCCTGAGCTTGAAGCAAGAGTGGAGTTACAAAAATCATCACTATCAGTACCAAGGTGAAACAGCTTAAGATATTTTTTGTTTTTTTAGACATCTGATTAAATAAAATTTAATTAATTTTTTATTATTAAGCCCCCTCTATTGGCACAATACTAGGGTCTTGAAGAAGAGCTTTTGTTATAGTAGTAACGATAATCCAAGCAGCTAAAATGATGACAAAGCCTGTAAAAACCTTCGTCATCATGCTTTTTGCGTAACTTTTTTTGTCGGCGACGCCTGTAGTCATATAAGTAATTCCTGCCCAAGCAAAGACTCCGGCAGATACTGGCACTGAAATCATTATAATCCAGTTTATTATGTTGTTTACAAGTTCAAGGAGGTATTCATAACCACAAGGTGGTTGCTCACCAATTATATTATCATTAATATCAAAAATATGGCCGCCACATGGAATGATAGCTGCATTTGCAAAAACAGGAATAATAATCAGAAGAAGCAAAGAAAAAACTATAATATTTTTGAATAAATTTTTCATTGAGATAGCAGACTAGAAAGCTCTCTTTTTACTTTTGCCACCGCTTCCCCTGTCCTAGCTCTGCCACTTGTAATTGATTCTATCATGCTCTTAAAAATGGCATCTGTTTCAGTCGGTGATGGGTCAAGCCAAGCTTTGGCTCTGATGGCACTGTCATAGAAAATGCTTTGATAAGCATCAGCCGGTTTTTGGCTTAAAAGATTCCTACGGGCCGATGGTAATTTCAAATATTTACTAAAGGAGGCAGAGCCATCGGTCCCCGAAAGAGTAAAAATTACCGAAAAAGCAGCGCTCGGATTTTTTGATGATTTAGTGATAGCAAAGGCATTGAAGCGGGCGAAAGAGGCATTGGTCCCTCCTTCGCGAGATACCGGCACAGAAGCCACATCAAAATTCAAATTTGGATTTTTTAACTGTAAATTCCCTATCTCACTTGCAAAACCAAAATACAAACCCAAATTGCCGCTTAAAAAGTAATTGGTAGAATTCGGCAACGAACGGTTCCAAGAATATGAAGGTTTGGAAGGATTGCCAAATTCGGTATAAAAGTTGACTGCCGCTTCGGCAGGCACGGTAGGATTGTTTAAAGAGTCACCAAAAACATTTTGCACTTTATCACTACTTTTATCCCAACCTATAACAAGTGTGCCGGATTTATCGGCTTGTGTAATTAAATTTATTATAATTTCTTTGGCATGAGAAATATTTGCAAACTCGCCAAAAGCCACCGCGCTTTTCAAAATATTTAAAGAGCCGTCTTTTTGAGTGATTGAACCCACCAAATTATAGAATTCATCCCAATATTTTGGCGGTTCTGTTATCTTGGCATCAGTAAATATAGACCTGTTCCAATACATAACCAAAGGATCAACCGATATGGGCAGTGCCAGTACTCCTTCCGGAGCCATATAGATCTCACTTCCTTCTATGAAAGAATCTTTAAACTGCCTCTCGGTAAAAACATTGTATGGTATTGGGAACACTTTATTGCGATGCTTCAATATCTTTTCGCTGGGCAACATAAAAATATCTGGACCAATACCTGAAGCTAAGCTTTCAATAAAATCAGTGTCAAAATTGTCTCCTGATTTTTCAACATATTGAACATTAAACTCTTTGCTTTGATAGAGAGAGGTTTTTTGAATTATACTGTTAAAACCTTCTGTCGGTATGGTGCCCCAGATCGTGACGGTAACCGCATTTTTGGAACTACCTCGGTAAGTTGAAAAGATAATAACTCCTCCGACTAAAAATACAGAAAATACCCCAATCAAAATCCATTGAAATTTTGTCATACCCATATTATACAGAAATCAAAAAGTCAGTGCTACCCACAAAAAGTGGACTGCTAAGTGAGCAACTTTTATAAACAGATGAAGGAAGCGATAGTGTCGCCGGAGTGCAATTTCATGATACGGACACCTTGAGTAGAGCGACCAAGAGACGGGATTTCGGAAAGACCGAGACGGATCACTTGGCTTTTCTTTGACATAGCCACAGCTTCTTCCTCCTCTCCGGTCACTACGGCAGATGCGATGATTTCTCCGGTTTTTGCGGTAACGTTGCTTGTCTTAATGCCGGAACCCCCTCGTTTTTGAATCTTATATTCTTTAATAGATGTTTTTTTACCATAACCATTGGCTCCCATGGTCAAAACGGAAGCATCGCCTTCGGCTTCCTTTGGAACAGGATGAGCGCCGATGACTCTGTCTCCTTTTTTCAATTTTATCACTCTTACTCCAGCAGCAGTCCGACCCATTTCTCTGACATCGCTTTCTTTAAACCTGATTGACTGTCCCCTGGAAGTGACAACCATGCATGAATCGCCTTTATTCATTCCAGAAACAGAAATCAATTTGTCCCCTTCGGAAAGTCTTATAGCAATGATACCGCTTGTCCTGACATCGTGGAAACTGGCCGCAGAGACTTTTTTGCCAGTACCTTCTTCAGTAACCATCATAAGTGAAAAATCTTTTTCCTCCTTCAAGTTTTTAGGCCCGCCCGCCTCGCGTTGCGAAGCATTGCGGGCAGGCATAGGCAAAATAGATGTCACTTTTTCTCCCTCAGAAAGAGAAATGAAATTCATTATT